>Ga0105239_10009889_pt1 | contig 10715 bp, 8 predicted proteins | sample KBSC44metaG_FD_92761 | JGI IMG/M metagenome (GOLD analysis project Ga0105239, IMG submission 92761) | Corn rhizosphere microbial communities from Kellogg Biological Station, Michigan, USA - KBS C4-4 metaG | ecosystem: Host-associated > Plants > Roots > Rhizosphere > Soil | place: Michigan, USA...
ATTGCAGGTTGACCCCGTAACTACGAGCGACCGTGTGCCTTCGACTGTGGCACCTTGAATTACGGTTTGTGATGCATCAGGTGTGACAACTCGCACCCGATCGATCACCACTTTAAGCGTCTGGAAGTGCGGTACAATCCGCCGCAGGGGCGTTGCAGGCAGACTAGGAGCAAAAAGATGGGAATGATTTTGTACGTTGCAATTGCCATATTCATTTTGTATCTGCTGAGTTCGATCAAGATACTCACCGAATATGAACGTGGCGTCATCTTCCGCCTCGGCCGGTTGCTGGAGCAGTCGAAAGGGCCCGGCGTCATTTTTGTGTTTGCGCCAATTGATCGCATCGTCCGTGTCTCCCTACGACAAGAGGCTCTGGAAGTGCCCCCGCAGGACATCATTACCCGTGACAACGTCACGCTAAAGGTCAATGCGGTTATCTTCCTGCGTGTGATTGAACCGCGCAAAGCGGTTGTCGAAGTTTCGAATTACGTCTATCAGACTTCGCAGTTTGCACAGACTACTTTGCGCTCGGTGTTGGGCGAGGTTGAACTGGACGAACTGCTGGCACATCGCGACAAGATCAATACCCGCTTACAAGGGATTCTGGATACCCATACCTCGCCTTGGGGCGTAAAAGTCACCAACGTTGAAGTAAAACAAGTGGATATGCCGGAGTCCATGTTGCGCGCCATGGCCAAACAAGCTGAAGCAGAGCGCGAACGGCGGTCCAAGATCATCCACGCGGAAGGTGAATTCATGGCTGCGCAGCGACTGGTCGACGCCTCGAAGTTGCTGGCAACCGAGCCTGTCAGCGTGCAGTTGCGCTATCTGCAAACCCTAACCGAAATCGGCGTGGAGAAGAATACGACGGTGGTCTTCCCTGTTCCCGTGGATTTCTTCTCCGGCCTACAAAAGATGATGGGTGGCAATGGATCGAAGAGCTAACGATGAGGCGGAATCTCCCATGACAGACCCACAGGACACCGAGATCACACTCGGAACCGGCAAGATGCTGGTTCTGTTCTTTGGGCTGGTGGTGTTGTGCTCGGTGTTTTTCGCCCTAGGCTTTAAGCTGGGCAGGAGTTCTACGGTTGGCCCGGAATTGACCTCTACGCCTTCCTCGCCCTCGAGCGGAAATCCCGTCGCGAAGCCGGCGACAAAACCGGTGGATCCTGCACCTGCCAAATTGGACACGCCTGTTCCGCAGGCTCCCGTGGATAATTCAGCCAAGCCTGTTGATAGCAGTAGCAACGCAACCTCTTCGGCTGCTCCGTCAGACGCAACGGCAGCTCCCGCACTGAGCAGCAATTACTATGTGCAGGTTGCGGCTGTGACCAAGCAGGAAGACGCAGATGCTTTGGTGGATGCTTTGAAGAAGAAGCAGTACGCAGCTTTTTCTACCTCGCTGGGTGACAAGCTCATCCACATACAAGTTGGGCCGTTTAGCGATATCAAAGAGGCTGAGACTACTCGCGCCAAACTGGTGGGGGATGGGTACAATCCGATTTTGAAGAAGTAGCGTGGCCTCGGCACATACACTGTATGCCAGGACCTAGATTCCTCGTCGCACTGCTCCTCGGAATGACAACAGTTAAATTTTATCTTTCGCTATACCGCTGTTCTTTCCACGGATCGCCGTACATGTGGTATCCGTTTTGTTCCCAAAATCCTGCGACGTCGTGATCTAGAAATTCCAGAGCTCGCAGCCACTTTACAGATTTCCAAGCATAGAGATGCGGAACAATTAGGCGTAGCGGATATCCGTGGTCTGCCGACAACGGCTGGCCGTCGTGGTGCGTGGCCAGCAAAACTTCGGAGCGATCCAGGTCTGCCAATGGGACGTTGGCAGTGAACCCTTGTTCGGCGTGGACTAGAACATGAGCTGCCGTCGGCCTTGGACGGACACGATGCAGGATTTCCTGCATGGCAACACCTTTCCAGTTGTTGTCAAAACGGCTCCAGCGCGTGACGCAGTGGAAATCGCTTTTGGTCTGGACTTTGGGTAATGTGTTGAACTCCGCCCAAGTCAGTTTTAGCGGGGATTCGACCAGCCCATAGATTCTCAGGTCCCAGGTGTAGGGATCGAAGTTCGGCACTGATCCGTAGTGCAGGACTGGCCACTTCAGCGTCAAGGATTGCCCGGGAGGTAGTTTCCCTTCCGATCTTTTTTGGCGTTCGGCTTGTTTGCGTTCATTTCCGTCGAAGAGCATCAAGTTCCTTCGCCCCTTCAGGGCCTCTCAGTTTTAGTGAACTGGCGCTTACGCATTGGGCTGCAATCTTTCGCCGCGTCGCGGCTATTCGTTAGTCTAGTCCGACGATAAAAGTTTCGAGCTTATATTGACAACCATCGAAGTCTGCGGCTATTCCTATCCTTCGATGGATCACGAACCAAATTTAGATCGGATGCTGCACGCCATTGCCGACCCTAACCGGCGCAAAATCCTGCAAGCACTCAAAGAACGGGGCGGCTGCTCGATTGGCAAGGACGTTGGCCTTTGCGCTTCCGATATCGAAATGCGCATACATCTCTCCCAACCTACTATCTCGCACCATATGGCGATCTTGAGGAAGGCCCAGTTGGTGGAAGCGAAAAAGATTGGCCAGTGGATGTGGTATCGGCGGAATGAAGACGCCCTGCACGCCTTCGCGCTTCACTTGAAGAAAACGCTTTAAGTTAGTTTGCAGAGGCCGCTTGAGATTTCTGCAATAGGCGGCGTGCGTGGGTAATGACGTCGCCAAACTCGAATGGCTTCACAAGAAATGGGATATGGTGCTCAACCAGGAATGCGCGCACTTCGGGTTGAGGTTCATTGGAGAAAGTCACCATGGTGCGACGCTCGAGGCCCGGGCATTTTTCCTTCAGCCAAACGTAGGCGTCGGTGATGTTCCACCCTCCAACCATCTTGCCGCTCATGATTACTGCATCGAATGATTCCTTCTGCAGACGCTCTTTTACGGCGTCGCTGTGGCTCAGTGTGACCACCTGGGCGCCAGCACCGGTCAGGACGTCACGTTCTAACTCCAGAATCGATTCTTCATCTTCCACCAGCAGAATACGGCCTTCGATGGCCAGCTCGCGCTTGGTGTTGACTGTCTGTTTTTCCGGAACGGCACTCTGGCCCGTGGATGGGAGCGTGATCTCGATGATCGCGCCGCCCTCCTGGCGGTTGCGAGCGGCGATGTCTCCGCCGTGTTCTTTGATGATTCCGTAGCAGATGCTCAGTCCCAAGCCCGTTCCCTTGCCCACGCTCTTTGTCGTGTAGAACGGGTCGAAAATGCGTCCCGGCTCTTTAATTCCCGGGCCGGAGTCCTGGAACACTGCGTGGACCAAACCGTCTTCGGAGTAGACACGCACTTTTAGCGTGCCGCCATCTCCTTTTTCCAGAATAGCATCCACGGCATTGTTAATGATGTTCAGGAATACCTGCTCCAGCTGGTGGGGGTCGGCAGTAACAGCCGGAATTTGATCTTCCAGCTGACGAACGATGCGCACATTGTTTACGCGCAGGTCGTAGTCACGCAGCGTAAGTGTCTCTTCCAGCACCCTGCGGACATCTACATTCTGTTTTTGCGGTTTGCGCTGGCGGGCGAAGGAGAGCAGATTCTGCACCACGCGATGGGTCCGCTGGGCCTGCTTAAAGAGCTTGTTGACGTAGTCGGCCTGGCGCTCGTTTAGTTCTTCGCTCTCGAGGAGCTGGGCGTAGCCGAGGATCGCAGTCAGCGGATTGTTGAGTTCGTGAGCGACACCGGCGATAAGCTGGCCTACAGCGGACATCTTCTCGCTTTGCAGCAGTTGTTCCTGCGTGTGACGCAGATCTTCGTAGGCGCGGCAGGTTTCTTCGTAAAGACGAACCTTTTCAATGGTAGTGGCCAATTGACGGCCGACCGCTACCAGCAGGTTTTCGTCATTGCTGCTGTACTCGCGATTGTCGGCGCTGCCAATTCCCATAATGCCAACCGGCTTGTCCTTGCTCCACAGCAACACCCATATCCATGCAGTCTGGCCATCGGACTTGATGAAGTCCGCAACGGTCTTCGGCAGGTGCGGCAGGTATTCTGCTGTAATCACTTCGGTACGCGAGCGGGTTACTAAATCGCCGAAGCCTTCGTGGAATTGGACTTCAGAAACTTTGGTGCGCTCAGAGCTGCGTTGTCCCCAACCAGCGCGGCGGCGGAATGTGTCCGAGTCCGTGTCAGAGAGGAAGATCGACCCGCTGTCCGCAGTCAACAGGGACAGTACCTGGCGCAGCGTGAGGCTGAGGATTTCGTCCAAATCGAACGACTGTGTGGCGATGACAGCCATCGCATTCAGAGCGTTTAACTCACGGTTCCGGCGTCGGATTTCATCTTCGGCACGCTTCTTTTCCGTGATGTCTAGCAGGAAGCCCTGATAACGTTCGATCTTTCCATCGGCTCCGCGGGTGGCGAAACTACTTTCCAGGGCAGCCAGCAATACACCATCTTTTCTGCGGAGAAGGACTTCAAAGTTGCGGACGTAATTGTGCTCTTCAACCTCGCGGCGAAAAGCTTCGCGGCGTTCGGGAGAGCTATAGAGCTCGGTGTCGACGTTTAATCCCATCAGTTCGCTGCGGCTGTTGTAGCCGAGCATACGAACCAGAGCATCGTTGCAATCGAGCAATTTGCCATCAGGAGTCGTGGCAAACACGCCCTCCTGCATCTGCTCGAACAGCAACTTGTATTTTTCCTCCGCCAGGCTGCGCTCGGTAACGTCGCGAACGACGTGGATGGTTCCCTTCTGCTTGGTGTTCTGATCGACGTAGGAGGATGTCGAGACCATCGACGTGCCGCCGAAGCAGAGGTCTCGTCCTTCGTTGAATCCATCTTCCGCGGCCGGGCAGTAGGGACACAGCGCCCATTCGTGGGCGTGCGGCAGAACTTTGGTGCAAGTTTCTCCGGCAATGTCAGCGGCCGAGCGGGCGAGGCGTTCCAGTAGCGCGCGGTTGGCGCGCATGACGCGGTATTCGGCATCGTGCACGAGTACAACGTCCTGAATGGAATCAAATGTGTTGGCCCATTGGCGATGCGAGCGCAGCACCTGCTCCACCAACTTCATGTTTTCAAACGCCATGCCCACTTGCTGCGCGGTCGTGGTCAGAAATTCCAGCTCATCCGGAGCGTACGACAGCTTGCGGCGGCTGCCTAAGGCCAGGGTTCCGATGGGAGCTTTTCGTCCATGCACCGGAATCATGATGATGTGGTTAAAACGCTCGCGTTTCAGATAGGGACGAACTGAATCGTCCGCAGCACTGGTCTTGACCAGAATCGGCGCGGTACCGCTTAGCGTGTTTTCAAATTTATCGTCGAGTGGGACGGCGTTGCGGAAATCGGCAAATTCCTGGGAAAGACCGATCTGCTGCGTCATGATCAGCTTTTCGCCGTCGAGCGCGCGGAACCACGCTGCGCGCGCGTTCATCAACTTTTTCAGCTCTTCGAGAGCCGTGGCCATCATGGGCTCGTGCTGCTGTGAGCGAGAAATGCTTGAGGTCAAAGCGTTGATGACGCCCAGGCGACGTGTACGCGTGCGGGAGTCGTCGAATACCACTAGCAACATGCTCAGTCCGAGCAGCATGTCGGCCATCAGGTTAAATCCGAATGGGAGGTGACTGCTGATGGGTACCCAATCCAGATGCAGGCCAAGCAAGCTCACTGCTAACAGCCACGGACCTATTTCCCCGCGCCCCCAGCGGAAACGCACAAGCTGGGCGGCAGCGGCAACTACAATCAACCGGTAAGAAACTTCCAGCGCTACCCGCAACGTAAGGGAATCAGGCCACATCAAGGCGCGGGCGACTGCATAGCCAACCACTGCCGCCGAGATCACCAACAGCGGGAGGAGAAAATTGCGAGCGTGAGAATACAGGAAAATTGACCCGGCAAACAGGCCTATCGCCAGAACAAAAGTTGCTTGGAAGACCGCCGGGGCATACCTAACTCCTGCCATGGCAGGACTATGCATTCCCCACTGAGTGACTACGTAGGCCACCCAACCGCCGATCCAAACCATTAAATAGCGCTCACGAAATGTACGGAAAACGAGCAGGCTGGCCGCCAGTATGATCAAAGCAGCCGATTCCTGGGCCATCAGCCGGGGGATGGGAAGTCCCCAGAGGGCCTGAGTATCAAACAAGGTGGCGATATTCATTGCAGCCTAGGTACACACCTACGCTTTTCCTTGATACCACGTCCGTGCCAGTTACGAATCTGATTTCCATGACCTATAGTTACTTTCGGAACCTAATAATTTGGCTAGAATGTTCCTAGACTAAGGTCGGAGTCCCATGCCCGCTGAACGAATTCTTGTCGTCGATGACGAAGAGACAATCCGCGAGATTGTCTGTTCGATGCTTACTTCCTGCAACTACCAGTGCAAACAGGCTGGATCGGGACTTGAGGCGCTAGCGCTGCTTGAGTCAGGCGAAGAATTCGAGCTGATGCTTTCCGATCTAATGATGGCCGGCCTGGATGGCAACGGGCTGCTGGAAAAGACCAAAGAAAAATTCCCAGATATGCCGGTGGTCATGGTGACCGCTGTGCATGATATTTCCGTGGCGCTGGCTGCGATCCGCAATGGGGCCTATGACTATCTGTTGAAGCCGTTTGAGCGGGAACAACTGCTGGCTACGGTTCGCCGTGCGCTGGAAAATCGGCGGCTAAAACTGGAGAACCGCACTTATCAGACGAATTTGGAAACACTGGTCACGGCGCGTACAGAACAATTGCGCAAAGCGATGGCCAGCCTGGAGCGCTCTTACGACATCACGCTGGAAGCGCTGGGTGATGCACTCGACTTGAAAGACGCCGAGACAGAAGGTCACTCCAAGCGCGTGACTGCTTTCACCATTGCCATCGCGCGGCACATGGGGCTCAGCGCGGACCAGATCCGCATCATTGCTCGCGGCGCTTTTTTGCATGACATCGGCAAGATGGCAATTCCCGATGCCATCCTTCGTAAGCCGGGGAAGCTTAACCCGGACGAACTGGCGATCATGCGTGAACACTGCTATCGCGGCTTCCAGTTGTTGAAACGAATTCCTTTTTTGGGTGAGGCTTCCGACATTGTTTACTCTCACCAGGAACACTTTGATGGCAGCGGTTATCCGCGAGGGCTTAAGGGAGAAGAGATCCCGCTCGGGGCACGCATCTTCTCGGTGGCTGATACGCTGGATGCCATCACTTCGGACCGGCCTTATCGCGCTGCCCAGACCGTCCAGGCAGCCAAAATCGAAATCGAAAAGTGGGGGGGGCGGCAGTTTGATCCTGAAGTGGTGAAGGCGTTTCTTTCCATGCCCAACAACATCTGGGAGGACTTACGCCGGGAGATTGACGCGCAAAGCTCAAGTTTTAGCTATTCCGCCAAGGGCTCTCAATAATCTCGGCGAAGTTCGAAAACTCACCGTTAGATCCCGTCTGGTTTTCACTACGCTCTTCGTGGCTTTTCTTTGCGACCTCTTGCGTTCTAAGATTTGATTTTCATCATCTAAAATCCACACCTTAACCGCAAAGAACTCGAAGATTGCGCTAAGGTCACGAGGGAAACCACCCATGAAAATTACAATCGTATTCTTTGTTTTGCTGGCAGCATCGCTAGTTGCTCAAACTGCTCCCACGGGTGCCGCGCAGCCGAACACTATATTTGCCGGCGGTGATGGAAAATTTGAGTCAGCTCCCGATACGGCCGTGTTGAGTTTTTTTATCACTGCACAGGAGGCCACGTCGAATGCGGCCTACGATCATGCGTCCAAATCCGTGGAACAGGTACGACAAATTCTGCGCTCGAACGGAATTGATCCCAAGACGGCCGAGATCAGTTCTTTTTCTTCTCATCCTGTCTATGACTACAAAGATCCAAAACGGAAGGTGATCGGATACCAAGTTAGCGCCAGCGCTTCCATCAAATTCAAAGACTTTACAAAGTTCCCGCCGATTCTGCAGCAACTCGCCGATGCCGACATCAACAACAATCAGTCTCTGAGCTATACGCTTGAAGATATTGACGCGGCCAAGAGCAAAGCGGTTGAGGATGCGTATCGTCGCGCACGCGAGACGGCCAACGCCGTCGCACGCGCCGCCGGAAGAACTTTAGGGGAGCTTTCTTACGCTTCGGTGGATGTCTCGGAAGGCGGAGCAGTGCCGTATCCCGTGATGCCTCGAACCGCAATGGCGATGAAAACCAGCGGTGCACCGGCGCCGACAGAAGAATTCACCCCTCAGAAGGTGGTTGTAACAGCGCATGTAAATGCGCAATTCGGGCTAAAGTAGTATCACCACCTATCGCGATACCTGTTGCACCGACTGTTCGGTCACAGGAACGCGGGAACCATCGATTGCGACTTCGCGTTGGACGACCATTTCCACAGTGGTCCCGGCTTCGAGGCGCACATCGTTGCCGCGTCCGAACAGGGCGATGGCGGCCCCTAAAGCCGCTCCAGCGCCAGCACCAGCCAATGTACCCCCTGAGGAGTGGCTAGCCAGTGCCCCGATCAACGCTCCACCGCCCGCCCCTTGCCCCGCCGCCGTGGCAATTTTTTCCGCATCTTTTCCCTTTTGACTGTCTTGCTGGACGGTCCCTTCGCCGCCCTTCATGGTTGTGGTGTCAGACCCCGGAACGTTGTCCAATGTGCCGGGTAGCATGACGGTGTAACCGTTGGGATAGATAAGAGTAGTGAAGTGGATCAGGAGCTCGGCACGGCCTTTCACGTGCCCCGCACGCTTAAACTGAACGATCTTTCCCTGCACATAAGTGCCAGCCGGAATCAGTAATCGCTCGTTTGCAAGCACTGGGAAGCTGGTGTGCGCATAAATAGGATCGCCCTCGCGTGCGTGTTTGGTGGAAATCGCATGCTGCAATACCACTGGAACTTTTGTTCCGGAAGGAATCACCAGCAGATTCTTGATCTCAGCCTTGGCAGGGGTTGCGGCGGCTGCGGTATCGGGGCTGGCTTGTCCCAATGCAATCGCAGGCACTAAGAGCAGGGCGGGCAATAAACGCATAAAACCTCTCTTTAACCGACCGGCCACGGGCACCAAATCGATGGCCCGATTATAGAACCGACGACGAACTATTGCAGTACGATGCTCGGGAAATCACAATTAGTTGGATTCAGGCTCACTTATAAAGCAGATAGGCTTGGCGGCGCTTGCTGAAGGTGTCGAGCACATCTTGCCAATCTTGGGCAATGCGGCGAGGGTCAGTGCCTTGAGAGATGGCGTCATAGACGGCTTGATTGACCAGCAGGTCCTTCATTTTTTCTAGTTGGAATTGGTCGGCATAGAGTTTGCGCAGAGCCGAGGCCAATTCGATTCCGAGTTCGGGTGCGTCTAATGTGTTGCGGTCCAACAGAACGATATTCACACCCTGGCATAACTGGCCGGAATACACGCTTGAGGTTGGCGTGAACTGCGTGGGAACAAAGCGAACTCCAGAGATATTTCTGGCATTCAGGTAGGTGGCGAGGTCCCGGGCTTTGATCCATGGCGCACCCAGTAATTCAAATGGAGTATCCGTTCCACGTCCCACGGAAACATTCGTGCCCTCGACCATCGCTACGCCCGGGTAGAGTGCGACTTGCATCAGATTGCGCAGGTTTGGAGATGGATTGACCCATGCCAAACCAGTTGAGTCATACCAGTCACCGCGCAGCCAGCCTTCCATGGGAATTACTGTCAGCTTGGCGTTGATGTTGCGCTCGGTGTTGAACATTTTCGCCAGCTCGCCCATTGTCATTCCGTGACGAACTGGAATTGGGAAATAACTCGTGAAGCTTTCGTGGCCTGCGTCGGAGATCGGACCTTGCACGATGGAACCAGTCAGCGGATTCGGGCGATCGAGCACGATGATCTCGATGTTGGCCTTGGCAGTGGCTTCAAGAAAATATCCGACCGTGGTTTCGTAGGTGTAGAAGCGCGCTCCCGCATCTTGCAGGTCGACCACTACGGCATCCAAATTCTTGAGAACGTCTGGAGATGGGCGCCGGGCGGCGTCTGTGCCTCCGTAGACGCTGAGCACAGGCACATCCGTGACAGGGTCTTTGGAGTCTGTAACGTTTGTCGTGTCGAGCGTTCCCGCGGCTCCGTGCTCGGGACTAAAGATGACATCGAGAGAAACTCCCGGCGCTTGCTTCAAAATATCGATCGTGCGGCGGCCCTGCGAATCGACTCCAGTTTGATTGGTAAGCAGGCCGATCTTTCTCTTCTCTTCCTTCTCTGGACTGAGATGTAACGCGTCGAAGTTGTGCACCTGTAACACATCAATTCCCGTCTGCACGTTTCCATTCCGCGAAACTATGCGACGGGCCGATGCCTGGGCTTCGCTGTATCCGGTGATGCGCTCCCAACGCAGTTCTTCTTTTTCATCGACCGTCAGCGGCAGAGTTGCTGCCACCGCAGTGGCAATCTTTGAACGCAGCGCTACCGCACTTCCTTTCCCACGCGGATGGACGGCATTTGCGAGGATGATGATGAATGTTTTCGTGGTGGGATCAATCCAGATGGATGTGCCGGTGAAACCTGTGTGCCCATAGGAACCGACCGGCAACAGGGATCCGCGGTTACTAGAAAGTTGGGAATCAATGTCCCAACCCAATCCACGTAGAACCGGAGCGTTGGGTGGCTGCGCCGGAGTGGTCATCTTCTCCACTATCAGTGGAGAAAGAACCTGCGATCCGCTCATGAGTGCAGTGGCAAACTTCGCCAGA
>Ga0105239_10009890_pt1 | contig 10713 bp, 8 predicted proteins | sample KBSC44metaG_FD_92761 | JGI IMG/M metagenome (GOLD analysis project Ga0105239, IMG submission 92761) | Corn rhizosphere microbial communities from Kellogg Biological Station, Michigan, USA - KBS C4-4 metaG | ecosystem: Host-associated > Plants > Roots > Rhizosphere > Soil | place: Michigan, USA...
CGAGACCAACACCGCGGCCGGCTCCGTGCTCTCGGCCTCGAGCGAACTGACCGCCATGGCGGAAACGCTGTCGCGCGAGGTCGAGAAGTTCTTCCAGAGTCTGCGCGCGGGACAGGCGGACACGCGAAAAAGCGCCTGAACGCCTCACAAGCAAAAGGCCCGGCTTTCGCCGGGCCTGATCGTTTTAATGGTGCATGTGGACGAGCCAGTAGGCTCCGCCGCCGACCACAATCAACGTGGGAATACCCCACAACAAAATAATAGGCATTGTCCTCTCCTCCAATTATTGCCCGTCTGATAACGGGCAATAGGCGGTGGTGTTCCCCGGCGGAACCGGAGGCCAGGCGAAGCCCTTCAACTCCGCAAGGTCTGGCGCGGAGCTCCTGCGGCGCGGAACTGTCGCGGAGTCACTCCGGTCCAGCGCCGGAATGCATGCGTGAACGAGCTCGTCTCGCGATAGCCGAGCAGCCACGCAATTTCGGAGATCGGCAAGTCCCGATCCCCCAGATAGCGCCTGGCCAACGCGATCTTCAGTTCATCAAGGATGCCGATGAAAGTCGTGTCCTCGGCGCACAGCAGGCGCGACAATGTGCGGCTGCTCAGCCCGATCCGGCGAGCGACCTCCGACAAGGTTGCTTTGCCGTGCGGTAGCAGCGGCAGAATTACGCGTTCGACGTCGTGGCGTACGCTGGAGCCGGCGGGCGGCCGGCGCGCCAGCGCCTCGTCGGCGTATCGCTTGAGCAGCGTGTTGAGGTAGTTGTCGGCGCCGATGACCGGCAGGCCGGCCATCATTTTCGGAAAAGTGATTTCATCGGCGTCGGCATCGAAGTGAGCGTCGGTGCCGAGGAACGCGCGATATTCCTCAGGCACCACGTTGTTCGGGTGAGTGACCTTGAACGCGAGCGGCGCCAGCCGGGTTTGGGTCAACTCCCGGCAGATGCGCACCAGCGTGGTCAGCCAGAACTCGATCTGATGACGATCCGACCGGCGGTTGACGTTGACATAGTCGACGCCAATGACGATGTCCCCATCCGTTCGCACATGCAGCCGGACGCCCTCGTTGACGATGCGGGAATAACGTTCGGCGTTCCGCAGCGCCTCGACGACCGCTCCGGACGACGACATGACATAGTAGAGCAGGCCGATGGCACGCAGGTCGAAGCTGCGTGCCAAATGGAATCCGAGGAGATCATCGTCGAGCTCGTCGGCCGCCAATTGCAGGATTCTGATCTGGGTGGGGACTTCGAGTCGTGCCGCCGGGTCGTCCACCTCGGCGGCGGTCAGGTCTGCCTTCGACAGAACCGCGGCGACGTCCTTGCCGAGCTCGCGCATGCGCGCGCACGCCAGACGCGCGATCCCGCCGGTGGCGCTCGGTATCCCACGCAAACCCTGAGGTCTGTTGCCGTACATGACAGGGATTCGTTCCTGGCTGCCCCGCGATCAATTGGGCGGCCGGCTCGATCGCCGTTGTTGATCTGTATCAAGACAGGCAAAGGCCGGCGTGGCGCCGGGATCAGTTCCCCAACACGACCCAGGCGATCATCAGGCACCAGCCGGCCAGCCAGACGATCGAAAACCAGAACATCAGATCGTATCGCCTGAACAACGCCGCCGCATCCATTTCCGCGCCGAAGCGGACTGCCCGGCTGCGACGACGCCTTAGCCAATCGCGCTGCGGAGGTCTTGTCGGCTTGCGCCAGCCAATTTGTGAATCTGCGCCGATGACGGGAATTTCCGCGACCAGTGGGTCAACGACATTTTCGCGCGCGGCCTTCGCCGCGCCGGCGTGAAGGCTGACAGTCGCGGCGGCTGTTCATTTTCGATTTTGATCCTCGAGATCCGGCAGCTCCGGAATCTGGATCATCTCCTGAAGGCGCTTGTTGAACTCGGCATCCGACATCGGAGTGGCGGGCAGGCGCGTCGAGTCCGCCGTCGACTGTCCAGTGTGGGTGAGTTGCGGGAAGGCCAGCACCACCAGCAACAGCAGCCATTGCGCGGCGAGGAACGGCGCCAGCGCCCTGAGCATGGCGCGGAAGGCGACCGGCTCCTTCAGCACGCCGCGCACCATCATCAGCGCGTAGCCGAACGGCGGCAACAGGAAGCTCGCCTGCAACGTCAGCAGCACCAGGACAGCGACCCAGCGCGCGTCGGCAACGCGGATCAAAAGCGGCGGGATCACGATCGGCACGATCACGAAGATGATCTCGAAGGCGTCGAGCACGAAGGCGCTGATGCCGATCAGCGCCAGCACAATTGCGACCGCGGTGATGTCGCCGCCCGGGATCGACGACACGATCCGGCCGACGAGGTCGGCGGTGCCGAGCAGCCGAAGCACCATGGTGAAGGTGGTAGCGGCGAGCAGAAGGGCGAACAGCGCGCCGGTCAGCGCGATCGCGTCGCCCAGCAGCTTGTTGAGCGCCTCGAGACGCAGGCGTCCGGTGCCGAGGCCGGTGAGCAGCATCGTGAAGGCCCCCATTGCGGCCGCCTCGACCGCATAGAAATAGCCAAAGGTGACGCCGCCGAGCAGCAGGATCAGCAGCGCCAGCGCGACCGCCGCGAGCAGCGCCTCGCCCGCTCTCAGCTTCTCACGCGCCGGCAAGTGCGCCGCATTGCGGCCTGCTATCCAGGACAGAACCAGGCACAGCGCGAGGAAGAGGCCGCCGGGCAGCAACGCGGCATGGAAAATGTCCTGCGTGTTGATGACGCGGTCGCTGCGCCCCGTTGTCGTCACGGCAATGGTGTGCGCGGACAGCATCGCGTCGCTGAGCAGGATCAGCACCAGCGACGGCGGCACCAGCACGCCGAGCGTGCTCGCGACCGCGACCAGCGCCTGACGGTTCGCCGCGGGGATGCCTTCCGCCGCAAGCCGCGGCGCAACGACACGGGACAGGCCGAGCACGCTGGCGCCGACCGAGCCGTTCATCGGTCCGAGCAGCGCGCCAAGCAGCATGCCGGAGACCAGGGGCGCCGCAGGCTTGCGCGGCAGGATGGCATTGCTGGTGCGGTAGAGCGCGTCGGCGACCGGCAGGCGGTCGAGCAAGAGCCCCATGGTCACGTAGAGCGGCAGCGCCTGCAGCAGGTCGTTCTCGAACAGGTTGATCAGCCGCGTCGACAACGCGCCGAGCGTCGCCGGCTCGATGGTGCCGGACGCGATACCGAGGATGGCGCCGAGCGTTGCGACCGCAACCAGCACCACGGCCGCCGGCAGGCCAGTCAGGATAATTCCGGCGCCGACCAGAGCCAACAACGCGAGGCCGAGCCATTCCATCAGCGCGCATCCGAACGGAAGATGTCAACCAGCGCCTGGCCGATCACCGCTGATGCCATGATCCAGAGCGCGATCTTGATCAGGAAATAGCCTGGATTGCCCGAGTCCTGGAAGGCTTCATGGATGCGCAGGCTTGCGATGACCGACGGCCTGCTCGCGATCAGCACGAATCCGGCCCACGGCAGAAGCCCCAGCGCCGCGCCGGCGCGGGCGAGCCAGGTTCGCGTCCGCGCCGAATAACGCTGTGACACGAGATCGGCGGCGAGATGCGTATGCGCGCGCGTCGCCGCCGTCACGCTCAGTGCGACGAACAGGGCAAAGGCGATCTGGCCGAGATCGTTGGCCTCGCGCGACCAGGCACGGACGAGATCGCGCAGCGGCCATTGCAGGAACAATAGCGTGATCAGCGGCAGAGCCAACCACTTGGCCGACGCCACCAGCCAGCCGATCACGCGATCGATGCTGCGCAAGACGATCGTCACATCCCTCCCCGCCCGCATTGGATTCGGGCGAGAATTGTCGAGAGTTCCTACAGATTGGGCAAGCCTTATCTCAGCACTTCACCCGCCGCCTGCGCCGCAGACCGACCCCCTATTTGACCGCGCCGCCGGTGATGCCGGCGATGAAGCGATCGAGAAAGAAGTTATAGGCGATCGCTACCGGGATGCTGGCGATCAATGCCCCCGCCATGATCTCTCCCCAGTAGAAGATGTCGCCGCGGACGAGGTCGGTCGCCACGCCAAGCGTGATCGGCTTCTGGTCGGTTGAGGAAATGAAGGTCAACGCGTAGACGAATTCCTGCAAGGTCAGGGTGAAGGTAAAGATCACCACTGTCAGGATCCCCGGCAGCGATAGCGGGAGCGCCATCTTGATGAAGGCGCCGAACAGGCTGCAGCCGTCGACGATCGCCGCCTCCTCGATCTCCGGCGGCAGCGCCTTGAAGAAACCCATCAACAGCCAGGTGCAGAACGGGATCGTGAAGGTCGGGTAGACCAGCACCAGCGACCACATCGAATTCTGCAGCCCGAGATTGGCGACGACCCGCGCCAGCGGCAGGAACAGCAGCGTCGGCGGCACCAAATAGGTCAGGAAAATGCCGATCCCCAGGGTCTCGCCGTTGCGGCCGGTCATCCGCGCCAGGCTGTAGGCGGCCGGCAACGCGGTGACGAGGGTGATTACGACCACGCAGACGCCGATGATCAGCGAGTTCAACAGCCAGGTCGTGAACAGGGTCTCATGGAACAGATAGCGGAAATGCTCGAGCGTCGGCGGATCGTTGAACCAGAACGGGATATTAGTGACGTTGTAGAGGTCGCTGTTGGTTTTGAACGAGGTGATCACCATCCAGTAGAATGGGAACGTGGAAAGAATGACGAAGAACGCGACCCCTGCATAGAACGCGGCCTCCCCGGCAACCTTGGCGATGACACGCTGCATGTCAAATCTCCCGTCGCTTGATGAAGCGCAGCATGAAGATCACCACGACAAACAGCACCGGCAGCATGAACAGCGAGATGGCGGCGCCATGGGACACGTCGCCGGATAGGATGCCGACCTGGAAGCCCTCAAAGCCCAGCACCGAAGTTGCGCCCACCGGACCGCCCATGGTCATCAGAAAGACGATGGAAAGATCGGTAAACGTAAACACGATACCGAAAATCAGGCCGATGGTCACGATCGGCAGGATCATCGGCACGATGATCTGGTAGTTGCGGCGCCAGAATCCGGCGCCGTCGACGGTAGCCGCGTCGATCACGTCCTGCGGGACCGCGGTGATGCCGGCGAGGAAGATCACGATCGCAAACGGGAAGAAACGCCAGGCGTTGACGACGATCACGCACAACATCGCCAGATGGGGGTTGCCGAGCCAGTTCGGCGCGTCGGAACGGTCGATGACACCGAGCGCGATCATCGACCAGTTGATAACGCTGTAGAGGGAATCGAACATCCATTGCCAGGCGACGGTGGCGAGCGCGATCGGCACCGCCCACGGCAATATAATAAGCGCCCTGACGATCTTGCGCCCCGGGAACGGCCGCAACAGCAACAGCGCGCCGAACTTGCCGAGGACGAGCCCGAGGAATTGCGATCCGAACGTGAAGATGAAGGTGTTGCTCAACGTTCGGAGAAAGTCCGGGTTCTCCACGATCTGCGCGAAGTTCGCCAGGCCGACGAAGTGCCACGAGGGATTGTAGATCGTGTAGGCGCTGACCGAGTAATATATCGAGAGCAGTAACGGCACGCCAACCAGCAGCAGCACGTAAAGGATCGCCGGCGCGACGAAGACAGCGCCGAGCACGTCGCGCCGGTCCAGGATGAACCGAAAACGCGAGGCCGGCTTGGCAATTGGTTCCGCAATTGAGGCCATGGGTGAAACTCGTTTCAGTGACGACTGGCCCGCTTGCCATCTTTGTCGAAATGGCGCAGCGCGCTATTGCGTACGGCGAAGGGATGCCACTCGCCGGGCCTGATGCTTTCCTCGGCAACGTGCGCCGGCGGCAGTTTCGCGGTGACCACCTGGTTCGGATCGAAGCCTTCGATCGCGCCATAAACGATCCGTTCGGAGCCGAGATATTCGGAACGATCGACGCGGAACGAAAATTCGGTGAAAGCACCGTCGTCGATCATATCCTTGGGCAAGAAGTTTTCCGGGCGGAAGCCGAGAAACCCGCCGTTGAGCGCGACCAGATTCATCGGCGGCGTGCCGACGAAGGTCGCGACGAAACGGTCGGCCGGGTCGTCGTAGATCTCCGTCGGCGTTCCCACCTGACACACACGCCCATGGTCGATGACCGCAATGCGGTCGCCCATGCCCATGGCCTCGACCTGATCGTGGGTCACATAAATGGTGGTGACGCCGACCCGCTGCTGGAATTGCTTGATCTCCAGGCGCGCCGAGGCGCGCAATTTGGCGTCGAGGTTCGAGAGCGGCTCGTCGAGCAGCAGCGCAGTCGGCTCGCGCACCAGCGCGCGCGCGAGCGCGACACGCTGGCGTTCGCCGCCGGAGAGCTGACGCGGCCGCCGATCGAGCAGATGCCCAATGCCGAGCAGTTGCGACGCCCACTCGACTTTCTTTTCAACCTCGCCGTTCGGAACGCGCTGCGTCCTCAACGGAAAGGCGATATTCTTGCGCACCGTGTAATGCGGATAGAGGCCGTAGCTCTGAAACATCATAGCCACGCCGCGCGCGCGCGGCGGAATATCGTTGACGACATCGCCGCCGATCAGGAGGTCGCCGCTGGTCTGCTTTTCGAGCCCGCAGATGATGCGGAGGAACGTCGTCTTGCCGCAGCCCGACGGTCCCAGCAGCACCATGAACTCTCCGTCCGGCACCGTCAGACTAATGCCGTTCACTGCGGGAACTTCACCAAAGTTCTTGATGATATCCCTGGTCAATACTGAAGCCATCAGGTCCCCCCGGAATTCAACGCACACCCGCTCCGCCCGAATCTCTCTCGGCGGCACAACATTCGTGTCTGCTCCATTTAGCTGGCGTCCCGTAGCGCCGGCATGACCCGGACCGCGCACGAGAAACGCACGCGGTCCAGTCGCCAGCGATCAGGCCGCCCACTTCTTGAATACGGCCTCGCACTGTTGCGTGGCCCACTTGACCGAATCTTCGGCGCTCATCGAACCCGTTGCTGTCTTCGCCAACATGTCGGGGATAGTGAAGTTATTGTAGATTTCGTCAATGGCGGGCGAAGCCGGTCCCGGATAGCCGGGAATGGCGGACCACCGTTCTGAATCCTGCAGGACCGCCAGCTTGTCGCGCGGCGTAGATGTCGGATCGTCCGACAGGATCGGCATCGGCTTGGGTACAAGATTGGCAAAGCACGGATTGTTGTAGCCTTCGCTCGCCTTGAAGGCCTCGGGCCAGTTATCGGTGTAATGTTTAAGGAACTCGAGCGCCGTCTCCTTGTTCTTGGCAAACTTCCAGATTCCGTAGAACTCCGAAGCGCCACCCATCATCTGGCGCACCGGGCCTTTCGGCGGCTCCATGACGAAAATATCGTCGGCTATTGTCTTATTGAGCGTCTGAGCAGTCCGATACGCCGAGATCGGGTTGACGATGTACGAGCCCACCCCCGAAGCGATATACTGGTTGTTACTGGCGTCGTTCCACGAAAGGACGTCGGTCGTCATCGCTTCCTTGTAGAGAGCGGCGGCGTACTTGACCGCCTCGACCGTCTCCTTGCTGTTGAGGACGACCTTCTTGCCGGTCTCGTCCTGTACCGCGCCGCCATAGCTCCACAACAGGCCGCGCCAGGTCGTGTTCGGATCGTTGCTGTGACCGAGCGAAATCCCCACCGGGTTGCCCTTCGCTTTCAGCTTGGCGCCCCCGATCCGCAGATTGTCCCACGTGTCGGGCTTCATCCCGATCTCGTCCCACAGGCTCTTGCGGTACATGCTCGGGAAATTGATGTAGTAATCGGGAAAGGCGGACCATGTCCCGTCGTCCTGGTTATAGCCGAGCTGCCGGCCGATGGTGCTGACCTTGCCGTATTTTTGCTCGACGGATTTGACGAGATCGCCCATATCGATCAGGAACTTGCGGTACAGATGCGCGCCGCCGGCGCCATTCCACCCGAACAGATCATGCCCCGATCCGGCCGACGCCTCGGCGGCAGCGCGCGCGGCGACGTTCTGCACCGGGATGTGGTCGACCGTGACCGAAATCTTGTTCTTCTCGCCCCAGTCCTTGGCGAAGTTGTCAAACCATTTGTCGTATGCCGGGACGAAGTGACTCCATTGAACAATCGACAGCGACCTGGTGTCGGCCAGCGCGCTTGACACAAAGGGAGCCGAAAGCACCGGCGCCGAGCCGGCCGCAAGAAGGGTGACCCCCGTTTGCTTCAGGAAACGGCGCCGTGTGACGCGCTGGAACCTGCGAATGCTCATGTTCGATTCCTCCTCCGTTTGATTTGACCGGATGAGGCAAAATCCAGATGAGGATTTGCCTCACTCATTGGATTTTCTTTTCCACGACGATAACGCGCGTTTTGTCGCAACGCTTCTTGGTCTTTAGTTCGTGGTCTCTTGGGTCAATAGCTTTGACCTATCTCGCAGGTATCTAGTGCGCTGGCGGGGAGGCCCCTACTCCACCAGTAGCACATCCACCGCGACGCCGAGCTTCTGCTTGCGCGAGCCGACGATGATGCCGTCGACCGGCGAGACATCGGCAAAGTCGCGGCCGACGCCGAGGATGATGTGATCGTTCTCGACGAGGAGATCATTGGTCGGATCGAAGCCGATCCAGCCGAGTTCGTCACCGCACCACAGCGCCACCCAGGCATGGGTCGCGTCCGCGCCCTGCAGCCGCGGCTTGCCCGGCGGCGGAATTGTTCGGAGATAACCGCTGACATAGGCCGCCGGCAGGCCGAGACCGCGCAGCCCTGCGATCATCACATGCGCGAAATCCTGGCAGACGCCGTGACGCTTCTCGAACACCTCGCGCAGCGGCGTCGAGATCACGGTCGCCTTGGGATCATATTTGAAGCCGTTGCGGATGCGGTGCATCAGGTCGACCGCGCCGGCCAGCACGCCGGCGCCGGGCGGGAAGCTCTCGGCGGCGTAGCCGGTCACGGGCGACAGCACCGGCACCAGCGCGCTGGCAAAGACGAAGCCGACCGGCGAGTCCGGCTTGAGGCTCGTCGCCGCAAAAGCAACATCGCGCACGCTTTCCCAGGGAGGGCTGGGCGCGGCGCGGCCCGGCGCGCGACGCGCGACATTGACGCGCGAACGCGAGTCGATACGCAGATTCCGGTGCGCTGTCTCGATGACGACGCTCTCGGTCAGCGTGCCGAAGAAATCGCGCCGCGAGGTGCGCTCGGCAGGCTTCGGGCGGATCTCGACGCTGTGCGAGATCAGTTGCTGGCCGTCGCCGCTCTTCGGCTCCAGCCGCAGCGAGCAGCGGGCGAAACTGACGAGGCTCTCATAGGAATAAGTCGTGACATGACGGATGTCGTAGATCACGCAAGACCCGTCAGCTTCTCGGGCCGGCTGGCGTTCGGTCCGTGCGGGAAATAATGCAGCCCGATGGCGTCGGCGAGATTGAGCAGCTCCTGCTCCAGCGCAAACAGCGTCTTGGTGTCCAGCGCGGAGGCTTCCGACGTGGTCAGCGTCGATCGCACAGCGACCGCGAGCCGCTGCGGCCGCTCGATCAACCCGCTCTCGCGCAGCGCCGGGATGCTTGCGATGTGGTCGTTGAGCGCCTCGACCTGGAAGGCGACCGAGCGCGGGTTATAGGGATCGAGCACGGCGAGGTCGCGCACCGGCGCGAGCAGCGGCGCCACCAGATAGCGCGAGCGGTAGGTGATCTGGCAGTCGACCAGCGTCAGCAGCACGTCGAGGTCCTCGTCGGTCGCCTCGTCGTAGCCGAACTGGCGCGCGAAGCGCACGGTGTTGATGGCGCGCTCGGCGCGGCGGCCCATATCGAGGAAGCGCCAGCCGGCGGCGCGGTTCATGTTTTCCTGCGCGAGGCCTGCAAAGCTCGCAAGCTCCTGCAACGTCAGCTCGGCCGCGCTCAGCACGCCGTCGTCGTCGTCGACCTCTTCGGCAAGCCGCGCGGTCATCTCGGTGATCACCTGCCAGGCGTCGGGCGACAGCCGCTCGCGCAGCGAGGTCGCGGTGCGCTGCGCAGATCTCACGAGCGACAAGCAAGAACCGAAGCGCGCCTCCGACTGCAGCGCTTCGGCCGCAACCCTGGTGGGCTGCGACCGCGAGACCTGCGTGACCGCGCCCCAGGTGACGAGCACGCGCTGGATGCGTTCGGCCGCGTGTTGCGCGCTGGAGGCGCCCTTGCCGGGATCGCGTTGCTGGATGACGAGCGTGCGCACCAACCGTAACGTCGCCTCCGCGCGTTCGAGGTAACGGCCGAGCCAGAACAGATTGTCGGCAGCGCGGCTCGGCAGCACGCCGGCGACGCGCCTGATCCGCACGGCGTCGCCCGGCAGCAGCGTGCGCGTCGACACCGCCTTGTCGGAGACCACCCAGACGTCGGCGGCGCGGGCGCCGTCACCCATCGACACCGCCCGGGCGTCGAGATCGGCAGCGATCCGGCAGAAGCCGCCGGGCATAACGATCCACCCCTCCGGCGTCGCGGCTGCGAACACCCGCAGCACGAACGGCCGCGGCACGAGGCGGCCCTGGTCCCACACCGGCGTCGTCGACAGCCGCACCAGCTCCTGGCCGACGAAATCGATGCCGCGCTCGTTGATGGCGGCAACCAGCCGTTCGCGCTCGGCGGCCGAGAGCTCGCTTGCGAGCACCGGTCCGTTACGCTCGAAGCCGGGCACGCCGCGGCCATAGGCGCCTTCGATCGCGACCTCATCGAGCCGCGACAGCACTTCCTCGCGGGCCGCCTTCTGGCCGCACCACCAGGTCGCGATGTGCGGCATCTTCAGCTCTTCGCCGAGCAGGCGCCGGGCCAGCGGTTGCAGGAAACC
>Ga0105239_10009892_pt1 | contig 10711 bp, 9 predicted proteins | sample KBSC44metaG_FD_92761 | JGI IMG/M metagenome (GOLD analysis project Ga0105239, IMG submission 92761) | Corn rhizosphere microbial communities from Kellogg Biological Station, Michigan, USA - KBS C4-4 metaG | ecosystem: Host-associated > Plants > Roots > Rhizosphere > Soil | place: Michigan, USA...
CTAGCATAGGCCCGGTAGCACCATTCCGAAACGAGGGTATAGCGCCACTGTCCTGGCCAAGGACTGCCTCCATCGAGTCCTCATTCTACACCATCGATACATAACGGATCCTTCTTTATCTTTGCGACAACACTCTTCATAGATACCTGCGAAAAGCGCGGAGAAAAACGCATGGGAGAAGTGGTTCCAGGTACAGTTTGCGGAGAGAGTTTTTCAGGGTGGTGGCGGAATCGAAGTCTGCCGGGGGTAGGGATGATCCCATTGATGATAGGTGCGTCAAGAAACCCATTCGCCCAATTCTCAGGTTCGTTTCTTCATTTTCAGTTTTTCGGGGGATGGAGGAAGAGAAAGGATGAACGTGCGAAGGGGTGCGTGGTTGGCGGGGTTGATGACGGTCGACATAGCGTTTGGACTCCTTTCCGCGGGCGTGAGTATCGCCTGCTGATAGGCGGGAGGAACGGGGATTCGGGGTGGATTGGGGAAGGCTCTGCTTCTGTTGGCAATATTTTGAGGAAAGGGCGGTGATTGGTTTAGCCGCAAATGAACGCGAGTTTACGCGAATCAAGGAAAGGAGGGGCTGAAGGGTGCGGGTAATGCCGGGTTCTTCCTACGCCACCTCAACAATAGCCGCTGTAGAGTTTGGCTGGGGAATGGGTTCTCCATCCTCATGCATCCCGTGGAGATGAAATGCGATGGCTTCCTCCATATTGCGCCTGGTTTGTTCAACCGTAGGGCCGGTGGTGATGCAACCGGGTAGATCGGGTGCGTACGCCGAATAGTTGTCTCCAGCCTTTTCGATAATGATGGTGTAACGCAACACGTTTACTCCTTTTCTTTCAGAAGTGTTTGAAAAGTGTCATGCGGGTGCGAGTCGATTGAGCATGAGATGCGTGGCGGCAATGTCGAGCAGAGTCTCGGACGTTTTGCACCCTAAACTCGTAGTCCTTGCTGAATCGACGGTTACGCCCGAGCCATGCGAAGGTGCGCTCCACAATCCACGTGAGCCCGGTGATCCTGAAAGCACGCTGCCCACGTTTTGTGATCTGCAGCTTCCAACCAGCCTCATGCATCAGCTCGCGGGCAAGTTTTCGGCTTTCATGACCGGCATCTGCGATCACGGTATCGATTCTCGGAAACAGAAGGGGCAGGCTGGCGAGCAAACGAGCGCCCGCGCGTCGGTCAGACGTGTTGGCTGGTTCCACTCGATTGGCAATCATCAAGCCGATTGTATCCACCAGAATATGGCGCTTGCGCCCTTTCACGCGCTTGTATCCGTCGAAGCCGCGTGTGCCACTACCCGACAACTTGACGCCCAACGGACGAGGTTCCAGTTGACGCGTGATCCGGCGTCAAATGCCCGGAAGTCTGTTGGAGCCAAGACCTTTTTTCTTGAGCTCCCTTGTCAACCAGGCCTTTGCCAGTTTCCAATCGCGCATCACGGTCTGAGGGGAAACTGCCAAAACCACGGCGGTTTCATCGACGCTCATCGCGCCGAAGAAGCGCAATTCGATTACCCGCGCTTTTCGGGCGTCGATCCGGACTAAATCTTCCAAAGCCTCATGGATCGCGACCAGTTCACCGTCCCGACGCGACGACAGATCCGGAATCTGGTCGAGATCGGGAGCGCTGCTGTGTTCCTCGCGTTGTAGATCTCCTCCCCTCTTAGACGAAAGACGGGCTCGCGCCGCGTCGACCAGGATCCGGCGCATCATCTGCGAAGCCACGGCAAAAAAGTGCGCGCGATCCTTCCAGTCAGTCACCTGGACATTTACCAGCCGCAAGAATGCCTCGTGGACGAGAGCCGTGGATTCGAGCGTGTTGTCGGGGCGTTCTTTCCGCATGTGCCGTCGCGCGGCGCGACGAAGGTCGTTGTAAATGCGGGGAATTAGCTGCGCCAGGGCGTCGGCATCACCGCCGGCCCATGCCCTCAACAGGCCAGTGATCTCTCTCGACACCTCCGGCTGCATTGCTGCCCTCCAGAAATACTTCACCGCTATTGTAGTTTCTTCATTGCATTTCTCGCTTACCCACGCGAGAACAGAACCGGTAGCGATTTGCATTTCGCTTTCCGGTGTTCTCCAGAAGGCGAGACATGACTACAAGACTCTGCATTACACTCAACATGCTGCTTTGCTGCTCTGTTTACGGACAGGGCAACGCAGTGACTGACTGGGCAACCATCGTCCAGCCCGCGGTTAACACACCCCCGCGGCTTCCAGGCATACAGTTCATACTTCAAGCGACGATCCAACTCGCTGTGTACGACGCAGTGGTGGCCATTCAAGGCGGTTACGAGTCGTTTACGCCACCTATGCACGCCCCGGGCGGCGCGGACGTGCGTGCGGCCGTCGCTACGGCAGCGTACGTCACTGCCCGTGCGCGCGTCGACCCGTCGCAATATGCCTACCTCGATACGCAGTACGCGGCCTATATGGCGGCTATTCCCGGCGGCGCCGCAAAGGACGACGGCGTGCAAGTTGGCCAGAACGCCGCAAAAGCCATAATCAAGCTGCGGGCTGATGACGGCGTCGATAATGTTGTCCTGTACCAGTGCAGCTCGAATCCGCCACCGCCCGGCGAATTCGAGCCGAATGGCGGTTGCCAAACCCAGCCGGCCGGCGCGAATGTCGGCCAGATCCGGCCGTTCACATTCGAGGATGCCAGCCGGTTTCGACCCGACGGTCCGGACCCGATGACCTCCAGCGCGTATGTCGAGGATTTTACTGAGACGCGCGACTATGGCCGGAAGGACAGCACAATTCGCAGCGCTGAGCAGACTGACATCGCGTACTTCTGGCAGGCTGCGAACACGCACCCGGCGATCGTGAACCTCGCCGTAACTCGGGGCCTGAACGTTCGCGACGCCGCCCGTTACTTCGCAATGGTGTACACCTCCGCCTCCGACTCGAATATCGCAGGCTTCGAGGCGAAGTACTTCTACCGGTCCTGGCGACCCCGGACGGCGATTCCCCGCGCGGACACGGACGGCAATCCCGACACGGACCCCGATCCGACATGGACTCCACTGATATCCGTGAACCATCCGGAGTACCCTTCGGCGCATTCCTTTTCTTCAACGGCTTTAACGGACGCTGTGGCAAGGTTCTTCGGCACGACTAAAGTTCCGTGGACCTTCACGGCGAGCCGGACCGCAATACCTGAGCTGGTCAAAACCGAGCGTACCTACCAGGACGTGAACAGCCTCATGCGCGAGATCTATGACGCGCGTGTCTGGGCCGGTTTGCATTGGAGACACTCGATGCTGAATGGCGCACAGATCGGCCGGAAAGTCGCCAAGCACGTATGTGACAACTTCTTCCGGCCCGTGCAGTAGGTTCGGAAACACCAGGCCGGAGCCGCTGAATGGCGACTCCGGTCCTGCCCGCCGCCTGCTAATCGGCGACGATCCGCGTCGGTTGCTGATGTCCCCGGCCAGCGGTATCCTGGGAGACACCAAGGGAGCGCAGTGAACCCTGAGAGGTGGCGGCAGGTCGAAGAACTTTATCACGCTGCGCTCGATCAACACCCAGCGCAGCGCAGCACGTTTCTTGCCGGACGTGCGGTGAGCGAAGAAGTGCGCCGCGAGGTGATCTCCCTCCTTAACCAGAGCGACTCCGGTGAGAGAATGCTGAACGGTCCCGCATGGGATCGCGGCAGCGATCGAGACGATACCGCGCAGGACGACCGGCTGAAGCTATATCCCGGACTGCAAATTGCGCCCTACATTCTCGAGGCGCGTCTGGGAGCCGGCGGCATGGGTGTGGTCTACAGCGCACGGGATACGAAGCTGAATCGTCTTGTTGCGATCAAGTTCCTATCCGATGAATTGCGAGGCGCGACTGCCCGGGCGCGGTTTCAGCGCGAGGCACGACTCGCTTCGGCCCTCAACCATCCCCACATATTGACCGTCTACGACGCAGGCGAGTTCGAGGGCCGTGATTACCTGGTCACCGAAATCGTCGATGGCGGCACGCTGCGGGAATGGTCACAAGCGAAGCGACTGTGGCGAGAGGTTATCGAGCTTCTGGTGAATGTGGCGGACGCTCTGGCGGCCGCGCATGCGGCAGGAATTCTGCATCGGGATATCAAGCCCGAGAACATCCTGGTCTCGAGGAACGGGTACGCTAAGCTGGCGGATTTCGGCCTCGCCAGGCTGTTCGAGAATGCTCCGCCGCAGCACGGCTTCCCCGGAGGTGAAACATGCACATTGCCCGGAGCCATTCTCGGCACGCGCGCGTATATGTCGCCCGAGCAAATGACCGGCGAAGCCCTGGACGCCAGGAGCGATATATTTTCGTTTGGCGTCGTGCTGTACGAGATGCTCACCGGCCGGCGGCCATTTACCGGAGGGGCCGGTTTCGAAAGCGGCGAGAGGGTCGTCCAGGGTCCACCCGATCCACTCCCGGCTCATCTGCCTGATGTTCTCCGTACGGCTGTAGAGAAAGCGCTGGAGAAGGACCCGAACGACCGTTACCAATCGACGCGCGAGCTGGTGGTGGACCTGAAGCGGGCGTTGCGCTCGCGTTCAGGCGGGGACATCCAGGAGCAGGGGTCCGGTAAGATTCCCCCACGGCGCCGCCGCGTGATGAGGGTGGTCGTGGCTGCAGTCGCTGCAATCGCCGTCGGAGAGCTCTGGTTTGTCTGGCAGAGGGATTACTTCTGGCGTAATCCACTCGCGGATGCAAGGATCGAGCGCGTAACGGATTTCGAGGGCGACGAACAAGACGCTGCGATCTCCCCGGACGGCAAGTTCATGTCATTTATCTCGAATCGCGACGGCCGCTTCGATGTGTGGGCGAGCCTTATCGGTAGCGGCGAGTTTGTAAACATAACCAAAGGCGCATTCCTGACACTGGATCCTTCTCCGATTCGAAGGCTCTCTTTTACGACTAATAGCGCGCATCTCTGGTTTGTTGAGGGCTATGGCGCCGGACCCTATCAGGGCTGGATGGCTCCCGTGATGGGCGGAACTCCGCACGCCTTTGTAGCCGGAGCCATGGAAGTCGCCTGGTCCGCCGACGGAAGCCGGATGGTCTGGCACACCGCCGGCGCCGGCGACCCTCTCTTCATCGCAGACGCGAATGGAAGCAATCCCAGGCAGATTTACGTAGAAACGGCCGGCGGCCATTGTCACCACCTCACCTGGTCTCCGGACGGCCGGTTCATCTATTTCGTGAAAGGCATTCCGACCTCCGATGAGATGGATATCTGGCGGATACGCGCGTCCGAGAGCTCGCCGCCTGCGCGCCCCGAGCGGATCACTTCCCATAACGCTCGAGTCGCATATCCGGCATGGCTCGACGGGCGCACGCTGATCTACTCAGCCCCGGCTGAAAATGGTTCCGGCGAGTCACTGTACACTATTGATGTCGAGCGCCGGATTGCGCATCGGGTCAGCTCCGGAATCTCGGAACAGTATCTCTCCGTCTCCGCAAGTTCAACGAGCCCGCGGCAGGTCATCTGCACGGTTGCTAATCCGACCGTGAACCTCTGGACGGTTCCTGTTTCAGACCGCCAGCAGACCGAGAGTGAGGCCAGCCGTTTTCCCGTAATGAACGCGCGCGCCCTGGCGCCCAGAATGGCATCCGGCTACTCGTTATTTCTTTCTTCCCGCGGTGGTGGTGACGGGATCTGGAAGCGCGAGGACGGCGGCGCCACAAGGGAACTATGGAAAGGCGTCGACGGAAGCGTGATTGCCCCGCCGGCAGTATCGCCCGATGGCGCCCAGATCTGTTTCTCCTACTGGAGGAAGGGGCACGCCGGACTTTACCTGATGGACGCGAATGGGACGAACATCCGTCCACTGGCGCCGGCGCTGGACGTGAGGAGCGCCGTCTCCTGGTCGCCGGATGGCAAGACGATCGCTGCCGCCGCGACTCTCGAACAGGGCACGCGAGTCTTCCTCATTCCTGTCGATGGTGGCGCCCCGAACCGCTTGCTGGACACCGCTTCCTATAACCCTGTCTGGTCTCCTGACGGCGAATTCATCGTCTACTCCGAACCGGTGAGCGGTTCGAATATGTTGGTGAAAGGTGTCACTCGGACGAGGGCTGCCGTTCCGATGCCGCGGATTGTGGTCCCGTATACAACGGGAACTCCATACCGCTTCGTGCCCGGCCGCAGGGTGCTCATATTCCTTAAGGACATGATGTCTTTCCGCGATCGGAATTTCTACTGGATGGATCTGGAGACCGGCCGCGAGCGCCAACTTACACACCTCAAACCAGGCGTCGTGATCCAGAGTTTCGACGTTACCTTGGACGGACAGCAGATTGTTTTTGACCGGCACAAGGAAAATGCCGACGTTGTCCTGATCAATCTGCCCCGCTGAGCCGTCACCAATAGAACTTCAGCCCAAACTGGATCGATCGCGCCGGCAACGCCTGGAAAACCTGACCAAACGTCGGATCACCGAAAATCACGCGTGGTTGGTAGAAAGAGGTCCGGTTAAACAGATTGAAGAACTCGGTTCGAAATTGCAGACGGGAGTGCTCGATCCACGGAAGATTCCAGTACTTCTGCGCCGTAAAATCGAAGTTGTTTACGCCATGCGTTCGCAGACCGGAGGAGGTTCGCGGAGCGTTCCCGAAAGTGAAGGCCGCCGGTTGGGCGAAAGCTGCGGTGTCGAACCACCGGGCTGCCGTGGGGTCATCCAGGGTCGGGTTTCTGAGAACGTTCGGACGCTGGTATCCGCCGAGCGAGTTCGAGTTGTTGTTGAGGGCGCCGACAGAGAGCGGGTAACCCGACTTAAAAGTGCTGATCCCGGCAATCTGCCACCCGCCCAGAATCGCCTCCCCGAAATGACCGCCGGATGGCAACTTGCGGCCCCTCCCCACCGGCAGTTCGTAAATGTAGCTGACGACGAGGCTGCGCGGAATGTCGTTGTTCATCACCGACTTCTCCGGCGAGATGTCGTAATAGTTTCTCATCCTGCCGGCTTGCGGGTTCTGGCTCACCGCGCCCTCGGGGCCTTCCGTGTTGGTCAGATATTTCGAAGCGGTGAAGGAAATCTGGAACTGCAATCCGCGGCTAAAGCGGCGGTTGGCCGCAAATGTGAAGGCGTTGTAATTGCTCATGCCGGCAGGAGCCTGGATGGCGATGACCTGATCGTACTGCGGGAACGGCCGCAGCAGTTGCGCAAGAGGCACGGTGGGGCCGGCCAGAGGCCCGGTTCGGACTGCACCGAAGAAAGGATTGGGAACCGTTTCCAGCAGCGCGTTCCCAAGGCTGAGCAGCTCCGGACGCAACGTATTCTGGTAAAAACCGGTCCCTTCGAATGGGACGAAGTTGAGCCGCGCTCCGCCGCCGAAGAGCAGTTTCACCCCGTGATTGCCCACGTAGTTCGCTTCGAGCATTGTTGCGGAATCCAACTGGTATTGGAGACCGAACATCCACTGTTCCACGTAAGGTGTCGGCCGATGCCTCTCGACGACGGTGATCGACTGGCCGAGAGCCGTGCGGTCGCCTAAGGTCTTGCCCGTGGGTAACAGAAGTCCGTTCGGAAAAGGATTCCGAAGCAGATCCTGCGGAGTGACGCTGTTGTCCAGGGTGCCGACGTAAGGCGTGTCCTGGGTAAATCCAGCGAGAAGAAGTCCCCAGCGGTCACCCGCACCCATTTCTATCGCCGGCATGAAGAACATTCCGAATCCGGCGCGCGCAACAAGTCTGTTGAAGGGCGACCACGCCAAACCAATGCGAGGCGCCACGTTTGTATACTGCGGATCGTAAACGCCCCGCGGATTGCCGCCTCCCGTGTGCCGCAACCCTCCCATCACTTCGCGCCCCACGAGGTCGCTGATCGAGTTACGTTCCAGCGTCCAATAGGTAAGTCTGTCGAAGCGTTCGGTGGGAGCAGTCTGAAAGTCGTAGCGGATACCAAGATTCACGGTCAGATTGCGGCGCAGCTTGAAGTCATCGTTGAAATACCAGCCCACGAAGGATTTTTGGAGGGCCGCATCCGTGGGGTAGGTTATCCCCCCGCCCGAGCCGGTGCCCAGCAGCAGCGATGCGATCGCTGAGCCGCTTAATCCGCTGGGCTGATTTGGATCGGGTCCCTGAGTGAAGCGCCGTTCGAAATCAAAGCGGGCCTGGGCAGTGCTGGAACTGTTCTGGCGGAAGTCGATTGCCATGAAACCGTACGCGAGGGTATGGCTTTTGTGGATAGTGGTGAAATCGAGGGCAAGAGTGCGCGCCTCGCGCGCGGTTCGCTGTAACACTCCCGATTCACCCAAACCGCGCGGCAACCCTTGCACTGAGACGCGTGGGAAGGCGGCCGGCCCGCCAAACGCATCGAGCGCGGCGGGTAGCCCAACGCTCGAGGGTTGGAAGGGAACCGACTGGGGCTGGATGTGCTCCACCCAGCGACCCCAGCCGAGCGTAACGTTCATCAAGAACCTGGGCGTCAGCGTGAGATGGTAACCGAACCCGATGTCCCAGCGCGGGTTAGACTCGAATTGCCCGGGGCCGGCCGGATTCTCCACGCCAAATCCCGGCGCCGTGCCTTGGATCGCCTGGCGTTTCTGCGACCAGCGCGCGAACACTCGCTGCTTCTCCGATACGTTGTGATCGACTCGGATCGTGTACTGGTCGCCGGTGAAAGGAGCGGGCATCGCGCCCGCGAAGTTCTGCTGGCCGGTCGGAGCGATGCCTGGTCGATTCGGGAGTGGAAAGAACGCCAGGAGCCGGCGGGCCACCGGGTCCATCTTCTCCTGTGGGATGCGGTTGTCTGGAAACGGATTTCGAACCAACTCCCGACCCTGCCGCCGGGTGCTGAACGGGTCGTAGATCGTGACTGGGGTGCCGTCACCGTTGAAGGTGCGCGAGAAATCGCCTTGCCGTTCCGCGACTGTCGGCATCGTGAGCGTAATGGGCACGGGGGTCTGCTGCCGCAAACCTTCGTAGGAACCGAAAATAAACGTCCGGTCACGCTGTTCGTAAAACCCCGGTAACGATAGAGGCCCGCCTAAGTTGAAGCCAAACTGATTGCGTTTCACCAGCGGACGCTCGACGGCGTCCCGATTAGAGAACCAGTTGTTGGCATCGAAATGACCGTTCCGTAGAAACTCGAACAGCCCTCCATGAAAAGCGGCAGTGCCCGATTTTGTGACGGCATTGACCGCGTTTCCCATGCTCCAGCCATATTGCGGCGAGAAAGTACTTGTTTGAACCTTGAGCTCCTGCAACTCGTCAACGGAAGGCACGAACAAAAGCCCGCCCCAGTCGCCGGCGCCGGCCCAATGACCATCCAGCAGCAACGCCGTCGCGCCCATTCGACTGCCGCCAAAGTTAAATGCAGAACCCTCCTGGTCCCGGCCAAATTGGCGGCAAAGTCAAGTGAAGCCCTGGTACTCGTGGCCGTTGTTTGCACTGGAATTCAACATCACCAGGCTGAAGACATTACGGAGGTTCAAAGGAAGCTCTGTCACCTGGCTGGTGCTGACCTCCCAGCCGATGTTGGCGTTGCCGGCATTCAGCAGAGGAGCATCCGCTGTGACCTCGATGACCTGGCTTATCGCGCCAACTTCGAGCTTGGGATCAAGATCGGAGGACTGGCCAACAGCCATTACGATGTTCAGGTTGAGGTAAGTCTTGAAACCCTGCTTTTCGACTCTCAGTTGGTATCGGCCCGGAGGAATTGAGGCGAATACATAGTGACCGTCTGCGCCGGTGAGCCACTGCCGCGTAAAGCCAACCTGCGGACCCGAGAGTGTAACCCTTGCCCCAGGAACTGCCGCTTCAGCATCGTCGAGCACCATTCCGGTCAAACGCGCACTGACCGCTTCACCCTGGGCCCAGATGCATGCTGAAGCTGCCAGGAAGAGCATGCCGATCCTCGCCGCTCTAGCGAACACTAAAGACCTCCCTCGCATCCCATGCGCGGCCGTGCATGGCCGCCTGGTTCCCCGTCCGGCCGCCTCGCTATTTTTCTCACCTACTCTACATCAGATCCAAACCGATCGCAGAACGAAATGACGATCTTCCCACCTCTCCCAGGTAAGCGGAAACGCGATTGAGAAACTACCATGGAAATCAAAATATTTTGAAGTCGGCGTTCATGGTTTGGCGGTCGCTGCACAGCACATCGATTCTCTCGTGCGCGGGCACTATGCACTCCTTGAGAATCATCTGTCGAATAAGAAAGTCATGCAAGGTAAACTGTGGCCAACAGCAGATGGTATTCCAGTTCGCTGGCGGATCCCAGTCGCTCACTGAGGCGATAACTCGCAAATTGCAGGGCGGGTTAGACAAATCGGCGGGGCTCAATTGTCTTATCATTGAAACCCTTGAGCGGATGGACACAGAGTCGAAGTGAGGTGGAGGCGTGGTATCACCAACATGGAGCTGCTCTGCTGTTATTCGGTATAGCACTGACCGGCGATCCCGGGCGCTCCCAGGATGCGCTGCACCAGGTGTTCCTCCGTCTGCTGGATCAGCGGAGAGTCGAACCGGTCGCCGATATCCGGACCTATTTATTCACGGCCCTGCGCAACTCGATCCTGAATGAAGTCAAGCGCCGCAGCCGGGATGTTCCGATGGATGCCGAGGAGACGGCGCTGTTTGAATCCCCCAACCGGGATTATGTAGAAGAGCTCAGCTTGCGACGGGCGCTGGCCAAACTGCCGGATGACCAACGACAGGTTACGGTGTTGCATATCTGGGGCGGGTTGACGTTTGCGCAAACGGCCGAGGTCCTGGGAATTAACGCCAACAC
>Ga0105239_10009893_pt1 | contig 10711 bp, 8 predicted proteins | sample KBSC44metaG_FD_92761 | JGI IMG/M metagenome (GOLD analysis project Ga0105239, IMG submission 92761) | Corn rhizosphere microbial communities from Kellogg Biological Station, Michigan, USA - KBS C4-4 metaG | ecosystem: Host-associated > Plants > Roots > Rhizosphere > Soil | place: Michigan, USA...
TAGCGCTGCTGATACAGCTGATCGCCTGCATCAATTTTATGAATCTCTCGACAGCGAAGGCTTCTCAGCGGGCGAAGGAGGTGGGGGTGAGAAAGGTGCTGGGGGCTGAAAGGATGCAGCTGGTCCGGCAATTCCTGGCAGAATCGTTCCTGTTATCGCTGGCGGGGGTGCTGGTCGCGCTGCCGCTGCTGGCGGCGGCGCTGCCCTGGCTGAATTCGCTGACCCACGCCAATATCCTTCCGTCGATGCTGATGAACTATAGGGTGGGTTTGTTGTTTGGGGGACTCGTGCTCGCGACGGCTCTGGTCGCTGGCAGCTATCCGGCTTTTTATCTTTCGGCGTTTGCGGCTATCAAGGTATTGAAGGGGAATTTCTCCAGTCATATTTCGGTCTCGGGTATTCGCCGGGGGCTGGTCGTCTTTCAGTTCGTGGTCTCTATCGCGCTGATCAGCGGGATTATCGTCATCTATAATCAGCTGCGTTATATCGGGCGGATGGACCTTGGTTTCGACCGGGATCAGGAGCTGGTATTCCGGTTCAATACGGAGGATGCGCGTTCGAAGGTAAGACCGTTTATGAACGACCTGGGCCAGCTTTCGGAAGTGAAGGCGGCGAGCAACTCCAGCTACTATCTTACGCAGGTGATACCCAATGATATGCCTTTTTATGCCGCAGGGGGTAGCCCGGATGCTGCGCAGGATGCGCCGTTCATTACCTGTGACGAATATTTTGTAAAGGCCAATGGCATACGGCTGCTATCGGGGAGGGACTTTCATTTGAATGACTCGGACAGGGTGATGATCAATGAGACGATGGCGCGTCGGCTGGGGATGGACGTCGCGACGGCGCCGGGCAAGCGGCTGTATGGGAAGAGAGGGGATGGGCCTTATGAGATCGTGGGGGTCATGAAAGATTTTAACTACAATAGTCTGCACGATGCTATTGGGCCGTTCATGCTGCGCTATGGGCCGAACGGGCTCAAGGGGTGGGGATTTACGATGTCCTCGCTGACTATAAAGAGCGCTACGTCGGATTACGGGGCGCTGCTGAAGAAGATCCGACAGGTATGGAGCAAGGACCTGCCGGGAGAGCCGTTCAATTATCTTTTCCTGAGCGATGAAGTGGGTCGGCAATATGAGGCGGAGGTTGCGATGGCGGGGATCATCAATACTTTCACGGGGATGGCGATCCTCATTTGCTGTCTGGGTCTGTTCGGGCTGGCGGCGTTCAGCGCCGAGCGGCGGACGAAGGAGATCGGGGTGAGGAAGGTGCTGGGGGCCAGTGAGGTGGGGCTCGTGGCGTTGTTGTCTGCCGATTTTATTCGGCTCGTAGGGATTGCATTCGTTGTTGCGGCGCCGATAGCCTGGTGGGTGATGAACAAATGGCTGGAAGCCTTTGTCTACCGGATCAGCGTCACGTGGTGGATGCTGGCGGCGGCGGGTGGTGTGGCTCTTGTTATTTGTCTTGTTACGGTGGGTTTTCAGGCGATGAGGGCGGCGATGGCTAACCCGGTGAAGAGCTTGAGGACGGAGTAGGGGTTTTTCAGGATGCCCTTGGTCCGAGCTCGATGACCTCGCAGTCTTTCATGTTGGCGCCGTCGATCGTGAGGCGTATGATCGTCCGGACTGTATGCCAGCCCTGGCGGCCTGCTGCGCCGGGGTTGATGTGGAGGCATTTTATTTTTTCGTCGTACATGACCTTTAATATATGGGAGTGGCCGCAGATGAACAGCTGGGGCGGATCGGCGAGTAACTTAGGTTTGACCGTTGGATTATATTTTGGGGGGTAGCCGCCGATATGGGTCATCAATACTTTTATTCCTTCTGATTGCCAGCGCAGGGTCTCGGGGTACACGGAGCGGATGTCCTGTCCGTCGATGTTGCCGTACACGCCTCTCAAGGGGCGGAAGGCTTTGAGCTGGTTGGCGATGTCTATGGTGCCGAAGTCGCCGGCGTGCCATATCTCATCGCAGGACTCGAAGTGGCGGAAGACGCCGGGGTCGAGGAAGTGGTGGGTGTCGGATATGAGGCCGATCCTTAGCATGGTTGGTGACTAGTGGTTTTTTCGCGTATAGGTGTTGAAGTAGCCGCATTCTTTGAGCACTTCGCTGTAATATTTTGTGTTGGAATATTGTTTGAGCGCTTTGAAGCCAGCCCAGGCGGAGAAGTCGGGTCGATGGTCGTTGTCCTTGAACCGGTTGACTTCGCTGGCATAGACGGTATGATTATACCACTCGTTGCGCTGGCATTTGGCGAGGAGGTAGTGGGCTTTGGCGCGTTGTTCGTCTGTCTGCGCGGCGTTGAGCGCGAGGCTGTAGTATTTTATGGCTGTCGCCATGCTGGTAAGGGGCGCGCGGAAGACGCTGTCGATGGACCAGGGTTCGGACTGGTCTGAGCCGTAGATGAGGCACTCGTAAAAGACGCGGGCATTGCCGTAGTGGGTTATATTGTACTGGGCGTTGGCGAAAAGGATGGCGTTGGTGTACACGTCCTGGCCTGCGGCAATCCTGTCTTTTAATTCCTTAAATTTTTTCAGGATGTCGGTCTTGCTGTATTTGATCTTTTGCCGGGCGGCGTGGTCGCAGTCGTGGCAGTCGTTGATGCGGGCGTTGAAGGGGTTGCCGGGAAGGGTGGTCTGGGCCTTGCCTGGTTCGGCGTGTTTTAGTGCCTCGATCGCCTCGTCGATGCGGTCGTTCATGCAGTACTGCACGGCCTGGTATTCGAAGATATCGGTGGGTTTTGTATGGGACAGGCTGGCTAGGAAGTCTTCGTAGGGAGTCTTGTTTGGTTTGGCGAGGAAGGTCTTCAGCGCTTCTACATTGTCGTTGCTGGTATAGAAGGAGGGTTGGGTGAAGAGGCATTCGGCTTTGACCTTTTCGCCGGCGCGGCGGTATTTTGCCGCCATGGTCTCTCTTGCCCAGTTAATGGCGGTGTAGTGACGGAAGCCGGGATCGTCCGGGAGGCCGTTCAGCCAGGTGAGGTCGGGGAGTAGCTGCTGTTCGAGCTTTGCGTCGATAGTGTTTGCCGCGGCGACGGTAATGAGGATCTTCAGGAGACGGAATTGGGCCTGTGGCAGGCGGTCTTTGGGGACGGAGCTTTCGGCCTTTTTATAATAGCTGGCTGCTGCGGGGTAGTGTTTGTCGAGCATGTTGAGATAACCGGCGGCCAGCAGCCAGACCCAGGGCTTGCCGGTGTTGCCGGCGTCGGCGATGCGTGTGACCAGAGCCCGGAGGTTCTGGTTGTTGGAGTCCGGAGGGGGCGGAAACAGGCCCAGCGATCTCGATTGGGGCATCTGGAAGGAACTGAAACGTTGCTCGGACTGGTTGACTGCCCTGGCCAGCAGGAGGTCCAGACGTTCAGAGCGAGGATCGAGGGCATATATCTCCTTTATCGCCCGCTGGGGGTCCGAGTAGAAGATACCCAGCATCTGCCAGAGCGTAGCTTTTTCATTTGCGTTGCGGCAGAGGGCCAGCGTGCCCTGCCAGTCTTTTTGTTCCTGCGGGTGGAAGCTATAGTGGGCCACCGTCCTGAGTTCGTCGCAGCCAGCATATACGAGGCTGTAGATGTAGTTGGCCTGGCTGTAGTTCTTTAGCTTATAATAGGCGCCCGCCTTGTAGGCGAGGCTGCGATAGTAGAGGGTGTTTGCAGGGAATTTAGAGGTGTAAGCATCAAAGGTCTTTATCGCGTCCCGGGGCTGGCCGTTGAAGAATTGGGAGCGAATCAGCTGGAACCAGTAGCGTTGTTGCAGGAAGGGGTCTGGGGCAGAGGTGAGGTGTTGTTCCAGCTGTTTGTTGAGCGTTGTCGCGTTGAAATGGCGGTTCTTTTTTGTGGTGTCTACTTCCCAGTGGTCGATGGGTGTGAGGGAGAAGGTCTCGCATTTTTTTGCCAGGCGGAGGTAGTCGAGAAAGTTTTTAAGCTTTTTGTCGGCGGTTTGTGTGGCGGCAGCACTGTCGACTGCCGTGTTGGTGGCCGTATTCAGCAGGTAGTCGATGGTTTTTTGGCTGGCCGATGGACCGAGCCATGTGGACCATTCCCTTGTATTGGCGTTGTTGAACCGGGTGATATGGTTTTCGTCGTGTCCGATGCCATAGTAGAATTGCCAGGAATAAAAGAAGGGGCTGTAGGCGGTGTCCACAAATACCTGGGGGGTAAAGTTGGAAGTTCCATACTCTTCTCCATAGTCGCCTGCGCAGGCCAGGGTTACGACGGTGGCGATGACGCTAGTCAGTACGAGCCAGTATCTCTTTAAAAAGGTCTTTGTCATATAATAGGATGTTTTGACGGTCAAGGTCAAAGAAAAGAACGTTGCGGATGTGGTGGTTCGTATGCCGGTTGACGTCTGTTACGATCTCCCGCAGGTCGTCGGCCGAGACGGATTCGATCTTTATATTATCATTTTGCTGGAAATAGTAGCCGCTTTTGAAACAGCCGTCTTTTGCGCTGTACCAGCCCGGGGACAGGCGGGTAAAGCAGGTGTCGCCGTCGAAGAGGGCGGCGTTCATCTTGTCCAGGAGCTGAACGACCTTTCCGTCGCGAACCAGCAATCCCCAGGAGAAGACCGGTAGGCCCAGGTCGAGGGAAAGCGGATAGCTGCGGAGCGATGGAGTATACCGGTTGGCGATGGATTTTTCATAGATGGACGAGCCTCCGCCGGCGTCGATATTCCCTATATTGTAATACATCAGGACGCCGTGGTCAACGGGAGGGATGCCCGTCTGGTCGGGGTATTTGACCTGGTGGAGCCGGATCGTGCAGGAGACGGGTTTGGCTGACAGGTCGTGGTAAGCACGCAGGAAGCTGAAATAGCAGTTCTTCGTCCGCTGGGTCCAGTCGCAGTCGAACTGTACCTCGTCCGGGCGAATGCTATGGGATTGGCTGATCCGATCGACCCGATCCTTTATTTGGGCGGCGAATGCGGGGATGGAGGTTGCGGGCAGCTTTTCGAAGACCCTATTGCGAAGGAAGATGACGGGGACGATCGAGTAGCCGGTGGGTTCTGTCGTGAACTGGATGGGAGATACGGGGTTGGCGGCTGAGGCTTCTGGTGGCCAGTCCACGTCGAAGTACCGGACGTAAAGGGTCCGGACGTTATTGTCGTGCAGGGTACCGCTTTCGAGGCTGTCTATCGAAAAAACGGTGCGCCAGTAATAGAAGCTCATGGCTTTTGGCCGCTGGTGGCAGGCGGAGAGGAGGCAGATGCAGCAGAAAAATATCGTCCGTAAATGCTTCATGTCAGTCGATGACCTCCCGCAAGATAGTATCAACCGTCGTTTTTCCTGGATCGGACTGCCCACCGGGGAGATAAAAGGCCTGTTTGTTGGTACTGATGAGTGTTGTGGTCATGACAATGAAAATTACTGTAAATTTACGGGAACGATTAGCTTATATGGCGCACTATTATTCTCTGGGAAAGATACCACACAAACGTCACACTCAGTATCGTCGCGAGGACGGAAATCTTTATTCCGAACAGCTGTTCTCGACGGAAGGTTTCTCCAACGACTATAGCCTGCTCTACCATATTCATCCGCCGACGGAGATCGTTGCTACGGACGAGCCCTACGACGTACAGCCACGGATAGCCGAAGAGAAGATGCTGAAGCACCGGAGCTTTGACGGTTTCAAGGTGAAGCCGGAGGCCGACTATTTAAAGAGCCGGAAACCTGTGCTGGTCAATAGCGACTGTCATATCGTACTGGCGGCGCCGCAGGAAAGCATGAAGGATTATTTCTATAAGAATGCTGATGCCGACGAGATGCTCTTTATCCATAAGGGCAGCGGGGTATTGAAGACGCAGTATGGGGAGCTGGCCTTTGGTTATGGGGACTACCTGGTTATCCCGAGGGGGACGATCTATCAGATACAGTTTGAAGACAGCGATAACCGGCTTTTCATCCTCGAGTCTTTTAGTCCGATCCGCTATCCCAAAAAATACCTGAGTCCATATGGGCAGCTGCTGGAACATTCTCCTTACTGTGAGCGGGATATCCGGGGACCTCTGGAGCTGACGACCGTCGACGAGAAGGGGAATTTTTTGATCCTGACGAAGAAGAAGGAGAGGATGTATGGCATACATTACGGTCATCATCCGCTGGACGTGGTGGGCTGGGATGGCTGCTGCTATCCGTTCGCCTTCAGCATCCACGATTTTGAGCCGATCACCGGAAGGGTGCATCAGCCGCCGCCGGTACACCAGACCTTTGAGGGACATAACTATGTCGTCTGTTCGTTCTGTCCCCGTCTGTTCGACTATCATCCGATGTCTATTCCTGCGCCGTATAATCACAGCAATATCGACAGTGACGAGCTTTTGTATTATGTCGACGGTGACTTTATGAGCCGGAAGAATGTCACGAAGGGAATGATCACCCTGCATCCTGGTGGCATCCCGCATGGGCCTCATCCGGGGGCGGTGCAGCGGAGCATCGGGGCGAAGGAGACGAAGGAGCTGGCGGTGATGGTGGATACGTTCCATCCGCTGATGCTGACCGTGGATGCGTTAGAGATAGAGAATCCGGGGTATACGATGAGCTGGGCGGAATAGGCGGGACGCGGGCCTGGCGGCCCGCCGGAGATGACCGAACTGGACGGAGTCCAGTTCGTACCCGAGGCCAGAGCCGAAGGGTACAGACATAAGCGACTTTTCGGTAAAAAATTATTTTATTCCGGAATTTTTACCGAAAACCTATATTCGGTGGCAAATCATCGACTATGCGGACTTGCCGACTGCTGCTGATGGCCCTGCCGGGGCTTTTTCTTTTTTCCTGCCGCCCGAAGGAGAAGGCCGACCTTCTCATTTATCACGCCAAAGTATATACGGTAGACAGCGTTTTTTCCACTGCTGAGGCTTTGGCCGTCAGGGAGGGGAAGATACTGGCTGTGGGATCGGATGCCGATATCGGGGGAAAGTATGAAGCTGCGGACGTTGTGGATGCGGGAGGGAAGGCGGTCTATCCGGGGTTTATCGACGCGCATGCGCATTTTGTGCGGTATAGTCAATCACTGTTCACGACGCCTTTATTTGGGAGCGCATCATTTGAGGAGGTGGTCCAGCGGGTGAAGCAGTTTGCGGCTGGTCATCGCGGACAGGAATGGATACTGGGTCGGGGCTGGGACCAGAATAAATTTCCCGGGAAGGCTTTTCCAGATAATACTCTGTTGAACGAGGCTTTTCCTTCTACGCCGGTTGTGCTGGGGAGGGTGGACGGTCATGCACTGATCGCGAATGTGCGGGCGCTTGAGCTGGCTGGAGTAAAGCCGGGACAGAAGATAGAGGGGGGAGTAATAGAGACAAAGGGTGGGCGGTTGACGGGAGTTCTCATCGACAATGCGCAGCAACTGGTTCATCGGGTAGTGCCCGAGCCGACCGCGGCGCAGTTCGCGCAGATGCTTGATGCGGGACAGAAGAACTGTTTTGCCGAGGGGTTGACGACGGTGACGGATTGTGGATTGGAGAAAGAGAATATTGAAATGCTCGATTCCCTGCAAAAGGCGGGGCGGCTGAGGATGAGGGTCTATGCGATGCTGAGTGACAATGCAGAGAACCTGCGGTGCTACCTGCCCCGTGGGCCGTATAAGACCGATCTGTTGTATGTGAAGGGGATAAAGGCCTATGCGGATGGGGCGTTGGGCAGCAGGGGCGCGTGTCTGCTGAGCCCCTATGACGACAAACCGGGGTGGCGGGGTTTTCTGCTGAGCAGTCCGGCGCACTATGATTCGCTGGCGGCGATGCTGGCGGGGACGGATTTTCAGCTGTGTACGCATGCTATTGGTGATTCGGCGAACCGGTTGGTACTGCAGGTATACAATAAATATTTAAAGGGGAAAAATGACAGGCGCTGGAGGATCGAGCATGCCCAGGTGATCGATTCGGCGGATTTTGACCTGTTCGGGAAGGCTTCGATCATTCCTTCGGTGCAGCCGACCCATGCCACCAGTGATATGTACTGGGCGGGTGAGCGGCTGGGCGCGCGTCGTCTGGAGGGAGCCTATGCTTTTAAGCATCTGTTGCGGCAGAATGGCTGGATACCGTTGGGGACGGATTTCCCAGTCGAGGATATCAGTCCTTTCCGGACCTTTCTGGCGGCGGTATTCCGGGTGGACGCTAAGGGCTATCCTGCGGGAGGCTTTCAGCCGGAGAATGCGCTCAGCAGGGAGGAGGCGATAAGGGGAATGACGATCTGGGCGGCGAAGGCGGATTGCCTGGAGAAGGAGGTGGGGAGCCTGGAGGTTGGGAAGAAGGCGGATATCATTATGCTGGACAGGGACCTGATGACGGCAGGGCAGGGGGATGTTCTAAAGACGAAGGTCCTGGCTACCTGGGCCGGGGGGAAGAAGGTTGGTGCGAACTAAAATATTAGCGGTTACTCAGTATAAAATTATTGGGCCGCGGGAGATGACGCGTCTGCCGGGGCTTTATTTTTGTGGCAATCTTGTTTTGATTTAAATGTGAATACTATGGAATACAGACAGTTAGGAGAATCGGGAATAAAGGCTTCTGCTATAACCTTTGGGGCCTGGGCCATTGGCGGGTGGATGTGGGGAGGGACTGAGCGGAAGGATGCAGTAGAGGCGATACGTGCCAGCTATGAGCAGGGGGTTACCTCAATCGATACGGCGGCGGTATATGGGCAGGGGCTGAGCGAGGAGATCGTTGGGGAGGCTTTGCAGGGCATACCAAGGGACAGGGTGCAGATCATGACAAAGTTTGGGATGCGTTGGGACCTGAGGAAGGGGGATTTTGCCTTTAAAAGCCAGGACAATGACGGCAAGCCGCTGGACATTTATAAGTATGGGGGGAAAGAAAGTATAATAAAGGAGTGTGAGGACAGTCTGCGGAGATTGAAGACGGACTATATCGATCTCTATCAGCAGCACTGGCCGGATGTCACCACGCCCATTTCGGAGACGATGGAGGCGCTGGCAGCGCTAATTAAGTCGGGTAAGGTAAGGGCTGCGGGGGTCTCCAATTATGACAGGGCACAAATGATCGAGGCGGAAAAGACGCTCAGGCTGGCCAGCGACCAGGTGCCATACAGCATGGTGCGGCGGGATATCGAGGAGGAGCTGGTGCCCTGGTGTGTAGAAAAGAAGAAGGCGATACTGGCTTACAGTCCGCTGCAGCGGGGGGTACTAACCGGGAAGATCAAGCCGGGTTACACTTTTAATGAGGGGGACAATCGGGGGGACAGCAAGTACTTTACCGGGGACAATCTCACCCGGATAAATGCTTTTTTAGACGAATTGCGGCCGCTGGCGGCTGAAAAGGGGGCGAGCCTGGCGCAGCTGGTGATCAGGTGGACGCTGGAGCAGCCGGGTATAACCATTGCGTTGGTAGGGGCACGAAATGCTCAGCAGGCGGTACAGAATGCGGGAGCGATCCGGGTGAGGCTGAGCGTGGAGGAGGTGGCGATGATCGATGCGAAGCTGGCGGGATTGAGGATTGATTAGGGGAAGTGGCTAAAATCCCCTAAATTTAAAAATAACAAACTAAAACGATGTCATATGATCCAGTTTCATGAATTAAGAAATGGGGATGTTGTGCTGGTTGAGTTTGAAGGCCAGCGGAAAGAGGGGGAAGTAATTGGCCTGGACGGCGCCGAAAGGATGGTGAATGTCCGGGTGGGGGAGCAGGATGAGTTCTGGTATGAGCCTAAAGATTTGTATCCCATTCCATTAGACGAGGGTCAGCTGATAAAGTTGGGGTTTGAGAGCCAGGTACTGGAGAATGGCCAGGTCAAGTATATGCGGGGGCCCTTCAGGATCCTTCTGGCCAGGAGGGGGGATCTCTCACATTTTGAGATGTGGTATCGGGAAGACCGGCGGCATATTACCCAGCCGCTGGGAGTACACCAGCTGCAGAATCATTATCACCAGATGACCAAGGTTGATCTTAGCCGGGTGGAGCAGCCTCATTAGGGGGTGTCGCCTTTGACCGGGAGGTTTGGCCTGGGAAGGCACCGGGGTGGCAGGAATGTGTCGAACCGGGAAGGTTTTGACCGGGCAAGTGGATATTTTGGTCGACTCCTGCCGCAATTCGAAGTGGGGCAAAAAATTATATTTTCACTATTTTTTGACGTAAAAGGAATTATTCCTATCTTTGCGCTCCCAAAAACTGTATGGCGAAACAAGCACTCATTAAGCAAGATGGTATCATTTTAGAGGCTCTATCCAATGCTATGTTCAAGGTCAAACTGGAAAATGGGCATGAAATATTGGCTACTATCTCTGGAAAGATGAGGATGAATTACATCAGGATATTGCCTGGTGATAAGGTAGGGGTGGAAATGAGCCCCTATGACTTGACAAGGGGAAGGATTATATTTAGGTATAAATAAATACGTTATATGAAATGAGCCCCCTGGGGCGAATTCCATGATACCGTTGAAAAAACAAATAATAAAATCATGAAAGTTCGTGCATCCATTAAGAAGCGCAGCGCTGATTGTAAGATCGTGCGGAGAAAGGGGAAGCTGTATGTTATCAACAAGAAGAATCCCCGCTTCAAGCAGCGTCAAGGTTAATTTGTAAAGCTAAATTTAAAATAAGAATATGGCTCGTATTGCCGGTGTAGACTTACCAAAAAATAAAAGAGGGGAGATCGGACTTACCTATATCTTCGGTATTGGCCGTGCTACTGCTCAGTATATCCTGACTCAGGCAGGTATTGATTTCGATAAGAAAGTGAATCAGTGGAATGACGATGAGCTGAA
>Ga0105239_10009895_pt1 | contig 10710 bp, 12 predicted proteins | sample KBSC44metaG_FD_92761 | JGI IMG/M metagenome (GOLD analysis project Ga0105239, IMG submission 92761) | Corn rhizosphere microbial communities from Kellogg Biological Station, Michigan, USA - KBS C4-4 metaG | ecosystem: Host-associated > Plants > Roots > Rhizosphere > Soil | place: Michigan, USA...
AAGCTGCTCGCGCAGTTCCCGAACGGCCAGAAGGCGCCCGACGCGCTGCTCAAGATCGGCTACTGCCAGTACGAAATGCGCCAGTGGGACCAGGCCGAGGCGACGCTCAATCAGGTGCTGCAGAAGTACCCAAACACGACCTACGCGAGCCTCGCGCAGGGCCGCCTGCGCGCGCTCAAGCTCGAAGGGCGGCACTAAGCCGCTGCAGATTCGGGGCGCCGCTAACAACGGCGCCCGCATACGCCATGCAAGAACCTTCCGACAGCACCCGTTCGCGGCTGCGCATCAGCGAGATTTTCCATTCGCTGCAGGGCGAGGCGCGCGACGTCGGCCGCCCCACCGTGTTCGTGCGCCTGACCGGCTGCCCGCTGCGCTGCGTGTGGTGCGACACGACCTACGCGTTCCAAGGCGGCGAATGGCGCGAGATCGACGAGATCGTTGCGGAAGTGAAAAAGTATAAAACGCAGCATGTTTGCGTGACCGGCGGCGAGCCGCTGGCGCAGAAACGCTGCCTGGATCTGCTCGCGCGTCTGTGCGACGAAGGTTTCAGCGTGTCGCTGGAAACCTCCGGTGCAATCGACGTGAGCGAGGTGGATGCGCGCGTCGTCAAAGTGGTCGATCTGAAGGCGCCCGGTTCGGGCGAGGCCGCGCGCAACCTGTGGAGCAACCTCGGCGCGCTCGACGCCAAGGATCAGATCAAGTTCGTGCTGGCCGACCGCGCCGACTACGACTGGGCACGCCACGCGATGGGCGAACACGCGATCGCGGCACGCTGCGACGTGCTGTTTTCGCCGGTGTACGGCAAGCTCGCGCCGCGCGAGCTTGCGGAATGGATCCTGGCGGATCGCCTGCCGGTGCGCATGCAGGTGCAACTGCACAAGATCCTGTGGGGCGAGGAACCGGGCCGATGAAACGCGCAGTGGTGCTCGTCTCCGGCGGCATGGACTCGGCAGTGACGCTGGCGCTGGCGCGCGAGCAGGGTTTCGTCTGCCATGCGCTGAGCGTCGCCTACGGCCAGCGCCACGCATCCGAGCTGGCGGCCGCCGCGCGCGTGGCGTTCGCGCTCGGTGCGATCGAGCACAAGGTCGTCGGCGTCGACTTGCGCAGCATCGGCGGATCGGCGCTGACCGCCGACATCGACGTGCCGGTCGATACCGACCTGCAGCCGGGCGCCGAGAGCATTCCGGTGACCTACGTGCCGGCGCGCAACACCATCATGCTGTCGATCGCACTGGGCTGGGCCGAAACGCTCGGCGCCACGGATATTTTCTGCGGCGTGAACGCCGTCGACTATTCCGGCTATCCGGACTGCCGACCCGAATTCGTCGCCGCCTTCGAGCGCCTGGCGAATCTCGCCACCAAGGCCGGCGTCGAAGGCACCACGCTGCGCGTGCAAGCGCCGCTGATCCGCTTGAGCAAGGCGCAGATCGTGCGCGAAGGCGTACGCCTGGGCGTGGATTTCGCGACGACCGTGTCGTGCTACCGGGCTGATGCGCAAGGCCGCGCCTGCGGCCACTGCGACGCCTGCCGCCTGCGCGCACAAGGTTTCCGCGAAGCCGGCGTGGCCGACCCGACGCTGTACGCCTGAAATGCTTGCCGATTGCGGCCGCTGCGCCTAAACTGCGCGGCCCGGCTTCTAACCCCTTAAGATGGGGCGCCGCCGTTGCCCAGCAACGGTTCGGGGTTGTAGAGATTGCGCGTATTCGAAGCCGAGCGCTTGCACGCGTAAGTGATCTCTTGAGATGGGCCGTTAGCTCAGTTGGTAGAGCAGCGGACTTTTAATCCGTTGGTCGCTGGTTCGAATCCAGCACGGCCCACCAACTAATCAATAAAATTAGCTCAGTAACCGCTGACTAAGTTTCGCCTTTCCAGACTTCCATTCTGTGGCTCCGTCATGGCTCCCCTCGGAGCCACCGCACACGACGAGCCCGGCTGTAAAACCTTCCAGTGATGATGGCCGCCAACCCGTGCAATGATGCCGGCAGGGGGAGTCGATGGCGAAAAAGCACGAGCCGATTCCGGACGAGTTGCTGTTGGCCAAGGGCGTGTGGGCTTTGGATCCACGCTGCGGCTTTCGCCGCGCTAGGTGTCGATGATCACCTCGCTGTCGGAAGGCCAGTTGAAAGAGCGGCGTCGAACGCGACCGCCCAACCACCGCGAACGGTCGAACCCAAGAATGGTATCCCCTGGGCGAGGTGCTCACCTACAAAGCCAACGGCCTCGCGCGTCCCATCCCGCGCATCAAGCGCCCAACGGGCATCACGACGTTTGCCAAATTGCTCGAACGCGGCGGGTCGGACGACGCGTGGCCGTTCGCGAGGTTGAAGACGGGGCAACTGGTCGACTTTTTTGCCGGGTTACGGCTGAGCGATTTCGTGGACCACCAAGCGGAAGACGATGGCTGGATGACTTGGAAGGGTATCTAGTAGACACCACTCAGTGGAGCGAAAAGCAGTGGAGAGCGATGGCATTTCAACGGCTCAATGCAGAAACCCCAAAGGCAGCAGCGAGCGTCAGAGGGAATTTTCCGAAGTGCGGGCGAGAAATGACTCCCAAACATCGATGCAGAATCTGACCCGTCTTAAAGAACAGTGGTGATCATTGTGGATATGTGGATAAGTAAACTGCCATGGGGAGGCTGGATCTGTCTGGCTGCCCTTGCTGTCGTCATGGCGATGTCGGCAACTAAAGAGCCCACGCAGGCGGCTGTGCGCAAATCGATTCACCGACCCGAATACCCGGCCGTCGTCGGATGCCTCGTCGCGGTTCGACGGGCGGCCAACCTCACACAGGTCGAGTTGGCGGCGCGCCTACGTCATTCACAGGGCTGGGTGTCGGCGGTGGAGCGCGGCGATTCGCGACTGGACTTACTTCAGGTGCACGATTGGTGTCGGGTGTGCGGTGGCCCAACGATGGAGGGCCTGGGACGCATGCTCGACCAAGCGTTGGCGTTGGCGGCGCAAAGGCCGCCCGGGGTAGGCAAAGCGGGTAGTCGAAAGGTTGGACGCGGACGCGGGAAAAAACGCCGGTCCACACAGGCACCTTGAATCGCCCACTGGCGACCGCAGTGTGAAGGCATCCCGCAGAGGAGCCGCTGCCCATGCCGCGCACCATCACTGACCTCCTCACGGCCGGTATGAAGATCTCGGACCATGTCTCGGGCACCGTCGTCGAGGGGGATGCCGTGGTGGGTTTCAGCGAAAGCCAGCGCCAAGGTCGGGCGGCGCACGGCTCCGTCACCGCTGCCGGTGCCGTGGACCACGGGTTCACCGGCCCGACGCCGACCAATGAAACTGGAACGCTGGATGCGTGTCAGCGCCTCGTGCGCCAATTGAACGCCGATGGCGGACAGTGGGTATTGCCGATCGCCCTGAGCGAGGCGCTCCCGCACGTCGACTGCCGTGTTGAGTCAGCAGGGGGTGAGCACTTGGATATCCAGGCGGTGCGCGCCATGACCGACGCGACTTACTGGCATGAGGTGGGCCGGCAAGGCGGGCGCGAGGTCGCCGGCGAGGCACTCGAGGACGGCGCGAACGCATTGAGGCGGTCCATCGAACTTAAGCAAAACAAAGTCCCCGCGGAGGCGCGCGCCGGCTTGGTCCTGGCGCTCGATGCGAACGACACGCCCGCGTTGGCGTTCGATGCGGTGGTGGCGGCGTTTCGAGTCGCTCACGGCGAGTGGGCGGCGTCGGTTGGCTTCCAGGTCATTTGGCTCGTCGGTCCGAACAGCCGGATGATTCACCGGTTGACCTGAAGCCTCCAAGGGGTCGCCAATGAATTGGCAGTGTGCCGTCGACCCTGGTCATTTCGTTAATATTAAGTTAATACCATGCCTGGTGTGATTGCCTCACTGCGGCTCTAAGCCCTTGACATCACTGGCCTGAACCCTTACCCTCGCGTCGAAGAGAAAGAGCAGGACGCGAGGGTAAGGGTTCAGGCCAGTGATATGAAATAGGCCTTGGAAAACTCTTTGAAATCACCAGATAATGTGCGTCAACGAACAGGAGAAGTAAGATGATGAACGAGAAAGGCACCATCTAATCCTCCGAGAATTTGAATCGGAAAGCCGCGTCCGATTGTCTGGGCGTGGCTTTTTGCTATCTGCCGTCCTGAAAATTAACGGTTCGTATCACCCGACGGATTCGGTTCGTCTGAATTTGTTGCACCCGGAGTATCCGTTGGCGGAGGCTCCGTACCAGGGCGCTCGTTCAATTGAGTCGAATCGGTCGTTTCCTGGCCAGTAGGAGCCTGCGGCGTGTTTGTGCAGCTTGCCGGAGCCATTGAACCGGCGGCCTCTTGCGTGAAGTCGTGAAATGCTGGGTCGTCCCTGATGGTATTGAAATCGGGATCGCCCAGTTCGGAAGAGAACGAAGGTTCGATTTTGATTGACTCCCTCAAGTCGGCGAGGATGCGCCCAATGGCATTCTCAGGACTCGGTTGTGCCAAGCGCTGTAGAGTGCGGTAGCACGCCCTATTCCAGAATGCGACGGCGACGCGTGAGGGCTTCTTCTCTTTGCTTTCTTGCGAGATGGCTTCATCAAGCAAAGCAATGGCTTTGACGAGATTGTGTCGGCGCCGCTCGACGCGCGCCAAAGAAATGAGGGCTCGCGTTGTGCGCCAGCCTTCAACTTTCATTGATTCGTTGAACATCAATTCTGCCGTGTCGTAATCCTTCTGTTGAAGCGCGACAATCCCATTCAGGAAGAGCGCGGCACCCTTGGTGTCGTCAACGTCCTTCTCGACGGCATCGAGGCGTTCTTGCGCAAGAGCCGCCGTCTTTTTGGCCTCACGAACTTTGTCGCCAGCGAACACGTTCTCAGCGACCGACTTGATCAATTTTAGCCCCAGGAAACCGCACACGTAGGACAGGGCAAAATCGAGAAACCAAGTGTCTACCAGCGCAACGCTTGTGTAATCCCAAGGTGACGCCTTCAGGTTGTGCGTAACAAACGCGATGCCGACGCAGCCTGCCATCAGTCCAATGAAGGTGTCGCCCAAGTAACCGGGATCAAACACGGAGTCTGGCTCGCGACTGTGAGTCTTCCCAGGGATGGCGGAAAGGGTTTCAGCCGCCGCCGCTTCCCGTCTCGGTTTATGCCCTCGCGTGTTGGGATGGCGCATGCCGAACTCTTGACCACCCGTCAGTGAATTCGTGAATCCTCCCGCAGCTCCACCCACAAGCACCGCGATCAACAATGAACCGATGCCCAGGTAGGAAGCGCATCCCGGCGGACTTGTCGAATTGGGGCAAGCTGGTGTTGCCGTGAGCGCCGCTACAAACACCAGAGCCACGAACATCAGGAGGACAATCACGAGAACAATGCACGCAAACCCGCGCATGGGCGATGCTCCGGTTTATTGAAAATCCATCGGGATGGAACGACGAACGAGGCAAGACGCTCGCGGACCATCTGCTCGCAGGGTGTGAGCAACTGCGGCCTTCCGACTCCCCTTACGCCGCTGCTCTAAGCCTAAGTGGCGTTGCACGAATGCAAGCACATTGGACTGCTTGCAGCAATGCAAAACTTTACAGTGGCTGTGGGCCCGGGAATATGCCGGGGGGGCAGAGCAGCGCCACGCCCAAGAGGATTATTCCGACAAGAGCGACGTTCCAGACAAGCGACCGCACCACAGGTACGCCGAACGCGTAAAGCGGTAGGTATGCTGCCCGCCCGGAAACATACAGGGCAACACCTGTAGTGGACAGGGTGCTGTGCACGCCGGAAAAATGTACGGCCAGGACAAGACTGGCAAAGAAAGGAAACGTCTCGACAAAGTTTGCTGACGCACGAGCAAGGCGACCCGCGACACCAGCGAGAGGAGGCACTGGTTCATCACGTGCGCCGGCGGCCCATCGGTAACCTCGCTGCATCGCGGCCGACTGGGATGCAAAGAAGATGTGCAGAAAGCCCAAAAGAAGGGAGAGAAGCAAACCACAAAGCTCGAACGACAATGTATGCATCTTAAGCCCAGCCCGCCGAATGATCGCAGCAAGGTCGGACGACAAAGCCACGGCTTTGGTCGTCAACCAATAGTGAATTCCAATACCCAAATGCGAGATCACAAGTAACACTGTCAGGAAGGGCAATCCGCCAACCGTGCCACGGGAGCGAACAAGCGTGACCAGACGCCAGGATTGCGCCGGCGTGGCGGGCAATAGCTTGAAAGGGTGTCATTGGAGGATGCGACGGCGCGAGCAGCAGCTACCACACGAAGGAGCCGTCGCAGTCGTGTCACCTTTCGGGGGCGATCGTGTCACACCTCGGTACTGCAAGTCTTGGCCAAGTTGACGTTCGCGTTGACCGGACGGCCAAGGGGGCACAATTCGAACCTACCGTGCGCGTATCGTATGTGCGGCTACTGACTGAATATTGCGAGCAACGCAATATTTCAACAGCGTCCCTGCTTGCCAGCGTCGGCCTTGACGTGCATGCACTCGAGCAGGCGAATGCACGAATTTCATTCATTTCCTTTTCAAAGCTATGCGATCGCGCCTCGGACGTCTTGCGGGATCCACAGCTTGGATTGCGCGTGGGACAGACGGTTCGGCCAGGACACTTCGGACCGTACGGCCTTGCGCTCATGAGCTGCGGCACGGCGCGACAGCAACTCGAGCGCTCGATCGGCTACTCGAAAATGGTGTCGGACGTCTACGCAAACGAGCTCGTCCAGCGAGGCGGCGAACTGGTGCGGATCTGGCATAGCAGGCTTCCTGGCGGTGCGCCGCCGGGTCGCTTCCACGACGAGATGCGATTAGCGGCCGGAATGGTTCTCACGCGTTGGTGCTGGCGCATGCCGGACTTGCGCTTGAACTGGGTTTCATTTCGGCACGAACGACCGCGTGATACCCGCGAGTACGATGCCCTCTTTCGCTGTCCGATCCGTTTCGGAGCTGTGGAGACCTCGGTCGCCTTTGATCTTGGATTGGTGCACACGGATCTTCGCGAAGGCAACCCCGAGGCGCTTGCCTTACTTGACCAGCTCTGTGAACGAGAACTTGGCAAGCTCCATCAGAACGACCCGCCTTGGCTCAATGCGTGTCGTCTGGCCATCGCCAAGGGGTTTCGTGAGGGGAAGATCACACTGGAAGCAATCGCCGCACGTACTGGTGTCGCCGCGCGCACACTACGATATCGAATTGAAAAGCGGGGGGAGAGCTTCCGCTCCCTAGTGTCATCCTTGCGCTGCGAATTGGCGCTCACTTATCTTGCAGATGCACAGCTGAGCCTCGTCGACATCGCGCTGCTGCTTGGCTTTTCGGACCAAAGTACCTTTCAACGTTCATTCAAGAACTGGACAGGTCGTACCCCCGGCGACTATCGGCGTCGCCATCGATCCGAAGGGTACGCTTTCGTGTCCAGCCTGCAAGCAATGCAGTCCTGATGGCGGCAAAGCCGACACAAGCTTTGCAAGCGCCCAATGAAAAGGATGCTAAAGAGGGAAAGTGCCGACGCTGCGCTTCCTCGATGCGCAGCGCCGGCTAGAGATCAATTGCTGCGATCGGCGATGGGTCCGTCGACTGAATCGCTATCGATGGACAACGTCACACCGCCCCATGTCTCGGTGTGTCCTCCTCGATACTGATGGATGCGCTGGTGATCGCTGAAGGCGGAGTCGGGAAGGCCACTCAACCCAAACACGCTGGTGCTACCGTTCCAGTTGGCGATCCAAACAGCATCGGGCGGGCTCGGGATGGTCGCATAGTCGGCACCGGCGTTGCCGCCTGCGCCGTACACGCCTGCGCTATCACCGAACTCGTGCATGCGAATATCCCACCCGTCGATGAACTGACGCACCGCACTGTCGGAGACAGGACTGTACTGCTCCATGTCGTAATAGATGATGGTGGGGGTATGAAGTCCGAGGTCTGCAGCGACGCGATGCGCCGCCAGCGCCTCGTCACGACCTTGCTGATGAGCGGTCGCAGGATCAGTGCTGATCTTGCCGCATGAGTGGCAAGAACTGCCTGGTGCCTGAGGACCGACCCACGTCGGAATCAGGTGCCAACCCTGTGCGATCACCGAGTCTACCCATGCCGAACTCAGATTCGCCTGGGAGCACCCGCGATTGGAGCCGCCGATGTAGATGTTCACATCCCGGAATGGGGAATTGTCAAACCACGTGCGCAGATTGCTTGCCGATGGCGCCGTACAGGCGTCGAACCCCAGACTGTGACTGACCTCCACCAGCTTTGGCTTGACCGTAGACTGCGGAACTTGCGGAGTGATTTCGGTGAGCGTCTTACCACTGTCGGTGGTGGAGAAAACGCGATTCTGCTGAGAACATCCGCTTTTGAAGCTGGTGCAGTAGCCTTGGGTTAGGAGCACCCATCCACTTGTCTGATCGTTGAAGTCGGCTCTGGTGATGGCAGCATTGGCCATATGCGTAAGGCTCTTTTCGCCGGAGACGCTGCCGATGGTTACGGTTTGCAGCTCTGCGCTCGCACGACCGGTGACATAGGCGATGCCTGCGGAATCGCTAACGATGCCGTTAACGAGACGTGATTCAGGAGGCACACTGCGCACCTGCTGCTGCGTCCAGCTCGTACCTCCGTCATGCGTGGCAAACGTTGCGACATGAGCGACATCGGTCGAGGCAAACAGCACGCTCACATTGCCGTCACGCGAATTGCTGAATTGAGGCAAATGGTACGTAGCGTCAGCACCGACGAGATCAGCATCTTGCAGCGCGGTCTTCTGCCAACTATTGCCGCCGTCCGTTGAGTGATACAACCGTCCGTCACCGCCCCCGGCGAGCCAGGCCGAGGACAGCGAATTGAAGTGAAAGGCTTCGGCGATGGGCGGCTCAGACAGACTTTGCCATGTGAGGCCACCGTCCGATGTTGCCATCAGCGTTCCCCGGCTGAAGTTGGAACTTGACGGAGCGCGTAGCATGATCCAACCATGCGAGTGATCAACGAACTGCACCGCGACAACCGTGCCGCTTTCTTCGCCGTCCTGAATCAAATGACTCGTCCAATTGTCGCCGCCATCGCGAGTGTGTGCCAGCTGCCGGTGACCTTCGGCATCCGCCAACACAGTCCAGCCTGCGTGTTCATTCAGGAAATAGGTGGCCTCGATGGTGGTCGCCGCCGGCGGCGTGATGTCGCTCCAAGTCTGGCCGCCGTCCACGGTGCGAAACAACTGTCTGCGACTCGCTGACCAGCCATCGAACGCATTGAATACTTGCATCGTGTCAATGTCGACACGGACCATACTGCTATTGGCTTGGATTGCGCCGGTAGATTGCGTCTGCATCGGGGCAGCCACTGCTCCGACAATCAGGAAGTGGCTTGCAATGATGGCGCTCAAGCTTATTGAAAGTCTTGGATAATGAAATAATCTTGACATCGAAGGTTCTCCTAGTTTCTCTTCACTGTTGGTGTGCCCGGCGTACTACAAGATCTCAGGACGCGGTGCCGAACGTATCCGATGGACACGCGTTGCGAGACTTGTTGCGCCGAATCACACGAATTCAAAGGACATCCCGCACTCTTGCGCCGGAGAAGCCGCGATGCAGGAGGTGTTCACGTGGAAGGGGATCGGACTAATTGCTGACGATGGGGTAGGCAATCCAGCCGAAGCGGAGAGGCGTGGCAAGGTCCACCACTCCATAGAGAAACCAAAGCGATTTCCCGGTTTCCACCGCGTTGCCGCTACTGCAGTCATACAGTGGTGTCGCCACGTGCGCGATGTTTTGGTCACGATGGAATACATGGCTTCCACCGACGTGAATGAATTCCATTGTGGGAGAACCAGCACCCCAACCAGGCGTGTTGTAAACAAGGTTGACGCGCCCGTTGTCCTTGTCCAAATAATCGGTCGCCCATTCGCCACTGTTCTTGCAGTCCGTGGTCACCTTTAAAGACTGGCTTCCATCGTCGGTGAGGTAGTAGCTGCGGTTCGATGCAGTGTGCATCGCGCGCAGTTCCCAGTTGGGCGATGACGGCGTTGCCGGAGTCAAGTTCGGCATCCAGCTCACATCTTGTGCGATGTCGTCCATCGAAAGCCACGCGGAATGGCTATGACCGTCGCTTCCGGGGGTTGCGAATGCCATAACCATTTGCTGCCCGTTGAGAACACGACGGGTGCCGAAGTTGAGCATCACACTGCTTGATGCGACTTGAGCCACGACCGTCTGATCGGCATCCCAGAGGTTGTGTACGCCGGGCTTAAGTGGGAACTGCAAGCTGCAGGTCGTTCGATTGTTGGCGCGCGTTCCGTTCAGGTGATCGCATCCAACAGGACTCCCATTGGAATTGAGGTTGGTCATGTAGCGCGGCACTTCGCAGTCGTGGGTCACAAGGCACGTTACTGGGCGCGGGTCGGATTGCGCGCAGCCGCATGTTCCCGTGATCGTCACCGCTCCGGCTTCCAGCGAGACGCCGGCACACAGAATACTCAAGATCAATTTGTTCATGGTCTACTGCCCTCTGTTGATTGCTGGACTGCAACGTATTGAACTCGCCGATAGTGAACGTTCGGTTCGTGAGGCAAAATTGCTTGCAGCGCCAGCTCGACCATGTGGTCCGACGAGGCGCAATTCATGCAATCTGACCGCGACGTTCAGGACCAAACCGAGCGGCTCCGGCCCGACCATTCACACAGCGTTGAGTAGGCTGACGCGCGCGACTCCAGCGGTATTGGCAGTCAAGCCAGCGATGTGCTGGACCGCCGCAGCGTTTGCGCTGAAATTGAGATAGCGGGTGAG
>Ga0105239_10009897_pt1 | contig 10709 bp, 15 predicted proteins | sample KBSC44metaG_FD_92761 | JGI IMG/M metagenome (GOLD analysis project Ga0105239, IMG submission 92761) | Corn rhizosphere microbial communities from Kellogg Biological Station, Michigan, USA - KBS C4-4 metaG | ecosystem: Host-associated > Plants > Roots > Rhizosphere > Soil | place: Michigan, USA...
CAGCACGCGGTGCTCGGCGACATTCTCAACGCGCACGGGCTCAAACGTTCCGTAACCGACATGCAACGTTATTTCGGTAACTTGAATTCCGCCTTCCTTCAGTTCTTGCAGGACGTGGGGAGTGAAATGCAAACCTGCCGTCGGCGCGGCGATTGCGCCCGTTTCTTGCGCGTAGATTGTCTGGTAGCGATCGCGATCTTCAGTAACCGCGCCAGAATCGCGCCTAATGTAGGGTGGCAGCGGAGTCTCACCGATCTCCTGAATCGCCTTGAGCGCGTGGTCGGAGGATTCGAAGCGAATCACGCGCGTCCCATCGTCGAGTGCCTCGACCACGGTTGCGGTATGTTCTGATCGACCAAATTCAACTCGACTGCCTACTTGAAGCTTGCGTGCGGGGCGGGCGAGGACTTGCCATTTTCCAGGCTCAATTTCGCGCAGAAGCAAAATCTCAATGCGGCCGCCGGTTGGTATTCGCCGGCCTAATAATCGGGCAGGAAATACCTTCGTGTTATTCAGCACGAGGCAATCGCCAGCGTGCAAGTATTTTGGCAGGGAGACGAACTGGCAATCTTCCAAAGTTCCAGCCGCGCGATTCAATACCAACATGCGCGAAACGTCGCGTTCAGGCAACGGATGCTGCGCAATTAACTCTTCGGGGAGGTCATAGTCAAAATCAGAAATATGCACAGCAGATTGGCGAGCGGAACTCAGGAGTAACTCGCTGAGGGAACGTGCGCTTTCGCAGCCCCGATCGGATGTTCGATGTGCTCGCGATGAAACACGCCGGTGAGCTGCGCGCCGAATAACAGCACTAGACTCGAGACATATCCCCACGTCAGCACCGCGACCACCGCGCCGACTGAGCCGTAGACCTGCTCGTAATTGAAGTAGCTCAGGGTCCAGGCGAAGCCGTATTTGGCTCCTTCCCAGAGCAGGCCGCCGATCACTGCTCCGGGAATCGTGTCACGCACGCTGACGTAGGCGTTGGGCATAAATTTGTAAACGATCGAGAAAAGCGTGAACGTCACCAGCAGACTCACTACCGCAAAAATGATTTGCCAGAAGAGACTCCCGACCGTAGCGAGTACTTTGTAGTTTTCAAGTTGCCGTGGTGACAGTTGACCGGCGATGTCCTGCATGTACACGAGTACTGACGTGACGAACACTGAAATCGATAAAAGCAAGCCAACTCCGCCGATCATGGCAAGCGTAAGCGCCCTGCCGTGCAAAAATGTTCGATGTGTTGTACCCCAGACGCGGTTCAGCGCACGTTCGACGACCGCGAACACCCACGACCCGGCCCACAGAACGATGATTGCGCAGGTAATGAGTATTCCGGGACTAATGGTGGACAACGACGTGATCGTGTCGTGAAGAAACTTGGACGAACCGGGATAAACCTGCACGATCTGCGAGATCATATGCGTTCCGGCAGCGACGCGATTGCTTAATGCCAGCAGCAGAAACAGAGCGGGAAACAACGTCATGAGGCCGAAGTAGCTCATCGCTGCGGCCGAGGTGAAAAGATCGTTTTCGTGAAATTGATGGACAGCTTCAGTAATCATTCGTCGCCAGGGCGAACGATTGCGCACACCAAAAGAATGACGCGATATTCTCTTCAAACGATCTGAAGTTGAGGTGGAAACGCCCACGATCTTAATGCCGAGGAGAGTCAAACAGGGTCGGGCGTTGCTGGCCCGCTCTCATCCCGAAATGTTCATAAGCGAGCTGGGTTGCGGTGCGGCCGCGTGGCGTGCGATTGAGAAAACCTATTTGAATTAAATATGGCTCGATGATTTCTTCGATCGTATCTTTCTCTTCATTAATCGCCGCTGACAATGTATTGGCGCCGACCGGGCCTCCTTCGAACTTTTCGATAATCGTCGACAAAAGCTTGCGGTCCATTTCATCGAGACCGTAAGTGTCAACTTCCATTCGATTCAACGCATCGTTTGCCACTTCGTGCGTAATGCGCCCGTCGTAATCCACCTCGGCGTAATCGCGCACGCGCCGAAGCAGACGGTTGACGATGCGCGGAGTGCCACGTGCTCGCTTGGCGATTTCTTGTGCGCCGCCTTCGTCGAGCTCAACATTCAGGATGTGCGCCGACCGCTTAACAATAGTCTCGAGATCTTCGTGCGGATAAAAATCCAGATGGAAGTTGATGCCGAAGCGTCCACGCAACGGCGCGCTGATTAATCCTGCCCGCGTCGTTGCCCCGACCAGCGTGAATTTTGGCACGTCAAGCTTAATCGACCGTGCCCCGGGTCCCTGACCGATGATGAAGTCGAATGAGAAATCTTCCATTGCCGGATAGAGTTTCTCTTCGATAACCGGCATCAGGCGGTGAATCTCATCAATGAAAAGAACGTCGCCTTCCTGAAGTGTTGTCAGCAGTGCCGCGATGTCGCCGGTCTTCTCAATCGCGGGGCCGGACGTCGACTTTAATTGCGCGCCCATTTCGTTCGCGATGATGTGCGCGAGTGTTGTTTTGCCCAGGCCGGGCGGGCCGGTGAGGAGAACGTGATCCAATGCTTCGCGTCTTTTGCGCGCGGCGGTGATGTAGACGCGCAGATTCTCTTTCGCTTTCGTCTGTCCAATGTATTCCGCGAGCTTGGTGGGTCGCAGCGAGAGATCGAATTGACGATCCTCTTCCGTTGGCGTTGTGCTTAACGCTTCTGCGGCTCTGGTTGCTTTGGCCATCTGCGGCTTGAATTGTGAATGCCCGGAAAGGTTCGGTCAACTCTCCGTGACTCTGCGTAACCTCCGTGTCTCTGTGGAACGAACGTCGGATAACCACAGAGGCAGGGAGATCACACAAAGTGACGGAGACTAGACCTTAGCGAGCGATCTCAAACTCCGCCGCAGAATCACCTCAACCGAAAGATCGCCACCTTCATCGATTGCGTTCTTCACGGCCTTCTCAGCCGCCGCTTTTTGATATCCCAGGTTGGACAGCGCTGACATCGCATCGTCTCGCATCGCGTCGGTCGAAGCTGGCGCGCCGGATGCCGCCGCCCTGGCGGCGAATTCTTCTTCGAGGGCGGGCGACGACAGCGCCGCGATCTTGTCGCGTAAATCCACCACCAAACGTTCCGCTGTTTTACGGCCAACGCCGGGAATTGCCACCAGCCGCACCAGATTGTTCGTGCGAATGGAAGCAATCATTTCGTCGGCATTCATGCCCGACAGAAGCTTTATCGCCAAACCGGGTCCGACGCCGTTAACGGAAATCAATTGCAGAAATAGCTCGCGCTCGCGGGTAGTTTTGAATCCGAAAAGCTGAATCGTGTCCTCGCGTACGTGGGTGTAGACACGAAGTTGCACCGGCTCGCCGACTTCGCCCAGCTCGTAAAATGTCGACAGAGGAATAGCGACGTCATAACCGACTCCGCCAACATCGACGATTGCCGATGTCGCTTGTTTCGAAAGTAATGTGCCTGAAAGATGCGCAATCATTTTTTTGGGTGCGATTGTTCCCTCTCCCAAAGGGAGAGGGAGTAACGCGCGCGATTATCGCGAAGCGCCCCAGCAATCGCAAATAGAAGTTTCGCGCTCCGCCAATGCGGCGTTATACTTCGAACGCACGAACGCGATGAAAAAAGAAAAGATTTCCGAGTTGACGACTAACCGCCTGAGTGTCTACCTCCGTTGCCTGAATGAACTCGCGGCCGCCGGAATCAAAACAGTCTCGTCACAGGAGCTTGCCGAACAGTTCAATCTGAATTCCGCCCAGATTCGCAAAGACCTCGGGTATTTTGGTGAGTTCGGAGTGCGCGGCACTGGATACTTCATCGAAGATCTACGAAGTCATCTGACGAAAATTCTCGGCTTGGATCAGAGGCATCGTGTTGGGATTATCGGCGCGGGAAGACTGGGACGCGCGCTCGCGAATTACAACGGGCTGGAGAAATCTGCTTTCACAGTGGTTGCGCTGTTCGACAACGACACATCGAAAATCGGCGAACGGACGCGCAACGGCATCGAGGTCTTTGACTTCAAGCACATCACGAGAGTTGTTCAGGAAAAAGGCATAGATGTCGCGGTGATAGCCGTGCCGGCGCGCGGGGCACAGAAAGTTTTGAATCAGGTTATGGCGGCGGGTGTGAAGGCGATTCTGAATTTTGCGCCGGCGCCGCTAACGTCGCGCCTTGGTGTGAAGGTGAAGACCGTCGATCTGACTACTTCACTGGAATCGCTTTCGTATTTTCTCGCACAGCCCAACGCCGCGCATGTAACGAAGGGATTAAGCGACACAGCCGAAGCTGCGACGCCACGATCGCGCCGCACGCGCGAACTCTAGGATGGACGAGCAAACAGCCAGACGCGACTTAATCAAGATTTGCCATCTGATGTATGAGCGCAGCTACGTCGTCGCGTCTGATGGTAACGTGAGCATCCAGCTTGACGATGGACGCGTGTTGGCGACGCCGACGATGACGTGTAAGGGTCGCATGACGGAAGACTTGCTTGCGATCACGGACCTCGATGGTCGCGCTCTGAATGATAAAAGAGCGTCAAGCGAACTCGCCATGCACCTGCTGGTTTATCGCGAGCGGCCCGACGTCAAAGCAGTCTGTCATGCACATCCACCACATGGGACCGCCTTCGCGGTCGCCGGCTTGCCGATCGACCAACCGATTCTTTCAGAAGTGATTCTGACGCTGGGTTGTGTGCCGTTGGCTGAATACGGCACGCCTTCGACGCAAGAATTGACTGATGCGATGCGGCCCCTGGTGAAACACCACAACGCGCTTTTGATGGCGAATCATGGCGCGGTCGCCTACGGCGCGGATTTGTGGCAGGCGTGGGATCGTCTCGAGACGCTTGAACACACGGCGAAGATCGCTATTCTTTCACGCCTGCTCGGGGGTTCGCGAAATCTTTCCCCGGACGCGATCGAGAAATTGATTAACGTGCGCGAGGCGTCGGGCTATCTTGATGAAGGCGCCCGTTGCCAGGCATGTGGTTACCTGCATCAGACGAATCTCGCTTGCCCGACGGGTGATCGTCCGGTTGTTCGATCGCAATCGAATGGCGCGGGACGCGTTTCGCTGTCGCGCGAAGAACTGGTGGAGTTGTTGAGTCAGGCGGCACGTTTGAACGAGTAAATGTGGCACGGGTGTCTCGCCCGTGGCTCACGCGCAAGATGCGCGTGCCACGTGTTATCCTATTCACGATTTACTATTGACGATTTACGGTTTTCAAATTCTCACAGGAGAAACTGAATGCAAGAAGCATTAGGGATGGTTGAAACCAAAGGCCTCGTGGCGATGATCGAAGCGGCCGACGCGATGGTCAAAGCCGCCAACGTCACTTTGATCGGCTACGAGAAAATCGGCGCAGGTTTCGTCACGGCCATCGTGCGTGGCGATGTTGCCGCGGTGAAAGCCGCGACAGATGCGGGCGCGGCCGCCGCCCGTCGCGTGGGCGAACTGGTCAGTGTCCACGTAATCCCTCGTCCGCACGGCAGCGTTGACGATGCGATGCCGGTCACGGCGCAAGCGCGCGCATGATCATCGCGCGAATCATTGGCACAGTCGTCTCGACCCAAAAGGACGAGCGGCTGGAAGGAAAAAAGCTGCTCATTGTTCGGCCGATTAACCTCGACGGCTCGGACACGAGCGGCTACGTTGTCGCCGTTGACACGGTCGGAGCTGGCTTTCACGAACGGGTGCTGGTAGTTGCCGGTTCCAGTGCGCGTCTGGCGCAAAACATGAAAGACACGCCGGTCGATGCCGCGGTTGTGGGTGTGATTGATACTGTGGACATCATGACTCCCGAGAAATGAAATGCAGCTCGCGCGTGTAATCGGCACAGTCGTAGCTACTGTCAAAAACGATTCACTTCGTCATCGCAAGCTGCTCGTCGTTCAATCCCTCAACAAAAAGTTGGAACCCCAGGGGAAACCGCTAGTTGCCGTAGATGCTGCGGGTGCCGGCGTCGGTGAGTTAGTTTTCTGGTGTCGCGGAAAGGAAGCGAGCTTTCCTTTCAAGCGCGAAGACACTCCGACGGATTGCACGATCATCGCAATAGTTGATTCGGATGGGCATGTTTGTTGTGACTAATTCGTGCTTGGTTCTTTGTGCTTTGTTCTTTGATGTCTAGGGGCAGTAGCTCAACTTATCCGAGACGACCAAGTACAAAGCACGAAGGACAAAGTACAAAAACACTGGGCCGAGTGGAACGAGATGATCTTGGCTAAAGTCTTAGGAAACGTTGTCGCCACGCAGAAGAACCATCGCTACGAAAGTGCGCGGGTGATGATGTGCGAGCAGATGACCCCCGAAGGTGATATGACCGGTCACACTGTGCTCGCTCTTGATGCAGTCGATTCCGGCGTCGGCGACACGGTCCTTATTGTGCAGGAAGGTTGGAGCGCATCGACGGTCGCAACCGGAAAAGCCGGGGCGGCAATCGACTCGGCCATCGTCGGCGTCGTTGATCGCATCGATTTGTTGGAAACGGAAACATAGAGTCTTCAGGTGAGCAGTTCAGACGATCACGCAAGGGCAATAGCTGAACGCGTTGCGCGCAGACTTGGCAGGGACAAACCGCGGCGCGTTGCAAGCAATTCCATTTCGGAGACTGAGCCGACGAGCACGCCGGAGTCCCCACGCGCGCGCATGATCGATTTCGTTGCTTCGGGTCCGCCGGTGCGCTCCGTCCCGTCGGTATCTCGATCTTCATCCATCACGCCAACCGGCAGCGAATCAGTTCGATCCGCGCAGCCGAGTGAATTCTTTCAGTTTGTTCCCGTTACTCAATCGCCATGGATTGGAAGACTGCCGAGCATGTTAGGGGAAGCCGCTCCCCAGCCTGCCGTGTACAACTCGCAGCCAGCAGAGCACTCCAGCCAGGAACGCTTCGGCGTCGAAGAAGCCGCAGTCACCGAACTCGTGGAGTTCTTCGAGAACGAAAAGAAGTGCTCAGTGGATCCCAGCGGCAAGCCTTGTGATCATTGCGCGATGTGTAGCTCGCGCGGCTTCTAAGACGTTAGCGAGCTGAGACCGTCAGGACCATCGGGCGTCAGCGGATGGATTCCAGGGCCAAGTTCGTGTTGAGTGTCTGATCCACTCGCTGACGCGAGTGGTACTGACCTCATGTCTCGACTTCACCTCGGTATCAAGCGATGCAGCACGTAGAAGAGCGCAACTCCCCCAAACACAATCACTGAAACCAGCGGGTTCTTTTCTTCGCTGCGATTAACTTCTGGAATTAAGTCACTGGCAGCGACGTAAAGCGTCACACCGGCTGAGAAGGGAAGCGCATAGGCGACTGAGTTCGCAAAGCGCTCGCTCAGCAACGCCACCGTGGCGACACCGGCGAAAGTCGCCGCACCGATCGCGAGCGATGCAGCCGCGGCTTTTTTCGACGATCGCCCGGAAGCCAGCATGATTGACGCGACGGTGAAACCTTCAGGCAGCTTGTGCAGCATGATCGCGATGAAGACGAGAATGCCGACGCGCAGATTCACGAGGAAAGCTGACGCGATTGAAACGCCGTCAAAAAAAGTATGAATCGTCAGACCGCCGATCGCCGCGTATGCGGCCGAAGGGCGAATGACATGTTCAGGATGAGTCTCAGCGCCGAAGTGAAAGTGAGGCGCAACCGTGTGTTCGAAAAGCTGGATTAGCAGATACCCGGCGAGCAACAGCGTCATCGCACCGACGACACCTTCGGCGATGCCTGTGCCTGGGCCATCGCTCCAGAGCGCGACGCTTTCCGGAACGATTTCAATAAATATCGCCGCGAGCATGAAGCCCGCGCCGAGAGCGACCAGATATTTCAGCAGCTTAGCTTCGCGCCGATGTGCGCCCGAGGAAACTATTAAGAGACCGCCGATTAGATTCGCCAGGGCCGCGAGCGCGCCCAGCAACAATAGTCCTGCGATCCCAGTCATCAATGGTTATGGAGTGCTGCGGGCAGACTACCACAAAAAAATCCGAAAAAACTGTTGACAGCCAGCACACACCGGCGTAGGATGCGCCGGTGGAGTGAAGTGGAGCGAGGTGGCCTCAACGACACGAACCGAAGCAAAACTGGCGCAAATCGTACAGCCGTCTCCTCTAGTCTCAGTTCTCAGCTTCTGTGCTCCGGGGCAATTACACAGCGCGAATCGACTCAAAAGGGCGGCTCAAAGTGCCGACCCTCTTTCGTCGTTATGTCGAAGAGAAGTACGGGGCGGCGCTGTACGTTACCAGCTTAACGGGTGATTGCGTTCGCATCTACCCGATGCCGGAGTGGGAAGCCATCGAGCAGCGACTCAGCTTGTTGCCCTCGATGGATCCGGCGAGACGAAAGTTCCTTGACAGAACGAATTACTACGGTCAGCAGTCGTCGATGGATACGCAAGGTCGCGTTTTGATTCATCCCTTGCTCAGAAAGAGCGCGCAAGTTATCGGCGACGTCGCAGTACTTGGTTATTTGACATACCTGGAAGTTTGGGAGCTGGACAAGTTTCAGCAGCGCCTGCTCTCGGATCCTTACACCGAGGAAGACGAGGCGGCGATTGCGAGACTCGGTATTTGACGAGTGAGCGGTAAGCAGTAAGCAGCGCGCGTTTGAAAATTTGGTTTAGTTAGTCGTAGGTGATGAGCATTCATCAATTCATGTCACGACTGCTCACTGCTTACTGCTCACAGCTCACTAACAGTTCTTTGAACGAGATCACGGGGTGGTGGTGATGGCGGTGCCTTTGGGGGGCAGGGGCGCGCCCCATCACCCCGTGCTACTTCGAGAGACGATCGAGTTCCTCGCCGTTGAGCGCGGCGGACTGTTTGTCGATTGCACGGTAGGCCTGGGCGGGCATAGCGAAGCAATTTTGCAAACTCCGTTCGACGCGCAAGTGCTGGGGATCGATCGCGACGAAGAAGCGCTGGAGCTGGCGAGAAAGCGATTGGCTAAATTCGGTGGCCGCTTTCGCGCCGTGCATGCCGACTTTCGTGAACTTACGCGGGTCCTCGCGACAGCGAAGGTTGAAGCAGTGCGCGGCATTCTTGCTGACCTTGGCGTTTCCTCGTTGCAGTTGGATTCGCCCTCGCGCGGATTCAGCTTTCGGCATGAAGCGCCGCTCGACATGCGTTTGGATCAGTCGAGCGGCGAAACGGCGGCAGAGTTGCTCGGTCGTCTTTCTGAAGTAGAAATTGCGCGCCTCATTTTTGAATACGGGGAAGAGCGTCGCTCACGACGCATTGCCCGGCGGATCGTCGAAAGAAGGGAAGTCGGGCAGCCGATCCAAACGACCACAGAGCTTGCGGCTTTGGTCGAACGCGCAATCGGCGGAAAACAACGGAGGATCCACCCAGCCACGCGCACGTTTCAAGCGTTGCGCATCGCAGTCAATCGGGAGCTCGAAGGCCTCGACCGATTCGTAGTTGACGCGATTGACTCATTAGAGCCGCATGGCCGTCTCGCGGTAATCAGTTTTCACTCGCTTGAAGATCGGATTATCAAGCGAACGCTGTTGAAGCTTTCGGGACGCTGCCAGTGTCCGCCGCGTACGCCGCAATGCAGTTGCGGAGCACGGAAAGCAATTGAAATCATGACGCGGCGACCGGTGACGCCTAACCAGATTGAAATTACCGAGAACCCGCGAGCGCGTAGCGCAAAGCTGAGAGTCGCGGCCAAGCTTTAGTACCACCTCCTTTTTTGCTGCGACCGTTTTAGGAGAAGCGAAAAATGATTCGCCGAGTACCCTCAAAGCATCGCAATGCACCTGTCACTCGCGAAAAAGATATGGAAGCGTTTCTTCGCCTCGCGCTCTTGTTAGTGGTGGGCTTGGGACTGACGTGCGGGTTTGTGTATGCGGGACGACAACACTTTGCGGCGCTGAGATACGGCTACGATACTGAAAATTTGCGGCGTGAGCGCGAGCAACTCGCAGAGCAGCAACGACGACTGATTCTGCAGCGCGAAGAAGCTGCAAGTCCGGTAAAGCTGGAACAGGCGGCCAAGCGACTTGGGATGCAACCACTCCAGGCCGCGCAAATCGATCCCTTGCGTCAGGTAGCGAACAACGCGAAAGAAAACGTCACGATTAAATCGAAAGAGAGTGTTGCGAAACCGAGTGCTAAACCAAGCACGAAGACAATTAGGAAGGTGCCGGGACAGACGCCGGCCAAGCCTTCGCGCAACAAGCCAATTTAGAGTTTCTACAAGAGCGTCAGGAGAACTTGCGTGCCCCTTCGTTCCGCCACCATTGACCGAGAAGCCGCCGACCCGCGCCGCCGCGCGATGTTCGTGGCGCTCGGGCTCGTCGCATGGATGGTGATTGTTGGCGCGCGTTTGGCACAACTTCAAATCAGCCAGCACGACGAACTCTCAGCGCGTGCCAAGAACCAACAGCTCGGGACAGTCGAAACAAGTCCGACACGCGGCCTCTTGCTTGATCGTCAGGGTCGAGAGCTTGCCCGCAGCGTCGACACGGCATCTTTTTTTGCCGACCCGCGCGAAATCGAGAACGTTATCGAGACGGCGCGCAAGATTTCTTCGGTAACCAATCAAAGCAAGGACGAACTGATCACAAAGATTCGCGAAGCCAAGGACGCAAACAAGAAATTCATTTGGCTCATTCGGCGGATTGATCTCGAAACTGCGACTAAGCTCGACGCGCTGATGCTGGACGGCGTCTATTACCGTAAAGAGCCGAAGCGCTACTACCCGAATGACAGTCTTGCCGCTCACGTGCTCGGCTTCGTTGGCACGGA
>Ga0105239_10009899_pt1 | contig 10708 bp, 12 predicted proteins | sample KBSC44metaG_FD_92761 | JGI IMG/M metagenome (GOLD analysis project Ga0105239, IMG submission 92761) | Corn rhizosphere microbial communities from Kellogg Biological Station, Michigan, USA - KBS C4-4 metaG | ecosystem: Host-associated > Plants > Roots > Rhizosphere > Soil | place: Michigan, USA...
CCCCCCTCCTCCCCCCACCCCCCTTGCTAATACCCCCAATCACAAACCCACAGCACAACCACTTCCGCCACACATGGAACATCCTATACAAAACATGCACAACGGGTTCCCGGCCCGGCGGGATGTCTATTCGCTCGTTCCTCAACCAAGGGCTCCAGCTTTGCCGGCAACTAACGATGCACCACACGATCGAAGAGCAGTACTTCTTCCCGCCGCTGGCGAAGCGCATGCCGATCTTCGCGCACAACGACCATCTGATCTCGCAGCACGAGCAGATCCACGAGGGCCTGGTCCGCCTCGAGGAGTATCTGGACGCGTGTCGACTAGGGGAGCGAGAGTTGAGACTGCCAGAACTGAAGGAGGTCTTGGATAGCTTTGGTGAAGTGCTGTGGGCGCATCTTGACGATGAGGTGCGCACGCTCGGCGCCGAGAATATGCGCAAGTATTGGTCCAAGGAGGAGATTGCGGCGATGAATGTTGGGTAACTTAGAGGATAGGGGGTCGAATGGTGTTAAGGGGTTTAGGGAGTTGCCTTGGTTGCACCGTGTTGGGGTTTCCCAACCCGAGTATCGAGTTTCAGAGGGTGTTGGTGTAGACCGTTCTTGTGCTAATGTTGCTCGCACGATGATAGAGCGTTCATGATGTCCAATCTAAGCACATTTGCCTGTGTGCCCTTGCCGGCGCCGTCATGGTCGCTGGCTGCCATTCACTTGCTCACCTGTATCGACAGGTCCCTCGGAGTTCAGTTTCCACACGCGGTCTTAACAACCATAGTGTAGCTGAGAGCATTGAACCTCCAACCATGGGCTCTTACCGATGTTGAGCAATCCTATGGGTAGGCGGTTGAAAGTGGGCCCTCACCACACTTTGAGCCCGAGTTTTCCATGTGATTTGCATGTGGGCGAGCTGGCTGGTGAGGCATACCGTACTCGTACGTTCCAAACCGTTGAAACGGAGATTTCACACACAATCCACCTCTCGAGCGTAATTCCAGGAAACTTCGCTAGCTCAAGATGGACCTCCGTCGCCGTTCGGTCTCAGCTCACCCGAGGCTAAAAGTGGCCCTGGGAGATGCTCCTGCAAGTGTTGAGGAGGACTCGGGCTATCGTTGACCGGGCATGTTTTTCTTTATCGCATCCTGACTCCTTCTGGATGAGCGATATACTCACTCGTACAGCCCAAATCCACAAGGCAATGTGAGGACATTAGCCTATCAGTCCTCATCTCGTTCCAAGAAACCCGGATCATTCTGTACGCGGCGCTCGAACTTGGTCCACCAGTCCTGGAAGCTCTTCAAGGGGACGACCTCGATCCCATTTGCAGTGTTGCCCGCAAACCCCGCCAAGAAATTGAATGCATTCTTGATGATCCGCTGCGCCAGCAATCTGGCATCCGGAGCTGCGGTGCCAGCCTTCCCACCACCCCCGCCCGTAGACCCTTGCTGCTGGAGCTGCTGAAGCTGTGCCTGGATATTCTGCACGGGCTCCACCGAGATACCTAGGTTGATTTCGCCGACGACCTGAGGCGGCAAGTTGACCTTGAACAAGGCGGACGGCTTTTCATTCGCAATAGCGCCAAGGAATTGAAAGCCTTGCGCGCCTGGGAGCTGCATGTAGACCCCCGCGGCCATGTCGGGAGGGAGAAGTTGGCTCGGGTGCAGGAATACGCCGATGTTGTGGAAGGCCGGTGTCGTTGGGAGTGATACCGCGAATTGGTTCGCTGACACCGTGCTCATTTCTGGGATTATTGGGCGGGAGGGGACGAAGACGCCAAACATTGTGGTTTGTGAGTTTTTTTCTCCTTTTGGAATTAAAAGAATTCAGCCGACCAAATATAGACCTCTCGTGCTGGAGGTGTTTGTATTCGTGCTCTGAATGAAGGGTTGAAATATTGAGTACGGTAACAATCGAGGCCTGGCACGAATATCTCAAAATTTTGCAGGCCTCGTGAAGTAGCTGTCACCTACTAGTACATACAATATCAAGTGGACACCAAAGAGGTAGGTAGGTAAGGAGCTCGCGGAACCTGGTCCTTGTTCTTCAATGCTTGGGAGCCAGTAAGGCTAAATATGGGGTTCTAATGCTGGTGTCTGTCCAAGGGAACTCACTAGAAAGCTCAGGACCTCGCTGTGGGGTGAATGTGAAGCTGGTTGACATGAAATGACGCATTTCAAGTCTCTCCACACTTGAGTCTTGCCGTTCAAGTTGGGGTTGTCAACTTCGAGTCTGCCCACGGTATGCCCTGCGTTTAGCCTCCAGGCAGCCACTCGGTAAAAACTATATCCGATCCGTAATGAATAGTGTTGGAGGGGCAAGGCTAACAGGGAAATATAGTTGGTACGTATCAGTTCCGTTCACCATCACTAATATGTAAATACTCACTATTGAATCAGAACTTCTTATCACCTGCTTCAGCTTCCTGGTGTGGGGACCAAGCAATGGCAATGGCGCACCGGACAAATCTAGAGATAGCAAAAGACTGTGACAGGTATGTTTTTATCTTTGCCCCGGGGATCAATTTCAGATAAAGAAAAAGTGATCTTTACACGCAAGAACTTCATGGCTGATAGATTCCCTCCTTGTCTCCAACCAGCTTTCCATATTATTCGGACAGCCCGGAGATATACAAGGCTACCGTAGCGAATTACTATTATTTCAAGTTGGAGGGATGTGATGAGATTTTGGGTTACATGCCTGCCAGGATTGCACGACAAATGCCAATCAACCAGCATTGGAAGCTCGATACAGAACGAAGAATTTTGACTTTCCAGCCGAGAGGTACAGAGGGAGCGCCGGTGGTAGATTTGGAATCACGGAACTGGATAATGGCTGATTATCTATATGAAGTGCGAGAGAAGAAGATCTTTAAAATCCTTGATGGTTGGCGGAATGAACGCTTTCCAATATATGGACCACAGAAGGAACTCCTATTGAATATGGAACGCGCAGCCACGGCACTATTTGGCGTGGTCACCTACGGCGTGCATATGACGGGCTATGTTGAGACTGAGGAAGGTATCAAAATATGGACACCTCGCCGGGCCTTAAACAAAGACACATATCCAGGAATGATGGACAACACAGTGGCCGGCGGATTGAGTACTGGAGAAAAACCGTTTGAGTGTTTGGTCAGGGAATGTGAAGAAGAAGCGTCACTCCCGGCGAGCCTCGTCCACACAGCAAAAGCCTGTGGAACCCTGACTTATTTCCATATCCGAGACGCCAGAGCTGGAGGAGAAATTGATCTCTGTGAACCAGAATGTGAGTACATCTATGATCTCAAGATGCCACTAGAGGTCATACCGAAACCTGGCGACAATGAGGCAATCGACTTTCAGCTGCTATCGATAGAGGAAGTTCAAAGTGCCATGGCTGCCGGCAGGTTCAAACCCAACTGTGCTCAAGTGCTGCTTGATTTCTTTGTGAGACATGGCATACTGAACGCAGAGAACGAGCCTTGTTATAATCAAATCATCTGGAAACTCCACCGCAGGCTGGAATTCCCGACGAAATAGACCATCGATGTCTGCAACTAAGTCAAGCGCCTGACCTATGTAAATTGGACCCCCGGGCGCCATCGCTGAAGAAACTTTTGTAGTTGTGGGATGGATGCCCTCTTGATCAAATCGAAGAAAAAGCAAGCCGGTCCCGGTCTTAGTTTATTTCTTCATCAGGAGGTAGACATAATCGATTCGTAGAGCGTTGAGCAGGGAGTACGGGCCATCAAGATAGAGTAGTAGACCACCAAAGGACACATAAACCTTGCTGCATATCCCGTTAATAGCCTGGCAGTTGTAGACATCACGCGACTTACATGTTCTCCCCATCTCCCTCCTCAAATCTGTATATTTTGCCATGACAGACATACTCGAATTCATCAGCCAGTGTCTGTTCTCCCCTGCCAACTTCCCTCCAGCCTTTGCCATCATCTTTGCTCCCATCGAGATTTAGTGATAGCGCAAGTGCGACAGTTACGCGATCGTCCACGCTGACAGGGTAGAGTTCGGTGTTGACATCAAGGGTGAGCTGAACCTCTGCGTCGCCTTCACTGAGGGCTTTGATGCGGGAGACACGATCGTATTTACTGCTGTTGATGTCGTTGATTTTGAAATTGCTTTCGAAGAGGATATTCTCAGACATCTTGCAACGTTGGCGGTTGTTTGTATCGCTACTGAAGAGGGTGAAACGTCTTGAGGCAGGAGTACAAGTGTGGAATTTGAGGCTGCGCATGCAATACTCGAAACCTCGAAAAATAAAAAGTTGCGGCGCAACAACAACTATACGGTGAATCATATGCGGAGAGGGGCGTGGTGACGTCTCCGGTGGATCAAATATCGCGCAAGTGACATAACTTTTTGCGAAATTCAAGTTGGAAAAGAGTTGACTACACATCAGTGCTACAACATGCCACTGCTCCCTAATGTCATTCCGCAAGCGCAGCGTGGGCCTTTCTGGCACGTCCAAATTGGACAGTGATCAGTCGACCTCTCCAAAACAGAAGAATATATTTCCTGGCGTGCGACCTTCCCCGATCGACGGACGTCCAACTACCTCAACAGGGACCGCCAGCCTTGATAGCCTGCTCGCTGGTCACTCTGGCTTAGTGCTAGGCTCTTCTTTGTTAATTGAGGAAAGTGGTACAACAGACTATGCTGGTGCCCTTCTAAGATTTTATGCCGCAGAAGGCCTCGTGCAAGGCCATCATGTTCATGTCATTGCCCTCCCAGAACAATGGGGAAGGGCCCTTCCTGGGGTCGTGGGAGACCCTGGAAAGAAGGAGAAGTCAGGCGAGCCTGCAGAAAAGATGAAGATCGCTTGGAGATATGAGAGCTTAGGACAGTTCGGTACTGGCAGTGGCTCATACACAAGAGGTGGGCATCTTCTTCCTTGCAGCGTAGCTAGACTGAATGCCATGAGTTCTATGAATTCCAATCTCTTTCGGGCATCTTCCTTCCTTGTCTACTGACCTTTCATTTTTAACAGAAACACCACAGGCAAGATCAACTCAACCAACTCAATCTGGAAATGACCAAGCTATCCCCGGATTGTTCTGTCATACCTTCGACTTAACCAAGAGACTAATCCATCCTGAGGCAGCCAAACTGGAATTCCTGAAATTGAGTGACAACCCAAGAGAATCGCCTTTTGCACTAGTCACCTCACGATTAGCCGGATCAATTGCGAAGTCGTCTCCGGACTCTGTCCATCGAATCATCATTCCATCACTTCTTTCACCCGCTCTGTATCCACCACACTCGAGCAATCCTAGATTTGTGCTTCAATTTTTCCACAGCCTTCGCGCAATCCTCACTACATTTCCCCAGCGAGTGACAGCAATAACTTCTCTACCGTTATCATTGTATCCTCGATCATCGGGCTTGGTGCGGTGGGTTGAACTCCTTCACGATGGTGTTCTTGAATTGTCTCCTTTCCCACATTCAGCAGAAGCCGATATTCAACCTGCTCGTGGCCCCGGTGGCACGGTTGAGGAACAACCGCAAGGCCTTCTGCAAGTCCATAAGCTACCAGTGCTTCAGGAACGTGGTAGCGGCAATGCCACCTCAGAAAATGACTGGACTTTTACTCTAAGCAGGAGAAAGTTCACCATCAAACCATTCAACCTTCCCCCGATCGAGGGCGACACAGAAGCTCAGCAAACTTCAGGTTCGGATTCAAAAGCGAAGAAAGCAGATGTGGAGTTCTAGATTGTGTCATCTCGCGTGAAGTTTTGGTAAAGCTCCAATTCAGCAGGGAATGGCCCAGCAGACCTCGAGAGCTGAAGCCAAAGGCGACATGATTTTGTTGGCTCTTTCCCTAGACAAATGATTGCTCTAATTATCTGGGCATTCACAGGGGTTTAAATTTATACCCACCTTTGATTTAACAGCCCTGAGGTGCTGCAAGCCTTTGAAGTGTCAGTTTGTCAGGCCGAACGCATCAATTACACCGCTCAAATTTGGAAACGGTGGCCGTAATGATGCGAGGTGCATCGCCATCTCTAGAAGCGCAACTTCTCCAGAAACTCTAGCCTTCAAGAGGAGGAATACCCAAGGCCCTTCTGACACAAGCGTGAGTGTTCGCAGAGGAGTGCAACCAGATATCCTGGTATGGCGCCCTTACGCCGGCCCTACTCCGCCGGGAGGGAAAGTTTAAGCTACGCCGAGGCTTTGCCGCCCTTTTTGAAGCCTGATAAGTTATTGAAATGCACGGCTATTCTCTGATGCTTGTGGCCGAATTATGATTCCCGCGCATTTTTCAAATAATGGCTTTGTGAAATAGTCTGCGAGTCGGGATAGTGAGCGGATGATAAATCAAAAATTGGCAAATTACTGCTGCTCGCAAAGCGACAGGTACAAATGCTTCTCACGACGACTCGAGGATTTACAATGATGATATTCCATCTTCCCCAAAAGACCGGGTTTATTTCTCAATATGACAATTCAGCTTCTCCTCACAGGCGCGACGGGCTATGTCGGGGGTGTTCTCCTGCACTTCCTGTTGTCTCACTTGACGGAATGTAGCATTACCTGCCTGGTTCGTACGGCAGAACAAGCAAGTCTATTGAGATCTACATACCCTGGTATTAGCACTGTTCTGGGAACTCTCGAATCGCGAGATCTGCTCATCGCAGAAGCTGCAAAAGCAGAAATTGTTCTTCATGCTGCCAATGTCGATCACGAGGCAGGCACCTTCAGCTTGTTAGATGGATTGAAGTCCCGCCGTGCGGAGGGCATGCGAGCTCTGTATTTGCTCGTTTCCGGCACGGCTTCGCTCCTAGACAAGACAAACATTAGGGCTGGCTCACCTATGACTAAAGTCTACAATGACGTTCTCGATGCCTCAGATATCTGGAAGCTTCCCCTCGATCGTCCTCATGTGGAAATCGAACGTCGATTTGTACGAGAAGGAGAAGCGGCCGGTATTAGGACAATCATTGTGTCACCGAGCCAGATCTTTCACACGGGTGTTGGAATAGGCAAGAAAGAAAGCTACCTCAATGAGCACCCTCGGGCAATCATCAAGCGCCAGAGCCCATTTGTTATCAACGAGGGACAGAATCTTTGGTGCTGGATTAGTATTGAAGATTTGGCGGATTCCATCTGCTTTCTGATTCACAAATACATTGAGGAAATAGCAGGATCCAAGGACATCAGCACCGGGTATGGAAGAGATGGATACTACTACGTGCAGACAGGAGAACTGTCTGCCCTTGAGCAAGCGACAGAGATTGGGGAAGAATTGTTTAACCTTGGGGCAATCAAATCAACAAAGCTTGAACATATTACCGAGCACGAAGCCACCCAATTGAATGACTTTGGTGTCTTGCTCTGGGGTTCAAGCATGAGATCGAGAGGGCAGAAACTGAGAGACTTGGGTTGGGCACCTACAACAGTGGACTGGAAAGATCTCGTCAGGCGAGCGGCAAAGGCAGAATGGGAAGCAATTCAAGCTGGTGAAATGAGAGAATCAAATTACCAGAGAGTCTAGATAATGTCGGTAGAAGTGTAGCAGGATGCCCCCAAGGTCCACCCAGGGCGAACCACCAAGGCTCCAAACCCCCAAATAAGGCTGAGTCCCGTGACCACCTTGCCAAGCTTTGTGACTGTGTCGAATTTTCATTTTTCCAACTTCACCTTGCCGTTTCTCGACATCAGACAACATCATGTAGTCTCCATTCCAGCGCTTGAAGAATTACCTTCAAGCTTCTCATAGCTCAGCAGCCCCCTGACATCTCGAATGAAGTCAGGAAGAACTACCTAGCGTTTCAAAACAGCTTGAAAAGGCCTTTCAAATCTGGTATCCATGTGAAAAGGTGAGTCTTCCACTGTTCCGTTCACCTTCTATCTTTGCATGATTACACAAATTTTTAATATCTGTCAATCCACTGAAAAAAACTCTTCAGAGTACGTGATTGAAGCGAAAAATCGTTGTTGAAATATGATAGCATCACATACCGAACTTCTTCTTCTACTGTCCACATATCTCAATCGAGTTGCTTTACTAACTTGTAAAGGCTTGCAATATAGCTAGCTAGTCCACCATGGATACGGCAGACGATTTACCCCTCGACTACAGCCCAGAGCTTCCTATTGTAATATCCTGTGTCGCGGAGCGATACCTGATATTCGACGTCAAGCTCGCGACATGGCTCCGACGGCAGCTTCACATCTGTGGGCTCACGATAGGCAGTCTACCGCTGGCCCCGTCTCAGAATCTCTTTCTGGGCATTCCAATTGAGATAATGCCGGAGGAAGCCATGCTGCTTGTCGAACGGGGACTTGGGACTGTGCAGGACGAGGTTCGCGCTCACGACCAGGCGATCCATTCGCCGGATCCCGCCAGACGTGCCGATTATCTGGCAATGCTGCAGAATACGACAAGACACATCGAGGCGCTTAAGGTCCAGGAGAAGGCAGAATCAAAGAAACGCGCTCTGGAAAAGCAATCCAGGAAAGCAGCAGTGGCCGCTTCCGCCCCCAAGCCTAACCCGTCGAATGCCGGCCTCCTCGATTTCGATGACTCGGAAGATCCACCAGCCCAGCAAACACCGCATATTGATAACAACAGCGCAGACCTCGAACGGCCTAGCAACAATTCGACAGCGACCTCAAATCCATCAAACAGCTACGGCATCACCCCCGCAACATCAGACACACTCCTCGCCCCGCACTCTCCATCCACCACTTCGCAAACAGTCAAAAACGTCCCTCCGTCCTACCCACTCTTCCGGTTACTGCACGACAAGGGCTACTTCATGACGCCCGGGCTGCGCTTTGGCTGCCAATACGCCGTCTACCCGGGCGACCCGCTACGGTTCCACTCGCACTTCCTCGCCGTCGGGCGGCAGTGGAACGAGGAAATCGACCTGATGGATATCGTCGGCGGCGGGCGGCTCGGCACTGGTGTCAAAAAGGCCTTCCTGGTCGGAGCTGAAGCTCCCAATGGTGAGGTGCGCACTTTTAGTGTGGAGTGGGCTGCTATGTGAGATAGGTTGATGAGGGTCCTTTAGTTATTGTTTACGTTTGCAATGCCCTGAATATTAGAAGGTATAGAATAGGGCTGTAGGGTTGGATGGGTCGGATTGTGAGACTAGATGCTGAGTTGGTAGCTATGTATGTGTACTACTTACTACGAGGGTATACACTTCCCCTCTAAGGGGAGCAAAGAATCATTAGGTTCCAGCGGGCACCGCCTGCTGCCACCGGATGACACGAATGATTATGAGTAATTGAGCGTATAAAATAGGTTTCACCGCAAATTGAGTATTCTTTCCTTGTCCCACTTGCATTTCGACCACCACCAGGTGCATGTTCCTGTATAGTTTAATCGGTCACGCACTGGGGCTTTTCCATTGCCCACAAGCTCGGATGCTTCCCCCCGCGGCTGCCAGGTGATAGCAAATGTTCAGGATTCGTCAAGACTGCTCGCTGGGCAGTACTGCTGTACTGTTCTCAGTTAGGCCATGGCGCACGTATCTGCCACCATGCTGCATGTGGGAAGCAGGGCATAGAGCGTTTCTCCATGTCTGTCAATCAGGGCGGATCTGTCGATTGGGATGTCTTGGCCAGGCCAGCTTTCGCGAATAGCGCTCTCCCTGCTCGCTTCGGCGACTCTAGAACAGGTCCCTTCTTTACGCGGGGATGGCCCTCCACACTAGGAATTTCAGGCGAGCTTCGATTCTCTGATTGATGGGGCCCTTAGTTTAAGTGTTGTATCACAATTGTATTGGGTGAACTGGGGCGTTCGAATGGCAAAGAATCAGTGTGATACCTGGTATGGGTTGGCCAATGGCAAGACCACGATGCCCAGCCAATGGACCATTCTCGTCTGAATCACGCCCCATCTCATCCGATGTGGTGGCTGAGCATGGGCGAAAATGCTCGTGAGCATGAGTGTGCCAGTGTTCGACCTCTGGGGTTCGTACATACGAGTTATGGCGCACTCCAGGGCGTAAGATCAAACGCCTTTTCCACATCCTTGCGATAAAAAGGCTTCTCATAGATAGTCCATAGACTTCCACTTGAATTTCCGATTCGCCCTGTCGGCGGGCCTGAGCTCGAACTGGTTGCCGTGCAGTTCAAATGCCAGCTCTCTGCCGCTCTGCTCATCGTCGCTTCTGGGCGGCAAGGGAATCGTGTACCGAAAAACAGTATCCTTCTTCGGAAGCGTCTTGACCTCATCTTTGGCTGTAACCACCACGAATGTGAACTTGGTGTCTCTGACAACGATGCCCTTGATACCGACCTTCCCGACATCTGTGCACCTCACGACTTCGATCTCCGCTCCGTGGAAATCTGCGCTCGCAAGTAAAGCGCCGTGGGATTGCGCCGTTACCTCCTTTGGCCCTCTACCATCCACCACCTCTCCGTCTCGCATGTAGCCCAGCACCTCGAGCATGTATCCCTTCCACATCTCATGCAGGCCGCGGTAGACATCATGCTTGATATCCTCTCTCTTGAGCTTGAAGACGCCCAGTTGTCTCTTCTCCTTCGCGCTGAGTGGTCTCGGCTTGCGCTTTCTCAAGTAGTACTCTTTTTTCCGCAGGCGGACATGGCGCCGTAATGCTCTTTGGTCCGATGCTGCTGCGGGCTGTAATAGAAGTGGCTTATTCTTGACTTTGTCTGTGAAGATGCGGGCTGCGCTGTCTGGTGAATGCGCCCGGCTTAGGAGGTCGTGGGCCGGGTGTGAGAGGGTTGCGGCTTCTGGAG
>Ga0105239_10009900_pt1 | contig 10707 bp, 8 predicted proteins | sample KBSC44metaG_FD_92761 | JGI IMG/M metagenome (GOLD analysis project Ga0105239, IMG submission 92761) | Corn rhizosphere microbial communities from Kellogg Biological Station, Michigan, USA - KBS C4-4 metaG | ecosystem: Host-associated > Plants > Roots > Rhizosphere > Soil | place: Michigan, USA...
GCAGAACTGGCTAAACAGGTAGCTTCACGCCCATATGATGTATTAAATTCAAAAGAGGCCCGTGAAGAAACAATAGGCAATCCATATTCATTTTTGCATATTACCAAGTCAGAAATCGATCTTCCCGACGATATGGATATTCACAGTGCACCGGTATACGAAAAAGCAAAAGAAAATATCGAAGCCTTTATTCAGCGCAGTATTTTATTCAGAGAAGATAAACCCTGCTATTACATATATCAGCTGGTAATGAACGGTCGTAGCCAAACTGGTTTGGTATGCGCCAGTTCAGTAGACGACTACGAAAAGGACGTTATTAAAAAGCATGAATTTACCCGTCCTGAAAAAGAGCAGGACCGCATTAACCATATCACCACTACCGGCGCTCAAACCGGTAATGTTTTCCTTGCTTACCGCAACGATGCTGAACTGGATACACTTATCGAGCAATGGAAAGATTCGCATAAGCCCGTATACGATTTTATAGCCGACGATAAAATAAGCCATACTATTTGGGTGATCAATGATGATTCGGTTATAGCATCCATTACGAGCCTGTTTAAAACAAAAATCCCCAACACGTATATAGCAGATGGTCATCACCGCGCTGCATCGGCAGCTAAAGTGAGAAAGGGACTGGGAAAAAATGCGGCCCCCGAAGCTGATTATTTTTTAACCACGTTGTTCCCTTCAAACCAGTTATACATCATGGATTATAACCGGGTAATAAAAGATCTGAACGGACTGGATGAAAAAACTTTTCTGGATAAATTGTCCGGCGCTTTTACCGTTGAAAAAGCATCAGCAGCTGTAGCCCCTGCCCAATTGCATCAATTTGGAATGTACCTGAAGGGTCAGTGGTATACATTAACTGCCAAAGAGGGTAAATGGACGAATGATCCTATTGGCGTTCTGGATGTAACGATTCTTTCAACCCATGTACTGGATGCTATTCTGGGAATTAAAGACCAGCGTACCGATAAAAGGATCGATTTTGTAGGCGGCATCCGTGGCCTGGGTGAACTGGAAAAAAGAGTAAACAGCGGCGAAATGGCTGTTGCGTTCAGTTTACACCCCGTTACCATTCAGCAGTTATTCGATATTGCCGACAGTGGTAATGTTATGCCCCCCAAAAGCACCTGGTTTGAACCGAAATTGAGAGACGGATTGCTGACGCACCTCATTTATTAAGTCGGAAAGACGGAAAGTCCGGAAGTCCGGAAGAAAGAAAACTCAACAGAAAGTTAAAGTTAAGCGACTTTCTTCCTGACTTTCGGACTTGCGGTCTTCCGGACTTCTTTCCGACTTTTCCGACTTCCCGTCTTTCGGTCTTTCCCTTATCTTTGGCTGTATGAAACATCTGTTACCAGCCCTCGGTTTGTTGTTCGCCGTTTACAGTACCTGTGCTCAGGAAGCTGATAGCAAAACAATACAGCAAACAGCCAATAATTATATGCGGCAGGGCGATTATTCCAACGCCATACTGGTACTGAACAGGGCGCTGCAAACCAATGCCGATAATCTGGACCTTCAGAAAGACCTGGCCTTCGCCTATTATCTGAACCGTGATTACGTACATGCACTGGACGTTGCCAAAAATTTCCCCGACAGAAAAGATGCAGATGTACAAAGCTATCAGATCCTTGGAATGGTGTATAAGGCCATTGAGGAAGTAAAGGAATGCGATAAAATGTACAAAGCCGGACTAAAAAGATTCCCCAACAGCGGCACTTTATACAGCGAATATGGCGAAATGCTGTGGACTAAAAAGGATAATTCCGAAGCTATCAAAGAATGGGAAAAAGGTATTGAGGTTGATCCCAACTACTCCGGCAACTACTACAATGCGGTGAAATACTACTCTAATACCCCCGATAAAGTGTGGACGCTTATTTACGGTGAGATCTTCGTAAACCTGGAAAGCTACTCAAAACGCACGGCTGAAATAAAAACCATTCTGCTCGACGGATATAAAAAATTGTTCACTGATGCCGATCTGTATAAAGGACAGGATACGAAAAATGATTTTGTAAAAGCATTTCTTGATGAAATGAAAGTACAATCGTCATACATCGCCAGCAATGGCGTTACTGCCGAAACGCTGTCGGCCATGCGTACTAAGTTTGTGCTGGATTGGTTTACAAAATACGCAAAGGCTTTTCCCTTCAGATTATTTGAATACCACCAGCAATTGTTAAAGTCCGGCATGTTCGATGCTTATAATCAATGGGTATTTGGCACCGCCAACAACCTGCCCGCTTACGAAAACTGGACAAAAACACATCAGGAAGAATATAATAAGTTTGACTACTTCCAGCATAACAGGGTATTTAAACTACCCACCGGACAGTATTACCAAACAGTTAAATAAAAAAATTATCCCTTAAAAGCCGGCAGCCCTCGCGCCGGCTTTTTTTATTAGCGCAGAATTGCTAAATTGAAAGACAGTCGGAAAGTCAGGAAGTCCGAAAGAAAATTGTTAATAAAGCGTTCATCTTTCGGACTTTCCGACTTCCGGACTTTTCCGACTAAAAAACACAGTTATGACCGAACCCAAACGATTATTCGATTGCCTGCAAAACCGTTTAAACAACAAGTCGTTGCCTGATATGCTGGCTGCAAAAGAAAACGGTAAATGGAAAACCTATAGCACAGAAGAAGTAAAAACCACCATCGATAAACTCAGCGCCGGCCTGCTTAACCTGGGCATTCAATGTGGCGACATGACTGCCGAAAGCCGCGATAAAATTGCTATTCTCAGTAAAAACCGGCCCGAATGGATCATGCTCGATCTGGCAGTACAAAAGGCAGGCGCCATACTCACTCCTATTTATCCCACCATTAATGTGCAGGACCTTGAATTTGTGCTGAACGATGCGCAGGTGAAAATTGTATTTGTAAACGATGAAGAACTATTTCATAAAGTATTAAGCGTAAAAGAACGAGTTCCATCCCTTCAGGAAATTTATACATTTGAACATGTGGCGAATGCCCGTCACTGGAAAGATATATTACAATTAGCCGATGAAGCAGGCTACGAAAAAGTAAAGTCGATTGCAGAGAATATCGAGTATGAAGATCTGGCGACTATCATTTATACTTCAGGTACTACAGGCACACCAAAAGGAGTAATGTTATCGCATCGAAACATTTTAAGCAATGTAATGGCATGTAGTCCCTGCCTGCCTCACTTCGATAACATGAGAGCATTGAGCTTTTTGCCGCTGAATCATATTTTCGAAAGAATGATCACTTACTTTTATCTGTTCCGCGGCATTTCAATTTATTATGCCGAAAGCATGGATACGATTGGCGATAATTTGCGCGAAGTAAAACCTGATATATTTACTACCGTTCCCCGCCTGCTGGAAAAAGTGTACGACCGCATAATGGCTAAGGGAGCAGAATTGACCGGTATTAAAAGAAAATTGTTTTTCTGGGCGCATGACCTTGCTACCCGGTACGAGATCAATAAACCAATGGGCTTTAGCTATAACATGCAATTAAAGCTCGCCAATAAACTTATTTTTAGCAAGTGGCGCGAAGCACTTGGCAACAGGCTGAAATGTATTGTAAGTGGCGGCGCTGCCTGCCAGGTTAGATTGATCCGCATTTTTACAGCTGCACAAATTCCTATTCTGGAAGGATATGGCTTAACCGAAACATCTCCTGTTATCAGCGTTAACCGTTTTGAAGCTGAAAACCGTGCGTTCGGCACTGTAGGGCCTTTAATCGACGACGTTGAAGTAAAAATTGCTGAGGACGGAGAAATATTATGCAAAGGCCCCAATGTAATGATGGGCTATTACAAACGCACTGATCTTACCGAAGAATCAATGAGCGGCGAATGGTATCATACAGGTGATATAGGTATGTTTACAGATAATAAATACCTGAAAATTACCGATCGCAAAAAAGAACTGTTCAAAACCAGCGGTGGTAAATATGTAGCTCCCCTGCCTATCGAAAACAAGCTGAAAGAATCAACCTTTGTTGAACAGATAATGGTAGTAGGCGCAGAGCGCAAATTTGTAGGCGCATTGATTGTTCCTGCCTTCCCTAATTTAAAAGACTGGGCGCGCAAACAGGGCATTGCCGATATGCCGAATGAAGAACTGATAAAGCAGCCCAAAGTAATTGATATGTTCAGGGAACTGATAGACAGCTTTAACAAATACTTCAACCACGTAGAACAAATAAAAAGATTTGAACTGCTTCCTCATGAATGGAGCATCGAAACCGGTGAAATGACTCCTAAACTAAGCCTGAAACGAAAGGTAGTTATGGAGAAGTATCATCAGGCTATTGAGCATATCTATAGCTAAGCTGATTGGTTAACAGGTTGATAAGTTAACAAGTGAACTTATCAACCTGTTAACTTATTAACCTTTCAACTTATAACTTATTCTCCATCTGATCTACTGATATAATCCAAATCTGAATCTGTTTTTTATTCCCTTTCTGCAGCAATTTTGTACTATAAAATAGCAGGAAACGGGTTGTTGGGGATTTAGATCCTTTTCAACTTTACACTGCTTAATTATAGGCTATGAAAAAAGATTTACTGTTGACGGAAGAAAAAACACTTGATCCTCAAAACTGGTCAAACCTGAATCAGTTGGGCCATCGCATGCTCGACGATCTGTTTTATTATCTTGAAACAGTGCGCCAGCGAAAAATATGGTCAAAGCCTCCTGAAGAAGTTATTGACAGTATACAACAGCCCATACCGCAATCAGGCAGTGAAGCAGCTGATGTTTATGAAGAGTTTTTTACCAAAGTGCTTCCTTATGATCTTAACAATACCCACCCGCGTTTTTGGGCATGGGTTCAGGGAGGAGGAACACCCTTTGGTATGCTGGCCGATATGCTGGCATCAGGCATGAATGCAAATGTTAGTTTTGGCAACAGCATGCCCATGTATGTTGAAAAGCAGGTTATCGACTGGTCGAAACAAATGATGGGTTTTCCTGAAACTGCCAGCGGATTGCTATTAAGCGGCGCATCACTGGCTAATATCACAGCATTGATCGTAGCGCGTCATCATGCGAATTGCGATATAAAAACAAAAGGCTTGCAGGCTGTAAAGGGGCCACTCACGATATATGGTTCTTCTGAAACACATAATTGTGTATTGAAAGGAGTTGAAGTAATTGGTATTGGAAGCGATAATTTTCGCAAAGTACCGGTAGATGAAAATTACCGCATTTGCACCAGCGAACTGAGGCGCATGATCGCTGAAGACAGAGAGGCCGGCTATCAGCCCTTTTGTATCATAGGCAATGCAGGAACTGTGAATACAGGCTCTATAGATCCTATGGATGAGTTGGTCGCTTTTGCCCGGGAAGAAAAACTATGGTTACACATTGACGGCGCCTTTGGAGCTATACCGAAATTACTGCCTGAATTTGAGTGTGAACTAAAGGCCATCGAGCAGGCAGATAGCTTGTCGTTCGATTTTCATAAATGGATGTATGTAAACTACGAAGCTGCCTGTGTACTGATTCGTGATGCGCATCTTCATCGCGAAGCATTTGCTTCAGCAGTAAATTATCTTACGTTACATGAAAGAGGTTTATCTGCCGGACCAGATGGTTTTAACAATTACGGTATGGAATTGTCGCGCGGATTTAAGGCATTGAAAGTATGGATGCTGCTAAAACATCATGGATTGGATGAATACCGTTCGCTGATCAAACAAAACCTGCAACAGGCGCAATATCTGGCAGAGTTGATAGAACAGTCGCCGTCGCTTGAGCTGCTGGCGCCCGTTCCGCTGAATATTGTATGCTTTCGCTACAATCCCGGCAATTGTTCTGACAAAGAATTAAATAGTTTAAATAAGGAAATACTCATGCGGGTGCATGAACAGGGAATAGCGGCGCCATCATATACTATGCTGAACGGCAGGTATGCAATTCGTACCGCTAATACCAATCACCGCAGCCGTTTTGAAGATTTTGAAGCACTGGTAAATGGCGTACTACTAATTGGTAATGAGCTGTTAAAGTAAGAATCACGAAGAATGGAGTAGCCCTCAGGTTGCCGCGTTTCCTTATTCTGACTATCTTTACCAGACAAAAAAGAACAGGACAAACTGAATCAAACATAAAATTTTTGTTTATGGAACTTACAGATGAGATAATAGTTCAAAAAACAACAAAGTCGAAGCTGCCTCAGGTAGATTTTAACAAGCTGGGATTTGGAACTTATGTAGCAGATCATATGCTGATCTGTAATTATGCCAATGGCCAGTGGGAAACACCCCGCATTGTACCTTTTGGCGATATTACTATTAGTCCTACTACTCTGGCCCTGCATTATGGTCAATCTGTTTTTGAAGGATTAAAGGCTTTTAAGCTCGATGATGGACGCATCAATCTTTTTCGAGTGCAAAGGCATTACGAAAGAATGGTGAGGTCACTGAACCGTATGTGTATGGCTGTTATTCCTGAAGAAATTTTTATTGAAGGTCTTCGCCGCCTGGTTGAAGTTGATAAAGATTGGATTCCCACGCAGGCAGGTGCATCATTATATATCCGTCCGCTGATGTTTGCCAGCGAAGCAAAATTCGGCGTGAAAGTTTCTGATGAATATTGTTTTTTAATTTTTACCGGTCCCGTAGGACCAGCCTTTTCGCAACCGCTGAAAGTAAAGGTTGAAACCGATTTTGTAAGAGCTGCAAAAGGTGGAACAGGATCAGCCAAATGTGCCGGTAACTATGGCGGTGCTTTCTATCCAACACAAAAAGCAAAAGAAGCGGGTTATGATCAGGTTTTATGGACAGATGGCCGTGAAAATAAATACATCGAAGAATCAGGCATGATGAATGCCATGTTTGTTATAGATGGCACGCTCATTACTCCGCCTACCAGCGATTCAATTCTGGCAGGCGTAACACGTGATTCTTTACTTACACTGGCTGCTGATCTGGGTATTCCCCACGAAGCACGTCCTATCAGCCTTGTTGAACTGGAAAATGCTTTCCGTCATAATACCATTACAGAAGCATTTGGCGCAGGTACCGCTGCAGTAGTAGCACCTATAGCTACCATACATTTAAATGGTATCGATCATCATTTACCGACTTATAATGAGAACGCGATTATGTATCGCCTGAAAAATAAAATGGAAGCCATTCGCCTGGGAATTGATGAAGATAAACATGGCTGGAATTATATCTTTTAAAATAGTCGGAAAGTCAGGAAAGTCCGAAAGTCGGAAAGAAATTCAAAGCTGATTTCGTTCCGACTTTCGGACTTATTTTAATGAATTCTTTAAGGAGTTTATCATTACTAATATCTCTTCACACATCTTATATATTTTCTCAAAATCTACATCCTTAATATAGCCTCTTCTTTTTCCCAAATAAAGACATCCAACTACTTCAATATTTGAACGTAATGCAATTGCTAAAAATCTGGAAAATTCCGCATTTGATTGCCCTGTTGAACCCTCCGCAATATTCAATGATACAGAATCAGCAGCACGTTTAATCTGAGAAGCAAGAACAAACATTTCTTCCTTTGGAAATTGTTTCGTGAGGTTGTGAATAGTTTCTGAAAGCTCTAAAGACTTTTGCCAAACAATCAGTTTTTCAAATTTAAAAGGCATATCCCGAATATTTTTTGAGTCCGAAAGTCAGATATCAGGAAGGACTTATGGACTTAATTTCAAACGGGGTTACAAGGATAAAAAAAATACCGATAACTTTTACTGTTAAGTAACATACTTTCGGACTTCCGGACTTTCCGACTTTCCGACTATCTTTGATCTTCAACTTTTCCATATGCCTAAAACCATTATTATTACAGGCGCCAATGGCAACCTGGGAACTGCAGTAGTAAAAAAGTTCCTGTCAGAAAACTATAAGGTAGTTGCGGTTGATCATTCAGGTAGCCATTTGGGTTTTGCCGATAGAAACCCACAGTTCGAACTGCACAGTGTTGATTTGATCAACGAATCGGAAAGCGAAACATTTATAAAAGAAGCAGCAGGCCTGTATGGTAATATTGATTGCGGCGTACTGCTGGCGGGAGGCTTTGCTATGGGGAGTATCGATGAAACAGACAATGCCGCACTTAAAAAAATGTTCACCCTGAATTTTGAAACGGCCTACAATATTGCCCGTCCTTTATTCAAACACATGATGCAAAATAACTATGGAAGATTGATATTTACAGGAGCCCGCCCCGGTTTGCATCATGCAGAAGGCACCAATAAAATAGCCTATACCTTAAGCAAATCATTGCTGTTTACACTGGCAGATATTTTAAATAAAGAAGCGAAAGGCAAAAATGTAGTGGTATCTGTAATAGCGCCCAGCACTATAGATACACCACCTAACCGGCAGGCTATGCCCGATGCCAATCCTAATGACTGGGTAAAACCGGAACAGATTGCAGACTTACTGGAGTTTATTTGTTCTGAGAAAGGGGACGTTTTGAGAGAGCCGGTTTATAAGGTTTATAACAATGCATAAGGCCATAAAACAAAATAAGATGGGCTATTCAATGATCGCTCGAATAACTCATCTTATTTTCTTTTAAACCCTGAGGGCTCCCCTAAGCTTTCCCCGGAATCATCCGGAGGTACGGTTAAAACCCTCACGATTCGTTATTACACCATTTAACACTACTTTTTCTTTTTTGCGGTTCAGTTAGTTCGGTTCATACAGTTATACCTCTAATACGCTATTCCAACCGGTTACTCCATCTGGTTCGCGAAACTGATTCTCAATATCTTCAGCCCACATACGTTCGTCGATAAAAAACTTATAATGATACCTGCCTCGGGGTAACATTGGTATTTCAATAGTCCAGAATCCGTTTTCATTTTTACTGGGGCGCAGCGTTAACTGGTCATGAGCCCAGTTATTAAAATCACCGACCAGTGAAATTCTGTTCGCACATGCGTTTTGAATGTGAAACTCGATACACTTCTTCCTCTTGTTTACGTAAGGGGATGCGTGGTGTTTCATGGTGCCCTCCTTTTTTAGATTCTAAAGAATGTTTAGTTCGATTGGATACTGTATGGTTTTCCACAGGGCAATGACAGTGCATTAAATTGATTTAGATCTAAATTTAATACGCTTAAAATCCAGGCAATAAACTTGTAGGCTGAGAATTGGTTAAAGATGTGGTTTCGACCGTTTGTAAAAGGTACGATGTTTATGAAATATAGAAAAGAATTTGTGGTAATTTTTTCGGGAGTAACCGAACATTTTTTATCCTATTGTGTATCAATAAATATCATGCAGGACAAGGCTTTCAGCAGATTACTCTGATGTTGCATCAATGACCATTTTCGATTTAGCTATGCTTCAATATGAATGTGATACACTTATTTCCTTCACCGGCTTGTTAATTGTTGTTTTTCGGGTGTTTTAAAACTATCAAGGCCACGCTTTAAGATCATAACATCTTTTTGCAGTTTCAAATTCACTGATAAAACAGAATCATTTTGCAGCAACAGTTTATTGTTTGCTTCTTTAAGCTGCTTATTTTGTTGCTGTAGCAAAATGCCTATAGCAAATAATAACGCAACGCAGCAGCTTAAGCCCCGAAATATAAAAGCGTTGTTAATCAATCTGTTTAAAATTATAGTAAATATGCTTCATCGCCGTTAAACGGCTATTAAACAGGAATTAAAAAGCTATTAAACAAAAGATGGAGTAGCAAAACCATATGAGGGCTTACCGGGCGGCAAAAGCCTTTACAGAAGGCAGAACGATGGTAAAAATGGTGCCGGTTTCTTTGGCAGATTGTACGTTAATACTGCCCTTATGCATACTTATGATGCGTTTGGCCAAAGGCAATCCGAGCCCGAAGCCTTTTATGGGAGAAGCATTGGCGCTGCGGTAAAAAGGCTGAAATATATTTTCGGCTTCCGCCTCTGAAATAATATTGCCGTAATTTTTCACCTCCACAATCACCTCATCATGACTAAATTCAAGATTAACCCATGCATGGTGGTCGGGCGAAAATTTGCAACCATTTTCAATAATGTTCCTTAATGAACTGTATAACAGGTCGCTGCTGCCAAATACAAGGAATGTTCTTTCATCATCGGGAAATTCGCCAAACTGCAGTATTACTTTATAATTTTCAATATTCTTTTGAACATCAGCCGTTACTTTTAACAGCACTTCATCTATACGTATTTCATTCAGTTCAATACTTCCTTCTGTACCGGTTTTGGCAATTTCAAGCAAACTTTTTGTAAGCTGCTGCATTTGCTGCACATCTTCATGTACACTTTGTATTACCTGTTTGTACTCCTGGGTACTTCTTTCCTTTTGCAGGGTTACTTCCAGCTGACTTGAAATAGAAGTAAGCGGCGTTGACAATTCATGCGATGCATTCGAAATAAACCGGCGCTGTATAATAAACGATTCCTGCAACCGGTCGAGCAGTTCATTAAAGGTATTAGCCAGCTGATTTAATTCGTCCTGGGTATTGCCAGCCTGAATATGATGCGAAAGGTTTTGGGAAGATATGAGCTTTACCTCATGAATAATTTGCGAAATAGGCTTTACAAGCTGCAAAGAGAACGCATATCCAACAATCAGGGCCACGGCAATGCCAATAAATAAGCAGGTGAGCAAAATATCCCGCAGATCTTTTAACCGATCCCACCCGTCCACATCATAAGCCGCCACTATTATTACAATACGGCTTGCAGTATCTGTATAATGATACGCCAGTA
>Ga0105239_10009901_pt1 | contig 10706 bp, 11 predicted proteins | sample KBSC44metaG_FD_92761 | JGI IMG/M metagenome (GOLD analysis project Ga0105239, IMG submission 92761) | Corn rhizosphere microbial communities from Kellogg Biological Station, Michigan, USA - KBS C4-4 metaG | ecosystem: Host-associated > Plants > Roots > Rhizosphere > Soil | place: Michigan, USA...
CGGATAGAACGGTCCCAGTAGTTCCAGAACTGTCCTGAGTACCCAGGCGCCGTTCTCGCCGTACGTGTATCCGATGGCGCCGCCCAGGGCCAGGCGACGCATCACCAGAAAAATCAGCGCGGCGCTCAGCAGAGTGAGGATGCGCCGTCTGGCGCCGGGCGACGGTCGTAATCGGGCGGACTGCCACTCCAGACAGAGGCAGACCACAGGCAGAGGAATGGCGATCTCCTTGAAGGCACAGGCCGCCAGGTAGAGGAAGACGGCCCGGTACAGAGAGGAGCGAGATCCTTCCTGCGCCTTGAGATAGCAGAGCAAAGCGGCAAAACAGCAGGCAGCCGCCAGAGAATCCGGCTGATTTTTCCATAGCCGCATGACCATATCGGCCACGCCGGTTCGATTCAGCATCGGCCCCGACAGTCCGGTAAAAAGCCAGGCGGCGGTGAGAGCGGCCACTCCCGGCCTTGCAATGCCATAGATACCGGCAAGGCGATAGACGAGCCAGGTCAACAGCACGCATGCCAGCGCATGGGAGGCGATCGTCGGAAAGATATACAGCCACTCCTGATCGCCGAAGCACTTCCATTCCAGCCAGAACACGTCCGAGGTGAGAGGTCGATAGAAGGGAACATAGTTCCCCGCGACCCAGGGGCCGATCCACCAGCGCAGGGTATCCTGAAAATGAGGCGCACGCACCAGACCGGCATGAATGAGCCGGGTATCCAGTTCAGAACCTAGCCAGGTAGGAGGATTATGATGGGTCGCCTGGATACCGGTCAGATTCGGCAGCAGCGCCAACAGGACAAAGCAGATCGCCAGCCATGAGCGTACGCGATGGCCACGCTGCATGGACGGGAGAGGCGCTTCCATATTCGGGGCCGGGCTGACATCCGCTTGCGTCTGTTTCATGCGCCTAAATTGACACTCGATCCGCCTTTTTCCTGCTCTGGCAGCGCCATCGCCTCCTGCTGGAACCCGCTTGTAATCCCTCCTTCACAACCAATCCGGTGCAAGGCAGGGATTTCCTGCCCAAAAACAGAAATCTGCCCCGTATCGACCCTTACAGCAAAGGAGCATCACAGTCAACAATGGAACCGTTTAACGGCCTGGGGATGGGCCTGCACAACATCTCGCGTCTTTCGAAGGCGAAGACGCGCTCGATCAGCGCGGAGAACTTTACGGGCGAAAAGGGCCAAGCCGGGATGGCGACCGAGGGCACCGGCGCAAACGCCGCCCGTGACCTCGGGTTGGGCTGGAAGGTGTCGCCTTCCATCAGCATCGAGCCGCGCCAGATCGTCACGCTGGCCGACATACAGGGGCCGGGAGCCATTCAGCACATCTGGAACACCGTGCATCCGACCTGGTGGCGGCGGCTGGTGATCCGCTTCTACTGGGACGGCGAGGAGACACCCTCGGTCGAGGTTCCTCTTGGCGACCTCTTCTGCAACGGCTGGTGTGAGCGCTGCAACATCTCCAGTCTGCCGGTCGCGGTCAATCCGGCAGGCGGCTTCAACTCCTACTGGGAGATGCCGTTTCACAAGTCGGCCCGCATCACGCTGGAGAACCTGACCGAAGAGAAGTGCAACGGCTACTACTATCAGGTCACCTACGCCCTGACCGACGTTCCCGAGGATGCCGCCACCTTCCACGCGCAGTTCCGCCGCTCCAATCCCCTGCCCTACGCCGAAGTGCATACGCTCCTCGATGGCGTGAAGGGCCAGGGCCACTATGTGGGGACCTATCTGGCCTGGCAGGTGAACAACACGGGCTGGTGGGGTGAAGGAGAGATCAAGTTCTTTATGGATGGCGACGGCGAGTTCCCGACCATTGCCGGAACCGGCACCGAGGACTACTTCGGCGGAGCCTGGAATTTCGAGCATCCGCAAGGGCAGTATGGTGTCTTTACGACCGCCTATCTCGGGATGCCGCAGGTCATCATGGCCGGTCAGGCAGGCATGTATCGTTCGCAGCAGCGCCACGGCATGTACCGCTGGCATATCCCCGATCCGATCCGCTTCGAGGAAGACCTCAAAGTGACGATTCAGGCGCTCGGCTGGCGCACCGGCGGACGCTACCTGCCCCTCCAGGACGACATCGCCTCCACCGCCTTCTGGTATCAGGCCGAGCCGCACGCCCCGTTCCCCGCCCTCCCGGATCGCGACGGCCTGGAAGTGATTTAACAGTTGAGGAGTGCACGTCGGAGAGCCCGCCAAAATTCTTTGGCGGGCTAAAGGAGTCGCACATCCACTACCTCTCTTACGCTCGAAACATGCTGCCAGGCTTGATCTGTTTCCGGTTCCATAAAAAGGTTTGCGGCGCTTGGTCACTTCTTCGCTCCGTCCTGTTTCAAGAGGGCGAGGAGATCGGGGCGATTGCATTGTTGCGCTTCCTGAAGGGGCGTTACACCATAGCGATCAGGCAAGTTCCGGTTTGCTCCATGCGAGAGCAGTTGATGGACAATATTTGCGTCTCGACTGTAGTCAGAGGGCTGGCGCGTAGAACCAAGCATGAGGCTATACACGAGTGCCGTGTAACCGTTTCGTTCTTGTGCATTGACATCGACTCCAGATTGCAGCAGTACCTCAACGGTTTTCGAGCGATCCGCAAACACACTCCGTATTAACGGTGTCCATCCGCCAGACATTGCATTCTTCTGCGCTCCGTGCTGGAGCATGGTCTGCACGAGTTGCGGATCGTCCTCGTCAATCGTCCAGGACTCTCCGCATGCAATAAGGAAGGCGGTAGGGCTATCGTTTGTGGGCAGAGGAGAACGGTGAAATAGGTGGTTCCACAGTTGTCGGATAGTCGGAGGTGGAATTGGTCTTTCTGGCGTGTTCGGATCGGCTCCTGACTTCACCAGAACAAGCGCCTGCTGGTGGTTACCCTGCCTGAGAGCAGCGATCAACTGTCGGTTGAGGGCGTACTGATGTCTCTGAGTCTGGAACAGCCATAGCCCGTAACCTCCTACGAGTAGAAGGCCGATGAAGCCCGTGAGAAGAACAGCACGTTGGAAGCGGCGTTTGTTCATGCCCTGTAATTCGTCCTCGCCCAAGCGAATTCTCCGCATGGTCTTCCGAAGGTTTCAGAGTTACCAACGCATCCAGGTGGCGGTTCTGGTTTCTATCGCAGAGCGCGCCGAGCCTTCTTCAATCGCCCTCTGTTAGCGAAAGAATCGTGAGGAGATCGGCGAGAGAGGCAATGCGGAAGTCAGGTTGAACGTCCGTGATTTCCACAGGCCAATCTATTCCCCGATGAAGCCAGGCCGTCGTCATCCCAACCGCGTGCGCGCCGCCGATGTCCGCGGCTGGATTGTCACCTGCGAACAGAATTTCTTCGCAAGGCACGTTCAAACAGGATGCGGCTGCACGGAAAATGACGGGATCAGGCTTTCTGCATCCGAATTCATCTGAAACGAAAATGCACTTGGTCACAGTGCGCAAGCCGAGGTGATCGATTTTGAGATGCTGCTTCGGGCCGCCGTTGGTGATGATCCCAAATGGAATATCCTCGTCCTTTAACCTCTTTAACAGCCGATGGGTATCCTCTTCCAGAACCATGTGAGTGAGCCATTGACGGAAAAACAAGTCGGAGGCACATACTATATCTTGCGGCAATGTGAGAGACTGTGCCGTTATCTCTGCAAACACGGCTGTACGAGCACTATAGCCTTTGATACCTTCGGTGCGTATTTGCTGCAATATCCCCGCTCGTATCTCCTCGGAGAGCGTTGCGAAGTGTTCCTCGACAAAACCGCTCGCACACTGTGCAAAAGTCTGGTCACGGTCGTAGAGGGTGTTGTCCAGATCGAACAGCACACCTTTGATATTGCCTATAGTGTTCAATGCACGCCTCTCCATGCGCTGGTTCTCCCTATGAAGTGGTGTTGTCAGCCTTCGGATGAAGCCAGGAACAACCCCGTGGACTTCGTGATCTGAATCGCGCCTTTCTGTATCAATTCATCCTCAAGGAAGGCTTTCAATGCTTCAATTCGTGGATCGTCTGCCTAGTTCTCGGAGTGTTGCTTGCTCCCTTCACGCATTCGGGCCTCGTCCGCCTTATAGCGCGCGATGGTGGCTTCGGCTCCACGGATCAGCGTCTCCGTCTCCCAGAGTTCGTCGTCGCGTTGGCCGTTGTAACTCCACACCTGCGTTACCTGACCACCGCGCGTAACTGTGATCATGAGATAGCCTACGTCGGCCGGAAACAGTTTGGACGGTTCCACGTAACCGCTCTTGCGTGCGAAGAAGCCGCTGGTTTCCAGCCAGTGCGACAGGTGAGCGAAGACCTCCGCGTCGGGGTATTTCGTATCAGCCGGTCGTTCCAGCGTAATGGCGACCTTCTGCCACGGGTACTGTGGGCCTCCTCCTACCCGTTCCAACACGATCTGAGTGATCGGCTTACCGGCGACAGGCGTCGGCGCCGGCGAAGATGCGGAAGCCGCGCGACGATTCGTGACCGTCGCATTCGGGACCTGTCCGCACGCACCCAGCATGGCTCCCAATCCAAGCAGAGAGAACGCGACTCCCCATGCGACCCTCTCCGACAATATTGTCCTCATCTCCGTGTTCCTGCCCTTCCATCTCACTCTATAAAGTCACGCAATGCGCTCATTTGGATTCAGACAGATGGACTGCCCTCACCTCTTCACCGCCTCGATTTAGGACGAGGGCCGCGCAACAAATCCTGTCTTCTCGCCGCGCACTAACCCGGCTCCCTCGTAGAAGCGCAATGTGCTCTCCTGCTTGCTGCCCGTCATCAGCATCACTTTGTAGCAGTTCTGACTCCCGGCGATGTCGAGCGCGTGTTGTAGCACCTCGGTTCCGATGCCGCGTTTTCTATAGTCAGGATGGGTGACGATGTTCTCGATCAGGCCATAGGATCGGGCAGATCGTGTCAGGTCCGATTGCGCCTATGTGCCCATCCTGATACTGCGAACGTATACGAATGATCTTACACTTTAGAGCGGCAGATACCACCGTTCCTACAATACACGACTCAAGGCAGTCATTGTGATCCATTTCGTTCGAGGTGCGCGTTCTCGTCCACCGGACTGACATCGAAATGAATTATCGATTACGATGTAGAACAGGAAGGTATTACGCGCTGTCATGTATCGTCAGCAAGATGATGCGTAGAGCATACCCGAAAGAGGGCTTGCCAAAGGAAAGCTTGAGGAGCGATTTCCAGTGAAAACTTATCTCGTTGCGATTTCAATCGCGTTCGCATCTCTCCTGTGTCCGTTCCAGAGTCAGGCCACGCCCCGCTACCGGGTTGTCGCCATCAAGATCGCTCGTCCAGGCACGATCCACATACGGGCCTTCAACGATGCGGGCCAGGTGATCGGTTGGTACGAAGCCGACAACGGTCAGGATAAGACACTCCACGCCTTTCTCTGGGAACGAGGCAAAACCACGGACATGGGCACCCTACCGGGTGACAAAGGCAGTCAGCCTATGGGGATTAACGCGAAGGGACAGGTCGTTGGTCGGTCCTTCGGTGAGGATGGACAGGAGCATGCCTTCTTGTGGGAGCGTGGGAGAATGCGCGCCCTGCATGGTACAGCGAGGCAAAGCAGCGCCTGGGCAATCAATGACAGAGGGCAGATCGTCGGAAGCGTGCAGACAGCCTCAGGCCGATTTCAAAATGTCGTATGGGACAAGGATAAGAGAACTGATCTGGGGTTTCCGCATCCGAAGTGGAAATTCTTGGAAAGGACTGTGCTCGTCGGAATCAATGATAGCGGACAGATGGTAGGTGAGTATGGCGACTCTGACACATCACACAAAGCGGTTCTGTGGCAAAACGGGGATTGGCACGATCTCGGCACGGACGATGACGCACAGAGCGAGGCATTTGCGATCAATAGACAGGGAGACATCATCGGACAGAGGCAATTTACTCATGGCGAATTTCATGCTTTCCTCTGGCGACACGAGAAGACGGAGGAGTTGACCTTTGATCCGAAGGGCGTCAATGATCGCGGTCAGGTGGTCGGGCAACGCAGCGGGCACCTCTTCCTGTACGAAAATGGCAAGACCGAGGACCTGGAGACTTTGATGCCGGAACATGGGGACGGCCCCTTTCGTGTGACGGCGATTAACAATCGGTCGCAGATATTGTGTCAGGACAGTAAGGGTGTCTTCGTGCTGGTACCTGCTCATGCAAAGTTCGGACGCTGAAATCAGACGAATGCTGAATGACGCCGGAGTGAAATAGACGCCACGTCTGGAAACCCCATCTGATAGAGGACGATCAAGATATGAAGAACGAAAACCCTATAAACGATCTCCTGCAACGTCTTGATCCCTCGGAGACGGCTCTCCTGGATTGGCTGGTGCCGCACCTCGACGACTCCCATCTGCGCGAGATTGCGGCACTCGATGGTGGGGGTATGGCCGCGGAGTTTTACCAGGCGCTCAAACCCATCTATGAACGACAACCTCTTCCCGTCCCTCTCACCTGGATGCCGCGTGCGGTGCTTGAACTCGGACGATGGTCTCGCCCGGAGGCCCCTCAAAAATACATTGCCCGACCGTATAGCAAGGGAACCCAGGGTCATCTGATACGCACCTTCTGTTGTGCCGTGTTGTTGCGGGCTGCCGATGATCCGGAAACGCAAGGACGCCTCGCGTACGAAAGCGATACGCTGATCCTGCTTGTTGATAGCGTCCTCCGGTTCGGTGAAGAGGCGTCCGAGAGCGCGCTTCGTTTCCTATGCTGGCGGGTATTGCGACTGTCGGAGGACTTTGAAGAATTCCCATTTTTTTTGATGGCTTTACTCCTCCTGTATGTCGCGCTTTACCAACGGGGGCAGAATAGCAGCGGTCTGAACCTGTTGATTGACGGGGTTTTGGCGGAGGAGACCAGAGCGCGGGCGAGGCTCGCTTACATTCTCGACGCTTATGACTCCGAAGAATGGCTGTTAGGACTGAGCGGTCTCAGCTCCTGCAATGAAGACTGGAGAATATTGGCCCAGGCGCTTCTGCTTGATCCGGTGAAAGGCTTTCCGAGACCTATCGCCGCCAAGTTGCGCGACATCGTGAAGCGCTTGTCTGGATGACAGTGTCGTTATTGATAAGCCATGCGGAAGAGTGAGAGTCAATCGACTTGCAGTGGATGCGTGCGGCAAGCGGTGAAAATGCAGGGGCGGATCACGGCAAAGAAATGGAGTCTCTATTCCACGAGTGCCGTTCTGACCGCTCTGGCTTTACTCATGGTGTACGGAACCGCCCTGAGTATATTCCGTCACGTTACTGGCACTGAACCCGTGCCTCCTGATTTTGTTGTCAGGCATCGGAACTATCTGCTTGAAGGTGGGGAGTTCTTGTTTCTTTTGTTCGTTCTCACGAGGTTGAGTTTGCAGACGCACAGACGTGGCAGGGCCATTGAGAATGTCCGCCTTCTTACAGTTCACAATCACCACCTTCTCCCTGCAGAAGAGACCCTGTTGCGCGCCGCCATACCGCCCTCTCAACCGCAGTCCGAACTCCTGCGCGCCGCCCAGTCTGGCAAGGAGACGCCTGCCGAGGAACTGCTGCGTGCTGGAGTAGAGAGCGGGAAGGATGTTTAAGCGAATCCGATGGAAGCCTTTTGTTGCCCTTGCCGTCTTCATACTTGGAGGCGTGGCGACATTGTATGTCGTCACCGGCAAGATGCAGGAGCGGAAGGAGTTTGTCGGCACGGTCGATTCAAAGTCAGGGTATCGGTGCCGATTTACGTTCGGCTCCAACTGGCGGTGTAAAGATAGCCGTCCTATCGGGATCACGGGATCGGACTACCTGGACGATAACAGATTTACCCCCTCGCCGAGTAGTCCACTCCGGCGGTGGATCGGACGCCACCTATTTCGTGAGACGTCCGACTTTGTGCCACCAGAAATCTACCTGCAAACGATAAGGCAGAAGGATTTTTCTTGGTATTCAATTTTTAAGGGCTATCCAGTCGTGAATCGAGGGGAACAGGTTATCACAGAACGTCATTTTACAATAAATGGCTGCCCCACCACCTTCAACCGAAGGCTCATTGCCCCCGGCCCACCTTCAATTTGTGCCTCAACTTTGTTGGTATATGTACCCGATGGAAAGATTATGTACAGTTTGGACGCCGACTTTTTTGTTTCAGGTGATCAGGTAGACCATGAAATGCAAGCCATCATCTCCTCCTTCCATGTAGAGAAGGTCGCCCCGCCAACAGGTGGCAAGCTATCCCGAACCAGCCCTGGAGAGTGGTGAACGCATTCGTACGCAACGGCATCTGACGATAAACGGATGCCCTGCAACTATCTTGTAACGGAGTGGATGCCACAATCCAAGCGCCAGCCTTCAACTTTGCTCGTCTCTCCGCCAGATCACTCGATTTTGTATGAGGTGATCTGCGGGGAATGGGAATGTTACAATGGGGGCCGCGGATTGCCCTATCTTCGTGTGGCGCATCCGGATGGCTCCCACTATCGCGGATGGAATTGGAGCAGGGTGAGAGACCAGTTCTTTCTGGACTCCAGCCACCTCGTTCACTTGACGGATGACGAGCCTGTGATGACCGTCTGCGATCTCATGGAACCGACAAAAGACAAGCCGTATAAGACGCCCGAACAGGCCAAGGCCGTCCTTGCGCAATATGCGGCCCGCCACCCTGTCCTCGTCACTGTCCCTTCACCGCAGGACGAAGAAACCTCGTTACACGCCGAAATCGACACATACCGGACAGAAGATCGTATACGGTTGCTTCTCTCCTCCCCCGACGAAAAGCAACAGCCCCCGCCGCCCGTGCATACGGTGAAGGTAAAACTTCCAGAAGGAGCGACACTGCGCTGGAGTAAGGTTTCGCCCCATCAACATTCCGTTTGTTATCATCTGCGGCGCGAACATACGAACGCACTTCAGGTCTGGCTACATCGCTTCATCCCAAAGTGGCACCTACAGTCAACTCCAACGGAAGATCTCTGGGTAAGTCGAGCAGACGGCGGTGGACTGCGCGAAATCGGTTATGTTCCGGCCAGTGTGGATGATAGCGGCGGCTCAGACGATCTCCTCGAAGAAATCCGATGGTTGCCCGCCAGCAAGCAGATCAGTTTCATCTTCCGCGGCACCCTCTGGTCGAAATCGTATGGGTAGATCGGCTTCTGCATGAACAGGCGATCGCTCGTATAGAGGCTCGCCCGGACAAGAACTACTCCCTCTGTGATGCTGTCAGTTTCGTTCTGATGCAGGAATAAGGCATGCAAGCAGCCCTTACAACCGATCATCATTTCGAGCAGGAAGGGTTCCGAAGACTTCTCGGAAACCGAAATCTTTAGGAACACGCCGGTTTTGAACAATTGAGATTTTGTTTCGTCTTCAGATCCAACAACCGCTTTTCGCTTCCGCGATCCGCAACTCCCTGTCTATCCGATCGCAGGAGTTCGTTTCAGAAACCTTTTTGAGGATCCACTCCTTGCAGTGTTTCCATCACTCGCATTCGCTTTAACAAGGATACGCCATGTCTACGAACAGCCGTAAGAAACAGCAGATCGTCCTCAGCGCCCTCGCCGCGTGCGGCGTGGCGGGCATGGGCCTCTCCACCCTGCACGCCTTTGCCGATCCGGGTAAGAAGACGGCGACCGACGATAAAAGCAAACCTGTCGCCGCGGTCAAGGGCAGCAAGGCCGCCCCGACCCACCCGCTGACAGAGGATGAGAAAATCGTCCATGTCCTGAACCGGCTGGGTTTTGGCCCGCGGCCCGGCGATGTAGAGAAGGTGCGCGCGATAGGGCTAGCGCGTTATATCAACCAGCAGTTGATGCCGGAGAGCGTTCCAGATACCGCGCTGGATCAGAAACTGGCCGCCTATCCCACGCTTCAGTTGAGCAGCGAGAAGTTGAGTGAACTCTACTCCGACTATCAGGAGGCGTATAAGCAGTCGCGAGCGCTTCGCAAGACGCTGACCAAACGTGCGGTGCAGGACGATCCTAAAATGGCTCCCGGTGCGGCGCAGGCGGATGGCAATACTCCCGGCGCCGCAGGTAAGGCGAGAAAAAATTTGATGGCGGACGCCACGCCGCAGGAGCGCCAGGAGGCGATGACGGCGCGGCAGGATCTGGCCAGAGCGTCGGAGCCGCTTGCGCAGGCGCAGACTCAGTTTGTAGACTCCAAAATCCTGCGCGCGGTCGAGTCGGAGAGGCAGTTCCAGGAGGTCCTGGTCGATTTCTGGGGCAATCACTTCAACATCGACATCCGCAAGCAGCCCTGTTCGGTCCTCAAAATCGTTGATGACCGCGAAGTCATTCGCCCCCACATTCTCGGTAAATTCCGCGAACTGCTCGAAGCCAGCGCCAAGAGCCCCGCCATGCTCGTCTATCTGGACAACTTCCAGTCCACCAGCGAGATGCCTCCTGCGGGCCCCATGAATCGGCGGCAGGCCAATCGACGCAGAGCCCTGGCCGGTGCGGCCGGAACCCCCGGTCAGGGCGTCGGCGCGGCAGGAGTCGCCGCGCCGAAGAGACCGGCCAAGAAGCGCGGCGGTCTGAACGAGAACTATGCCCGCGAGATCATGGAGTTGCATACGCTGGGGGTAGACGGCGGCTATACGCAAAAAGATGTCACGGAAGTCGCCCGCTGTCTGACCGGTTGGAGCATGGTGCGCCCTGGGGCGGCGCGCCCGGCGGTCGGTAAGGGCAAGAACACGGCGCCCGGCGAGTTCCGATTCTTCCCGGCCCTGCATGACGATGGCGA
>Ga0105239_10009904_pt1 | contig 10703 bp, 7 predicted proteins | sample KBSC44metaG_FD_92761 | JGI IMG/M metagenome (GOLD analysis project Ga0105239, IMG submission 92761) | Corn rhizosphere microbial communities from Kellogg Biological Station, Michigan, USA - KBS C4-4 metaG | ecosystem: Host-associated > Plants > Roots > Rhizosphere > Soil | place: Michigan, USA...
AAACGCATCGATCTGCAGACGCGAAACGCTCTTCCCGTCGGATACCGCACGGCTAGCTGCCCTGTTAAATAAGGAAGATCCCGCCGCTAAAGCCGGATCGAGAACGAGGCAGGGAATCAGAAAGAGTGCTGTAAGGCGCAGCGCAGTCTTAGGTGAAAATAGCATGAATATAAGGATACTGATTAAACCAAGTACTTGGATAGGTCGCGGAGACCATAATTTGGCTATAGGGCCTATGTGGTATGTAGGACTTTGGGCGTCTTTTCAGTTTTCAGTTCTTTGGTCTCGAGCTTTCGGATTCTCAGCCTTTCGAAAGTGCGAGACCAATCGCAAAAAGTAGAGAACTGAGAACTGAAAGACACCCAGGGCTTAGAGGCACCCAAGACATAATTCTAACGGAAAAAAAATCCCCGGCTTGAGGTCCGCGAAAGCGGGGCTCGAAGCCGGGGAGTCTTTTACGACTTTTAATTTAGAACTTAATTTTGACGTCTGCACCCAATTGTGTAATCGGGTTGGTCGGCGTAACGCCGCCATTGTGCAAGCTTGAGCCCACCTGGAAGTCTGCCGCATTGACGCTAAACAACACGTTCTCGGAATGTTTCCATGTGATGATCAAGTCATATTCTGTTCCCGCGCTGGTTCCGATACCGCCAAGATTGGCGTCATATTGGAAACGATAAGCGTTGAAATCAAAACCCAATTTGGGAGTGGCATTGATCCCGATGCCACCATCAAAGACTTTGAGGTTGTTCAAGCCCGTCGCCTGTGTGCGGTTTAATGTGGAAGTATCCCCAACAAAGTTGGAATATTCACCCCAAATAATACCGAAGCGGCGTCCAGGAGCGATCGAAACGAAGTCATCCGAACCGCGGCCGTATTCGATATGCGCACGCACCGGTCGACCGTCGAATTCATGACCATAATGCGCGTTTAAGAAATACGCGTTGCCATGATAAGCGGGCGTTCCAGCCACCGTGTTGTTGCGGCCGAAATCCTGAATATATTCGGCTTGATAGCCAAAGCCGGCTATGATATCGCCTTGCGCGCGGGCACCCGCGACGGACAGCGTGTCATTTCCGGTAACAGCCGCGGTTTTAACCGCATGCGTCTGCGCGTTGTAGTAATAGGCCGCCAAGTTCCCCATCGGAATCACACGGTCGGTATTCAGCTCGCCGCCGTATACAGTGGTGTCATGGTTGGTTCCCCGGGTCGCGGTCGGATCTTCAACGACGCCCGCCAGCGGCGTGGTGGTTGTTACAGCCGCTGCTTTACCCGCGATACCTTGGAATTTCACGAAACCGTTCGCGATAGAAGCATCCACGCGGAACAGATCGGCCGAGGTCACGCTCAAGATGGAATCATTCTGCGGACCGTAATAAATGTTCAGATCTTGCGGATCGCCATAGAACTGTTTACCGCCGGTCAGATCTAAGACGCCAAATACTTTGTCGATTTTGACGTAAGCGTTATCAAACACAAACCCTGATTCCACATCATTGATCGATGGGGATCCGGTGCCGAAGCGCGGTGAGCGATCCAGCAAAACGCGTGAATGCACGTCGTCCAGTAGATCAAAGCTCATTCCGAACATCAACCGCGTGTTGGTTTCATTGCGGTAGTCATCAGCGGAGCTGTTACGATCGATTTCATTGTTGATCGCGACGGAACGAGATTCAATCGATCCATCGAACTTCAGGCTTTTCAAAACATCGACGGCATGTGCGGAAGGAATAGAAAATAATGACGTGAATAATAAGACAAGGCTAACAAGTGACAACTTTCGTCTCAGCATTGAGCGTCCCCCTTTTAGTTGTAATGACGCAGCGATGCGTCTTTAGTCTCGACGGAATCGTACACAATATTTACGCGGTTGTCATTTACTTGTCACATCTTTTTGCAGGAAACTGCTCACTGATCAAGCGTTTAAATTCTTATGTGGCAATTTAGAACAAAAGTCAAAGTGGATGCTGGGTCGAGCCCAGCATGACGACGTGACTCTCAATTGAAATTGTAGTCATCCTGGATTTAATCCAGGATCCATGTTGACGTATTTTCCGTTGAACGTGTGTTTAGTTAGGAAGTTTGTCTTCGATGTCTTTAAGACGATCGCCGTTTTGGTCTTTGGGCGAGAGAATCGGATCTGCATGACGACGTGACTCTCAATTGAAATTATAGTCATCCTGGATTTAATCCAGGATCCATGTTGACGTATTTTCCGTTGAGCGTGTGCTTTAGTTAGGGAGCTTGTCTTCGATGTTTTTAAGACGATCGCCGTTTTGGTCTTTGGGCGAGAGAATCGGATCTGCATGACGACGTGACTCTCAATTGAAATTGTAGTCATCCTGGATTTAATCCAGGATCCATGTTGACGTATTTTCCGTTGAGCGTGTGCTTTAGTTAGGGAGCTTGTCTTCGATGTCTTTAAGACGATCGCCGTTTTGATCTTTGGGCGAGAGAATCGGATCTGCATGACGACGTGACTCTCAATTGAAATTGTAGTCATTCTGGATTTAATCCAGGATCCATGTTGACGTATTTTCCGTTGAGCGTGTGCTTTAGTTAGGGAGTTTGTCTTCGATGTCTTTAAGACGATCGCCGTTTTGGTCTTTGGGCGAGAGAATCGGATCGGCGACAGGCCAGCGGATTCCTAAGTCGGGATCATTCCATAGGACGTGCCATTCCCCTTGCGGGTCATAATAATCGGTGACTTTATATTCGAACTCCGCGGTTTCACTCAAGACGCAAAATCCATGAATAAACCCCGGCGGAATATACATCTGCTGAAAATTCTTTTCCGATAAGGTGACGCCAACCCAGCGCTTATACGTCGGAGATTTTTTCCGGACATCCACAGCCACATCAAACACTTCCCCTTTAATCACGCGGATTAATTTTCCCTGCGGCCGGCGCCACTGCGCATGCAGTCCGCGCAGCGTATTTTTTTGCGACCGTGAATGATTGTCTTGAACGAATTTTGCGGGAAGGCCTGCTGCTTCGTAATCGGCTTGGTTATAACTTTCAAAAAAGAAACCGCGCGCATCTTCAAATACTTTGGGTTTAATTAAGAGAACATCCGGAATATCTGTCGGAACAACGGTGATCATTCGCCGTCCAAGACGCGCAGCAAATAGTCGCCGTACTCATTTTTAGACAATTCTTTAGCCAGTTTGCGCAGATCTTGTTCCGTGATCCACCCCGCGCGATACGCAATCTCTTCGAGACAAGCGACTTTCAACCCCTGCCGCGATTCGATCGTTTGAATAAAATTCGACGCTTGCAAAAGCGAATCGTGCGTGCCCGTATCCAGCCAGGCCATGCCGCGTCCCAGATGGGTGACTTGCATGGAGCCTTCTTCCAAATAAAAACGGTTCACATCGGTAATTTCCAATTCCCCCCGTCCCGAAGGTTTGAGGTTCGCTGCCACATCCGGCACCCGCGAGTCGTAAAAATAAAGTCCTGTCACCGCAAAGGGGGATTTGGGATGGGCCGGTTTTTCTTCCAAAGAAATAGCTTTGCCTTTGGCGTCAAACTCCACAACCCCATATTGATTGGGATTGCGCACTTGGTAGGCAAAAATCATCGCCCCCTTTTTCAGCGTTGACGCACGCACAAGACCCTCGGAAAATCCGTGACCATAAAAAATGTTATCGCCAAGGACTAAAGAGCAGGGAGATCCCGCTAAAAAATCACGCCCGATGAGAAAAGCTTCAGCAATTCCGCGCGGTGCCGCTTGAGTCGCATAGTGAATTTTTAGTCCTGCCCAGGATCCATCGCCTAATAAGCGTTTGAAGGCTTCCTGCTCATGGGGCGTCGTAATAATCAAAATGTCGCGAATGCCGGAGAGCATCAAGGTGGACAAGGGATAATAAATCATCGGCTTATCGTAGATGGGAACAAGTTGCTTGCTTACAGCGCGTGTTATAGGAAAGAGGCGGCTGCCTGTGCCGCCGGCTAAAACAATGCCCTTCATGGATACCTCACAACAATGCGTTCAGAAATTAGATCTAGGAGGTGAAGAGCAGCAGGCAGAGTGGTGAGTGCGATTTCAAATCGCCAAGTTACTCTACATTCAGACTTCGACCTCGATCTCGACACCCTGCACTCACCCCTTCAGCTCAGCCATCAAAACTCTGCATTAGTCGTAGACTTTAAAAAGACTCGACCGAGACCCTTTCTCCCGGCCGAGTTAAATTGGTTTCCATCGTCGTCGCCCGACTCTAACAAATCAGATCACGATGGTCAATGTGGAACGTGGATTTTACCGAAAAGATCGCTAATCCAACCTAGCCTCAGGCAGGTGGCAAGGATTTGATGGATTCCCGTGTTTGTGGCGTCGAGGGTCTTTTAGTCCAAATTAATACCCGCATGTTCTATAGCGATGATTTTCTTTGTTAGTAAACTATCCAGAATGCGATTGCTTATCTGGCGTGTAATGCGTTGTGGCATGGCTCTATGTGTGGTAATACCTGCCAGGTGTGCGGATCTAAAAGAAATCCCACCGTCAGACCTACAACAAAAAATCATGACGTATGAGCAATCGGCCTTTCAACTTGATTTAGCCGGCATGCTGAAACCCATTCGATTTGAGAAAACAAATGCTAAACAAATCTGGACACAAACGGTTACGCCGGCGATAACGCCTGAGACAGCCAAACGGTTTGGATTATCGGAATTGCTTAATGAATTTTTCGCTTTTGGAACAAAAAGGGCCCGCGTTTGCGAATTGGCCAATCAAATTAAAACTATTCTTATGACGCACGGCGCCCAGGAAAAACTATTTGAAAAGTTAAAATGGGATGCAAGAAATAACTTTGCACGCGTCATAAACCAATATCCCCATCGGGCAAAAGAAGACCTCCATAAAGCTTTTCGATCCAAGATGCGACATCCCCAAAAATGGGCCGTTCACTATATTCTCCTTAAGCATCCCGAAGCGCTTAACAATAAAGGCTATTGGGTGAATGTGCAAGCCGCAGAAGGCGAAGGGATAGAACGCAATGCCCTGATAAATTTTTCACATTTGGTTTTTCAACTCGCCTTACCTGCTTTATTTAGCGCTTATCACGATCAGTGGAAAAAAGGGCAACCAGAAACTTTAGCTTGGAGCGCTGCGGAAAATGCATTTGATCGTGCCGTTGAAAATATTCATCGCGAGTGGAACGAATATTATTACGCTCACCTCTTAAGACGTTTGCGCGTGTTCTCAGACACAGAAGACCTTTCCAATGTAATACCTGCAGAAATGGACCATGCGACACCCTTATTAGAAATGATTGAAGAACAAATGCATCATCGTTTTATTGAAGGCCATCGAGACAGCTTTATGCATTTCGCTAATAACGACTATTCGACAGAAGTACAAACAATCTTAACCTTAGGCGGGCACGCCATTAAATGGGCAACGACAGAATACATTATGACGGTTGTTCCACGACCGCCAATGTATGTCATCGATCATTTTATACGAGCAGCGAATCAACGTGTTTTTCGCGAATCCATTTGGCATGAATGGTCGGCATTAAAACTGGAAGGCATCCCGAATCAATTACGTGCATTCATCCAGCCGCATTTTGCGAAACATCTCACGCAATTTATTGCTGGGTTGCTTGGTCTTGAATATGCGTTAACGACGTTAGTCTTTTTTGTTACTCCCTCTTTTAGGCGATTGAGAAAACAGATTGAACAAAAAACCAATCCCATTTTTATTTCAACAACATGCAGTGATTTGCCAGAAGGTTATGCGGACTTCCTACTTCGCGTGGCACCGAGCTATGGATCAATTACAAATTGGTATTTATACAGCACAGTAAAACGCCTATGGATTATGGATGGCGCAGGACATGTCAAAGGGGATGCCGAACGGGGCGATGCATGGATCGGTCTCTTCATCCGCATTACAATGACCTATTTTAATCTCACAGAACATGAATTCACGTATCAAGTCCTATCGAGCGATTACATCTTTGAATTATTAATGCGTTCGTTATTCAGAAAAAATAATATCGTGATTCGTGACATGTCAAAAAAAGGGATAAGTCAATTATTTGAGGCCACTGCTTCTGTTATTAATGCGGCACCTAACTTGATTCAGCCACACAATTTTTTCCGTACCGGACAATGGGTCTTAAAGCAATATCTTAATTTCAGTGCCGAAAATGCGCCGCTCCCCCCACAGATTAGACTCTTAGTTGATGAATGGTTAACGTTTTGGAATAGCCGAGCAGCAGCCTCTACCCCATCTTCTTTATTATTACGTCCGACATGAATTAATTCGCCCAAGCGCCGGCGCGCCAGGGGTAGAATTGGCTTTCCAGATCGTTGTCTTCGATTTTCTTGGGGGTTTGCGGGCCGAATTTTAAATTGGCCAAAATCGAGTATTCACGCGCGATAGGCGGGCGATTTCTGACGATGAATTGAATTTGCCAGCAGTGAATGTCGCGGGTGACAAAGAGTTCATTATCGATCACTTTCCCCACCTGACCCAGCGTGCGATCGGAATTTAAGGTCGGAATATACATATTGACGGAGCCGTCTAGACGCCAGCCCGGACTGAAATAAAATCCTACCGTATTGTTCCACGTGATGCGCCCTTCGATTCCCCGGCTATACAAAAATCCCGAATTGATTAAGGTTTTATGAATGCCGGTGAAATGCCCGGAGACTTCCCAGCTTAAATCCCGTGTCGGATAATATCCGAGCTGATAACGTGCGAATAATTGATAGGGACTAGCGCGTGGACTGATCGTGAGTTCCGTAGTCCAAGGATCGATGCGGCGTTGCTGATAGGTGTTTAAGTCTTCGTTTTCTAAATGCCTTAAATCCATCCCGCTAAAAGAACGCATTAATAACGCTTGCGAAGGGCGTTGAACCAATACCCAACTGATGTGATGCGTATCAATGCCACCGTCATTTTGACTGCGGTCTAAAGCAAATTCATTGGGTGTCGTGCGATACGTGAGTTGATAGGTTTGATCGAGCGTAGCATTGCGCGTAACGCGCATGCGTGTGCCAACGGAAGCGCCGGAAAGTCCCTGCACGCCACGGCGTTCTAGAATGGGAACCGGCACAGGCAGGACGGATGTTGTTTCCGGCGTCAGCGGCGAAGGCTGGGGGTCATCTAAATCTTGCCAGCGCAGTTGCGTGTTCAATCCTGGCGTCATCGTAATATCACGGCTGATGATATAGGACTGACTTAAATTGGCTTGTGTATTGGCTTTAGCCCGCGTTTTATCGTCTAAGCGCAAATAGTTTTCTTGGGCCGAACCATTCATCGTGAAATTTAGTGCGCCGACACGGTCCGGCTTTTGCGGCACATGCGGATAAGCCGTCGATCCAGGCAGTAACGGAGCATGCTTAGGCGCCCATAAAGGGATTTGATACAGCGTAAATTCATAACGCGGTAGCGAGGCGCTTTGAATATGTTCATCGGCAAACAGGGGATCAGAGCCCGGATCCGTCGCTTGATCGGCTTCGATGACGAGACGCTGATTAATTTTTTTTGTTTGTTTTGTCAGAGCAATCGAACTGAACACATCATCGACACCCTGATTGTCATCTTGGCGATAAAATAAATTATTGAAAGAAACGTTCTTGCGTAAATTCACATTCGATTGCAACGTTGTCTCTGGATCCAGCCGCTGCCAATGATAACTGCGCACATTGTATTGCGGCTCTTTCGGCGCCCCGCTGACGTCGGGCGCGGTATGCGGGTTAATGTAATAGCCAAAGAACGACCCTTTCATCTGGCTGCTGGGTTTGTAATTCAATTCGGTTCCAAAACCATTTCCCACATTCGAATAATAATCGTAAAGCATGCGTTGGTAGACTTTATCCGTGTAGCGTAAAGTGGTTGTGGTTTTAGCAAAAGTTCCATTGGCGCTATCGGAACCAGGTTGCGCTTGAAAGGTGACGCGCTGCGGACCCAGAGGCTTCTGCACAAAAGGCATGTACAGCACGGGGAGACCATCGACATGCATCCACGTGCTCCAGGCCCAGAAGCGCTCATTCGGGACATAGTGGATACGCTTGGCACGAAAGAAATAATGCACATCGGGAAGTTCGCAGCTAGTGAATGAGCCATCGCGGCCGACGTAGTAGTCATTCCGTTTTTCCCACGTTCCACCTTGAAAAAACCAGGGCGCTGCATAGGCTTTGGGATCGTCTAAATTTGCGGTCTCGGTCGCCAGGTCATAATCCAGATGCTCGCCGGTTAAGAGCCCATTGTTTTCCCGCACAATGACATTCCCGCGTCCTAATAACCGCCGGTTCAAACGGTCGAAGTGAAGATAGTCCGCTTTAAGGGTCGAGCTACCCTGAATCACCACCACATGGCCCTCAGCGATCAGTTCTTTGGTGTCATCGATAAAATCGACGGCATCGGCAGCAATGTCGAATGGTTTTTTGTCGCTAAAAGCGAGTACAGGATGGGCTTCAAAAAAAGAGAGCAGGATTAAAAAAAGCGTGAAAATATGAAGGCGTAAATACGTAGAAGCTGACGTCATTCCGGCGTAGGCCGGAATCCAGTGTTTAGTTAGGACGGGACCCCGGCCTACGCCGGGGTGACGACTAAACCCTAAATTCTTCACAGCTTACTGTTCATGCGCAATAAGTCCTGCACCCAGAATACCCAAATCCTGATCTTTTCGGGAAATAAATAATTTAACAGCGGCCGCCGGCGTAGGAAAACTTCGCTGAAGGAGCGTCTGGCGAATCGGATCTAATAAAACGGATCCAGCACGTGAGATTCCGCCTGCGAGCACGATCCATTGCGGATTTAGAAAATTAACCACAGAAGCTAAACCAATGCCTAACCGTTCTCCAGCTTCTTCGTAAAGATGCAATGCCAAACGGTCGCCTTTACGCGCGGCTTGGTGAATTATTAGAGGAGTAATCTGATCCAACTGCCCTTGGACCATTCGGGTAATAAGTGAGGATTGCCCGCTTTCGATAGCGTGGCGCGCAAACTGCGCTAAATCTTTCGCGCCCAAATAACGCTCCAGACATCCCTGGTTGCCGCAGCGACAGGGAATCCCTTCGGGAAATAATGTCATATGCCCTATTTCACCAGCCGTCCCCGTGGCCCCGCGATAGAGTTTTCCATCAATAACGATGCCCCCGCCAATGCCAGTACCCAATGTCACACATAAAAGATTTTTAATTTTTCGTTTAGCTTCAACGATATACGCAGCCCATGCCGCTGCATTGGCATCGTTATCCAAAATAATTGGATAGCGGAGGTGTTGACTCAATAAAGCTTTAAATGGAACATCGCGCCAGCCTAAATTTGGCGACATGCGTATAAGTCCGATCTTAGGATCAATATCTCCCGCTACACCAATACCGATGGCTTTAATCTTTAAATGGGGGGTCGCGGATAACATTTTCTGTGCATGTTGAGCGATTAAACGGATCACTTCTTTTGGATCACTTTTAGGCGGTGTAGCAAATCTAAGTGTACGCCCCAGTTTTCCAACCTGATCGACAATTCCCAATTTAATTCCGGTGCCGCCGATGTCGATTCCAAGAGTAAAAAGTCGTCTAGCCATGAAAAATCCTTTTCTGTCTTAAGATTTCACCGACCAGCATCAATGATCCAGTACCGACAATCACGCCAGAGACCGGCGTTTCACGCCAGGCACGTTTAAGCGCCCCCGCCACACCATCCGGACAGACGACCACTTTTTCGCGCACCGGATTTAAAATGCCGGCTAATGTATTTAATGGAGTTTTGCGCGATCCTGGCAATTCGCAGATGTATATTCGATCGGCGAGTCGCCCGATGGTGCGGGCCATCTGTGAAATATCTTTGTCACTGAAAGCACTGAAGATAAAAGACTTCCATCGATTTTTGAATTCTTTTTCTTGCATTAATAGAGCGACCTTCGACATCGCTTGGGGATTATGCGCGCCATCTAAAAGAAGAATGGGATGATTTGCGCGACGAATCAGTTGCATGCGCCCGGGCCATTGAACGGTTTGAAATCCGCCAGCCACAGCGGCTGGTGAAATTCGCCATGCTTGTTCGCGCAACAAGTCGATTACTTTCATAGTCACCGCTCCGTTACGAACTTGATGCCGTCCCATTAAAGGAGTCGTAAACGTCTTCTCTGGCGAACCGCGGACTTGATAACTCCAGGATTGTAGAGGTTTTTGCCATAGGGAATGAAGCGGTTTTCCCGCAAAATCCCGTCCATAATGATAAAAGACGTTTCGCTGCTGGCGGGCCATGGCCGAAATCGGTTGATTCGCCGCCCCCTCCACGCCCGATACGGTAAATCCATCCGGTTTAATAATACCGGCTTTTTCCCGCGCAATGGCTTGCACGGTGGTTCCCAACCAAGCGGTATGATCCAAGCCAATTTGCGTGATAACGCTGACCGCTGGCCGTGGCAGAATGTTGGTGGCATCCCAACGGCCGCCCATGCCGCATTCAATGATTCCAACAACGATATGCTCTTGCGCGAAATGCAGGAAGGCCAGCGCCGTCACAAATTCAAAATAGGTCAGCGTGATCGCCAGTTTTTTTTCCAATCGGAATACCTCTTGGGCGGTAGCGATAAATTGCCCGTCAGAGATGGGATGGCCATTGATGCGAATACGTTCCGACAAATGCACGAGATGCGGTGAAGTATAGAGTCCGGTTTTATATCCGGCATGGCGCAAGATATTTTCTAGGGTTGCCGAAACCGACCCTTTACCATTGG
>Ga0105239_10009905_pt1 | contig 10703 bp, 6 predicted proteins | sample KBSC44metaG_FD_92761 | JGI IMG/M metagenome (GOLD analysis project Ga0105239, IMG submission 92761) | Corn rhizosphere microbial communities from Kellogg Biological Station, Michigan, USA - KBS C4-4 metaG | ecosystem: Host-associated > Plants > Roots > Rhizosphere > Soil | place: Michigan, USA...
AGTACGACCTTCTCCTTTCTTCCCCAGGCAATAAAGACCATCCGCACAAAGGACACCCAAAGCATATCCCTGTCAATGTACGCTCTGTTCACTTTCGGCACCCTGCTCTGGCTCCTCTACGGCATCTTCACCAGCAATGTTCCCGTCTATCTCGCCAATGGCATCACGCTCCTGTTCGCCCTGATCATCCTCGGGTACAAGCTGCGGTATAAATGAACAGTCATCAAATAAAAAACGCGGTTTTCGATTTTCTACATTAGATTTACACCCCTGACACCGGCAGACCATTCCCATTAAATCTTTCCCGCATAGGTGGCAGCGATATATTCTTGCCATTCATTCCAACGGCTGTTGCCTGAAATGCTGTCCTTTTGGCCATGTACAGAGAACTTAATGACATAACGCTATTTGATCTGCTGAAAGACGGCGATGAAGCGGCTTTCAATGAAATATACCATCGCTATCAGGGTCTGCTGTACGTGTATGCCTGCCGTATTACCCGTGAAGAAAATGAGGCCGAGGACATCGTGCAGGAGATCTTTATTTCCCTGTGGGACCGGCGTGCCTCACTGACGCTACGAGGCTCCCTCGCTTTATATCTTTACAGCGCCGTACGATACAAGTTTTTTGACCGCCTTGACAAACAGCAGGTCCGTAGCGATTACCGCGACGCTTTCCTCCGATTCATCCGGCAGGGCGAATACTTTACCGATCTGTATATCAGGGAACGAGAGCTGGCACAGCTCATCGAAAAGGAGGTCAGGTCCCTGCCTGCTAAAATGCAGGAAGTATTTCATCTGAGCAGGACGGCCCATCTGACGCACAAGGAAATTGCGCTCCGGCTGGGCATCTCTGAAAAAACGGTAAAAAACCAGGTAAACAATGCCCTGAAGATCCTGAAGTCCCGCATAGGATGGTTTTCCTGGTTCTTATTTTTACACTAACCGCTTCCTCTTTTTGAATTGACCCACTCCATCAAAAATTTTTTCTCCTTCTCTGGGCCCTCCTCTCTTTTCAACCTACATCATGGTATATATGGAAAAGTATACCCCTGAAGAACTTATCCGTAAATACCTGGCAGGCGCCTGTACCGAAGAAGAGAAAGCCCTGGTAGAGAGCTGGCACATCAGCGATCTCGCCGGCAGTGCTTATATTCCGGACGAGGAAAAGATCAATGCGGTTCATGAAAGGATGCAGACGGCGCTTGCGGCCCATATACAAGCCACCCGGCCAACCCCGCGCATCGGGCCTCTGAGGTTCCGGATGGTCGCCGCAGCCATTCTCCTGCTGGTCCTTGCAGGCGGCTACTGGTGGAAGACCCACCAACCCAGGGAACATCACTTTGCAAAGACTCCCGCGCCCTCGCCGGCGGACATCGCTCCCGGACACGAAGGGGCTATCCTCACCCTGGCCGATGGACACACCCTCGTGCTCGACAGCCTGGGCAACGGGACAGTGGCAACCCAGCAGGGAACCCGTTTGGTGCTCTCCGCCGGAACATTGGCCTATCACCCGGCAGCAGCAGGCACAGAAGCCATCGTATATAATATGGTCCATACTCCCCGCGGCCGGCATTTCAGGCTCGTCCTGCCTGACGGTACCCAGGTATGGCTGAATGCGGCTTCCTCCCTCCGTTATCCCACGGTCTTCACAGGGCCGGAAAGAAAGGTTGAGGTCAACGGAGAAGCCTATTTCGAGGTAGCGAAAAATACGTCCATGCCTTTTATTATAAAGACTCCTACGGAAACATCCGTGCAGGTGCTGGGGACAGCCTTTGATATCAATGCTTATTCCGACGAACCTTCTATCAATACCTCTCTATTGTCCGGTAGCGTAAAAGTCGTTGCCGGTCCTCTGCCATCACAACGTACAGCCCTTTTAATGCCCGGCGGGCAAGCTCAGGTCACTGCCGATGGGAACATCAAAGTGGTGGATCATGCGGACCTGGGAAAAGTGATGGCCTGGAAGAACGGCGTATTCAATTTCCAGGACGCCGGCCTGAAAGAAGTGATGCGGCAGCTGGCAAGATGGTATGACATAGACATCGTATACGAGCAGGGCGTGCCGGATTTCGAGTTCGAAGGCGAGATCAACCAGGGCAATACCCTGGCCGTGGTGCTGAACAGCCTGGAAAAAGTAGGCGTCCATTTCCGGCTGGAGAATGGACGGCGATTGGTCGTACAACCCTGACGAAAACCATACAGTCCATCAGTCCCTTGTTAAGGCTATCATTACGCCATTAAACCTTGTCCAAAACTGAAACTAACTATTTCACATCATCAAAAACCAACGCTTATGAGTAGTGGATGACCATCTTCTCTCAAGGACGAAAAATGGACTACACATCCGTTGGCCGGAAAAAACAAAAACCGGAAGTGAGGCAACACTCCCGGTAACGTCGGCTTCAACAAAAACTTTCCTGGTAGGAATTCTTTATTGTAAACCAAAACTGATCAAAGTTATGGAATTAACCCTTATTGCGGTTAAGTCAAACCAACTGCTTAAAACCTTGCGAGTTATGAAAATAACTGCACTTATTTTGCTCATCGCCTGTCTGCACGTCTCTGCCGGAAGCCGCTCACAGAACGTGACATTGAAGACTGAGCGCACGCCGCTGAAGGAAGTGCTGAAGGCGATCAAAGACCAGACAGGCTATTCCGTTTTTTATAAAAAAGGGACCCTCGATTACGCAAAACCGGTGAGTCTCCAGTTGTACGACCAGCCCCTTGAGCGTGCCCTGGACGAGATCCTGCACGACCAGCCGCTGAGATATGAGCTTTCCTTTAAGACCATCACCCTATACCCCAAGCCCGTCGCTCCTCCCACCGGTGCGCCAGTAAGGGAGGAGCTTGTTTTTATGGACATCAGCGGGACTGTCACCGGAGAGAACGGCGTACCGCTTTCAGGCGCTTCCATCAAGATCAAAGGGACATCCCTTGGCACCAGCACCGACACCAAAGGACATTTCTCCATCACCGCTGAACCCGGTCAGGTGCTGATCGTCTCCTTTGTCGGCTATCGGACCAGTCAGGTAAAGGTGACTACAACCGCCACACTGGATCTAAGACTGCAGCTGGCTGAGCTTTCCCTGGATGCGCTCACCGTCAACAAAGGTTATTACACGGAGCAGCAGCGGTATTCCACCGGCAACGTTTCTACCGTGACATCTGCTGACATCAGCCGGCAGCCCGTAAGCAACGTCCTGGCGGCCCTGGAAGGAAGAGTGCCCGGACTCACCGTTACCCAAAGCACGGGCATTCCCGGGAGCGCTTTCTCCATACGCGTTCGCGGCAGGAACACCCTCAATCATACGATCGCAGGCGTCACCGATCCTTTGTTCATCGTAGACGGCATCCCTTACCCCGCCCGATTCGCTCTGACGATCAACAGTGGCGATATTACCAACGGCGGCAGCCCCCTGAACTTTATCAATCCACAGGATATCGAGTCCGTCGACGTGCTGAAAGATGCCGATGCCACCGCTATCTATGGTTCGCGGGGGTCCAACGGCGTGATACTGATCGCCACAAAAAAAGGAAGGTCCGGTAAAATGCAGGTCAGTGCCAATGTCGCCCAGGGCACAGGCAGGGTCACGCGCATGATGAAGCTGCTGAACACCAGGCAATACCTGGACATGCGCTATGAAGCATTCAGGAACGATAAAGTAGATTTCACGAGCCCCACTTTCTACTATGCCTCCGACCTGAAAAATTTCGATACCACCCGTTATACCGACTGGCAAAAAGAATTTTTAGGAGGAACAGCTGCGTACACAGATGCACAGCTATCCATGTCCGGCGGCAATTTGAATGCCCAATACCTGATAGACGGTAGCTTTCACCGTGAGACCACCGTCTTCCCCGGTGCAGCCGCAGACCGGAGGGGCACCCTGTTCTTTAACCTTGGCGGCAACAGTAACAACCAGAAGCTGAGGGTCCTGCTGTCAGGAAGCTATGTAGTGGGAAAAAGCGACCTGCCCCGCTATGACATGATCGACCTGGCACTGTCACTGCCTCCCATTGCACCCCGTCTGTACAACGACGATGGTTCGCTGAACTGGCAGAACGGTACATGGCAAAACCCCATGGCCCGGTACAGGAACAAATTCTGGCGAAAGACAAATAATTTCATCGGCAATATGGTCGTCAGCTACCAGCTGTTGCCGGGGCTGGACATACGCACCACCTTCGGGTATACCCATCAGCAGACGGACGAAATGGCCAATTTCCCCATATCAGCCTATTCGCCCTACCTCAATATTACTTCCGGTTCTGCCGAGTTCATGCATGCCAACAGCCAGACCTGGTTGGTGGAACCACAATTGAATTACAGCAGAGGCCTCTGGAAAGGTCGCTTCAATGCCCTCATCGGCACCACCCTGCAGCAAAGCAACGCGGACGGCCAGGATGTCAATGCCACAGGCTTTGTCAGCGATGCCTTGCTGGGCAATATCTATTCGGCCAGCACCATCACCCCCATGAAATCCGTGGAAAGCAGCTATAAGTACAACTCCCTCTTCGGTCGGGTGAATTATACACTGCTGGACAAATACGTGGTCAATCTCACCGCCCGCCGGGACGGCTCGGACCGTTTTGGCTCCGCTAAACGGTTCGGTAATTTCGGCGCCGCCGGCATCGCCTGGATCTTCAGCCGGGAAAACCTCATCGCCGACCATCTCCCCTTCATCAGCTTCGGCAAGCTGCGCGCCAGCTACGGCATTACAGGCAGCGACGCTATCGGTGACAACCAATTCATCAATACTTATTCGGTGGGAGGCCTTCCCTATCAGGGAGTCAGGGGACTGGCGCCGAACAACCTCTACAACCCGGACTATCACTGGGAATCCAATAAAAAGCTGGAAGGAGGACTGGAGCTGGGTTTCCTGAAAGACAGGATTCTCGTCACCGCAAGCTTTTATCGCAACCGCTCCGGCGATCAGCTGGTGGGAGCCAGACTACCCGCCATAACAGGGTTCCCCAACGTCACAGCCAACTGGCCGGCTTTGGTGGAGAACAAAGGATGGGAGTTTACGCTCAACACGAACGCAGTCCACATCGGCGATTTCTCCTGGAGCAGCTTTTTCAATATCTCCCTGCCCGGTAACAAGCTGGTGGCTTATCCAGGACTGGCAACCTCTCCCGACAAATCCTTCTTTGTCGTCGGTCAGCCCCTGGATATCAAATTCGTCTTTCGCTCACCAGGTGTAGACTCCGCCACAGGCGTCTTTCAGTTCCAGGACAAGAATGGCAAAACAGTCACCACCCCTGCCGACCCTGCAGACAGGATTGCCTACATCAAAACAGCCCCATCCTGGTACGGAGGCATCCAGAACAATTTCAGGTATAAAGGCATCGAGCTGGATCTCCTCTTCCAGTTCGTCAAACAGACAGGCCCCATTTACCGTGGATCGGTGATCCCGGGATACAGCGGCGGCATGACAGGCCAGCAACCCGTCACCATCCTGGACAGATGGCAGCAGCCAAACGATGTTAAGCCAAACGAACGCTTCAACAGTACACAAAGCCTCTCCTGGTCGGAATATTATTTCAAACAAAGCGACCGTGCTTATGGAGACGCCTCCTTCATCCGGCTCAAAAATGTCCAGCTATCCTACGACATTATGAAGGTCCTCCACAAAAAGACCAGCCTGCAGCAGCTGCGGGTCTATATCCAGGGACAAAACCTGCTGACCATTACAAAATTCAAGGGGATGGACCCCGAGAACCAAAGCGGCGTCAGCCTTCCGCCCCTGCGCATGCTGACGGCAGGCATCCGGGTAGGAATGTAGCAACACCATCAATGATCAATCAAAAAGCAAACGAAATGAACAGACACTATATAACGACAATCATTACCCCTTTACTGCTGATCATGCTGGGACTGACCCACGGCGGCTGTAAAAAGCTCGTCGAACCCTCCATCCCGAACGATAAGATAGCCGTCAATGTCGTGTACGCCAGCAACAATACGGCGGCATCGGTGCTTACCAGGCTGCTCTCCGACATGGAGACGATATCCGAAGGCACCCAGGGAGTCCCCATCCTGGGCGCCCTGGCGGCGGACGACCTGAAAATGGTGTTTGCGCCGGATGCCTTCACTGCCTCCGTTTATGCCAATAACATGACAGGAAGTCCTCTATGGTGGTCATACTGCTACCAGTACATATACACCGCCAACGATGCCATCGGGCAGTTGACAATCTCCAAAGGCGTTACGGATTCGGTAAAACGACAGCTGATAGGAGAAGCAAAATTTGTACGGGCATTCCTGTATTTCAACCTGGTAAATTTTTACGGTGACGTACCGCTGGCCCTCACCACCGACTATAAAGTAAATATGGAATTACAGCGGGCTCCTGCTGTGGATGTGTACAAACAGATCATCTCCGACCTGACGGACGCTCACGAGCTGTTAAGCAGCAAATATCCAGGCTTTAATATCATCTCCACTTCTTCCGACCACGTCCGTCCTACCAGGATGGCAGCAGCCGCCTTGCTGGCGCGCGCCTACCTGTATACCAAAGACTATGCCCATGCGGAAGCTTCCGCATCGGAAGTTATTGCCAATCCTGTTTATGGCCTGGCCGCTCTCGATTCCGTATTCCTGAAGAACAGCCGGGAAGCCATCTGGCAGCTGTCGGGACTGCAATCCGGTTACAACGACATGGATGCTTATACTTTCATCCTGACGGCTGCGCCGGATGCTTATTACCACCCCTTTACCCTGGGCGATGACCTGGCGGGCGCTTTCGAGACAGGCGACCTCCGCGGCAGCAAGTGGGTGGGCTCTTTTTCCGGTTATAAGTTCCCCTACAAATACAAGTCGGGTACCTACCCCGCCCCTTCCATCACCGAGTACATTATGATGCTGCGCCTGGGCGAGCAGTACCTCATCCGGGGCGAAGCGCGGATCCAACAGGACCATATAGCCGAAGGCGTTGCCGACCTGAACGCCCTGCGCGCCCGCGCCCGTGGCGCCAACCCGGGCGACCTGCCCGATCTCTCTGTCTCGATGACCAAAGAGGACGCGCTGGCAGCTGTGGAACACGAGCGGCGGGTGGAATTGTTCACCGAATGGGGTCATCGCTGGCTGGACCTGAAACGTACCGGCCGCATAGACGCCGTCATGAATACAGCGGCAGCCGCAAAGAATACCACCTGGGATCCCCGCCATGCCTTATTTCCAATTCCACCCTCCGAGATCCTGACCGCACCGGGGCTCGCAGGGCATCAAAACCCCGGCTACTGACAGGACCGCTCAAAACATCAAAAACCAGATCCATAGCATGACCACCAAAAGTATCGTGCGTGTCGAAAGATTGTCCCATCGATACAGCACTACATGGGCCATCCGGGATATCTCCCTCGACATCCGCAGGACCGGCATTCTGGGACTGCTGGGCTCTAACGGCGCCGGCAAATCCACTACAATGAATATTCTTTGCGGAGTATTGAACCAGACGGAAGGAGAAGTATATATAGACGGCATCGATATGCGCCGCCATCCGGAAGAAGCAAAAAAAAGGTTAGGTTTTCTGCCCCAGAATGCCCCGCTGCATCCGGACCTTACGGTAGACGAATATCTCGTGCATTGCGCTCACATGCGGCTGATGAATAGAAAGACCATTCCCGCCGCCCTCGCCGAAGCAAAGGAACGTTGCGGTATCACCCACTTCAGCCGGCGGCTGATCAGGAACCTCTCCGGGGGATACCGTCAGCGGGTAGGCATCGCCCAGGCCATCATCCACCGGCCAAGCCTGGTAGTGCTGGATGAACCCACCAACGGCCTGGACCCTAACCAGATCACGGAAGTACGTGCGCTGATCAAAGATATCGCCGGCGATAGATCGGTGATCTTTTCTTCCCATATCCTGTCGGAAGTTCAGGCCACCTGCGAAGAGATCCGCATGATCGAGAACGGTAAGATGGTGTTCTCGGATACCATCGAAGCTTTCAATAACTACATAGTGCCCAACAGCCTCATTGTTTCGATGGACAATCCGCCTCCGGTGGAAGAGCTGGCAAAAATACCCGGGATTACCAGGGCCGCGCTATTGTACGGCAATACCTTTCGCCTGCATTTTTCAGGACCGGGAAGGATCTCCCGGGACATCGTGGAATTCAGCGTGCATCGGGGCTGGCAGCTGACGGAGATCAGCCTGGAGAAAAGCTCCCTGGACGAGGTATTCGCACAATTATCCGGCAAGAACACGCATAACCGAAACTAACAAGAAGGAACACACGCATGAAAACTACTTTCAGACTCGCTCGCCTTGAGCTAAGCACTTTATTCTATTCCCCTATCGCTTGGCTGGTATGGATCGTCTTCAGCTTTCAGTCCGGGCTCGGGTTCACCGACAAGCTGAAGACCTACGCCGCCTCCCAGGAAGCGGGGGGCAAGCTGACATTCCTGACGGAGACGATCTTCGGAGGTCCCTTCGGCTTCTTCGCGGATATCCAGAAGAACGTATACCTGTACATACCATTGCTGACAATGGGGTTGATGAGCCGTGAGACCAGCAGCGGGTCGATCAAACTGCTGCAGTCGTCACCCGTGAAGATCCGGGAGATCGTACTCGGTAAATTCCTCGCCATGATGGGATATTGTCTGCTGTTGGTGCTGACCCTGGCCCTGTTCAGCGTGGCAGGCACGTTTTCCATCCGGGCATTTGGCTGGCAATTCGTTGTCTCCGGTCTCGCCGGCATCTACCTGCTGATTTGCGCCTATTCCGCCATCGGCCTGTTCATGTCCAGCCTGACCACCTACCAGGTTGTGGCCGCTATCAGCACCCTGGTGGTGCTGGCCGCCTTGAACTATGTCGGCCTGCTATGGCAGGATGTGGATTTTGTCCGGGACATCACCTGGTTCCTATCGATCTCGGGAAGAGTAGACCAGATGAGGGACGGTCTGATCACCAGCCCTGATATCCTGTACTTCATACTCGTGATCCTGCTTTTTCTCGGTCTGACCATGTTGCTGCTGCGGGCAGGAAGGGAATCATCCTCCATATGGACAAAGACAGGACGTTACCTTGGTTTCATCCTGCTCATGCTGCTGACAGGTTACATCAGCAGCAGGCCCCGCTGGGCGCTGTATCTCGACATGACGGCGACAAAAGACAGGACGCTTACCCCTGCCAGCCAGGCGATCATCAAAAAGCTGAAAAGTCCGCTGAAAGTCACCACCTATACCAATCTATTGGATGATTTCTGGTACCAGGGCATGCCTTCCGCCAGGAATAAGGACGTAGCATTCTGGTCATCCTATCAACGGTTCATGCCCGGCATGCAGCTGAACTATGTTTACTATTATGACACTTCAAAAGCAGACTGGCTCTTCAGATCCAACAAAGGCGTATCCGTACCACTGCTGGCCAAAAGGATGGCAAAAGCAAGGGAGCTGAATTTCCAGCTATTCATGTCGCCCGAGGACATCAAAAAGACGATCGACCTGACTCCGGAGGAGCACCGGTTCGTACGTTGCCTGGAATACGGCGGCAAACGGACATTCCTCAGGGAATACCAGGCCGACCTGAATCCCAACCCCGGCGAAGCGGAAGTGCTGGCCGGCATCAAAAGGCTTCTCGTCGCACCTCCCAAAGTTGGTTTTCTCACCGGTGACAATGAGCGCTCCATCGGCAAAGCAGGAGACAAAGATTATAATATGCTCGCCCAGTTGACCTTCCGGCATTCCCTGGTCAACCAGGGGTTCGACGTCACCACGCTCTCCCTGGAAAAGGACGATGTTCCGGCAGACGTCACCGTGTTGGTGATAGCCGATCCTAGAAAACACCTGACAGCAGATAAGATCCAAAGGATCCATCGCTATATCCGGCAGGGAGGTAATCTTCTGGTCGCCGGGGAGCCCGGCAGACAAGGTATTATAAACCCTTTATTGGACAGTTTCGGCGTCCGCCTGATGGATGGAATGCTGCTTCAGGAGAGCAAAGATTTTTCCCCAGACCTGGTCACAGGTCTGTTTACAACGGAAATGGCCGGTCATTTCGGGGAATTCAAACCATTACGCGCCGACAGCGCAAGGGTTTCGATGCCTGGCGCTGCGGGACTGAGCTATCGTATCGACGGCATATACAAAAACATCCCCCTCCTGGCCACGGACAAGGGCAAAAGCTGGAACGAAAAAGGAAAAATTGACATGGACACGGGCGACATACATTTCACTCCCTTAAGAGGAGATGTAAAAGCATCGCTGCCGCTGGCCCTGGCCTTATCGAAGGATGTCAACGGTCGGCAGCAACGGGTGGTGATATTGGGAGACGCGGATTGCATGAGCATGGCAGAGCTTTCCAGGAGCAATATACGCGTCGCAAACTTCATTTTTATGATGCGGATCTTCAAATGGCTGGGGTACGATGAATTTCCCATCGACATGTCAAGACCTCCATCCGCTGACAATAAAATGTTCATTGACAAAAATGGCGTGCTGGCATGGAAGATCATTTTCCTGGCAGCATTGCCTGGTCTGCTGCTTCTCGCCGGGACAATGCTGCTCATCAGCCGAAGGAGGAGATGATCTCCTCCTTTATTTTATCGCGAAGGCCCTGCGGACAGGGAAGTAAGCAATCCCTGAAGATCGCAATAGCTCAACCCCACAATCCGCTGATCTATGCTCACAGCAGATCCATCCGCAACATCATATTGCCAGGAGACAACCATGAACTGGGGTCTCGCCAGGGAAAGACT
>Ga0105239_10009907_pt1 | contig 10703 bp, 9 predicted proteins | sample KBSC44metaG_FD_92761 | JGI IMG/M metagenome (GOLD analysis project Ga0105239, IMG submission 92761) | Corn rhizosphere microbial communities from Kellogg Biological Station, Michigan, USA - KBS C4-4 metaG | ecosystem: Host-associated > Plants > Roots > Rhizosphere > Soil | place: Michigan, USA...
CGGCGCGGGCGTCAGCGAACCGGCGCCGACGGAGCCCATTGTCTATCAGCAGTTCCAGGAATTGCCGCGCTTCGCCGACCGCTACGCGCTGATCGGCTCGTGGGTGATCGGCCACGAACCGGCCGGCATCGGCATCCGCGAAGACGCGGACCGCATTACGCGCAACACGAGCAATTTCGTGCCGCATTACTTTGTGGATTAGTATACATCTTTCACCCACATCGATTTGTCGGCGAGCTTCTCGACGCCGGGCTTCGACTTCAGCTTCGGCAACTTGAGCGGCTTCACTTCGAGCTTGCGGTCGGGCAGATGGTCGAGCAGGTGGCGAATGAGGTTGAGCCGTCCGCGTTTCTGGTCGTTGAAATCGACGACGTGCCACGGCGCATAGCTCGTGCTGGTTTTCTCGAACATCAGGTCGCGCGCATCGGCATACGCCTGATATTTGTCGCGCGCGGCGATGTCGACCGGCGAAATCTTCCAGCGCTTGAGTGGATCGTTCGCGCGTTCGGCGAAACGTTCTTCCTGCTCTTCCTGATCGACGGCAAGCCAGTACTTGAACAGGAGAATTCCGTCGTCCACGAGTCCGCGTTCCAGGATCGGGCATTCGACGAGGAAGCGCTGGTATTCCGCGTCCGTGCAAAAACCCATCACGCGTTCGACACCGGCGCGGTTGTACCAGCTGCGGTCGAACAGCACGATCTGGCCCGCCGACGGCAGATGCTTGATGTAGCGTTGGTAATACCACTGCGACGACTCGCGCTCGGTCGGCTTGCTCAGCGCGACGATCTTGTAGTGACGCGTGTCCAGATACTCGGTGATCGCCTTGATCGTGCCGCCTTTGCCGGCGGCGTCGCGTCCTTCGAACAGGATCACGACACGTTTGCCCGCCTGGATCAGCCAGCGCTGGAATTCAACCAGTTCGACCGCGAGTTGTTTCAGATGCTTGTCGTAGCTGTGCGATTTCATGCGTTCATTTCTCGAGCAGGCGCGGCATCAAACCCGCGAGGTTGCACGGACGCGTGCGCGAATCGAGCTGATCGCGCAGCAGTTTTTCCCACGCGGTTTTGCACGCCGACGTCGAGCCTGGCAGACAAAAAATAAACTTGTCGTTGGCGAGCCCGGCGAACGCGCGCGATTGCAGCGTCGACGTGCCGATCTCCTCGAACGACAGCACTCGGAACATTTCGCCGAAGCCCGGCATCTGTTTGTCGAGCAAGGGGATGATCGCTTCCGGTGTGGAATCGCGGCCGGTGAATCCGGTGCCGCCGGTGATCAGGATGCCCTGCACATCGGGCACGGTGATCCAGTTCGAGACGATCGCGCGCATGCGATATTTGTCGTCCTTGCAGATCGTGCGTTCGTGCAGGCGATGGCCGGCGGCCTTCAGCGAATCGCACAGATAATCGCCGGACGTATCGTTTTCGGGTGTGCGCGAATCGGACACCGTCATCACGCACAGTGACAGCGGAACGAATTCGGATTTGGCTGTCATCCCTGCACCTCGAAATCCTCCGGCGCTTCGCCGCGTTGCGAACGCTCGAACATCTTCAGCAGCGCCGCCTCGAAATCACGGGCGTAGCCGGTCATGTCGAATAGGTTACGCTCGCGGCGCGCGGTTTCAACCCGTGTGCGCAGATCGCGCAGGGCGGTCGGATCGCGCGCGAGCTGGACGGCCAGATCGACATACGTCTGATCGTTGGCGGCATTGAGCCAGTCCTGCCCGAGCGCATGATTGAGGCTGCCCGCGACGCGCGAGGCGAATGTCGGGCCCGGTTGGGTCAGCACGGGACAACCCGCCCACAGCGCATCGCTTGCGGTGGTGTGCGCGTTGTACGGATTCGTGTCGAGGAACAGATCGACGTGGCGGTAGCGCGCGAGATGCTCCGCATGCGGCACACGCAGCGCGAACACGATGCGGCGCGGATCGACGCCTGCCGCTTTCGCTGCGGCCTTGATGTGTTCGTCGGCGCCGCTGCTCGGTGGTCCTGCGAGCAACCAGAGCGTGCTTTCCGGCACGGTCTTGAGGATTTTGCTCCAGCGCGCAAAACTGCGCAAAGTATACTTCCACGAATGGTTGAAGCAGGCGAACACGGTGTCGCCGGGCGGCAGGCCGAAGCTCGCACGCATCGGCGACGCATCGATCTTGCGCTGCGTGTCGCTCGGCTGGAAACAGCGCGGCAGGTAGGCAACTTTTTCGCTGTAATGTTCGCGCTGGTCCGGTGGGATGACGAAACGATCGGCGATGATGTAGTCGTACCACGGCGCGCCGAGCGTGCCGGGATAGGCGAGGAAATTGACCTGCACCGGCGCCGGCCGCAGCGCGAACAGTTCGGCGCGCGCGCCGTCGCAGTAGCCGTCGACGTCGATGAGGATGTCGGGCTGGTCGTCGCGGATTTTCTTCAGCAGCGCTTCGGTCGACAGGGCAGCGACGTCGCGGAAATCGTGGAAACCCTCCGCCAGTCGTTTGCGCAGCGCGCCGCCGTCGTTGGGCGTCGTCGCATAAGCAATTGTGTGCACGCTCGAATTGCGCAGCTTCTCGATCAATTCGACGATCAGCAGCGCCGTCGGATGTTCGCCGAAACCCGATGAGACGAAACCGATGCGCGGCGTCGGCGATTTGCGTGGTCGCGTAATCGGCGCAAGACGCGTCGCGATCGGCGCGACCAGCGATTGCCGCGATTCGGCGAAACGCTTCGCGCATTTGAGCTGTTGCGCTGGCGTCGAATCCTCGACCAGCAGTGAGAACGGCGTGATGCCGTTGGCGTCGCGTTCGACGCCGTCGAGCAATCGTTTGCTGAGCGACGGCAGCACGTTCCAGTCGCACAGGCGACGATGCAGGAAAATCAGTTGCGACAGCGCCGGCATGTAGCGCGGCGCGTTGCGCAGACACGCGTCGTAGGCGCGGATGGAGCCGGCGAAATCGCCCTGGCCATCGAGCGCGATGCCGAGTTGATACTGGAACTGCACGCTCTCCGGCGCGAGCCGCGCGGCTTCGCGATAGGCAACGAGCGCGGCGGGTTTGCGGTTGGATTCGAACAGGATGTTGCCGAGCACGAGGTGTGCGTCGGGCCAGGTCGGCGCGAGTTGCACGGCACGGCGCGCGCTGGTTTCGGCGCGTTCGATGTGGCGGACGGCGAACAACGCGGCAGCTTGATTGAGCCAGGCGCGTGCGTAATCGGGTTTCTGCACGATCGCCTTGGCGAAACATTCCGCGGCGCCGTGGTAGTCGCCGCGCGCGTCGAGCAGGCTGCCGAGATTGTTGAGCGCGGCCGCGTTCTGCGGCGAAAGTGTCAGCGCACGTCGCAACGCTTTTTCGGCTTCTTCGAGCCGGCCGGCGGCCGTATGCACGCTCGCCACATTGCACAGCGCTTCCACCGAATTCGGCGAGAGTTTCAGCGCTTCGTCGAGATTTTTCTGCGCGCCGTCGAGATCGCCCGTCTGCAGCGCGCAGATGGCGGCAAGACGCCACACCTCGGTCTGGTCCGGGTAGCGCTCGAGTAGATACGCAGCGCGTTTGCGTGCCGCTTCCAACTGTCCGTTGGAAATCAACTCGATCAGTTCCGTCAGCGACTTACCCAGGACCGGGTCGAAATTCACACAGCTCTCGCTAGCTGCAGGGGGTGCGCCATGCTGCCATATCGGCGCGTGACAACTCTAGGTATTTACGCGTCGGCGCCGGCGAACGCTTTCATCTGGTCGGCCTGGAATTCCTGCGTGAGCGGATCTACCAGCACATCGATGTTGCCGTCGAGGATTTCCGGCAAGCGATAAAGCGTTAGGTTGATGCGGTGGTCCGTGATGCGGCCCTGCGGGAAATTGTAGGTACGAATGCGCTGGCTGCGATCGCCCGAACCGACCTGCAAACGCCGGCTTTCGGCTTGCTCGGCGGTCTGCTTCGCGCGCTGTTCGTCGAGCAGACGCGCCTTCAGCAGCGACAGCGCACGCGCACGATTCTTGTGCTGACTGCGCTCGTCCTGGCATTCGACCACGATGCCGCTCGGCAGATGCGTGATGCGAATGGCCGAATCGGTTTTGTTGACGTGCTGGCCGCCGGCGCCCGATGCGCGGAACGTGTCGACTTTCAAATCGGCGTCTTTCAGTTCGACGTCTTCGATTTCGCCGACGTCGGGAAGAATCGCCACCGTCGCCGCGGAGGTGTGGATGCGGCCTTGCGATTCGGTCGCCGGCACGCGCTGCACGCGGTGCGTTCCAGATTCGAATTTCAGTTTCGAGAACGCACCTTTGCCTTCGACGCGCGCGACGATTTCCTTGTAGCCGCCGTGTTCGCCCGGATTCGACGACAGGATTTCGACCTGCCAGTTGCGCCGTTCGGCGTAGCGCGCGTACATGCGAAAAAGATCTCCGGCGAAAATCGCCGCTTCATCGCCGCCGGTGCCGGCGCGCACTTCCAGAAACAGATTCGCTTCGTCGCGCGGGTCTTTCGGCAGCAGGAGAATGTGCAGTTGCTGATCGAGCGCGTCGCGGTTGTTCTGCAGCGTGGCGATTTCTGTTTCGGCCAGTTCCTGCATTTCCGGATCACGCAGCAAGGCTTCCGCGGCGATCAGCGCTTTCGTGTTGTCGTCGTAATTCCTTAGCGAGGAAACAAGCGGTTCGAGTTGCGCGTATTCGCGGCTCAGTTCGCGGAAACGGTTGGCGTCGGCAACCGCATCGGGTTGGGCCATCAGCAACGCGACTTCCTGGTGACGCTCGGCCAATTCATCGAGCTTGCGGCGAATCGACGGCGTCATGCGTCCTTGTCCGGATTAGCGGACGAACCTTCTTTGATTTCGTACAGACGCGTTGCGGCGCGCAGCAGTTCGGTGTCGCCGCGCAGGGCTGCGTCGCGCAGGCTCGCGCTCGGCGTGTGCAGCAGTTTGTTGGTCAGCGTGTTGGCGAGGAATTCCAGCGCCTGTTGCGGGTCGCGGCCGTTGGCGAGCATCTGCTGCGCGCGGGCGAGGACGGCGTCGCGATGCGATTCGGCGTCGCGTCGCATATTCATCAGCGGATTCTGCTGATGCAACGCGTGACGCCACGCAAGATAATGCTCGACCTGCAGATCGATCAGCGCTTCGGCTTCGCGTGCGGCGGCCTGGCGCGAGCGCAGATTTTCGTCGATGACGCGGCGCAGGTCGTCGATGGTGTAGAGGAATACGTCGTCGAGATCGGCGACGCTGGCTTCGATGTCGCGGGGCACGGCGATGTCGACGAGAAACATCGGACGCCGGCGGCGTGCTTCGATCGCGTTTTCGATCATGGTGCGCGTGACGATCGGTTCGCGGCTGGCGGTCGAGCTGATGACGATGTCGGCTTCGGACAGATGCTGCGGAAGATCGGTCAGCGAAATCGCGTACGCGGAAAAATTCGCCGCGAGCTTCTGCGCGTTTTCGAGACTGCGATTTGCGATGATGAGACGCCGCACTTTCGATTCGGCCAGATGCCGCGCGGCGAGTTCGATCGTTTCGCCCGCGCCGATCAGCAACACGCACGCGTCGTTGAGATTGGCGAAAAGTTTTTCGGCGAGTCGCACCGCGGTGAACGCGACCGACACCGGATTCGCGCCGATTCTGGTATCCGTCCGCACACGTTTTGCAACGGCGAACGTCTGCTGCATCAGACGCTCCATCGAACTGCGCAGCGTGCCGGCCGAACGCGCGGCCTGATAGGCGTCTTTCACCTGGCCCAGAATCTGCGGCTCGCCGAGCACCATCGAATCGAGTCCAGTCGCGACGCGGAACAAATGCCGCACCGCCGCGTTCTCAGAATGCGTGTACAAAAATTCATCGAGACGGCGCTCGTTCAACCGATGATGATCGAACAGCCAGCGCTGCGCGATGGCTTCGGCGCCTGCGTCGATTTCCACGTACAACTCCGTCCTGTTGCAGGTGGAAATGATCAACGCTTCATTCACACCGGGTTGGCGCGCCAGGTCCGATAATGCGTCAGGCATGGCTTCCGGCGCGAACGCGACCTTCTCGCGCAGGTCCAACGGCGCGGTCTGGTGGTTGAGTCCGAGAGCTAGAAGGGCCATTTCTTGAAACAGGAATCCAGAGGCGCGTTGGGCTAAGCTAACGCCGGACAGACGAAAATCCCGGAAATTGTGGGGTTGCGTTGGTCGTAAGGCAAGTTGAAAAGGTCGAGAGTCGATGAATAGCGGGTTTTACCGGCGGGCAGTTGGGATCGCGGCAGTCGCCGCGCTGGCCGGATGCGCGACGACCTCGCCGCGGCATGTCGTGCAGTCGCGCGAGCCGTTGCAGCGGATCGTGTTGCCGCAGGCCTCGCCCAATCAGGATCCGATGACGCTGGCGCTCGCCGGCGAATTCGCGCTGGCGAACGCGGATCTGGATGGCGCCGTCGCCAGCTATGTGAAGGCCGCGCAGGCCAGCGACGATCCGGCCATCGCCGCGCAGGCGACGCGTGTCGCGATCGCCGGCAAACGTTGGGATGCGGCGCAGATAACGTACCAACGCTGGCAGACGATCCAGCCGAACGATCCGGGTCTGTGTCAGGCGCACGCGATGCTCGCCATCCACAACGGCGATCTGAAATCCGCGCAGGACGATCTGCAAAAACTGCTGAGCCAGCCCGACGGCAATGGATGGCGCATGGTTGCGCAGGCGCTGGTCGATGCCGATGACAAAAAGCAGGCGGGCGATCTGCTCGAAAAGCTGGCGACGCCGGAGCATCTCGGCGCGAAACCGGAAATCTGGATCGCGGTCGGACAGCTCGCCTCGCGACTCGGCGACAAAACGCTCGCCGACACGCTCGCGCAACGCGCGGTGAAAAAATTCGGCACGGCCGAAACGTATATTTGGGCAGCGCAGGCGAAAGTGCAGGCCGGCGACAAGGAAGGTGCGCGCGTCATCTTCGCCGAAGCGCTCAAGCGCGACAGCAAGAACGCGCATTTGCGCATGGCGTACGCGGCGCTGCTCGGGCAACTCGGCGACAACGCGCAAGCGGCGAAGCTGCTCGCGCAAGGTCCGCAGGATGAACTCACGTTTGCCGCGCGCGCGGCGTACGCGGCGCGCGCCGACGACAAAACATTGATCGAACCGCTGTATCGCGAATTGAGGGCGAAGCCACAACCGCGTTCGGGAATGACGTTGAACCTGCTCGGCGAGCTTGCCGAGATGCTCGAACGCAAGACCGAAGCGCTCGACTGGTACAAACAGGTTCCGGAAGACGACGAACACTGGTTCGAGGCGCAGGTACGCAGCGTGCTGCTGCTCGACGGCGAAGGCAAAACGGCCGAGGCGCAGACGCGGATTCATCAACTGCAGGCGCGCGCCGGCGACGATGCGAAGGCGCTCGGCGATGTCTATCTCATCGAAGCGGATTTGCTGCACAAACACGGCAAGGGTGAGGAAGCGGTCCTCGTCTACGATCGCGGTCTGCACGCGATGCCGGACGACACGCGTTTGCTCTACGCACGCGCGTTGCTCAACGACGATCTGAATCATGTCGACGCTGCCGTGCGCGATCTGCGCCGACTGCTCGAACTCAAGCCGAACGACGCTGATGCGTTGAATGCGCTCGGCTACACGCTCGCCGACCGCACCGAGAATCAGAAGGAAGCGTTGTCGCTGATCGAGAAGGCGCTCGTGCTCAAGCCCGATGAGCCTGCGATTCTGGATAGTCTGGGCTGGGTCCAATATCGGCTAGGCCATATGGATGAAGCGGTAACGCATCTGCGCACTGCCTACGCGAAGCAGCCTGATGCGGAGATTGCTGCACATCTCGGCGAAGTGCTGTGGGTTTCCGGCCAGAAAGACGAAGCGAAGAAGGTGTGGGAACAAGGCCGCAAGAAAGACGCGCAAAACAAAGTGCTGCTCGACACCATCCACCGGCTCGAATCATGAATTTGCGAATGATGCGGTGGGCAATCGCGATTTCGATTGCCGCGGCGCTCGCTGCGTGCGCGCCGGTGCGCGTGAAGGAATCGGCGGAGACGAACACGGCGCAGTCGGCGCGTGAAGCGAAGCTGGCGCCGATCACGAGGTGGACGCTGACCGCTCACATCGGCGTTTCCGATGGAAAAGACGGCGGCAGCGGCGAACTCGTCTGGAAACAAAACGGCGACAACTACGATTTCACCGTCCACGCGCCGGTGACTGGCAAGACATGGAAGTTGAGCGGCGACGCATCGCGCGCGACGCTTGAAGGTGTCGATTCGCAGCCGGACACCGGGCGCAGTCCGGATCGATTGCTGAAGGATCGTCTTGGTTGGGATGTCCCGCTCGCGCAATTGAGCAGTTGGGTTCGCGGCCTTCGCGCTAGGGGTTCGGCGCCGAACACCGTTTACGATGCACAGAACCTTCCGGCCGTGATCGAACAGGATGGCTGGAAAGTCGAATACCGCGACTGGTTCACCGACCGCAATCCGCCGCTGCCGAAAAAAGTTTTCGCGACACGCGGCAATTCGCGCGTGCGCGTGTCGATCGAAGATTGGTCGATCAATGAATGATGATTGGTCGGCGTGGCCCGCTCCGGCCAAGTTGAATCTGTTCCTGAACATCGTCGGCCGGCGCGCCGACGGCTATCACCTGCTGCAGACGGTTTTTCAGATTCTGGATTGGGGCGATTCGATCCGGATTCGTCCGCGCACCGACGGTCAAATCGTTCGCGTCGGTGGACTCGACGACGTTCCTTCCGAAAAGGACCTCGCAATCCGCGCCGCAAATCTCCTTCGCGAACATTCCAGCTCGAAACTCGGCGCCGACATCGAAATCCGCAAGCGCACACCAGCCGGCGCCGGCCTCGGCGGCGGCAGTTCCGACGCTGCAACCACGCTGGTCGCATTAAATAAAGTTTGGAATTCGAACGCCTCCGAAGAAGATCTCGCTGCCCTCGGCCTGAAACTCGGCGCCGATGTTCCGCTTTTCGTCCGCGGAAGGTCCGCTTTCGCGGAAGGAATCGGCGAAAAACTCACGCCGATCGAGCTTCCGACGCATCACTACGTCGTCCTCGATCCGGGAATCCACTCATCCACCGCCGAATTATTCCAAGCGCCTGAATTGACACGAAACTCACCGCCCACGACAATAACGGACTTCCTCGACGGAGCTTGCACGGGCAATGCGTTTACGCCTCTCGTGCGGGCGCGTTTTCCGGAAGTCGCGGCGGCGCTGGAGTGGCTCGAATCCCATGGCGACGCGCGGCTGACGGGCAGCGGAGGATGTGTGTTCGTCGCGCTGGAATCGGCGGATGAGGCGGATCGGATCGCGCAGGCGTGTCCGCCGCCGTTCCGGGTCTTCCGCGCGACGGGCGTGAACCGGTCGCCGCTGCTGGACGCGGTCGAAAAGTTTCGGAATTCGCGGACCTGAAATCCGCGGTTCCAAAAAGCACGGTTGGGCCGTCGCCAAGCGGTAAGGCACGGGATTTTGATTCCCGCATTCGTAGGTTCGATCCCTACCGGCCCAGCCACTTTTTCGTGACGTTTTAAAGGAAGCGACTTCGTGAATACCGCGGCCACGATGGTGATTCCCGACTACGCCCGCGAAAGCGAAGAGCGCGGCCTGCTGGTTTTTACCGGCAACGCCAACCGCCCTCTCGCGCAGGCGGTATGTCACGAGTTGCAGGTTCCGCTCGGCAAGGCGCTGTGCACGCGCTTTTCCGACGGCGAGGTGCAGGTGGAAATCGAAGAGAACGTCCGCAAGCAGGACGTTTTCGTCATGCAGTCGACCGCCGCGCCGACCGCCGACAATTTCATGGAACTGCTGGTGCTGATCGACGCGCTCAAGCGCGCATCGGCGGCCAGCGTGACGGCGGTGATCCCGTACATGGGTTACGCGCGCCAGGATCGTCGCCCGCGCTCGGCGCGCGTGCCGATCACGGCGAAAGTGGCCGCGCGCATGATCGGCGCGGTGGGCACGGATCGCGTGCTGACGGTCGATCTGCACGCGGATCAAATCCAGGGATTTTTCGATATCCCGGTGGACAATGTATACTCCTCGCCCGTTTTGCTGGCCGATATCTGGCGGTTTTACGGGTCGGACGACACGATCGTGGTGAGTCCGGACGTCGGCGGCGTCGCTCGCGCCCGCGCGATGGCGAAACGATTGGACGATGCGGACCTGGCGATTATCGACAAACGCCGTCCGCGCGCCAACGAGGCGACGGTGATGAACATCATCGGCGAGGTCGAGAACAAGGTGTGCGTGCTGATCGACGACATCGTCGACACGGCAGGCACCCTCTGCGCCGCCGCGGCGGCGCTGAAGAAGAACGGTGCGCGGAAAGTGGTCGCGTACTGCACGCATCCGGTGCTGTCGGGACCGGCGATCCGCAATCTGGATGGATCGCAGCTCGACGAACTGGTGGTCACCGACACGATCCAGTTGTCGGAACCGGCGAAGGGATGCGGAAAGATTCGCCAGCTCAGCGTCGCGGAACTGCTGGGCGAAACGATCCGGCGTATCGCGTTCGGCGAATCGGTCAGTTCGCTGTACGTGGATTGAGAAGACGTAAAACGTGAATGGTGAATGGTGAATCGTTAGAGCGATTCACCATTGGCGATTTCCGATTCACGGCAATCGAGAAGCGATCTGGTCGCGGGTCGCATCTTCACACTGATAAGGCAAACCATCATGGCAACCAAACACGAAATTCCGGCCGAGAGCCGCAAAGACGAAGGCAAAGGTGCGAGCCGCCGCCTGCGTCGCGCAGCCAAGGTGCCGGCGATTCTCTACGGCAACAACATGGAACCG
>Ga0105239_10009908_pt1 | contig 10702 bp, 15 predicted proteins | sample KBSC44metaG_FD_92761 | JGI IMG/M metagenome (GOLD analysis project Ga0105239, IMG submission 92761) | Corn rhizosphere microbial communities from Kellogg Biological Station, Michigan, USA - KBS C4-4 metaG | ecosystem: Host-associated > Plants > Roots > Rhizosphere > Soil | place: Michigan, USA...
ATCATGTCTTCAAAGAACCTATCTTCGAGCATTTTGCAAACAATCCGGAGGCTTCAGCAATTTTTGATGATGCGATGACCTCAATTAGCGCTGTTGAGGCACGCGCAACCTCCGATGCATACGACTTTAAGGGAATCAAGACGCTGATGGATGTAGCTGGAGGACACGGAGTGCTACTTGCCACCATCCTGCGTCATCGTAAGACCATGCGTGGTGTGCTCTTCGATCTTCCCCATGTTGCAGCCGGAGCCGCAGGGACATTCGCTCGGGCTGGAATCAGCAGTAGAGTGCAAATCGAGACCGGAGATTTCTTCAGAGAGTTGCCGAAGGGCGCCGATGCGATCATCTTGAAGCATATCCTTCACGATTGGGATGACGATTCTGCGACGAGGATTCTTCAAACATGCCATCGGGCTCTCGGCCAGCAAGGGAAGGTGCTCATTGTGGATCCTGTTGTGCCCCCTGGTAGCACGCCCCATTACGGCAAACTTCTCGACTTGGAAATGCTGGTGCTTACGCCACGAGGCCGTGAACGGACGAAGGTCGAATATACAGAGCTGCTTCGCGGTGCGGGGTTCCGATTGTCCCGGGTCGTAGCGACCAAGGGTCCATTGTCAATCGTGGAAACCGTAAGAGCGTGAAGAACTCCCACCGTCAGTTAACTCGCTTCGACTGGAAGGCCTCTGGATTGTGCGTCCCTAAGGATACACAGCCCTATCGAGCCGCGAGATTCCGCAACACCCGCCGCCTTTTATTAGTAATCACAACTACGCCGTCGTCGATCAACAGTCTCCCGGCAGTTTCTCGGAAGAACCTCTGGGCTTGCGGTCGAAAGATCACGGAGAACTTCCTGTTGTTTTCCAAAAGGAATCGTGTCATTATTCCTGTTGGAAACCTAAAGGAATGGATATTCGATGGCCGAAAAGCCTGACGTATTGCAGGGAACGCTGGCGCTGATGGTGCTCAAAACGCTGGATCTGCTCGGGTCGCAGCACGGCTGGGCATCGCTCGACGCATTGAGCAAATCAGCGGAGATCTGCTAGCTGTGAATCAGGGCACTCTCTATCCCTTGCTGCTGAAGCTGGAGCATGAAGGCACAATTGCTTCGAAATGGGGCACATCGGAAAACAATCGCAAAGCTCGCTTCTATAGCCTCACCGCGGCCGGTCGCAAGCAACTACAGACGGAAACCCGCGATTGGGAACAAACCGCGGCCATCATCGCGCGCTTCTTCAATGTCAAAGGGGAGGACTTGGCGTGAAATTGCTGCGACGTTTCTTCATACGGCTGACGAATCTCGCGACCAGGCGGAGTGCCGACCAACGCCTGCGAGAGGAGATGACCGAACATCTTGCCTTCCAGATCGAGGAGAATGTGCGCGCGGGAATGTCACTCACCGAGGCGCAGCGCCAGGCCGCAATCAAGTTCGGCGCGTCAGAAGCCATCAGGGAACATCACCACGCCGAGCAAAGCCTGCCCTTAATTGAGAATTTAATGATCGACCTGCAATTCGCATTTCGTATGCTTCGCAAGTCGCCGGGATTTGCCTTTGTCGCCATCGCCACAATGGCCCTGGGTGTCGGAGCCACTACCGCCATCTACAGCGTCATCGACGCAACCCTGCTGCATCCTTTGCCCTATCCCCACCCCAGCGAACTGGTGCGAATTGAAGCCAACCTTCCCGGCGTCGGCGCTCACGACGTCGGCATCTCCATCCCTGAGTTGAGAGACCTGCAGAACTCGGGAATCTTCCAATATGTGTCCTTGTCCTTTTACGGCACCAACAATCTCACTGGCAGCGCCCAGCCCGCGAGCATTGCCTCAAAGTCGGTCTCACCGAGCTACTTCTGGGTGCTCGGCGTCGACCCGCAGTTAGGCCGCACCTGGGATCCGCACGACGCCACCCCCGGCTTCCTCCCAGAAGTCGTCATCAGCGATGGGCTCTGGAAGCGCGCATTTGGCGCCGACCCTCACATTCTCGGCAAGAGTGTGCGCCTGGACAACGATGTCTATACGGTTGCGGGCATCATGCCCGCCAGCTTTCGCGACCAGGGCCAGACAAGCGATGAGCGCAATGCCGACTTGTGGGCGGCCGCGGGATTTGCCGGCGATCCCGCCCCGCCGCCGATGCGCGGCACGCGTTTCCCCTTTGAGACCATCGCGCGGCTTCAGCCTGGTCTCTCGCCTGAGGCCGCGCAGGGGCGCCTCGACGCCCTGGTTGCATCGTTGAAGAAGCAATATCCGGCGGATTATCCGGCGCAAAGCGTGTGGACCCTCCACCTCACTCCCCTGGCCGAGACTCTGGTCGGCAACGTTCGCCAATCGCTCATCCTGCTCTTTGGCGCGGTCGGCTTGGTCCTGTTGATCGGCTCCGTCAACGTCGCCAATCTGCTGCTTGCCCGCGCCAGCTCGCGAGGACGCGAGATGGCGGTACGCCAGGCATTGGGAGCCGCAAAGACCCGCCTGATTCGTCAGCTCCTCACCGAGAGCTTGTTGCTCTTCGTGCTTGGCGGCATCGGCGGTTTCGCGGTTCTCTTCTGCGCCCGAAAATTCCTGCTGCAATTTGTTCCCGAAAACCTGCCGCGCCTCAATGACATATCCATCGGTTGGGGCGTGCTGGCGTTTGCCATCGTCGTCTCGGTCGCCGCAGGAACCATCTTCGGGCTTGCCCCCGCTTGGCTCACAACTCGCCTAAATTTGACAGCGACGCTCCGGCAGGAAGGCCGTGGCGGCAACGGTTCCCGCCAGCGCTCGCGCCTCCGCCACGTTCTGGTAATTGGTGAATTAGCCCTCTCCCTGGTGCTGATGGTCGCCGCCGGCCTTCTGCTGCGCAGCTTCTGGGACTTGTTCAAAGTGCAGCTCGGCTTCAATCCCACTCGGGTGTTGTCAATCGAGACCTCGCTGCCGAATCCTAATGATCCCAAAACGGACATTTACCACACCGCCACGCAGGAAGCCGTGTTGCTGCGCGAAGTTCTGCGCCGCAACCGGACGATTCCGGGCGTGGAAGAAACCGCCGTCAGTGATCGGGCGGGCATTCCCCTTGGCCATAGCCAGAATGATCGCAGAGCGGTTCCATTGCTTCCGGAGGGCCAGGAAGTCAAGAGCAGCCAGCTTCCGCAGATCGACACCGCGATCGTCTCACCGGAATATTTCCATCTGCTGGGGATGACGCCGCTGCGTGGACGCCTCTTCGCCGACCAGGATCTTGAAGCTACGCCCCGTGTCGCAGTCATCAACCAGGCCGCAGCCCGCACGTACTGGCCCGGCAAAGATGGCAATGGCGAGGATCCGGTCGGCAAGCGAGCCCGTTTGGGTGGTTTGGGCCGTCAAAGGCCGGAATGGGTCACCATCGTCGGCGTCATTGCCGATGCACGCACAGAATCGCTCGCGGACGCCGGCATACCGCAAATCTACTTAGACATCTACCAGCGCCCCGCCAAGTTTCTTGCGTTCTACGTGCGCGGACAGGTCGATCCCAGCGCCATCCCCGCGCAGGTGCGCACGCAAATCCAATCCGTCGATGCGGAGCTTCCTGTGTTCCGCGCTGAGACCCTGGACGACGTTCTCTCCTCTTCGCTTTCTGTGCGGCGATTCTCCATGGAAATGGTGGCGCTGTTTGCAGCAACTGCATTGCTGCTCGCCGCATTGGGAATCTACGGAACCATCTCCTTTCTGGTCAATGAGCAATCGCGCGAGATCGCCATTCGCCTCGCGCTGGGAGCGCAAAGACCCGATATCCTCAGGAGGGTTTTACGCCATGGCCTTAACCTGGCCGCCGTCGGCGCCGGCATAGGCCTGGCTGGGGCGTTTATTGTTTCTCATCTCATGGCCGGCTTGCTTTACGGTGTCTCGCCCTACGATCTCTCCACCTTCGCCGGAGTGACTGTTGTGCTCACCGCCGTCGCCATCGCCGCCAGTTACGTCCCTGCGCGTCGTGCCATGCGCCTCGATCCGATCACTACACTCCACGCCGAATGATCTTTGGCATGATAGAAACTTTGTCTTCACAAGTCGTTGCCATCCCGATGGCCTCCTTAGGGATGCTGATGAATTCACCCGACAGCGAGTTCCAGAGGATTAGTCCTCAAAAATGCCAATGTCGTCACTTGGTCGAATAGTCGCCTTTCCGGACAAGTGGCCGTCGGTTCTACAGCTGCCAAGAGGCCCAATTACTCATCGAGCTGACGATATATCCAGTTGTTCATCTGCCGGAGTCGGAAGATATCGGTCACGGACTAACCATTTCTTTACTATTCAGTAACTACCAGATCATCGCTTTTAGTGGTGAGTACCTAGCATCGATTTTGTCCCCTGAGTACCCGCAAACAGAGCGAAAAGTGCTAATGCTAGGTGGGGGAAAGGCATATCCCCCGGTTTTGAGTGTCGAATCGAGGAGGCGAAACGCTTCATCACTTTGGGTCCGAAAATTAACTATTCAATTACCAGAAAGCCACTAGTTTCAGGCAGGGTTTTGGAGCCGCCGCGCGGCAGAGAAAACACTTGATCCTTATATAGAGAGAACAAATCCAGAGCGCGAGATCCATAACCACGATGATGGATCAGAGTTTTTAATCTGATTTGCGCACAAGGTTTTTGCGTGCGGCAGGATGAAGAGACTACTTGGCTCCGCAAACAGGTTGAGAGAGCAGCCAAGAACAGAGCAGTCCGGAATCATGGATGAGGCTACGGTCCGTCGCGCCCGCGCGAGGGTTTTTGTGTTCGGCAGGATGGAGAGACCTAGTGTTCACCCAGGATCCGCGCCGACATATCGGCAGCGCTGGTCGACACGGAGAACTGGAAGAGGCGTCCAGGAAACTCCTTCAACCTCATGCCGTGTGGGGAAACCTCATCGACGGTACCGGAAATCTCATCAACCGGCGCCGTGAAATGTCGATCGGTCATCTTGATAACCGACTCACGTGTCTGTTTCACGCGGTTGAGGATCTTCTCGTACTCGATCTCGAGTCGGTGTTTCCCTGTGCTTCCTTTCCAACGATCTGTCTGAACGTGTTGTACTCACGTGAGTAGGGAGCAACATCGGCTAGGATGGGCCTTTGATCCGACATGTCCTTGGTGAATGGATCATGTAAGCACATACTCATTACATAACACAAAAATGGGCATACTTGACAGGAGTATGCATAAGGAGTACATGAGTATGATGTTCTATGGTCAAGATGATCTCGGTTCGGTACGGCGCCTGGTCTGGGGCCGGTTGTTCGGTCAGTGTGTCGGTAAGACTCGTGAGGCGGCGGGCGTTCGAGAAGGGATTTGATGTCCGTCTCGCGCCGTGGAAGCTGCTTGAGCCGTTTCAGTGGACCAGTTCCAAGCGAGTCATCGTCAACAGCATGTCGGATTTGTTCCACGATGACGTTTCGGATCGGTTCATTGTCGCAACCTTCGAGGTGATGGCAGTCGCCAATTGGCACACCTACCAGATCCTCACAAAGCGCCCCGAACGGATGCAAAAGTTGCTCAAGAACGATCTCGAGTTTGCGGCAGGGCTGCCTCACATTTGGTGGGGCGTTACCGTTGAGGACAAAAAACACGGTCTGCCTCGCCTGAATTGTTTGCAGTCATGTGACGTCGCGAAGCGCTTTCTATCGTGTGAGCCGCTCCTCGAAGATATTGGGACAGTCTGCCTCGACGGTATCAACTGGGTTATCGTTGGAGGCGAGAGCGGCCGCGGAACTCGTCCCGTGAGCAGGGAGTGGATCGTCGCTCTTCGCGATCAGTGCATCTGCGCTAACGTTCCGTTCTATTTCAAACAATGGGGTGGGTTCCCCAAGGCAAAGCTCGGATGTGAGCTCGACGGCAAGGAGTACAAGGCTCCCCCGCCCATGTCGCATCTGAAAGCTCCATCTCTGAAGCGGCGCAGACAGATTCGGTTTCGACCTACGGCTCGACTGAAAGTTGACTATGGCATACCGAGATGCCGGGATTATCCTGCGCACGTCCGTTGACGTTCTCTTTGGTGCCTACGGATTGGGCCCCTTGACGGGCGCGAGTGAGGCGACGAAAGGGCTAATGCATTACTTGGTGCGCTCGTAGACGGTGGTCTGGTTGACCACTTTGCCGTCTTTACTTTTGGCAGCACACTTGTTCGTCATCTTCTTTTTGTCCGGCGAAAGAGAATAGCTGCACGTGATTTCAGTGCCGTCCGGCAAGGTCATAACATCCACGTCGGTAGCAGCGTTCTGGCTGAACGTGGCACCGGGCATACCCTTAAGCGGATGAGACGTCCCGTCGGCAGGTCCGCTCCAAGCTGTATTCCAGGTTTTGCCGTCACCGTCGACGGTGACATCAGTGAACTTCAGCCACTTGTCGGTATCCGTTTGGACCGTTATGACGTCACTCTTCATCGCAGGACCGCCACCGAAATCAGACTGCTGCAGGTTGAGAGTCCAGGTGCTGGGGGTGACGACATGTGTTTGGGAGGCAAGGGCAAAGGGTACAAGAATTGCCGCGAAAACAGCAGCAGACAAGTTGCCAGGGGTACGAAGCATCCGATAGCTCCTTTCGGAATTGGGATTGGTGTTACCGGGTCGGAAGAACCCCATAGTACGCCTCAGGAATTGCAATGTTCATCTTTTTTTTCGAGACTGAGCCGTGGCTCATCGGCGGCCAAAATCTGATTGATTGGACGTACCGGAAGGCGGGAGACAATGAACATCGTGCCGTACACCCAAAGGTCGCCCCAACGGTATCGATTTATTCGCTGGGACGTGACCGCATTCTTTCACGTTGTAGTGCGTCCACCGACCTGATGTGTAGCGTGGCAGTTCTTCAAATGGAGCGAAGACATCATCGCCCAAGAAACCTGTTAGCGGGTATCGCCAACTAGCAATCGCGGCTTGGAAGCATAAGTGAAAATGACTGGGCCTCGGACGTGGTACCGTACGCGGGAATCTTGTCTTAGCTCTCACCTGCGTTCTGCTCTTAGCCAGCTTGTTCAGGCTTGGTACTTCCACGAAAGCTTCCTATCCGTTTGAACGTTTCTGCAACCTTCGTCCTCGTGCTGGTCGCGGCAGCTTTGGAAAGTCTGCTTGTTCCTTCTTTAACTATAGTTCCAAGCAACTTCGCGGCCTGCAAAGTAGCTGCTCGGCGGAGCCCGGACTTTTCAACGCGGGTGGTGCAGCGACAGTAGCCCTTCGTAATCATCCCAACCCGTAGCGTCAGAAATGCGTTGGCGGAGCCAGACAGCACAGCCTCTGCGAGAAGATGCATTCCGGGAATAGCGGCAACCGTTGAGCCGAAGATTGTGCTCACCAGCACATCGACATCTATATCTTCAATTCCAGCAGCGATGAATGCTGTTGAAGCAACATGCGCGTACAAGTATACAAAGTCGCGAATGGACGGTCTCTGATAGTAAACATGTGCCACTCTCCAAATCAAGCGTGTCTGCATCGCGAAGACGACTAATGCGTCTAATTTGCCACTTTGTAAAACCGCTGTGCTTAGAAAGACTGCGGAGGCTGTTGAGACGACAACATCGTCGGCGTGTTTGTCGAGTATACGAATCGCAGCATCGACTTCCTCATTGCTGTTCAAAGTACAACCTCGTAACCGAGTGTTACGTCCGAGTCGCTTTCGAAAATCAGCCAAGAAGCGGTCGTATTCTGGTCCCTCAGCTACCGAGGGAAGCGCCATGCGCTTCGGTATCTTGAACCAGAGAACGATAGGAGTGACCAAAAGCGTGAAGTATAGGAACAGTAGTCCCCACATCACGCCGTCACCGAAGGTCCGGTTTAACGCCCGTGCCGAATACACGATTTGAGCAGTCTGGTTATAGAGGAACACCGCGAACACGATGATGATGAAAAGTGAAAGAAGAAAGGCAATTCTTTTAAGGGTCTTGGTCACAACGCCTCCCTCATCCTTAACGCAACACGCATCGCGAGTCTCTTGAATGGCCACGATTTGTGCTGACGACTGAAATATACGCCTATTGCCATCAGTCGGAAGGGAATGGGATTCGGAACATTCCGCTCATAAACGAAGCTTTTGGTCGCGGCTAACGTGCTCGGGAACCGTCTCAGAACGGGGCATTTTCTTGAAGAACTCGTAGTGGGCAAGCAGAAACGGGTCACAGACGTGCTGCCCTTCCTTTAACACCAAATCGGCTTCGTTTGCTACAGAAGCAACCGTTACAGAGCACCGAGCACAGATGGAGTCAATACTTCCATCTGGAAAGAACTGGTGCGCGAACTTCAGGCGTTCGGAACAGGGCATTGCCTCTCCTTCCAAAATCGAATGGTGCGTAAGCTTTTCACTACGCAGCCACAGTAACGGGAGTTCTTGGTCTAATTTTTCCGAAACATGTTCTGCACAGTACAGGTCTGCCTTCCGTTGGCTTGAATGGGACAGTTGTGTTAATTCCGCACTCTGAGCAGATGACATGCGTTTCGATTCGACGCCCTTCGCCGTCCTCGCGCTTAGCCTTGCATTGCTTGCAGTGCTTCGGTTCGTAGACGAATCCCTTCCCTTGAAAGAACTCCTGTTCTCCCGCAGAGAATACAAACATAGCTGCGCAATCGACGCATAGGACATCTCGGTCAACAAAGGGCATAATCCCCCCTCTTACCTCCGCAGATTCAGAGAAGGGTCAATTGGGGACAGCCGTCCCTCGGTGAAGACATGCTAGTGTGCCGAGAATCTTACACCTCTCAAGCCGGAAAATATGTGACATCGCTTTTGCCAAGAAAGGGCTAGTGGTTTGGGGGCGGTGCGAACAGGCTACGTGTTGGTCCTCACTAGATTCCCGGAATGAACTGCCTATCATGTGGGCATGTTCCCGACACCCGGAAATCGCAAGACCTTCGTGGTCACGTGCAAGGGATCCCTGCATCGGTGATGCCCAACCTCATCTAGCCCATTAGCTGGCTTTCCCATTTGCAATTAAGAGTGCATCGCTTCGAGTGACCACAGGAGTTCAGTGCTTAAGGGACACTATCGAGCGGCGTCTCCAGCCACTCGGATGCGACTAATCGCAGTCCACCGTAGAAGTCGGCGACAACGCCCGTCCAAGTCCACGCCGAGTACAAATCTCAAATCGTTCATGGTCCTCACACGACTGCGCACGAAATTTCGTTTCGCTTTTGGCGGGAATCATAACTGATAGAGATAGAGGTCGCCCTTTGTTATGGGTGACTTTTTGGGTGACCTAGCAAAACGCGTCCGCTGTCGAAGTCGTTGTATTTGATTGATATTTAAATTATTTAAATGGTCGGGGAGAGAGGATTTGAACCTCCGACCCCCTGGTCCCGAACTATGGAAGCCAAAAATCTAAATGCTTTGCATGGTGTCGCTTAGGGGCAAGCAAGTCCTTCTTTCTCATGCTCATTTGTACCGAAAATGTACCGAGAATTTGTACACCAATCGACATGTCGAAATCATTGAGCATAGTCCTCATCTACTGAAGCCTTCATTGTTCAATCCCACCTCGTTTATCTTCGGACCGAACGGGTAGCAAGGAGGGACGGGCTTTGCATGCGATGTTTCACAAACTAGATGCGATTAGATTTCTTTTTGAAGCGCCTGCACTCCGCGCGCTCCTGGTGCTGTGTTCCGATCTCGCCATTCGCAGCGGAACCGCCGTGCGCATCGGTCCCGACAATTACAACTCCGAGCGACAAACGCTCTCCTTCACCACCAAGAAAGATGCGCACGTCACTCTCGCCATCACCCAGGCCGTGCGCGATCTCATCGACGGCTGCGACCTCTCCGATCCGCGGCCCTTCGTCACGCAAAAGCGCTGCGAAGAAACCCACCGCGCCCGCTACATGAAGCGCCCCTGGATGGACGTCACCATCCTCCACAAAGAACTACAGGCACTCCGCAAGCGCGTCGGAATCACCAAGCGCATCATCTTCCACGACCTCCGCCGCTCCGCCGCCGTCGCCACGCTCCGCTACACCAACAACCTCCGCACCGTGCAATCGCTCCTCGGACACCGCAGCCTCCAAAGCACCATCTGGTATCTCGACCACGATCTCTACCCCGTCGACACTGAAACCCTCGAAGCCATCAAACAGCCGCACCTGGTATGGAAGAAAGGACCACGCACCGCATGAGAAGCTGTCTCCTCCTCCGCCCCACCATCTACGCCCACGCCGCGCCACCAAGCGACAACACCAGCCGCGTAGAGAAATCCATGAACGAATGCAAAGACCGCTGGTCCACCGCCTACACCGTCGCCCAGAACAAAGGACTCAGCGCACAGAAAGCTCTCCGCATGGCCTCCGTCGCCTACAAGCTAGCCATGCCCAAGATGGACTCAAAGCCCGGCATTCGCGCCGCAATTGCGTGCATTGCCCAGGGCATCCAGCTCGAAGTATTCGACGGCCGCGACGGCTCCCAACTCCTCTACGCCGCACAAGTTGCCCTCTCCACACTCACCGAAAGGAAGCGCAAGAAATGAGTACCCCCACCCCCACACCCGCCGACTACAGCCACCCTCACCGCCCCGGAGCTGCAAAAGCCTTAGCCGATGCCCAACGCAGAGTAGCCGCCGCCAGCAACCCGGCCCACCGTCGCATGGTCGCAGTGCTCCACAACGCCGCCATGGACCTTTGGGACGTAGCCACGGAAACAGACGCCGCTCAGATGTGGGAAGAAGCGCGAGCCATCGCCTCACGGATCCTCGCCGCCTGCCCTGCACCCTAACCACCTGATGCGACTTCCCCCGCACCACTCC
>Ga0105239_10009909_pt1 | contig 10702 bp, 7 predicted proteins | sample KBSC44metaG_FD_92761 | JGI IMG/M metagenome (GOLD analysis project Ga0105239, IMG submission 92761) | Corn rhizosphere microbial communities from Kellogg Biological Station, Michigan, USA - KBS C4-4 metaG | ecosystem: Host-associated > Plants > Roots > Rhizosphere > Soil | place: Michigan, USA...
ACCGAGCCCCCCGGAGAGCTGCTGAAGCGACGCGCTGACCGCACTGAACGAGCCGCGCTGGCTCTGGTCGGGGATCGCCGACATCAGCGCCTGCGACGGAATCATGCGCGAGAAGATGCCGATGAACATCAGCACGTTGACCGTGATTGCGGTCACCAGCGAGACGTGGCCGAGATGGGTGTAGATCAGCACCATGACGACGGTCATCGCGCAGCCGAACACGAAGGTCGGATATTTGCCGAACGCGTCGCTGGCGCGGCCGACCAGCGGCCCGGTGACGATGCTGAACAGGCCGGAGACGAGGTAGATCGTCGGCAGATGCAGCATGTCGATGCCGAGATTGTGCACGGTGAAGGCGCTGGAGAACGGCATCAGCATGTAGCCGCCGGTCGCGAGCAGCGTCGTGACGGCGAAGGCCAGCGTGTAGCGCGGCTCGAACACCGTCGCGATCAAATGGCGGAACGGGTTGCGGTCCTGCTTCAGCTTCAGATGCGCATCGACCGGCTCCATCACGAAGGCGATGACGGCGATCGTCACGATCGACAGCCCGACGATCGCGACGAAGCAGACCTGCCAGCTCCAGTGATTGGCGAGAAACAGGCCGGCGGGAATGCCGAGCACCTGGCTCGCGGCGAACGCGGTCTGCACGAAGCCCATCACGCGGCCGCGCAAGTGCAGCGCGAACAGGTCGGTGATGATGGCGAGAACCACCGAGCCGATCACGCCGCCGAACAATCCTGTGACGATCCGGCCGATCAGCAGCACGTGGTAGTTCTGCGCCATGGCGCAGAGCAGGGTGCCGAGCGTGAAGCCGACATAGAAGAACAGCAGCAACCGCTTGCGATCGAAGCGATCGGCGAAGCCGGCGGCGAGGATGCCTGAAAGCCCCGCGCTGAACGCGTAGGCCGACACCGCGACGCCGAACTGGGCGGCCGTGATGTTGAGCGCCGGCATCAGGATGGCGCCGAGCGGCGACATGATGATGAAGTCGAGGATGATCGTGAACTGCGTGAACGCGAGCAGCGCGATGAGGAGCGCCTGATAGCGCGAAAAGCCGCGCGGACGGTCCGATTGATCGTCGATAGGCGCGGCGAGCGTCTGGTCGGTCATGGGGCTCGATTCATGGCGAGTGGAGGAAGAGACTCGCAGATAGGGTGAGCCGGGGCGAATTTCATGAGCCGCAGGCCGCTCATTCCCCCGGGAATATGAAGCTCACATCGGGTTGTGGGATCCATGCAACAGGGTACCCGGCAATCCGCTCAATTCCGCTTCGGCCTGCACCAGCCAGAACTGCATCTCCATCTCGCGGTACATCGTCGTCGCGGCAACAAGCTCGTCGCGAGCCTGATCCGGACGTCCCGCGTTCAAATACAATTTTCCGAGGCCGTGACGGCAGCGCGCAGCGAGCGGGCGGAGGTCGAGTTCGTCGGCCAGCGCGAGCGCGGCTCTGTAGTGACCTTCGGCCTGGTCCGGGGAGCTGTCGCCGCTGGAAGCCTCGCCCAGAAGGCGCAGGGCGGCCGCCTCGCCGCTCCGCTGGCCATTTTCACGGGCCAGCGTCAGCGCCCGTCCGGCAGCCCTGAGAGCATCCGCCTGCCGGCCCGCGAGCAAATATGCTTCACCCAAAGGCGACAGGAATAGCGCCTGGGCAAATCGATGCCCCATCTTCTCGAAGACGCTCAGCGCCTGCTCCATCAGCGGCAGGCCTTCGGCCGTTCGCCCCTGCAGGGCATAAGCGTGGCCGAGGCTGCCGGAATTGCCTGCGACGAGGAACGGCAGGTTCCACTCGCGCGCCACCGTCAGTCCGCGCTCCAGCACCACGACCGCGCGGTTCAGCTCTCCCCGGGACGCCAGCAGATCGGCAAAACACCAGCTGACGATGCCGAGGCTATAGGGGTGATCGACCGCCTCGGCGAGGCGTATGCCTTCCTCGCCGTGAGCGATCCCGCGCGCGAACTTGCCCTGGTCGGCATAGATGCGAGCGAGAAAACCGTGGGCGGTCACCGCCGGGAATCCGGCGAGGGAAAATTGCTGGAGGCGTGCGTCGCCGTCGAGCAGTTCCAGCACGTTGAGATAATGAGATTCCGACTCGCCGTAGTGCAGCGTCGAGAAGCAGGCGAGCCCGAGAAACAGCGATGCCGAGATGCGGAGCGAAAGCTCGCCGAGCTGCTCTGCGAGACGATGGGCGTCCCGCCCGAACTTGACGGCGTCCTGTGGATGGCCGCTCAGGCTGAGGGTCTGGCACATGTGGACGGACGCGAGGCAAAGCCGTCCGGGATCGTCGAGATTTCTGGCCAGCGCTTCGGCCTCGCGAAGATAGCCGACGATGCGCGCGAACTGGCCGAGCGGAAACAACGAGGTCTTCAGGTCGAACCTGAGATCGATCGCCTGCTCCATTGTGTCCCGGGTCTGCGGCAGCGTCGCGAGACAGCGCAGCCCCCGTTCGAAGAAACTGGCCGCTTCGCGGTTGGCCCATCGCGCATGTGCAAGTCGCCCCGCCTTGATCCAGTGGTCGGCCGCCTCGCGGACGCGCCCGGCCTCGGCGAAATGAAGGGCAACGATCTCGGGTTGGGTTTCGGCCAGCGCCGGGAAGCTTTCGACGAGTGTGTTCGCGATATCCGCATGCAATTGCTGCCTGCGGCTCCTCAGCATCGCGACATAGGCGGCATCCTGGACCAGCGCGTGCTTGAACGTGTAGCTCGCCTGCGGCGGCAAGCCGCGACGGCTGACGAGGCCGGAGGCCGTCAGCCGTTCAAGCGCGGCATCCAGATCGACAGAGGGCAGCGCGGATATTGCAGCGATCAGCTCGTAGGAGAACTCCCGCCCGATCGAAGCGCCGATCGAAGCCACGTCCTTCGCCGCGCCGAGCAGATCGAGGCGAGCGGCCAGCGAGGCCTGCAACGTCGCCGGAATGGCGAGCGACCGCCGCGATCCCTCCGGCCCTTCGCTGTCGGATGCCTCGCGCAACAGCTCCTGCTCGATCAGCGTGCGGGTCAACTCCTCGACGAACAGCGGGATGCCGTCGGCGCGCGACAGTATCTGCTCGACGACGGGCTCGGGGAGAGGCTTGCCTGCCGCGACGTCATCAATGATGCCGGCGCTGTCGCTGCGGCCAAGGCGGCCGAGGGGCAGCAGCGTCACATGTGGCTGGCCGATCCAGGAAGGCTGGAATTCCGGCCTGATGGTGACAAGCAGCAGCAGCGGCAGGTTTGCGGCGCGAGCCGCGATCGCGTCGAGCAGGTCGAGCGATGTCGGGTCGATCCAGTGCGCGTCCTCGAACACGATCAGCCCCGGTGTCTGCACCGTTCCGGCTGAAAGCTGGTTGAGCAGCGCATTGAGGGTCATCTCCCGCTTCTCCTGCGGGGAGATCGCGAGGACCGGATAGCGTCCGTCCGAGGGCACGCCGAGAAGCTCGGCGATCAGCGCGACATCGCGGGTCAGATTTTTCGTTGCGGGCGCGAGCAGGGCTTCCAGCCTGTCTATCCGTGCGCCGGCGCTGCTGCCGGGTTCGAAATTGGCAGCCCGTTCAAGCTGAGCGATGAGCGGGTAGAGCGCGCTGTGCGCATGATGCGGAGAGCAATAATAGCGCAAGCGGCTGTGTTGCTTGTCCTCTAGTCTCGTCAACACGCTCTCGACGATGCGCGACTTGCCGATGCCGGGCTCGCCGGAGATCAGCACCACGCGGCCCGCACCGGACTTCGCCTGATTCCAGCGGCGCAGCAGTAGCTCGGTCTCTTCCTGGCGACCGACGAGCGCGGACAGTGAATCGGCGCGCCGCGCATCGAAACGGCTGACGCCCACGGCCTCGCCGAGCACCTGCCACGCGGGCACCGGCTCTCGCAGTCCCTTGACCTCGATATCCGGAAGCGCGCGCGTGTCGAACAATTGCCCAAGCAGCCGCCGCGTGCCGGCTGCGATCGCGACCTCGCCCGGTCCTGCAACGTCCTGCAACCGCGTTGCCAGGTTCGGCGTCTCGCCGATCGCAACGTGCTGCCTGAGATCGCCGGGCCCGGGCTTCTCGCCGATCACGACGAGGCCGGTTGCGATCCCGACACTCGCCCGCGGTGCCGTACCGGCCGGTGCGTCCAGAATGCGAACCGCGTCGACGATCGCGAGGCCGGCGCGTACGGCATGTTCGGCATCGTGCTCGCGCGCCATGGGATAACCGAAATAGATCAGGACACCGTTGCCCTGGTGCTGGGCGACGAAGCCATGGAATTGCGCTGCGATCCGAGCCGCGACCTGATGAAAGGCGACGATCTGGTCGTGGACATCCTCTGGGTCGCGCTCCGCGGACAGAGGCATCGCGCCGATCAGATGGCAGGCCATGATCGTCAACTGGCGCTGCTGGCGGCCGGCCGGGCGAAGCGATTCCGAAGGCGGAGCATCGTCGTCACGTTCCGCGACGGCTGCGGCTTCGGTCTCCCGCGCCCGAACGCCATCCAGGGGCTCGGTCGTCCGCGCCGCACCGGACGGTCTGGCGTTGCGGAGTTCCGCGACGAGCGACTGGGTGACCGCATCGGGCTCCGTGTTCAGCTCGCGCTTGAGCAGCGCGACGAGATCCTGATAGCGCTTGAGCGCCTCGGCCTTGCGTCCATTGGCAGTGAGCGCCTGGATGACCAGCCGATGCGCATCCTCGCGCAAGGCATTCACGGCAATGGCCCGATTGGCCGTTCTGAGCGCGGATTCCGCATGTCCGGACTGCAGCGCGTGCTGGCCGTGCCGGACCATGGAATCGACTGCCAGGCCGTCCAGCCGCTCCCGTTCCTGGTCGCGCCATTCCGACCATGCGTCTTCTTCTATGTTCAGATCCGTCAGCAGCGGATTGCGGTAGAGATCGGCGGCCGCGGCCAGCGACGCGCGGCTGCCCTCGACGATCAGGGTCTCGAAGCGGACCGCATCGCAATCGATCACGCCGGGCGCGAGCCAGACGTCATTGTCGTCGCTGCAAACGGAGTCCTGCCCGAGGATCCGCCGTAACCGCACCAGGCTCTGGCGCAAATTCTGCCGCGCCTGGGTCTCGAAATGCGAGCCCCACAGCAGGTTCGCGAGCTTTTCGCGCGGTTGGCGGCGCGGCGCAGTGCAAGCCAGATAGGCCAGCAATCCCGCAAGCTTCCGGCCCGGCAACGAAACCACGCTGTCATTTGTCGTCAGTTCAAAACGTCCGAACAGCGAAAGACCAAATCTCGGAAGCGGCACGCAGTCTCTCATTCCAATGGCAAGCCGGGCACGGCGATCGTGGCCTCGGAAACACACCTAACACGCTTTGACGCACTTTGAAGGTTGCGCAAAGCAGGAGTCACGCTGCTGTCACGCCGGACTGACGCCGGCATTGACGGCGGTCGGCCTACAAGCTCCCCGTGGCGCGTGCTCCCCAATGGCGGATTGGGAAGATGGTGGGGACGAAAATATGAATATTTCAGTCGTATTCCGGATGCGAGCAGCCGCTTTCCTTGCAACCGCGCTCATTGCCGCGATCGTGATCTGCGCCGGCGCGCCGCAAGCCCGGGCTCAATTTGTCTGCGTCGATACCGGCGCCTCCGCCCAAGGTGCAACGGCAACCGGGTCAGGCGGCAATTTTGCCTGCGGGACCAATGCAAACGCCACCGGCACAGGCGGTAACAACACGGCAATCGGGTTCGGAGCAAACGCCAACGGCAACGTCAGTGGCAACATCGCCGTCGGCCTCGCCAACGCCAGTGGCAATGGCAGCGTCAATACCGCGGTCGGGGACAACGCCAACGCCAGCGGCAACAACAGCGTCAACACCGCGACCGGGGAAGCCCTCGCCAACGGCAACAACAGCTCCAACACCGCGAGCGGATTTGACGCCATTGCCAGCGGTGATGGCAGCAAAAATACTGCGACCGGGTCCGGCGCTCACGCGACGGGCGACAACAGCGCCAATTCCGCATTGGGTGCTGGGGCCGTTGCAAACGGCAACGCCAGCAACAACATTGCATCCGGGACCAACGCCAACGCCAGCGGCAATATCAGCTCCAACGTCGCGACCGGCTTGAACGCCAACGCGAGTGGCGCCGGAAGCCGAAACGTCGCGACCGGCGACGGCGCCAACGCCAGTGGCGCGAGCAGCTTCAACGCGGCGAGCGGCTATCTCTCCAATGCGAGCGGCGCCAATTCGGGAAATGTCGCAACCGGAGCAGGCGCTCTGGCTAACGGCACCGGTAGCGCCAACGTCGCGGTGGGCCTCAACGCCAACGCCAGCGGAAACGGCGTCGCCAATACCGCGGTGGGCAATGGCTCCAACGCCACCGGCGCGAACTCGTCGGCTTTCGGCAATGGCGCGTCGGCGAGCTTCGCGAACTCCGCCGCGATCGGCAACGGCGCCACCGCGACGCGCGCCAATCAGCAGGTCTACGGCACCGTGACCAACACCTACACGATGGCCGGCATCGCCTCGGCCGCGAGCACGGCTGCGCAGTCCGGGCCGACGCAACTCGTCACCACGGATGCGGCCGGCAATCTCGCCTCGACGTCGCTGGCCGCGCTCGGGCTTGCCAGCTCCGGCGATATCGCAGGCATCAACAATCAGCTCGCCGGCATCAATGCGCGCCTGAATGAGCTCGACGGCAAGACCGGCAAGGCGATCAACGGTGTTGCGATGGCTTTTGCGATGTCCGGTTCACCGTGGCTAATGCCGTCCGAGAAGATCGCGGTCACCGCGAACTGGGGCACCTTCCAGAACACCAATGCGCTCTCTATGAGCGCCGCGCTCCGCGTCAGCGAGCATGTGCAGGCCAGCGGCGGCCTGACTTATGGCACGAACGGCGGCGGATTGGGCGGACGTGTCGGCATGCGCGTCGGCTGGTGAAGGCGGGCGCGGCCAGTCCATGCAATTGATTGCGCGTGCCCTGATTGCGCTGGCGCTGCTGCTGTCGTGCAGCAACGACCGGGCGGAAGCTCAACAGAAAACGCCTGCGCCTGCGGCCACGCCCGCGCAGCCGTCGCTGCCTGTCACGTTGGAGCAGGCGCTCTTTCTTATCCGTTCGACGCTGCTTACGCTCAATGATGCCAACCGCACCGGCAATTACACCGTGCTGCGCGATCTCGCCGCGCCCGATTTCCAGGCGCGCAATACCGCCGCCGATCTCGGGTTGAATTTTCTCGACCTGCGGCGTCGCAATTTCGATCTGTACGGCGTGGCATTGCTGCCGCCGCAATTCACCGAAGCGCCAGCGCTCGACCAGCGCGGAATGCTGCGCCTTGCCGGTTACATTCCGACCCAGCCGCAGCAGATCAAGTTCGATCTTGTGTTTCAGATCGCCGCCGGACAATGGCGTCTGTTCGGGATCGCGATCGCCACGCCGGAAGCACCCGCGCCGCCGCAGGCTCAGGCTCAAGCCCAGACTCAAGCGTCTCCCGTCAAGCCGACGGCACCTCTGCAAAAGAAATCACAATGAGGCGCTCTGCCAACAGATTCTCAGCCGCGACCGTCATCGGCTGGAATTTTCATTGCTCCCGGACGGATTATGAAGAGGAACAAGTTCATGATGTATCGAATGATGATCGCCGCGGCGTTGTTCGCAGCGGTCAGTGCCGCCCCGGTCATGGCTTACACGAGATCTCCGTCGATGGCCGACACGTCCGTCAGGAAGAACATCCCGCCGCCGCCGAAGCCCGCTCCGGCGCCCCCCAAGCCGCCAGCCCCCACGTCCGGGAAGAAGCAGCCGTAACCGCGGCCTGATTGCGAGTCCGAGCGCGAGGTCGCCGTGCATCCGGCGATCTCGTTGCCGTCAGGCTTCTCCAACTGCATGTCTCATCAGCCCATCATGCGCGCGCGCCTCTACGATTCCGTTCGAGACGGATGGACGCGCGCGTGCGTCGTCATGGCCTGCTGTACGGTTTCCTCGCTCGCGCATGCGGCCGAGCCGAACTGGTCGCTCAGCGCCGATCAGGAGTTGCGATATGCCAGCTGGAGCGGCACGCGGGGTTTCCCTGCCAGCGGCTCGGCGGCGGCCGGCGCCGGGACGCAGCTCTATGCACCCCTGACGATCCAGGCGAGCGGGCAGCCGCTCGAAAACATCAAAGTCGATCTGCTCGGCAGGGGTGGCTATGTCTGGTCGCGGCAATCCACGCCCGGGTTGACCGGCAGCGTCACGACCACGACCGATACGGTCGTCTCGGGGACAGCAACCTATCTCGGCATTCCCGGAATTCAGCCGTTCGTCTCCATGAACGTCAACCTTCCAACGGGGACGACGGCTCTCTATGGCAGCGCGGCGAATGCGCGGATGGATCAGGACATCGTCGATCTCGCAACATTCGGGGAAGGGCTGAACATAGGGCCGACGGTCGGCGTCAACCTGCCCATCGGCGAACAGCTCATCCTGACGTTCAGTTCCGGCTATACCTGGCGCGGCGCATATCGCATGGAAGCGCTGCTCGATCCCGCAAGCACGGAGCCGCAGGCAACCACATTGGTGGGGCCGGGACGGGTCGCGACGCAGAGTGCGTCGCTCGGCTACCAGCTGGCAAACCTGACGCTGCTGGCTTCAGCGTCCTACGCCCACGAAACTGCAACCTATCTGGATCATATCTCGTCTTATGCGCTTGGCGACCGCTACACGCTGTCAGGTACGGTCGGATACGCATGGACGACATCGTCGAGCACGACATTCACGGCGTCGTGGACCAACGCCGAGAAGAACAGGGTTTTGGATCCGGAGCTGTTGAAGATCATTCCCGAGTCGTTTCGGTCCAACAGCGCCGTGTATCGGTATCGCCTCGAGCAACCCGTCGTGAGCGGCAACTGGACCGTCGCGCCGATGGTGAACTACATGCGGCGCGATCAAAACTCCTACAATCCGGTCACGCAGCAATTCATCCCGGCAAAGACCCGCATCGGAGCGGGAGGTTCTGCGCAGCATTCGCTACGCGAAGGCTTGTCCTTGAAAGCGAGTGTGGAGCACTTCTGGATCAATGAAAATCTGACCGAGCTGACGCCGAACCTTCGCGTTCGCGGCTGGATCGCGATGCTTGGCGGGAGCATGAAATTTTGACACGCATCATCACCGGGTTGAGCGGCTTTGCTCTTGTCACGGCATTCGTCGCCGGCCTGTCGATTTTCGATCAGGCGCAAGCGCAAGCAAGATGCCCGGAGGGCAGGACTGCAAATGGTGGATGCGTCAACGGCGGCCTCGCCAGGTCGATGCGCCAGCGAGCGATCATCTTCTCGCAGCCCAAACTGTCCTATACCGGCGCGCCGGTCTCGCAGAGCCGCGGCGACAGCCAGGACACGAACACCCCAAGGTCGATCGAGCGGTCCTACGACAAATACGGACCGCCTCCGCCGCAGCCCGTGCCGGCGGTGGTTCCGACCCTGCCGCCGACGCCTCCACCGCCTGTCACGTCCGACAGGCGGCTCAAGCGCGATATCTCGCGGCTCGGATGCCTCGACAGCGGCATCTGCCTCTACCGGTTTCGCTATCTCTGGGACGACACGTTTTATGTCGGTGTGATGGCCCAGGAGGTCGAGCGGATCGTGCCCAATGCCGTGGTACACGGCCCCGACGGCTATCTTCGGGTCCGTTACGACCTGCTCGGACTGCAATTCCGCAGCGGGAGCGATTAAGAGACCACGAGGCCTCGCCGGGTTGCCGCCATTCCCGGGTTAAGCCAGCCTTAGCGAATGCCTCCTAGGCTCGCTGCCGTCCATTTCCCTGCTCCCTGGCCGTCCGGTTTCCTGGAGCCGGTCATTTTGCGGCAAACAAGAGCGTTTTCGAATGGAGCAGCCTGCCTGGCAGTACGTTTCCAGCGCGCCCGAGCCGTCGGCAGTGCCGGCGGCCGCGCGGACGCTCGTCATCGATCTCGAAGGCGCCTTGCTGCGTTCCGAGCTCTTGATGGAAGCGCTGTTCTCCAGCCCCGCTCGCCTGCTGGCCCGCTTCGGCGCGGGCGGACGGCCCGGCATGGCGGCGCTGACGAATGTCCTGGCGCAGGCCGAGATCGACTACGCCCATCTGCCCTATGATCCCGATGTGCTGAACCAGGCGCTGGCGGCGCGGGCGCGCGGTGCGAAGGTCTACCTGGTCGCCGGCCGGCTTCCCGGTCATGCGGCCGGCATCGCCGCGCATCTCGGTTTCGATGGCGTCGTGACGCCGGCCGATCTCGCTGCGGGCGAGCTTCCCTTCGATCGCGGCACGATCGATCGCATCGAGAACCGCGGCGGTCACAATCCCGGGCTGAAGACCTGGGCGAAGGCGCTGCGCGTCTATCAATACGCCAAGAACACGCTGGTGTTCGTGCCGGCCCTGACCGCGCACCAGTTGAATTGGACGACGCTCGGCTACGCGCTGCTGGCGTTCATGGCGTTCTCGGCCTGTGCGTCAGGCGCCTATCTGATGAACGATCTGCTCGATCTCGCCGCGGACCGGCAGCACCCGACCAAGCGCCACCGCGCGCTTGCGGCCGGCGATTTGCCGATCTCGTCGGCGCTATCAGCGATCCCCGCGCTGTGGCTGTTCGCGGTCGCCGCCTCCCTTTTCATCTCGCCGCTCTTCCTCGGCGTGCTCGGCGCCTATCTCGCCACCACCATCGCCTATTCGCTCGTGCTCAAGCGCAAGATGCTGGTCGACGTCGTCACGCTCGCCGGCCTCTACAGCCTGCGCATCGTCGCCGGCGCGGTCGGCGTCGGCGTGGTGCTGTCGGAATGGCTGCTGATCTTCTCGCTGTTCGTGTTCACCTCGCT
>Ga0105239_10009912_pt1 | contig 10699 bp, 9 predicted proteins | sample KBSC44metaG_FD_92761 | JGI IMG/M metagenome (GOLD analysis project Ga0105239, IMG submission 92761) | Corn rhizosphere microbial communities from Kellogg Biological Station, Michigan, USA - KBS C4-4 metaG | ecosystem: Host-associated > Plants > Roots > Rhizosphere > Soil | place: Michigan, USA...
ATCGGTCAGGTCGGGCCGCTCGCCCAGCAGGCGGAACAGCGCCGGGCCGATTACGCTGTAATTGATGGCAGCGTAAATCACTCCAAGCGCACCGCCAACGATCAGCGGAACGATGCCGAATGCACTCCAGCGAAAACCGACATCGGCCCAGCCGAGTCGCCGATAACGCAGCATGACTGTGCAAAGCCCCACGCCAAATATCGGATAAAGAAACATCGGCAAGCCCAGATGAGGGGCTGCCAGCACGCAGAGCGTACCGAGGACGATCAGGTACGCCTGGCGAGACGGCTTTCGATCGTCATGAACTGCGAGAACTCGGTTCACTCGCGAGGCTCCTGATGATCAGGCAGGCACCATGCCGGCCATACTAAGACCGAAGCCGCCTTTGCAGTGGCGGCCCACTCGTGCGCGATCTCACATGGATTCGGCAGAAAGCGAACGTCGCATAAGTGTCGATGCACTTCACCTGACACCCTGGTCTTCCATGGGCCAGAGTATTGCTTGCGCGACGACTACATGGTCCCCATTGAATGTCGCCGCAGGAGAGCCGTACAGCTCGTAACCAAGGCTTAGTGCATCGGACACTCGTTGACAGAATGCGGCGTCATCCTTGCCCGTGAGCAAGCGATATCGAGGCAGGCCATTGGGCGGCAGATCGGGCATCTTGAAAATCTCCTAACGTTGCTTCATGCAGTGGGTTAAGTCGGCTCGGGGTCGGAAGCGAACGTCAGGTCGCGTCGTCGTTGGGGACATCCGGAGCGCGAAAATCGACTTAGCGGAGCTCGTCAGTGATCTCTATCGCTCCATTCTCTGTAATGACCACAAACTTCTGACCGACTGTTCCCGATGTGAACCCCTTCGAAAGAACAAGGTATACGGTGCGACCGCCAAGTTCTTTGTATCCGGCCTCGTAGGACAGTTGAAGGCCATTGATGGGAAGACCCTGGATCGCGGCCAATTGCACCTCATTGAGCACGAACCTTTTTCCAAAGGCCGCGATGGTGAGCTTCGAGATGCCGTTGTTTCCTTGTTTTCCCGAGATCGTCATGGGACCCGACCCGCCTATTCCGTCTGAGGTTAGCTCGAAGGTGTCCATTCGGAGGATGCCTTCCTTGGAAGCAGATGCAGAGAAAGATCCAAAGACCAGAGCAGAGATAGTGGCCAAAAGGCACAGATATCTCATGTTTTGTCCCTCTCATCATTGATTGGACCCATAGCGCTGCGCGATCGCGCATAGTTTGGCCGCATCCGTCTCGCATAGTTTGGCCGCAACGCCGACGGTCTATGCTGAACATGCATGTATGCATACATGCAGCCTTTTATGCCCTCTGCAAACCTTCACCTAGCGGCGCAACTAATGTTGCCGCTCACCTACCGGTACCAGCGACATAACCGATCAGGAAGAAGAACCTCTTACGTAGCCGTGCGCGTCCAGATTGACGTGCTTATCACCCGCACGCCGATGCGTCTCCCCACTAGAGTCAATGACGCCGTACGGACGATTCTTGCCGCTTTGAACGTCGTAGTGAAACCCAGCAGCGAGCTTCATCGAATATTTCCAATCCCGAGGAAATGGGGCGATGCCATGCGGCGCGCCACGATGCTTGAAGACAAGATCATCATCATCGGTCCACCAGTGCACAAACTTGTTGCCCTCTCCCATGGAGCGCTTGTTATACGCCTGGCGAAACGCTTCTAAGTGCCTGACAAAGGCAGCGGCAATCGCTCTATTTCCATAGGCCTCGCATTCTTCCCATAGATTGCTATGAGGAGCTCGGGTCCGGAAGCTCTGCTTTGGCAATATCAGAGCGTCGGCTACGCCAGTCGGCTTGATATTCTCGGCCCAGTACTCTTCTTCTTCGAGAACTTTATTAAGTGAGCTGATAAACTCCCTTGCATTCGAATTCAATGACTCGAGAAGCCGGTTATCGAGCCAGCGAAACCGAAAAAAACTTCTTATCAGCGAGCTAAGACGCTGCCGTGCTTGACCTGCCTCGGTTGACACACCAATGATGTGTGCATTTTCACTTGCCGAAGCCATACGCATCGCATCCATGCCCTGCTCCGAAGTAATGGAATGCATTCGCTGATTCTTCGAGTCAATCGTCTCCAGAACCCAGCCACTCCTCAGCATCCCGCTTCGCTTAACCTCACCCCTGAGGCGCTTGGACATTGGTGGCGTCAGGCCTGCTACGACGAGCAAACGCATCGCAACTCCTATTACCTGCCGAGCAATTTTGCTGCAATTTCCATCGGCATCATGACTCGGGATAAATCATCGTCCGACATCATCTGAATTAATTGCAGCCAATGGGATCGACGATCCTTGGAGACAGCCACTGCAGTGGCGACATCGGATTCCGGACGTTTGCCGTCAACCGAATTGGTGATCCAAGAGGACTGGAAAGCAATATGCTGAGCATCGGCCCATGCTGTGACTCTATCAAGGATCTCGCGAACCCTGAACGCATGCCATTGGCTTTGCAGTTTCAAATCACGCACAGCAGCCGTAAATGCCGCAATAGGGCGTGGCTGTCTCAGCGCTTCTTCAAGCTTGACTTTCCTTTCCTCTGAGCTCAGCTGCTGTCCAAATCTAATGCAACGCTCAGTCAATAAACCAAATGTGATGGCTGGGACGGGCACGTACCCGTCAGGCACCGCCTCCTCTTGAGGGAGCCAGACGAACTTATCATCACTTTTTCGATAGAACGCATGTTGCGAGGACACGGTGGAGAACGCAGAAAAGAGATCGTGACGCAAGCCCGTAGCTTGTTGCCCATCGCCAGGCACATCCACCAATCGCTCTGGCTCATCACTAGGCGCGACGAGGACGTCCTGTCCATCTCGAGTCCGGATCACAATACATCCGCGATCCTTAAAGTGCGCCAGGAATCGCCCAAATTTCTGCCCCTCGAATTCAGGTGGCGGGAAACCGAGAGCCCTCTCGCGTGCAACCTCAACAACTAGTCCTCGCAATTTGGAGCCCGGAAGCGCACTTGATCCGGTAGCCTTACCTCGATCAAGCGCCGTCAACAACACGTCTTTCCAAAGGCCTTCGTTGGCGAGCTGTTTCAATTTCGATCCCCCAGATACAAAAAATGAGGCACTGAGCCTCATTCTTTGATCTCCTTTGAATTCATTGTCCCCATATCCGTACCGATGAGTCTGCTTCAGAGATTTCCTAGCTCGCTATGGGAACGAACTAGACTGCTCCGGACCGATCGTTACAACTTCCGCCACTTAGGCGCGCAAATGCGCATAGAGCCATGAGAGTCGGAATTGCGGTTTAGTCTAGTCCCATCAATATTTTCGTCAAGGCCCTCATCTGAACGATTCAAATTGAGAGGCGCGCCTGCTTAAAAGTTCATGTTTTTCATATAGTTATGATGCCATCCAATCATAGACTTGGTCATTCATAACTACCTAGTCAATCCTGTTGTTGATGCCTTCGATCACGTCGCTGCCTAGCAGCCAGCGTCAGTGCGCCAAGACACCGGCTAGGTAGGGCCCCCGCCGACGGACAAAGCCCTTTAGGACTCTGGCCTGCTGTCCAGGGCGCGGCGTTTCTAGCCTCTCCAGAACTTCCGGGCCAGTGCCCGCTGCCATAGCGCCGTAGCTGTTTCAGGCCGTCGTACACGGCCAACAAGGCACGGTCGGCTGCTCCAGTGGATCCCCAACTAGGAGCGACCCGGCCGATCCTCGTAGCGCTAGGCCTCCACGCTGCGCCCAATCCAGCCGCCTAGCTGGGTTATACAATTTCCGTCGCCCACGGCCGGCCCCGGTTTGTTGCCTAAAGAACAGCAGGCCTGTCCGGTCGGCCGTGCGCCTCTTCCTCAGTTGGGACAAGGACCGAAAAAAGACTACTCAAAGATGAAATCGAGTATCCCTTTCGACTCAAGTTGTTCCACGGAAACTAGACCGTCAGTAGGATTGATATTCGCCAACCGAATTTCCTCGAGGATCTGTTGCATGGTATTCACAACATCCCGCGGAGTGATCTCCCTCAAGTGGGAAACAATCATGGCGACCGCTGCCTCATCCAGAGGGAAGTAGCCCGTTGCTCCCTTCTGATTCGGATCATGGCGATCGTTATCTAGAACTTGGCGAATGAATTCCCTTGCCGCACCCTGATCGAGAAACTCGAATTCAACCTTTCTGGTCATTCGAGACAACACGTACTCAGTGAAAAGGTGTTGAAGGGTGTTCAGTTCAGCTGAAGCGGCAACGATGAGACCGAAGCAATTGGGGCACGCATCGTAGAGATGGCGAAGAGTGTCGTTAGTTTGCAGCGAGTCCTTAGCCGGCTGTCGACCAAGGTCGTCTAATTCGTCGATGAGCAGGTAGACCGCTGGCGAGAATCGCTCCTTCGCATCTCCTATCTCACCGACAAACAGGTTCACCACTCGCGAAAACAAAGTCACGGCTTCGTGTTCGCTTCCCATTCCCTGAAGAAGGAGATCTTTGAGCTGATCCGAGTCGCCGTCAGTGTGATAGATGCGGCTTGCTAGGTGGTAGGCCTCTGGAATCGGGTAGAGGAACCTCAGCGCCTCATCCGCGTTCTTCTCCTGGGACGTCTGCACCGTCAGCACGCGAACTTGAAGCCATTTGCAGAACTTTTTTAGGTCGTCGGGCATGAGACCACGGTCCACAAGATCTTCCCTCAATGCGGAGGAAAGAGAGAGCTTTCCCTTATCGCGTTTAAGGGTAGAAAGATAGTAAGCAATCCCTGCTTGATTCTTCTTCACCCAGCTTCTCGCCCAAAGAAGAGCATGCGATTTCCCTGTGCCCCAGTGACCGTAGAGCAAGACAAAGCTTGTAAGACCAACTTGGTCCGCACGCACACGGCTCAACAGTCGCTCAAGGACGATCTGTTGGCGTTCGTACCCCACCCAGATGGCTGCTCGAGGGTCATCGACCCCTACTGCGCTAGGACGAAAAGGGTTGTCCTTTAGATTGCTCGCAGCGTAAAAGTCGCTCGGATTCATTTTTTTTCCCTACCTCGATTGAGACAACAAATTTGCGCGAACCTCGCGCAGCTCAGTACCCAACTCTGTAACGTGCAATACAAACTTCTCAATCTCAACCCAATCGTCTGGATGCGATTGATAGGAGATTTCGTACTGAATATTGCGCCGTTGAAGACCCAGCGGATTGACGCCACTAAAGGTCATGTTTGCAGACCCAAGCGCCACAAAGTCGCTATGCTTTTGCTGGTCAGGCTTAAGCAGCTCACGATTCAGCGTGAACGCGTAGACCTTGGCGTGTAGGAATTCGTTGAAAAAGACATTGATGCCACGCGCCTCAAGATCGTTGTAGGGAGCTAGGTCAGATTCGCTAAGAGGTGGTGTCGTTACTAACCAAATGGTGGCCCCTCCCTCGATCAACTCATCGAGCATCTGGCCGAAGGGATGCGTGGAGCGAACTAACGACGGCGACATGTAGGGTGAAACGAGATAGACATCTTTATGGGGCAGGAAGCGCCGCCCGAGCAGATTTCCATAGAGGAATCGCTCGGCGTGGTTGTACAGAAGCCTCGAAGCTTGGGGCGCCCTTTTCGAACCCGCTTCAGTATCAGATGCTTCCAGCTCTTCTGTTCCCCGAGCAAACGTGCGTCGCGACTCACCCACCCCACCACGCATCGCATCGAGAATTGGATCTGAGGCAATCGTCACCCCCTCTACTGCGGGTGGCGCCCGAAGATTGTCCTCCACCGAATGCTGACCGGCGCGGTAGAGGGTTATTTCATCACCATTACGCACATAAATAATCCGCATTCCCTTGCTAATTTTTCGTATCCATCCTCCCTGGATGCCCTCGTATCGATGATCCTCCTTAGCATGCTCGATAAACCGGCCAGCAGGATCAAAGCACTTTCGCAAAGCGCGCCCCGCAAGAGCGGCGTCGCCTACCTGGATCAAATCGCCGAGGAAGTCACTGTGTAGTTTGACTGGCATCAGGTCGGACCGTGATTGCGTATTCGATAGACTTAGAAGGGCGAACAGTGATCGAAGGGATGAGTGCCTTTTTTCCTTGCCAAGCCGCTCCGAGATCGGGCGCACTAGTCCCATTTGCCAGCGCCTCGGCAAGGATCACGCTCGACACTATGTTGCTCGACACCTCGTTTCTAATCATGCTTCGATGCTGAGACAAACTCCGATAGGCTCCGTAGATGGTACCAATTCTCCGTGAGACTTCTAGTTTCTCCCAGCGAGAAAACAGCGCCTTCCCTCCGAGAGAGCGAAACAGGGCCAATTGAAACTCCCAGGAAGACAATAGGCGAAAGTGCTGAAAGCCTTCTGCTCTGAACTGGTTCGACTCAAGTTCGAACAACGTGGGCCACACCAAGAACGTGCCATCTGCCTTCGCAAACCCAGAATTAGCCAGTCCTACGAGGAAACGGTCTCCCTTTGTCGTTATCCGACCTTTCGCGATTAGGCCCAGGGACTCTGCCCAGCCACGCCTGGAAACAGAGACCTTTCTGAGGTAGTCGGGCGAAGGTGGGTCAACCTTGTAGACATCGATAGTCTGAGGAAGCCCGAGCCCTTGCGCCTTTGCACTAAGGGGCTGACTTCTCGTAAGACCAGCTAGACCTCCTCCGCTCGCACTACCCTTATTGGAACGCTGGCGTTCTATCGACACGGTCCGAGCAATTGCTTCGCGATCTCGCGGTACGGAAAAAATCTCAAAAAGTGCTTCGCGCTTTGCCTCGATCATCCGAACGAGCGTCTTGCCGACTTCCTGCTCGTTGAACTCGTGTCGAAGCCCGTTCAAGAAGATATCGCCGTCAAACTTCACTATTGCAGAGGCAATGAGAAATTCGAGCGACTCTTGCGGAATGACGACATGTAGCTTGCCAAGGATTCCGAGCGCTTCACCTACCAACCCAGGATAGACCTCTCTGTTCTTCACTCGAGCTAGGTCAAGGGCACCAAATACGTCTGCGATATTGTTTGTAATACCCCATTTCTTGTCGACCAACTCCGTCCAATCAGAGTCTCGAAAACTTGGCGTGTTGGCGTATGCCTCGCCAAAATCGCGCGCACGCGCAAGCAGGGATTCAAGCCCTACCGAGTAGCCTACTTTGCGAACGAAGACGGCAAAATTATCTGCCTGGGCTGTACCCACCATGCGCTGTAATCCTCGGACGAATTTTCACAAGAACTGTTCGACTCGTCGCATGATCGCCCACGAAGCAATCACCGGCGTCTAAGTAGCGAAGCATATCGCCGAAATCACCCACCGCAGCCCCGCCGCTCCTCATTTGGGCAATTGGCTTTGTAGGAATTCTCGAGATCGCAGCACCTACGTCGCTCTGAAACGTTAGTCGATGATTGAAAGTCAGATTCACCTGACTCAGGATGCGATCGTCGACCGCAGATGGCTGCTGGGTAGCGAGCACGAGCGAAAGGCCAGCGTCTCTGCCTCGCTTGACGTATTCAATCAATGCCGCTCGAGCCGGACTTGGCTGTCCTTGACCGGCGACAACATGCGCTTCATCGATCAGCAGCCAAACGCGGGAGGGCAACGAAGGACCGGTCAGTTGTTTGCCCTGGAATCGCGCTAGCTTTCTACGTGTATGGAAGTCGCCCATTCTCCGAAAAAGCACACGCGCAATAATTGCCGTGACCAATGACTTATCGACGTCCTTCAGCTCACGAAGCATAAAGACGTTGCATCTGTTTTCCGAAACCAACTGCTCAAACGTTAGGCCATTCTTGTCGAACAGTTGAGACGCCAAATAGTCCTCTAGCTTGTATACCAAGGCGTTGCGGCTACTCTCTGCAATTCCATGCCAGTTTGCATCCTGCCGAATATCATTGATTAGATCCAACAAGTCGAAATCCGCACCCTCTTGCCTCGAGAGCGCGGCTCGAATGATGTGTCCTTGGGGACTATAGACTTCTAGCCCAAGCAACAGGCACCAGTCCTCGTGCTCTACGTCTCTGGGCCTGATGCTGAAATAACTCTCTTCACCCAACATCTTTTCGGTTCCACGAGGGATCCAAAGGGTAACGTTTGCAAGTGCATTCGGCGGGATTCGCCACTGCGCCAGCGCCGCAAGCTGCTCTTTGTTCTCTTCAATTTCCGGGTTAGGTGGATATTTCAGGGTCCAAAACTGATTTTGGGTATCGATGAGTATGCTTGCTACAGGCTGCACTTCCTTCTGAATGGCCGACTTTGTTTGCAGCTCAGAAATTCCTTCGATGAGAACACCGAGGTCAAAGCTTTTTCCGCTCCCTCTGGTTCCGGTGATGTACACGACATGCGGAAAGCTGAGATCCAACCAAACGTCCGCCCCAAGCATGTTGGTGCTCGGGCAGGACTCGAAGACTTTGCCAATGAAGATGAGATCTTGTGAGGGCTGGTCAGCGTTGCTAGATGCGAGAACCAAAGTATTCGTCCTAGCTGAAAAGGACGACTTAACCACGGGGTCAGCGACGGTGTACTTAGTCGTTTCGAACGGCGCCCCAAAGTGCTCAAATCCCTTTTTCATACGCTCCCGCCTTGTAGTCTTTCAGCGACATCGTGAGGACGTCACCACCAGTACGAACAACGAAGATTCCATCAGGCGCAAGCGCGTCGACGAAGTGGCTCGCGTTTGCTGCAGCGGCCACAGCTATCACACCCATTCTTCTCGCCAGCTTCCGTATCTGACCCGCAATAACTGCAGCTGTAATCGGATCCACATTGGAACAAAATTCATCCAGCAGCCAAACGTCGGACTTGGACAAGAGCAGATTAGCCAGCATTGCCCGATATCGCTGACCCATACTCAGTAGTGAATAGGGCTTCACGAACACCATGGCCTCACTGAGTCCGACCCTGCAAAGAGCATCAAAGGCGAGCTCAGTTCCGTAGCGCTTGCCAAAATACTGCAAGAGAGGAACGTCTTCGGGAAGTGGCCGAAGCTCCCCCACTTTGGGGACGCTTGCTCCAAATTCACCTCTAAAAACCAGGCCCTTGGGGGACTTTTTCCCCTTCAGAGCCTGGAGGATGACGGACTTTCCTGCCCCACTCGCGCCAGTGATTAATGCGACATTTCCAGGCACAAGGTCAATCGATACCGGACCGACAAGCTTGGTTCGCACTCTTGACGTGTCGATCCCGAAGCTATCCATCGCTAAACGAACGTAAGGAGTTAGCGAGAGCCGCTGATCAACCCATACCTCCAAGTTCGACACCCGTAGACTCAACGCCGCGCGATTCACCTTGGCTGCCTTCTTGGGCGCTGCGGCGATGGGCCTCTCCGCTAGACATTGCTGGACATATCGATCGGACGACTCGTCGAGACCCGCGATGTGATATGGAATTGGGAAGCGCAGTATCGGACGGAATGCCAGCCACTCATCTGCTGGCATGCTATCGCGAGGATTCTTAGATTGGACTCGCTCCGAAAGGATCGCTCGAGCCTCTTCAAAACTTTTCCCTGTTTCTTCGCAATAGACCGAAAAGGCAGTGTGGTACTTCCGCTGCAGCCCCATGATCTGGGATTTTCCGGAGGCACCCTTTTGGATGCTCTTCAGATCATCAAGAATCCGGAGCAGGTTGCCCTCCGTATTCCCCGCGAACGCCAGCCCAGCCTTCGAGACGAAATCCATGTGGCGAAGCATTTCCGCCGAGATTTCGATGAACAGCGGCCGCTTGCCGCCCACGCTCCATCGCTCCCTTGCAAAAGTCTTGGCTTGCTTCACAAGTTGTGACGAAATTCCAAGGCCACGAAATTCCGGATCGACGACGACTCGAGCTATTCGAACTATTTGGTTGACAAATTTTTGCCCATCGCCAAGCCATCGCTCCCAAGAAGCCTCCCCTCCAGCATGAGAAAACGGCAGGCAGAAGAGGTCGTGTCGAGGCTTGCACATCATCAGTGGCATTTGCAGTTCTATGTAGCCCACGACTCGACTTCTGTTGGCGAGTCGAATCTTCGCAACGAGAACTGCCTTTCGACCGCCGACGCCTTTGCTTCCAGCCAATGGCGCGGACGGGTCCTCATTTAGCGATCTTCCCTTGTAGTGAAAGGACTCGAGCCGCTCATAGCCGGCAAAGTCCTCACTGGTTTGCACTTCGGCAAACGTCAGAGGATATGTGTCGATCCCGATTTGAAGGGTGCTTTCCAACTGATAGGAGGGAACAACTGGAATCCAGTCCTTACCGCCCGCGGATTCCAACTCGATCAGCTTGACCGAGCTACCGTTTCTAACACGAAGCCGATCGCCGGGGCCGACCAGCGAAAACCGGCCAAGTCTTAGCTCGGAAATTCGGCCCGAGGGGCCCGCCACCATGAGCACTCTTTCATGCGCTTTCGAGGAGCTTGTTGTGATCGTAATTATTGACATTTCAGTAACTTAGGTTTTCTTGGCCGCCACCATATCCGTAAGACTATAGCGGAGCTCCGTCAAAGACCAGGCGGACGTCGGCCGTGGTAGGGAAACACACCGGTTTCGAGATCAAGGGCGTCCGGTTAGACATGCAGTCACCCGGCGATTCGACATAATTGGTCCTCGCATCGATAAACCGAACTGCAGGATTCCGACTATGGATCTCTTTCTCGACTGCGAATGGGCAGACACCCTTGTGTCGACTCCCCTCAGATCAGTGCCACGAATAACTAGAGGCGGCCGGGTCGTTTGGGTGCGGAACTCGGCGGGCGTCAGCCCACCAAGGCTGTCATGGGGAATCTCGCGGTTGTAGTCGGCTA
>Ga0105239_10009913_pt1 | contig 10699 bp, 8 predicted proteins | sample KBSC44metaG_FD_92761 | JGI IMG/M metagenome (GOLD analysis project Ga0105239, IMG submission 92761) | Corn rhizosphere microbial communities from Kellogg Biological Station, Michigan, USA - KBS C4-4 metaG | ecosystem: Host-associated > Plants > Roots > Rhizosphere > Soil | place: Michigan, USA...
CTTCGTCGACGGCTTCGCCTCGGCCCGGGAATCGGCGAGCAAGTCCGTTTTGATCAATGGCGTGCTGCGCTTTGCCTCGCCCGCCGATGCCAGTGCCGCGGCCGGCGAGATGAACACGGCTGCCCTCCAGCTCAAGATTCGCGGTGCGGAGCCGAAAACGGTTGCCGTCCCCGATCATCCGGATGCGCTGGCATCGACCTACGACATCGATTCCCGCGGCACCAAGTTGACCACTGCGCGGTCGTTCACCGCACGCGGCCCGTATGTCCTGATCCAATTGGCCCAGTCGACGACCGGCGTCGATCCGGCCGTAGCGTTGATCGCCAAGGCGATCGGTGCGCAGGTCGCTGCGCTCGAACCGTTCAAACCGGCGGCCGACCTGGCGTCGGTACCGGTCGATCCCACGGGGCTGCTGGCGTTGACGTTGCTGACCGACACGCCGCGCAACTCCCAGAACGCCGTCTACTCCGGCACCGGGGCCCTGCACTTCCAGAGCAACCCGATCTCGTCGGCCAAGGTGTTCCAGGACAATGGCGTAACAGGGTTCGCCCGGGGGAAGACCAGCGTGTATCAGGCGAAGGACCCGGTGTCAGCAGTGAACGTGGCGAACACCTTCGGTAAAGAGGTGTCGGTCGACGGCACCGAGACTGCCGATCCGGTGCCGGCGCTGACGCTCAGCCGCTGCATTCTCCTGGCCAATCCGAAGCAGTTCTACTGTGTCGCGCCGGCCGGCAATTACGCCATCGAGGCGCGGAGCGCCGAATTGAAGGACGTGCACGAACAGGTTGCCGCCCAATACATTCTGTTGACGGCTAAGCCCTAGCGGAGCCGTCCAGTGAGCGGCCGGTGGCCGACTGCAGCAGGCAGATGACGGTGCTGGGTAGCGGCGTGTGTCCGGTGCGGTCCATGTTCGAGTCGATCAGGTAGGTCGAGGTGTACCGGCTGTTCTGGCCGGCGTACTGCGCCAGACCTGCCGCGCACCGCTGATCGGCAACACCGGCGATGGCGTCATTGACCGCGACACTGGCGCGAAGGAAGACCTCGGCGATATGTGGTGCGGCACAGTCGACCAGGGTCACCTCGACGACGCCAGGGTCGGTGGGTGGCGGTGTGCGCAGGCAGTCGCCGACCTGCAGGTCGACCCACTTGGCCTGCCGCGCATTCGGTTTCACCGGCACGATGGGTACCGGGGAGGGGAGCTGGGCCGCCGATGTCGTGAGCGGCGGTGCGCTCGAGGTGCTCGGTGTGCTCGACGGCGGCGTCGCGGACGTATTCGAACCACAGGCCGCGAGCAGCGACATTGCCGCGACCTGCCACACGATCCGGTGTGGGCGAACGGTCATGGCTGCCATGGTAGTGCTTGCCGGGCGGTATTCGGGCGTGGACGGTTACCATCGCCATACCAGCGACACCAGGAGGCCGGCATGTCCGAATACACCGTCGGTGACTATCTGCTGGATCGGCTTGCCGAACTCGGCGTCACCGAGATATTCGGTGTACCAGGCGATTTCAACCTGGAACTGCTCGACCATGTGATCGCACACCGGGACGTCCGCTGGGTCGGCAGCGCCAATGAACTCAACGCCGGGTACGCCGCGGACGGCTACGGCCGGCTGCGCGGCATGGCGGCGCTGATCACCACATTCGGTGTCGGCGAGCTATCGGCGGCCAATGCGATCGCCGGCAGTTATGCCGAGCATGTCCCGGTGGTCCACATCGTCGGCGCCCCGTCCATCGACGTCCAGGGCTCCCGCCGGGTGATCCACCACTCACTCGGCGACGGCGATTTCGACCACTTTCTGCGCATCGCCCGCGAAATCACCTGCGCACAAGCCAAACTCGTGCCGGCCACGGCCACCCGCGAGATCGACCGGGTCCTGTCCGAGGTGCACGAGCGCAAGCTGCCCGGCTACCTGATGCTGGCCACCGATGTCGCCCGATTCCCCGTCGAACCACCGACCGGACCCCTGCCGCGGTACACCAGCGGCACAAGCCCACGGGCCCTGTCGCTGTTCACCGCGGCCGCCGCGCGCCTCATCGGCGAGCATCAGCTGACAGTGCTCGCTGACCTGCTGGTGCACCGACTGGAAGCCGTCCCCCAGCTCGAGGCACTGCTGGCGGCCGACGTCGTGCCGCACGCCACGCTGATGTGGGGCAAGAGCCTGGTCGACGAATCCGCGCCGGAATTCCTCGGCATCTATGCGGGCACGTCCAGCCAGGAATCAGTCCGCCGGGCCATCGAAGAAGCCCCGGTGCTGGTGACCGCCGGTGTGCAGTTCACCGACATGGTCAGTGCCTCGTTCACTCAGCAGATCGATCCCGCGCGGACCATCGACGTCGGCCCGAACCAGAGCACGGTGGCCGGCGAAGTCTTTGCGCCACTGGATATGTCGGCGGCGCTCGATGTGATCACCGGCATCCTCAAGACCCGGCCCACCCGGTCGCCCGCCGTGCCACAGCCGGGGCCCGACGCGCCCGACCCGGTGCTCGAACCGGACCGGCCGCTCACCCAGAAGGCCCTGTGGGACAAGGTCTGTGGCGCCCTCACGCCGGGCAATGTGGTGCTGGCCGAACAGGGGACGTCGTACTACGGCATGGCCCGGCACCGGCTGCCCAGCGGCGTGGCGTTCATCGGTCAGCCGCTGTGGGCGTCCATCGGCTACACGCTGCCTGCCGCGCTCGGTGCGGGTCTGGCGGAGCGGGACCGTCGTCCGGTGTTGCTGATCGGCGACGGCGCCGCGCAGCTCACCATTCAGGAACTCGGCCAGTTCGGCCGCGAGGGGGTACCCGCGGTGGTGATCCTGGTGAACAACGACGGCTACACCGTCGAACGCGCGATCCACGGTCCCACCGCGCCGTACAACGACATCGTGAACTGGCGGTGGCGCGACGTCCCGGCGGCCCTCGGCATTCGAAACCCGTTGTCGCACCGAGCGACAACCTGCGGCGAGTTGGACGCGGCACTGGCCGATGCGGCTGCTCATCCCGACGATCTGGTCTTCATCGAAGCCGTGGTGACCGAACTGGATGTGCCGCCGCTCCTGGAGGAACTCGCCGCGGCCATTGCGAAGGCGAACAAAGCGGCCGGCAACTGAGGCGCGGGTTGTCCCGTTACCGGGGACGTGCCTTATCCGGCCCCAGGTAGGCGTCGGCCCAGGCGCCGATGATCCGTCCCGCGCGCTTGGCCTGTCCCGGCCCGGTCAGTAGGTGTTCGGTGCCCTCCAGCGACACGAAGCTGCGCGGGTGGCGGGCGGTGCGGAAGATCTCGCTGGCGTTCTCGATGCCCACGGTGTTGTCGGTGGGGGAGTGCAGGATCAGTAGCGGCAGGTGTAGTTCCTTGATCTTGGCGTGCAGCTTGGCCGCGCGGACGTCCTCGACGAAGTCGCGCTTGAGGGTCAGTTCGCGCCCGCCGACCATCCACTGCGCGCTGCCGTTCGCGAGCACGCAGTCGAGGATGTCGTCGTACTGGTTCTCGACGTGTGACGGATCGATGGGCGCGCCGACGGTCACGACCGCGCGGACCCCGGGCGCCTGCCGTGCCGCGGACAGCACCGACGCGCCTCCGAACGAGTGGCCCACCAGCAATGCCGACGGGGTGCCGCGCTCGGTCATGAACTTGCACGCCTCGATGACGTCGTTGGTCTTGTGGGTGAAGGACCCATCGCCCCAATGGCCTTCGGAGTCGCCCAGCCCGATGGCGTCGAAGCGGAGCATCCCGATGCCGTCGGCGGCCAGCTGTTTGCAGATCCGCGCCGCGGCGGGGGAGTCCTTGCCGAGCGTGAAACCGTGAGAGAAGACGCCCCAGCCGCGTGGGGTGCCTTCAGGGAGGTCGATGATCCCGGCGAGCATGGGGCCGGTGGAACTCTGGAACTTGACGCGTTCAGCCACGGGACGGGTTTATCACGGCTGGCAAGCCGGACGTGGCCGATTCTTTGCTGGAGGCCATCGGTAGGGTGGAGGTTTCACGGGAAACACGACCTGCGGGTCGTAGCGGTCAGTGACGCCTGCGCCCCGTATGTAGTCCTGAGATCCGGAGCAGAGTCGTGACCCTGAACACCATCGCCTTCGAGCTGGTTCCGCCGAACATCGAGCGCGGTCCCCAGTTTGCGGTCGACGAGGCGCACAAGGTGCTGCTCACCGCCGCGGCCGTCGGCCTCGAGGGGCGTATCCGGCACGTGATGATCCCCGGCATGATCGAGGAAGACGGCGACCGGCCCATCGAGATGAAGCCGAAGATGGACGTCCTCGACTTCTGGCAGTTGATGAAGCCCGAGCTGCCTGGTATCCGTGGGCTGTGCACGCAGGTGACGTCGTTCCTGGACGAGGACGCGCTCGCGAAGCGGCTGAGCGTGCTGCAGGAGGCGGACTTCGACGGCATCGCTTTCGTCGGTGTCCCGCGCACCATGAGCGACGGCGAGGGCGCCGGTGTGGCGCCGACCGACGCGTTGACGATCTACCGCGACCAGGTACCCAACCGCGGCGTCATCCTGATTCCGACGCGCGATGGTGAGCAGGGCCGCTTCAACTTCAAGATCAATCAGGGCGCCACCTATGGCATGACCCAGTTGCTGTACTCGGACACCATCGTGGGCTTCCTGAAGGAGTTCGCCGCGACCACCGAGCATCGCCCCGAGATTCTGCTGTCGTTCGGGTTCGTCCCGAAGATGGAATCGAAGGTCGGTCTGATCAATTGGCTCATCCAGGATCCGGGCAATCCTCTGGTCGCCGCCGAGCAGGAGTTCGTGACGCGACTGGCCGGCGAGGAGCCCGCGGCCAAGCGCGCGCTGATGCTCGACCTGTACAAGCGCGTCATCGATGGTGTCGGTGAGCTCGGTTTCCCGATCAGCATCCATCTCGAAGCCGCGTACGGAGTGTCCAAGCCGGCGTTCGAGACCTTCGCTGAAATGCTGGAGTACTGGGCGCCCGACAAGGTCTAGCCTTTCGACGGGAAACCGCGTGCCGGCAGGTCTTTCCACGAAATCTCCCTGCCGCGAAGTCATTCGGCGGGCTTGCTCACGAGCCGCCACCCTTGCCGCCGAACAACCGTCCGGCATCGGCGGCCGTCAGTCCGCCGGGCATCGTCGGCATCCGGACTTCGGCACGACGGGCGGTGTCGTCGGGCCGGTCGGCGGAATCCGACGCTTTGCGGATCTGATTCGCGGCCGCCTCGGCGGCAGCTCCGCTGTATTGCTGCGCGCTGATTGAAACCGCCGGTTGAGACCGGGGGATCGCGCCTGGCGCCATGCGCCCGGCGGGCGTCATCGGAGCGGTCGAGGTGCGGCCAGCATTGGTCTGCGCGCTCACTGAACTGGTCGGTTCGGGGCGATCGATCACCGGACCCGGGTGGGGGCCTTTCGCGGCGGCCGGCGTCGCGAGGCCGATCGACAGAGCTGACAACCCGATCGCGGTCGCTGTGGCGAAGCGCGTGACGGAACGACGGAGCTCGGTGCCGGAGCGGTAAGTGGTGTTCATGGCGCCGCCTTTCTAGATACTTGCTTGAACAAGTAACCACTGGCACCTATTCCAACTGGTCTTATCCTTCGTTGGGGCCGGAGTATGATGGTTAGACAAGCAATGAATTCTGGGGGGGTGCGCTGATGGCGACGGAGAGCGATGAAGGCCGGGAGACGTGTGAGGCGATGGTGCTGCCGACGGCGGCCCGCAGCGGCCCCGTCAGTCATGCGGTCTTCCAGCTCACCCGGCTGACGAGAACGATCGTCGCGACGCTGCTGCGTCCCCTCGGCCTGTACCCGGGCCAGGAGCTGGTGATGATGTACCTGTGGGATCGCGGCCCGCTTCGCCAGACGGATTTGGTGCGACTCACCAGCTCCGATGCGCCGACGATGACCCGCATGATTCAGCGGCTGGAACATGCCGGATTCGTGCGACGCTTCCCGAGTCCCGAGGACAAGCGCGCTCATCTGATCGAGGCCACGCCGGCCAGCCGCGGATTGCGTGATCAGATCGAGGGTGTGTGGCGCGAGATCGAAGAATTGACCGTCGGCGATCTCAGTGAAGCGGAGCGGGCAACCGTGCTGCGCGTCGTGCAGGGTCTGGAACATCGGCTTGCCGGTGCGGCGATGGGCTCGGCCGGCCGCGACTTGCCTACCCCGTGACGTCGCGCCCGATCAAGTGCCGGGCGATGACCCACTGCAGAACTTCGTTGGCGCCTTCGAAGATCTCGAGGATCTTGGCGTCGCGGTAGATCTCTTCGAGTCGGTAGCTTTCGCCGGTCGCCGAGACCCGCCGCGCAAACCCGTAGCCGCCATGGATTTGGAGCGCGTCACGGGCGAGGTCGTTGGCGAGCCGGGTTGCGTAGGACTTGGCCATGGACGCTTCCGGCTCACCGGAGCGGTCGCCGCGGTCAAGCCGGACGGCCGCCTTCTGGTACATCGCGCGGGCGGCTTCCAGTTCTGTTGCGCGTTCCGCCAATTTGTACTGCCAGTACTGCATCTCGCCGAGCTTGCGGCCGAACAGTTCACGGCTCCGAAGCCGGGCCACCGCCAGGTCGAGGGCGACCTGCGCGACGCCGACACCGGCCGCCGCGATGCCGAGACGCCCGGCGGCCAGGGACGCCAACGCTGTTGCCAGGCCTCGACCGGCTTCGCCGAGTGCATGGTCTGCCGGCACCGCAACGTTGTCGAAAACGATGTCGGCGGTGATCTGGCCGCGGTGGCCCATCTTCAGATCCGGTTCACCGACCTGGACGCCGGGGCTGTGCATGTCGATGAGGAGCATGGTCGCGTTGGTGGTGTCGCCGTCCCGGCAGAGCACGCAGACCCATTCGGCGACAACAGAATTGGTGATCCAGCGCTTCCGTCCGTTGACAGTGAATCCGTCTGGCGTGCGGGTGGCGACGGTCTGCAATGCGGTCGGCGTCAGATCGCTCGACGCATCGGGTTCGGTTGTGGCGAAGGCGAACACGGCGTCGCCGCTGATGAGGTCGGGGAGGACACGCTCGCGGATGTGGGGTTGCGCGAACGAGAGTGCCCGGGCATTGAGGATGCACTGCCCGTCGTACACACCGGCCAAACTTGAGCTCTCGTAGGCGATCTCCTCGGTGACGATGCAGGTCGCCAGCATCGGGTGCCGCAGGCCGGCGCCGAACGGTTGCTCGAACGGCACCGCGAAACAACCGGCGCCGGCAAGGCCTTTGAAGGCGCTCCACGGGAATGAGTCGACAGACTCCTCGCGCTGTGCGATCTCACGCGCCACCGGCGCCAGGTGCGTCGCGACGGCGTCGCGCGCCAACGCGCGGATGTGCTGCACATCGTCGGGCAGGAACACGTCGTGCCACATGCGGTCGGCGGTTCGGGTGATGGATTCGGTGTCCATGCGCATCCTCCTGCGGTTGGTGCGGCTGAGCGTAGGCAAATCCACCTAAACTAGTCAACCCTGACTAGTTTATGATTCGGTCATGACGCAACCTCGCCGTGCCCAACGCCGCGGCATCGCGGTGCATGAGCGCATCCTGGATGCCGCAGTACGCGCCCTCGTCGAGCACGGGTACGCCGGCACCTCGACACTGCGCATCCAGCAGATGGCGGAGGTCAGCCGCGGGAGCCTGCTGCACCAATTCCCTTCGCGTGACGCCCTACTCGTCGCCGCGGTCCAGCACCTTGCCGAAGCGCGGTTCCACGAAATGAGTACGCGGACCACATGGCCGGACGATCGTCGCGACCGGATTCGCGCGGCGGTGACGTCGATGTGGTCGACGTACCAACAGGACTACTTCTGGGCGGCGACCGAATTGTGGCTTGCCGCACGGCACAACCCGGAACTTCGCGTCAGCCTCGAACAGCAGGAACGCGTGCTCTACAAGCAGGTGCGCACGGTGACCGATGCCATGTTCGGCGCGCCGCTCAATGAGCACCCGGACTACGCTCGCGTCCGCGAAACGCTCAACACCAGCATGCGCGGTGTCGCGTTGACCTACGCGTTCGATCGGCGGAACGCGGCGCGCGATCCCCATGTCACGGACTGGGTCGCGCTCGCGGTCAAGGTGCTGTTGGACGCGTAGACCGCCTATCCTGGGACCAGTGTCCGACCAACAGCAGCGCGAACTGCGTGATCGTCTGGATGGTCTGACCATCCGCGACGCCGCGCGGCTGGACCGTCGGCTGAAGAACCTGCGGGGTGAAAACCCGGAGAAGATCGCCGAACAGATCGCGGCGGCGGAAGGCGTGATCGCCAGTCGCCTCGCGGCCGTGCCCACCATCACCTACCCCGATCTGCCGGTCACCGACCGTCGGGCCGAGATCGCCAAGGCCATCACCGAGAACCAGGTGGTGATCGTCGCCGGTGAGACCGGCTCGGGCAAGACGACGCAGCTGCCCAAAATCTGTCTGGAACTCGGCCGCGGCATTCGCGGCACCATCGGCCACACCCAGCCCCGCCGGCTGGCGGCCCGGACGGTGGCCCAGCGGATCGCCGACGAAACCGGCACCGCGTTGGGCGGCGCCATCGGTTACACCGTGCGGTTCACCGATCAGGCCAGCGACTCGACCCTCGTCAAACTGATGACCGACGGCATTCTGCTCGCCGAGATTCAGAGGGACCGGCGGTTGTTGCGGTACGACACCCTGATCCTCGACGAGGCCCACGAACGCAGCCTCAACATCGACTTCCTGCTGGGGTATTTGCGCGAGTTGTTGCCGCGGCGGCCCGATCTCAAGGTCATCGTGACGTCGGCGACCATCGAGCCGGAGCGATTCGCGAAGCACTTCGGCGGAGCCGAACATGGGCGCAGTTTTGATGCGCCCATCGTCGAGGTGTCGGGCCGTACCTATCCCGTCGAAATTCGTTACCGCCCTTTGGAAGTCCCCGTCGCGGTCGACGACAGCGAAGACCCTGACGATCCGGACCACGAGATCGTCCGCACCGAGCCGCGCGACCAGACCGAGGCGATCGTCGACGCGGTGCGGGAACTGGAATCTGAACCGGCCGGCGATGTGCTGGTGTTCCTGTCCGGCGAGCGGGAAATCCGGGACACCGCAGAGGCGTTGCGTGATGCTCTCGCCGGCGACGTGTTCCCGACAGAGATCCTGCCGTTGTACGCCCGGCTGCCGACCGCGGACCAGCAGAAGGTCTTCAACGCCAAGCCCGGCGGCCCACGCCGGATAGTGTTGGCCACCAACGTCGCCGAGACGTCGCTGACTGTCCCCGGCATCCGGTACGTCGTCGACCCGGGCACCGCGCGCATCTCGCGGTACAGCCGACGGACCAAGGTGCAGCGGCTGCCGATCGAACCGATCTCGCAGGCGTCGGCCGCACAGCGGTCCGGCCGGTCGGGCCGTACCGCGCCAGGCGTGTGTATCCGGTTGTACTCGGAAGAGGATTTCGCGAGCCGGCCCCGTTACACCGACCCGGAGATCCTGCGCACCAACCTCGGCGCAGTCATCCTGCAGATGGCGGCACTGGGACTGGGCGATATCGAGGCCTTCCCGTTCCTGGATCCGCCAGATGCGCGCAGCATCCGCGACGGCATCCAATTGCTCCAGGAATTGGGCGCTTTCGATGCCAAGGGTGCCATCACCGAGGTGGGACGCCGGCTGGCTCGCCTCCCGCTGGACCCGCGCGTCGGCAGGATGATCCTGCAGGCCGATACCGAAGGCTGCGTCCGCGAGGTGCTGATCCTGGCTGCCGCGCTGTCGATCCCGGATCCACGGGAGCGGCCGTCCGACCGGGAAGAGGCCGCGCGGCAGAAGCACGCCCGATTCGCCGACGAGCACTCGGACTTCATTTCCTACCTGAACCTGTGGAACTACCTGCGTGAGCAACGGAACCAGTTGTCGGGCAGTGCGTTCCGCCGAATGTGCCGTGACGAGTTCCTGCACTATCTGCGGATTCGGGAATGGCAGGACCTGGTCGGCCAACTGCGGAGCATCGCCGGGGACCTGGGCATCCGGGAGTCGGGAGACGACGCCGACCCGCTGCGTATCCACACCGCGCTGACCGCGGGATTGCTGTCGCACGTCGGGCTGCGGGAAGGCGAGACGCGCGATTACCAGGGCGCCCGTAACTCGCGGTTCGTGTTGGCGCCGGGTTCGGTGCTGACGAAGAAGCCGCCGCGGTGGATCGTCGTCGCCGACTTGGTGGAGACCAGTCGGCTGTTCGGCCGCATCGCGGCCCGCATCGAACCCGAGACCGTCGAGCGGGTCGCCGGAGATCTGTTGCAGCGCACCTTCAGTGAGCCGCACTGGGACGCACGTCGGGGCGCCGTCATGGCGTTCGAACGCGTGACGCTCTACGGACTGCCATTGGTGCCGCGCCGTCGGGTCGGGTACGCGCAGGTGGACCCGGTGGTCGCGCGCGAGCTGTTCATCCGGCACGCGTTGGTCGAGGGGGACTGGCAGACGCGCCACCACTTCTTCCGGGACAACACGCGCCTGCGGACCGAACTGGAGGAGCTGGAGGAGCGGGCCCGGCGCCGGGATCTTTTGGCCGGCGACGACGAGGTCTACGCCTTCTATGACCAGCGCGTGCCGGAGAGTGCCGTGTCGGCACGGCATTTCGATGCCTGGTGGAAGAAACAACGGCACGCTACGCCAGACCTGCTGACTATGACGCGCGACGACCTGTTGCGCACGGACACCGATGCCGACCAGCCCGATGCGTGGCAGACCGGTGACCTCACGCTGCCGTTGAGCTACCGGTTCGAGCCCGGCGCCGCCGATGACGGTGTGACGGTGCATGTTCC
>Ga0105239_10009916_pt1 | contig 10697 bp, 7 predicted proteins | sample KBSC44metaG_FD_92761 | JGI IMG/M metagenome (GOLD analysis project Ga0105239, IMG submission 92761) | Corn rhizosphere microbial communities from Kellogg Biological Station, Michigan, USA - KBS C4-4 metaG | ecosystem: Host-associated > Plants > Roots > Rhizosphere > Soil | place: Michigan, USA...
CGCGATCTACCTCGTCGTGCTCGACTTCGCCGGCTACTGGTATCACCGCTGGCAGCACAAGTTCGGCATCTGGTGGGAGCTGCACGCGGTCCATCACAGCCAGCGGCAGATGTCGCTGTGGTGCGACGACCGCAACCACCTGCTCGACGACGTGCTCCAGTCGTGCTTCTTCGCTGCGATCGCGCTCGTGATCGGCGTGACGCCGTCGCAGTTCGTCGTGCTGACCGCGGTCACCAACTTCCTGCAGAGCATCCAGCATACGAATGCGCGGCTGTCGTTCGGCCGGCTCGGCGAGCGCCTGCTCGTGAGCCCGACCTTCCACCGGCGCCACCACGCGGTCGGCTACGGTCACGAAGGCACCAAGTACGGCTGCAATTTCGGCGTGCTGTTCCCGTGGTGGGACGTCATGTTCGGCACCGCGTCGTGGAACCGCACGGTCGAGCCGACCGGCATCCGCGAGCAGATCGACGGCGTGTCCTACGGCGATGGCTTCTGGGCGCAGCACGGCCTCGCGTTCGTGCGGATCTTCCGGCGCCTCGTTCCCGCGAAGCGCGGCGCGGCGTCGGCCTGAGCTCGTCACCGTCCCGTTGAACCGCTTCCCCACACGGCCCGCATGCGCTTTGGCGCATGCGGGCCGTGTGGTTTATCCTTTCCCCGTTTTTCTCCGTCGATACAGGTTCGCATGAACGACTTGCTGCGCTCCTTCATCCGGGCGCTCGCCAGCGCGCTGCACCCGCGCATGCTGTGGCTGACCCTGATGCCGTTCGTCGTCTCGGCGCTGCTGTGGGGCGTGTTGCTGTGGTTCTCGTGGCAGACGCTGATCGATGCCGCGCGCGGTGCGCTCGACGGCTTCGTCCTGACCGCCGCGCTGTACCGCGCGTTCGACGCGATCGGGATGTCGCAGCTGCATGCGGTCGTCGCGCCGTTCGTCGTCGTGTCGCTCGCGATTCCGCTGATCGTGCTGACCGTGCTGCTGCTGATCGCGACGATCTCGATGCCCGTCGTGATCAAGCACCTGTCGAACCGCCAGTTCGCCGCGCTCGAGGCGAAGCGGGGCGGCACATTTCTCGGCAGCGTGGTCAATTCGCTCGGCGCGGCGCTCGTCGGCGTCGTGCTGCTCGTCGTCACGATCCCGCTGTGGTTGATTCCTCCGTTCTTCGCGCTGCTGCCGCCCGTCATCTGGGGCTGGCTCACGTACCGCGTGATGACCTACGACGCGCTCGCCCAGCACGCGAGCCGCGACGAGCGCCGCGCGCTCGTGCGCCAGCATCGCTGGCCGCTGATCGGCATCGGCGTCGCGACCGGGTTGCTCGGCACCGTGCCGACCTTCGTGTGGGTGTCGTCGGTCTGGATGATGGTGCTGTTTCCGTTCGTGGCGGCGGCGATGATCTGGGTTTACGCTTTCATCCTGGTCTTCTCGGCGCTGTGGTTCGGGCACTATTGCCTGCGCGCGCTGGACGACCTGCGCGCGCGTTCGCGCGCCACCGCAATCGACATGGGGCAGGCATGAGCATCGGCATCATCATCATCGGCGACGAAATCCTTTCAGGCCGCCGGCAGGACAAGCATCTGGCGAAGGTCATCGAGCTGCTCGGCGCGCGCGGCCTCGCGCTCGACTGGGCCGAATACGTCGGCGACGATCCGGCGCGGATCACCGCGACGCTCGCCCGCGCGAGCGCGTCCGGCGACATCGTGTTTTGCACGGGCGGGATCGGCGCGACGCCGGACGACCATACACGCCAGTGCGCCGCCGCCGCGCTCGGCGTGCCGCTCGCGCTGCATCCGGAAGCGAAGGCGCTGATTTCGGAGCGCATCCGCGAGACGCATACCGATCCGGCCACGCCGGTCGACTTCGATTCGCCGGAAAATCGCCACCGCTTCAACATGGGCGTGTTTCCGGCGGGCGCGACGATCATCCCGAACGGCTATAACCGGATTCCCGGTTTCTCGGTCGGCGAGCTCCATTTCGTGCCCGGCTTCCCGGTGATGGCGTGGCCGATGATCGAATGGGTGCTCGATACGAAATACCAGCATCTCCATCATGTGACGCCGCACGCGGAGCGCTCGCTGTTCGTGTTCGAACTGCCCGAATCGACGCTGACGCCGCTGATGGAGAACATCGAGCGCGACTTCCCCGGCGTGCGCGTCTTCAGCCTGCCGAGCGTGGGCGACGCGGAGCGCGGCGGCATCTACGCGCGCCGGCATATCGATCTCGGCGTGAAGGGCGAGCCGGAAGCGGTCGCGGCCGCGTTCGTGAAGCTGCGCGAAGGCGTGCACCTGCTCGGCGGCGACGTCGTCGAGCCGGATGCGCCGCGCGCCTGAGCAGCCCGCGATCCTTCACGCAAACGGGCCGCGCAAAAACCACGGGCCGCGCAACGCGGCCCGTCATCGGGATGTCATCGCCCGGCTCGACGATGTGGCAGTCGGGCGTGCCTGAACGGATGCGCGCTCAGGCGCCGATCCACGGCAGTTTCCGGAAGCACCAGCCGTCGACCGTCTTGCGGTGGCCTTCGCCGTCCTTGCCGCCCTCGAAGCCTTCGAGCAGGTCGAACGCCTTCGTGAAGCCGGCCTGCGCCGACGCGACCGCGGCGAGCTTCGAGCGCGCGGCGCTGCGGCACAGGAACAGGATGGGCGTATCGGCCGGCAGGGCCGCCTTCAGTTCGTTGACGAATTCGGCGTTCGGCACGCCGCCCGGGTAGCGCGTCCATTCGAGGTGCAGGTACTGGCCGTCGCCGACGAGCGGGCGGCCGACCCAGTCGAGCTCGGCGCGGGTGCGCACGTCGACGAGGCGCGCCGACGGGTCGAGCTGCAGCAGTTCGAATGCCTCGACCGGCAGCAGCGCGCCGGCATAGTTGAGCGCGCCTTGGGTGCGGCGTTCTTCGGCCTTCGCGTAAAGCTGGTCGAGCGTACTCATGGCAGGAGGTCTCCGTATGGTTCGATCAAACGAACATTCTAGCGCGCCGCCGCCGCGCGGATGTGGGCGTAGCCTGCCGCGCATGCACCGCTCCGTGCTCACCAAAAGAGTGCAGAATGGTGCGTATGCACCACAATGATTCAGCCGCGCATGTGCCCTCCGGAGATTGCACCATTTTAGTGCGATCGCGCGGCCCCCGGTGCGGCGCCCGGCCCCGCAATCGCGCAGCAGGGCCCCGTGGTGGCGCGGGCTGGCGCGATTCATGTCGCATCTGTGCATGGCTGGCACGGTTGCTGCTATATAGAATTCGGTCGACCCGGGGCGCGCTGCGCCAAAGCCAGACTCCGGGCAGCTCGGTAAACGAGGCGGTTCCCAGTCCGCCGGAATTGTTCAATCAGGAGAAGAGGTTATGAGTAAAACCGTCGCCGACGTCATGCAGCTCGTGAAGGACGAGGACGTCAAGTTTGTCGATTTCCGCTTCACGGATACGCGCGGCAAGGAACAGCACGTGTCGGTGCCGGTTTCGGCGTTTGACGAAGACAAGTTCGAAAGCGGCCATGCATTCGACGGCTCGTCGATCGCCGGCTGGAAGGGCATCGAGGCGTCGGACATGCTGCTCATGCCGGACCCGAGCGCTGCCTTCATCGATCCGTTCTATGAAGAGTCGACGCTCGTGCTGACCTGCGACGTGGTCGAGCCGGCCGACGGCAAGGGCTACGAGCGCGATCCGCGTTCGCTCGCGAAACGCGGCGAAGCGTACTTGAAGAGCACGGGCATCGGCGACACGGCCTACTTTGGTCCGGAACCGGAATTCTTCATTTTCGACTCGGTCCAGTGGAACACGGACATGTCGGGCTGCTTCGTGAAGATCAACTCCGAAGAAGCACCGTGGTCGGCAGGCAAGGAATTCGAAGGCGGCAACACGGGCCACCGCCCGGGCACGAAGGGCGGCTACTTCCCGGTCGCGCCGGTCGACACGTTCCAGGACATGCGTTCGGAAATGTGCCTGTTGCTCGAACAGCTCGGCATCCCGGTCGAAGTGCACCACCACGAAGTGGCGGGCCAGGGCCAGAACGAAATCGGCACGAAGTTCTCGACGCTGGTTCAGCGCGCCGACTGGACGCAATGGTCGAAGTACATCATCCACAACGTCGCGCACTCGTACGGCAAGACGGCGACGTTCATGCCGAAGCCGGTCGTCGGCGACAACGGTTCGGGCATGCACGTTCACCAGTCGATCTGGAAGGACGGCCAGAACCTCTTCGCGGGCAACGGCTATGCCGGCCTGTCGGAACTGGCGCTGTTCTACATCGGCGGCATCATCAAGCACGCCCGTGCGCTGAACGCGATCACGAACCCGACGACGAACTCGTACAAGCGTCTGGTCCCGCACTTCGAAGCACCGGTCAAGCTCGCTTACTCGGCGCGCAACCGTTCGGCATCGATCCGCATTCCGCACGTGTCGAACCCGAAGGGCCGCCGTATCGAAACGCGCTTCCCGGATCCGATGGCGAACCCGTACCTCTGCTTCACGGCGCTGATGATGGCCGGCCTCGACGGGATCCAGAACAAGATCCATCCGGGCGAAGCCGCGGACAAGAACCTGTACGACCTGCCGCCGGAAGAGGATGCAAAGATCCCGACCGTCTGCGCGGGCCTCGACCAGGCACTGGAAGCGCTCGACAAGGATCGCGAGTTCCTGACGCGCGGCGGCGTGTTCACCGACAGCATGCTCGATGCGTACCTCGCGCTGAAGGAGCAGGAGCTGGCGAAGTTCCGCATGACGACGCATCCGATCGAGTTCGAGATGTACTACTCGCTGTAATCGGCGATGGCGCTTCGAGTGAGCGCCGTCATGCCGGTTCGTTCCCGTCGCGCGGCCTGCGGCGGGAACCGCGGAGTCTGAAAGGGGACGGCGTCCAGCCGTCCCTTTTTTGTTCCGCAAATTTTCATGTTCCCACCCGGTGAGGCGCGACGATACGCAAGATGGCTCTGAAAAATCTGATCAAGGCGAAGACGGGGCAGCCCGAGCGACTGACGGAAGACGAGCGGCTCGCGCGCTCGGGCCTGCTTGCGGGGCTGGAGGCACTGCCGACGGTCGTGATCGTGCTCGACCGCAAGACGCTCCGGGTTGCGTTCGCGAACCCGTCCGCGGAGGCGATGCTCGACATCTCGCGGCGGCAGCTCGCGCAGCGGCCGTGGGGCGAGATTTTTCCGAACGCGAACGAGCTCGCGGCGACGATCACCGCGATCGGCCAGGAGCGTTTTCACGCGACGCATCTCGACACGGTGCTCGACCGGCCCGGCCACGAGGCGCTGCACGTGCATGCGATCGTCGGCTTCCTCGAGACCGCGCCCGATTTCGTGCTCGTCGAACTGTTCGAGAACGAACGGCAGTCGCGCACCGATCGCGAGGAACGGATCCACGACCTCACCGCGGTCAACAAGCAACTGATCCGCAATCTCGCGCACGAGATCAAGAACCCGCTCGGCGGCATTCGCGGCGCAGCCCAGCTGCTCGAATTCGAGCTGAGCGAGCGCGAGCGCGGCGAGCTGCGCGAATACACGCAGGTGATCATCAAGGAGTCCGACCGCCTGCAGACGCTCGTCGACCGCTTGCTGGAGCCGCACCGGCATCCGCATATCGTCGGCGACGTGAACATTCATGAAGTGTGCGAACGCGTGCGCGCGGTGATGCTCGCAGAATTTCCGCGCGGCCTCACGATCGAGCGCGACTACGACGTCAGCGTGCCCGACCTGCGCGGCGACAAGGAGCAGCTGATCCAGGCGCTGCTGAACATCGTGCGCAACGCGGCGCAGGCGCTGCGCGAACGGATCGCGCAGGGCGACGCGAAGATCGAGCTGCGCACGCGCGTCGCGCGCAAGGTGACGGTCGCGAAGCGACTGTACAAGTTGGCACTGGACTTGCATGTAGTCGACAACGGGCCCGGCATTCCGGAAGAGATCCGCGACCGGATCTTCTATCCGCTCGTGTCCGGGCGCGACGACGGCAGCGGCCTTGGCCTCACGCTCGCGCAGACCTTCGTGCAGCAGCACGACGGGATGATCGAGGTCGAGAGCCGGCCGGGACGTACCGAATTTCAGATCCTGCTGCCGCTCGACCATTGAGCGGCGGTATGGCGATTCACCGGATTCACCAATACTGACCGACCTATGAAGCCGATCTGGATAGTAGACGACGACCAATCGATCCGCTGGGTGCTCGAAAAGGCACTCGCCCGGGACAGCTTCGCGACGAAGAGTTTCGCGAACGTGCGCGATGCGCTGGCCGCGCTCGACCACGAGACGCCTCAGGTGCTCGTATCCGACATCCGGATGCCGGGCGGCTCCGGCCTCGAATTGCTGCAGGCGGTGCACGAGCGTCTGCCGGACCTGCCCGTCATCATCATGACGGCGTTCTCCGATCTCGACAGCGCCGTCGCGGCGTTCCAGGGCGGCGCGTTCGAATATCTCGCGAAGCCGTTCGACGTCGACAAGGCGGTGGAGCTGATCCGCCGCGCGGTCGAGGAAAGCCTGCGCGGCGGCGCGCCGCAGGACGAGCGCGTGGCCGAAGCGCCCGAGATGCTCGGCCAGGCGCCCGCGATGCAGGACATGTTCCGCGCGATCGGCCGCCTGTCGCATTCGGCCGCGACCGTGCTGATCACCGGCGAATCGGGCACCGGCAAGGAGCTCGTCGCGCGGGCGCTGCACCGGCACAGCCCGCGCGCGAACGGACCGTTCATCGCGCTGAACACCGCGGCGATTCCGAAGGACCTGCTCGAATCCGAACTGTTCGGTCATGAACGCGGCGCGTTCACCGGCGCGCAGACGACCCGCCAGGGCCGCTTCGAACAGGCCGAGAACGGCACGCTGTTCCTCGACGAAATCGGCGACATGCCGTTCGACCTGCAGACGCGCCTGTTGCGCGTGCTGTCGGACGGGCAGTTCTATCGCGTGGGCGGCCACAACCCGCTGCGCGCGAACGTGCGCGTGATCGCCGCGACGCACCAGAATCTCGAGGCGCGCGTGCGGCAGGGGCTGTTCCGCGAGGATCTTTATCACCGGCTCAACGTGATCCGGCTGCGGCTGCCGCCGCTGCGCGAACGCAGCGAGGACATCGCGCTGCTCACGCGCCACTTCCTGCAGAAGAGTGCGCGCGATCTCGGCGTCGAGCCCAAGCGCGTATCCGACGACGCGCTGGCGTACCTGACGTCGTTGTCGTTCCCCGGCAACGTGCGGCAGCTCGAGAATCTCGCGAACTGGCTGACCGTGATGGCGCCCGCGCAGACGGTCGAGATCAAGGACCTGCCGCCCGACCTCGTGCCGGCAGGCGCGCCGGTGACTGCAACGGCCGATGGCATCGATGCGCACGGCGGCGTGAGCATCGGCGGTGGCGACGCGCTGCGCGTGCCGCCGGCGGCCGGTACGGCGCCGTTGACGGCGGCGCCCGTCGCGGCCGCGCCGAACGGCGCGCCGGCCGGCTATCCGATGTGGGAAAACGGGCTGCGCACCGAAGTCGCGCGGCTGTTGCGCGAGAACTCGGCCGACGTGATGGACGAGCTCGCGCGCCGCTTCGAGGCGGCCGTGATCCGCGAGGCCCTCGACTTCACGCGCGGCCGCAAGGTCGAGGCGGCGGAGCGGCTCGGCATCGGCCGCAACACGATCACGCGCAAGATCCAGGAACTGCACCTGGAGCCTTGAGCCGCCGTCGCGGCATGCGCGGGCATCGCGCATGCCGCGATCGGACATAATCTCGGTTTGCCGTCACGTGCGATCCGTCATGTCCGATTCCTTCCGCTGGCCCGCCGGGGCCGATCCCTTCCGTTTTCTCGAATCGCTCGACAGCAAGCGCGCCCGCGCGTGGGTCGACGAGCAGAACGCGCGCACGCGTGTCGCGCTGCGCGACGACGATGCGTATCGTGCGCTCACCGCGCGGCTCGCACAGGCGTATCTGCCGCGCGAACGCCCGGTGATTCCGACCCGCTGGCGCGAGTGGGCGTACGACCTGTGGCAGGACGATCTCCAACCGAAGGGACTGTGGCGCCGCGCCCGCTGGGACGACTGGCGCGCGGGCCGGCCCGAGTGGGAAACGCTGCTCGACGTCGACGCGCTCGGCGCGCAAGAGGGCGAGTCGTGGGTGTTCGAGCAGGACGCGATCCTGTACCCGGACGGCGACCGCGCGCTGCTGTCGCTGTCGCCGGGCGGCGCCGACGCGGTCGTCGTGCGCGAGTTCGATCTCGTGCGGCGCTGTTTCGTCGACGACGGGTTCACGATCGACGAGCCCGGGCATCACACGGTCGGCTGGATCGACCGCGATACCGTCTACGTGAGCTGGGACCGCGGCGAAGCGCATGCGACCGCGGCCGGCTACCCGTACGACGCGCGCCGCTGGGTACGCGGCACGCCGCTTGCCGATGCGCCGGTCGTGTTTCGCGGCGAACCCGACGACATCAGCGCGGGCGCGGCGTTCGATCCGATCGACGGCCGCCACGTCGCGTGGCGCAGCGTCGATTTTTTCGACGCACACGCGTACTGGTTGAACGACGCGGGCGAGTGGGTGCGCTACGACGTGCCGACACATGTCGAGGTCGGCTTCTGGGAGGGCTGGCTCGTGCTGGAGCCGCGACTCGACTGGGACTGCGGCGGCGTGCGTCACGCGGGCGGCTCGCTGCTCGCGATCCGCGAGCAGGCGTTCCTCGCCGGCGCGCGTGAGCTCACGACGCTGTTCGAGCCGCGGCCGTCGACGTCCGCATGCACATGGACGCATACCCGCACGATGCTGATCGCGAGCTGGCTCGACGACGTGCAGAACCGCACGATGCTGTGGCAGCCGCGCCAGGGCGAGGACGGCGCATGGACGTGGCACGCGCGGCCATTCGAGTGGCCGGGCGACGCGCAAGTCGACCTCGAGCCGGTCGAGTCGACGCTGAACGACGATGTGTACGTCGACGTCGACACCTATCTCGATCCGCCCGAATGCTGGCTTGCCGATCTGGCCGATCGCGCGGACGATGCCGCGTCGCGCCGCGTGCTGCTCGACCGGCCGCCGGTGCGGTTCGATGCGGCCGGGCTCGTCGTGCGTCGTGCCAATGCCCGCTCGCCCGACGGCACGGTCGTGCCGTACACGCTGATCGGGCCGCGTGACGCACTCGATGGGCTCGATCACCCCGATGGCGTCACCCGCGTCGCGCGTCCCTGCCTGCTGTCAGGCTATGGCGGCTTCGCGATTCCGAACCTGCCGGGCTATAGCGATGCACTGGGCATCGCATGGCTCGAACGCGGCGGTGTCGCGGTGTTCGCGCACATCCGCGGCGGCGGCGAATTCGGGCCGGGCTGGCACGTCGACGCGCAGCGCGAGCATCGGCAGCGTGCGTTCGACGACTTCATCGCGGTGGCCGAGGATCTGATCCGCAGCGGCGTGACCACGGCCGCGCAGCTCGGCATCGAGGGCGGCAGCAACGGCGGGCTGCTGGTCGGCGCGTGCATGGTGCAGCGTCCGGAACTGTTCGGCGCGGTGCTGTGCCGCGTGCCGCTGCTCGACATGCGGCGCTATCCGAAGCTGCATGCGGGCGCCGCGTGGCTCGACGAATACGGCGATCCGGACGATTCGCGCGAGGGCGCGGCGCTGGCCGCCTATTCTCCGTATCACCGCGTGCGCGAAGGGGTCGTGTATCCGCCGCTGTTGCTGACGACGTCGACGCGCGACGACCGCGTGCATCCCGCACATGCGCGCAAGATGGCCGCGCGCATGCATGCGCTCGGACACGAACGGGTGTGGTACTGGGAGAACACGGACGGCGGCCACGGCAGCGCCGACGATCTGGAGCGTGCTGAAGCGGATGCGGCGGAATTCGGCTTCCTGTGGGCCCATCTCGGGCCCGCGCGCGGTTGAGCGCGGGCACGAGCGGGCGGGGTGCTCAGCAGACGACCGCGACGACGGGCGTATGGTCGGACGGCTGTTCCCACGTGCGCGGCAGGCGGTCGACTTCGCACGACGTGCAGTTGGCGGCGAGCGCCGGCGACAGCAGGATGTGGTCGATGCGCAGCCCCGCGTTGCGGCGGAACGCGAGCATCCGGTAGTCCCACCACGTGAAGGTCTTCTCCGGCTGCTCGAAACGGCGGAACGCATCGACCAAGCCGAGCTCGAGCAGCTTCGCGAAATGCGCGCGCTCCTGCGGCGACACGAGGTTCTGGCCTTCCCATTTCGCGGGATCGTGCACGTCGCGGTCTTCCGGCGCGATGTTGTAGTCGCCGAGCAGCGCGAGCTTCGGATAGCGCTGCATCTCGGCGCTCAGCCACGCATGCAGCGCATCGAGCCACTGCATCTTGTAGACGAACTTGTCGGAGTCGGGCGACTGGCCGTTCGGGAAATACGCGGACACGATGCGCACGCCTTCGACCGTCACGGCGATCACGCGCTGCTGCGGATCGTCGAAGCCGGGAATGTTGCGCACGATGTCCGATTCGTCGACGGCGAGCGTGTCGCGCGCGAGGATCGCGACGCCGTTGTAGGTCCGCTGGCCCGTGAACCAGCTGCGGTAGCCGATGGCCTCGAGATCGGCGCGCGGATATTTCTCGTCCGGCAGCTTCAGTTCCTGCAGGCACAGCACGTCGGTTCCGCTGTGCGCGATCCAGTCGAGCACGTGCTGCTTGCGGACGTTGAGCGAATTGACGTTCCAGGTGGCGATTTTCATGAACGGGAATGCGTGCGGGGTGAATGCGAAGGCCGCCATCTTACCGCGAGCACGGGGCGCGAACGCGCGCGACACGCGATGCGAAGCAC
>Ga0105239_10009918_pt1 | contig 10696 bp, 10 predicted proteins | sample KBSC44metaG_FD_92761 | JGI IMG/M metagenome (GOLD analysis project Ga0105239, IMG submission 92761) | Corn rhizosphere microbial communities from Kellogg Biological Station, Michigan, USA - KBS C4-4 metaG | ecosystem: Host-associated > Plants > Roots > Rhizosphere > Soil | place: Michigan, USA...
AGCAGCGACTGCATGTACAGCGTGCCGATGAACTGGAAGCCCAGGTAGGCGCCGAACAGCGCCATGGCGGCGACGTTCGCGCGCACGAGCGCGCCCGAGCGGAAGATGCCCAGCCGCACCAGCGGGTGGCGCGAGCGCCGCTCGATGATCACGAACAGCGCCAGCAGCGCCACCGCGGCCACGAAGCCGCCGATGGTGCTCGCCGCCGTCCACCCCGCCGACGGCGCCTCGACCACCGTGTGGACGAGCAGCAGCATGCCCGCGCTCACCGTCACCGCGCCGGGGATGTCGAAGGCGCGCAGGCCGCCGCTCACGCCGCGGTCGGCCGGGATGAGCCGCGGGCCGGCGATCAGCAGCGCCAGCGCGACCGGGGCCGCGAGCAGGAACGTGAAGCGCCAGCCCAGCTCGGTCAGCGCGCCGCCGAGCACGAGGCCGAGCGAGAAGCCGCTCGCGCCCACGGTGGTGAAGATGCTCAGCGCGCGGTTGCGGGCCGGGCCCTCCGGGAAGGTCGTCGTGATGATCGACAGCGCCGCGGGGGCGGTGAACGCCGCGCTCAGGCCCTTGACCACGCGGGCGGCCACGAGGACGGTGCCGTCCTGGGCGATGCCGCCGAGCGCCGACGCGAGCACGAAGCCGCCCAGCGCGATCAGCAGCGTGCGCTTGCGCCCGAGCAGGTCGGCGGTGCGGCCGCCGAGCAGCAGCAGCCCGCCGTAGGCGAGCACGTAGCCGGACACGACCCACTGCAGTTCGGAGGTCGACAGGCCGAGGTCGGCCCGGATCGACGGCAGGGCGACGCCGACCATGGAGACGTCGAGGGCGTCGAGGAAGACGACGCCGCAGAGCACGATCAGCGCGCCCCACAGCCGCGCGTCCCATCGCGCCGAGGTGGTGGAAGGGGAGATCGAGTTCATGCGGAGGCAGTATATGCACAGACAAATATTTCACAAGCAGAGATTGCGCTAGCAAAAATTTCCCGCGCCGTCTAGACTGTTCACAGCATGGGAACGACCGCCGAGACCGACCTCGTCGAGACCTGGCACCAGGTGCTCGACCGCCACGCCCGCGTGATGGGCGCGCTCGAGCACGCGCTCGCCGAGCACCAGCTCGGGGTCAGCGAGTACGAGGTGCTCGAGGCGCTCGCCGACGAGTCCGAGGCCGGCTGCCGCATGCACGACCTCGCCGGCTCCAGCCATCTGAGCCAGAGCGCGCTCTCGCGCGTCGTGGGGCGGCTGGAGCACGACGGCCTCGTCCAGCGCACGATGTGCGCCAACGACCGCCGCGGGATCTACGCCAACATCACCGACGAGGGCCGCGCCCGGCTCGAGGCGGCTCGCCCCGCCCACCGGGCGGTGCTAGAGCGCGAGCTCGGCTAGGACCTTCGCGACCGCCGCCTCGACGCTGTCAGAGGCGATGACGACGTCGGCGGCGTCCGGGCGCTCGTACGGCTCGTCCACGCCGGTGAAACCGGTGATCTCGCCCGCCCGCGCCCGGGCGTACAGCCCCTTGGGGTCGCGGCGCTCGCACTCGTCCGCCGGCGTGTCCACGAAGACCTCGAGGAAGGGCAGGCCGTCGCCGGCGTGGATCGAGCGCGCGCGTTCGCGGTCGGCCTCGTAGGGCGAGACGAGCGAGACCAGCGCCACCGTGCCGCTGTCGGCCAGCATGCGCGCGGCCTCGGCGGCACGGCGCACGTTCTCCGCCCGCGCCTCCGCGCCGAAGCCGAGGTCGCCGCTGAGGCCGTGGCGCAGGTTGTCGCCGTCGATGCGATAGGCGGGCACCCCGGCCGCGACCAGGCGCGCCTCGACCGCCGCGGCGATGGTCGACTTGCCGGACGCGGGCAGGCCGGTGAACCAGACCGTGGCACCGCGCACGCCGAGCGAGCTCCAGCGCCGCTCGCGGGTCAGCGCCCCGGCGTCCCAGACGACGTCGGGCGAGCGCTCCCGCCCGCTCGCCTCGACGATCATGCCCGCCCCGACCGTCTCGTTGGTGGTCTCGTCGACGAGGATGAAGGACCCCGTGGTGCGGTTGCGCTTGTAGGGGTCGGCCATGACCGGCGCCGACAGCGTCAGCGCGACGCGGCCGATGTCGTTGAGCCCGAGCTCGCCGCAGGCGCTCTCGTGCTGGGCGCCGTTGATGTCGATGCGGTGGCGCACGTCGGCTACGCGGGCGCGCACGGTCCGCGTGGTGTGCTTGAGCAGGTAGCGGTCGCCCTCGCGCAGCGGCGCGTCGGCCATCCAGCACACGTGGGCCTCGAGCGCGCTGGCCACGGCCGGGCGGTTGCCGGCGGCGGCGATGACGTCGCCGCGGGAGACGTCGAGCTCGTCGGCCAGGCGCAGCGTGACCGACATCGGCGGGAAGGCCTCGGCCACGTCGCCGTCGGGACCGTCGATGGCGGCGATGCGCGTGGAGGTGCCCGCCGGCAGAACGACGACGTCGTCGCCGGGGCGCAGCACGCCGCCGGCGACCTGGCCCGCGTAGCCGCGGTAGTCGCCGTGGGCGGCGTCGCGCGGGCGGATCGCGTACTGGACCGGGAAGCGGGCGTCGTCGAGGTTGCGGTCGGCGGCGACGTGGACGTGCTCGAGGTGGTAGAGCAGCGGCGGGCCCTCGTACCAGGGCATGCGCGCGGAGCGCTCGACGACGTTGTCGCCGCGCAGCGCGCTCATGGGGATGAAGGTCACGTCGGGCACGTCGAGGCGCGCGGCGAAGCTGCGGAAGTCCTCCTCGATGGCGTTGAACGTCGTCTCGGACCAGTCGACGAGATCCATCTTGTTGACGCACACGACGAGGTGCGGGATGCCGAGCAGCGACGCGATGTAGGCGTGGCGGCGCGACTGCTCGAGCACGCCCTTGCGCGCGTCCACCAGGACGATCGACAGGTCGGAGGTCGAGGCCCCGGTGACCATGTTGCGCGTGTAGCGCTCGTGCCCGGGGGTGTCGGCGATGATGAACGCGCGCTTCGGGGTCGCGAAGAAGCGGTAGGCGACGTCGATGGTGATCCCCTGCTCGCGCTCGGCGCGCAGCCCGTCGGTGAGCAGCGCGAGGTCGACGTAGCCGTCGCCGCGCCGGCGCGAGACCGCCTCGATGGCCTCGAGCTGGTCGGCGAAGATCGCCTTGGAGTCGAAGAGCAGGCGGCCGATCAGCGTGGACTTGCCGTCGTCGACCGAGCCGGCGGTGGCGAGGCGGAGCAGGTCGTCGTGGGTGTCGCCCAGCAGGTCGGACCGGCTGCCGTTGGTGCCCGCAGTCGTCGTCATCAGAAGTAGCCCTCGCGCTTGCGGTCTTCCATGGCCGCTTCCGACACGCGGTCGTCGGCGCGGGTCTCGCCCCGCTCGGTGATGCGGGTGGCGGCGATCTCGGCCACCACGGTCTCGAGCGTGGCCGCCGTCGACCGCACGGCGCCGGTGCAGCTCATGTCGCCCACCGTGCGGTAGCGGACGGAGGTCGCGAACGGCTCCTCGCCGTCGATGAGCTCGACGTAGGGCGAGAGGGCGTAGAGCATGCCGTCGCGGGAGAAGACCTGGCGGTCGTGGGCGAAGTAGATCGAGGGGACCTCGAGCGCCTCGACGGCGATGTAGCGCCACACGTCGAGCTCGGTCCAGTTCGAGAGCGGGAACACGCGCACGTGCTCGCCGCGGTGGATGCGGCCGTTGTAGAGCGACCACAGCTCGGGCCGCTGGGCCTTGGGGTCCCATTGCCCGTGCTCGTCGCGGAACGAGAGCATGCGCTCCTTGGCCCGGGCCCGCTCCTCGTCGCGCCGGGCGCCGCCGAAGGCGGCGTCGAAGCCGTGGTCGGCGATCGCGTCCAGCAGCGTGGTCGTCTGCAGGCGGTTGCGCGAGGCGCGCGGGCCGGTCTCCTCGACCACCCGGCCGCGGTCGATCGAGTCCTGCACCGAGGCGACGACGAGCTCCACGCCGAGCTCCCCCACGCGGCGGTCGCGGAATGCGATCACCTCGGGGAAGTTGTGCCCGGTGTCCACGTGCATGACCGGGAACGGGACCCCGGCGGGCCGGAACGCCTTGTGCGCGAGGTGCAGCAGCACGATCGAGTCCTTGCCGCCGCTGAACAGCAGCACCGGGCGCTCGCGCTCGGCCGCCACCTCGCGGATGAGGTGGATGGCCTCGGACTCCAGCGTGCGCAGGTGGGTGAGCTCGTAGCCGCTCATGCGCTGTCCGTGGCCGTACGCAGGCGCGGGGAGCGCGCGCGGTGCACGAAGTAGGCGACGACGCCGAGGAGGAGCGGCCCGCCGATCAGCACCGGCGCCGGGATGCCCACGCCGACCTTGGTCAGTAGGCCCATGGCGCTGGCCAGCAGCACGACGCCGAGGGCGGTGCGCAGCCCGTTGGGCGGCAGCGTCGTGGCCAGGCGGGCACCGATCCACACGCCGGGCACCGAGCCGATGAGGATGTTGCCCACCAGGTGCAGGTCGACGTTGCCCGAGGCCAGGTGGGCGAGCGAGGCGACCCACAGCACGATGGCCGCGTGGAAGACGTCGGTGCCGACCACGCGCAGCGGCCTGAGGCGGAAGATCAGGATCAGGCCGACCGCGATCAGGGCCCCGCTGCCGGCCGAGGTGGCGCCGAGCACGAACCCGATCGTCAGCCCGAGGGCGATGGCCGCGAGCTTGTGGCGCCGCTCGAGCGGCTCGATGGTGTCGCGCTCGCGCTCGACCACGGTGGGCATGAACAGCGCGCGCCAGAACACCGCGACGCCGGTGAACAGCAGCGCCACCGCCACGGCGACGATCACGCCGTTGTCGATCGCGTCGCCATAGGCGGCCTGCAGGCGGTCGAGCAGGAGCGTGCCGCCCAGCGCGCCCGGGATCGAGCCCACGCCCAGCCACAGGGCGAGCGGGACGTCGACCGTGCCCTGACGGAAGTGGCGCCAGCCGCCCACCGTCTTGGTCACGGCGGCATAGGCCAGGTCGGTGCCGATGGCGACCACCGGCTTGATCCCGAACACGAGGATGAGCAGCGGCGTCATGAGCGAGCCGCCGCCCATCCCGGTGGTGCCGACGAGGACGCCGACGCCCAGGCCGAAGAGGATCAGGAGCGGGTCCATGTCCTCAGCCCGCGTGGATGCCGCACTCGATCTTGTCCGTGCCCGCCCAGCGTCCGGCGCGGTCGCCGCCCGGGTGGGTGCAGTGCGTGCACCCGATCGAGGAGTAGCCGCGATCGTGCAGCGGGTGGTAGGGGACGTCGTTGGCGGCGATGTAGGACCAGACGTCGCGCTCGGTCCAGTCGGCCAGCGGGTTGAGCTTCCACAGGCGGTGCTTGCGGTCCCAGTCCAGCTTGGGCGTGTTGGCGCGCCCGGCCGCCTGATCGCGGCGCAGCCCGGAGATCCAGGCGTCGACGTCGGAGAGGGCCTCGTCGAGCGGCGCGACCTTGCGGATCGAGCAGCAGCGGTCGGGGTCGCGGTTCCACAGCGCCTGGCCGTGCCGCTCGGCCTGCTCGTCGAGCGAGATGCCCGCGTAGCGGTCGACGGTGATGCCGTAGTGCTCCTCCACGCGGTGCCACGTCGCGTAGGTCTCGTCGAAGAGCACGCCGGTGTCGAGGGTGAAGAAGCGCGCCTCGGGCTCGATGCGCAGCAGGAGGTCCATGATCACCGAGGCCTCCTTCTGGAACGAGCAGGCCACGTAGAGCCGCGGGTGGAAGCGCTCCACCGCGAAGCGCAGGACCTCCTCAGCCGACGCCGGCTCCAGGTCCGGCGCGCTGTCGGCGGTCAGACCGCGCACTCGCCCTCGCCCCGGATGACCTCGAAAGGCACGTCGCGGCTCCAGTCCATGAACTCGGCCATCGACTCGAGGCTGAACTCCGGCGGGAGAGCGAGGTCGCGCCGGACGAGCTCCTCGAACTCGGCCGTCCCCACGCGGTCGACGAAGGCGTTGAAGGGCTCGCCCTCGTTGCGGTTGTCCTCGTAGTGGCGGATCCAGCGCTCGACCGCGTCGGGCACGCGCTTGGCCGGCAGACGCACCTTCAGGCGCTGGCCGTAGGCCACGTCGCCGCCCTCGTAGCGGCCGCCGAGGTGGGCGATGTACGCGGGCACGGTGTGCTCGCCGAGCCTGATCGAGGCGCCGTAGAAGCCGATGTTCCCGATGTGGTGCTGCCCGCACCCGTTGGGGCAGCCGCTCATCTTGATGTGGATGCGCTTGGTCAGCGGGTCGTCGATCTCCATCGCCGCCACGCGCTCCTCGATGGCCTTGTTGAGGCCCATCGAGCTGGTGATGCCGAGCTTGCACGAGTCGGTCCCGGGGCAGGACACGACGTCGGTGACCTCGTCGGCGCCGGCGTCGCCGAGCTCGAGCGCGACGAGGCGCTGCCACACGTCGTAGGCCGACTCCTCGCGCACCCAGCGCAGCACGAGGTTCTGGTCGACGGTGGTGCGGGCCGAGCCGCCGCAGAAGTCGCGCATGACCGCGGCCAGGCCGCGGAGCTGGTCCGGGGAGAGATCGCCGCGGGTGACCTTGACCGTCACGGTCACGAAGCCCTCCTGGCGCTGGGGCTGGACGTTGGCGCCCAGGAAGCGGTCGAAGGCGGTGCGGTCGCCGTTGGGGCTGCTCGGGTTCAGCGGCGGGGCCGGGGCGTTGGCCTCCTCGTCGAACAGGTACATGAGCGGCGTCGGGTCGAAGTCGCGCTCGTCGACCCAGTCGCCCTGCAGTTCCTCCTCGACGAGGTCGCGGAAGGCGTCGGCGCCGATCTTGTCGATCAGCACCTTGATGCGTGCCCGCGCCCGGTTCTTGCGCAGCCAGTCCTGGCGGTCGAAGATCCGGAACACGGCCTCGGAGACCTTCAGGTACTCGCCGTCGTCGAGCCGCAGGAAGTCGTAGATGGTCGGCGCGACCCGGGGCATGATCGAAGTACCGCCGCCGACCCGCAGCTCCACGCCGCGCACGCGCTCTCCATCGATCTCGCGGACGCGCGGGATGAACGCGATGTCGTGGATGCCGGTGATGGCGCGGTCGGCGTCCGAGGCCGTGAAGGCCGTCTTGATCTTGCGCGGCATGAGCTGCGTCGTGGGGTGACGCACGAAGTAGCGCACGTACGCGGCCGCGTAAGGCGTGACGTCGAAGGGCTCGTCGTCGCAGACGCCGGCCCAGGGGTCGCCGGTGACGTTGCGGACGGTGTTGCCGCAGCCCTCGCGCGAGGACAGGCCGGCCTCGCCCAGCTCGCGGATGAGCTGCGCTGCGTCGGGCAGCGGCACGTGGTGCATCTGGATGTTCTGGCGCGTGGTGATGTGGCCCTTGTTCAAGGGCACGTACTTCTCGATGACGGTGGCGAAGGCCTCCAGCTGCTCGGGGTTGACCCCGCCCATCGGCAGCTTGACCCGGACCATCTGGCGCTCGGCCTGGCGCTGGCCGTAGACGCCCTGCTTGAGGCGGAAGCCGATGAACTCGTCCTCGCGGATCTCGCCGTCGAGGAAGCGCTTGGCCTCGTTGTCGAAGTCGTCGAACTCCCGGTCGAGGATCGGGATCCAGTGGCCCGGGACGTTCTCGTAGTGGACTTCGGGGTTTTCGAGCGAGCCCGGACGCCCGCGCTTGCGCGTAGATTCAGTGGTTCCGGTGTCGGTCGCCATCAGGCAAAGGTACTAAACCCGACTTGGATTCAAGCAATTACGGCCACCACCGCCACCCTGCTCGCCGAGATCGACGCGTTCATCGCGCGCGAGGTCGCTCCGCTGGAGGCCGACAACCCCCAGTTCTTCGACCATCGGCGGGAGTTCGCGCGCACCGACACCGCGGCCGGCGGGGTCCCCGCGCGGGCCTGGGAGGACCTCCTGGGCGAGATGGTGCGGCGGGCCGACGCGGCGGGCCTGTACCGGTTCGCGCTGCCGGCGCAGCTCGGCGGGTCCGACGGCGCGAACGCCGACATGGCGGTCATCCGCGAGCACCTGGCGAACAAGCCGCTGGGCCTGCACTCCGATCTGCAGTCCGAGGTGGCGTGCGTGGGCAACTTCCCGCTCGTGCTCGTGCTGCACGCCCTCGGCACGCCCGAGCAGCGGGAGCTGATCGAGCCGATGATCCGGGGCGAGGTGCTGTGCGGGTTCGGCCTGACCGAGCCCGAGCACGGCTCGGACGCGACCTGGCTGTCCACGCGGGCCGTGCGCGACGGCGACGACTGGGTCATCAACGGGCGCAAGCGCTTCAACACCGGCATGCACCGCGCCCACTACGACCTCGTGTTCGCGCGCACAAGCGGGGAGCCGGGCGCGCACCGCGGCATCACCGCGTTCCTGGTGCCGGCGGCGACCCCGGGGCTCGAGGTGCTCTACCAGCACTGGACCTTCAACATGCCCTCCGACCACGCCGAGGTGGCGCTGACCGATGTGCGGGTGCCGGCGTCGGCGATCGTGGGCGAGGAGGGCCGGGGGCTCCACTCGGCGCTGCTGTTCGTGCACGAGAACCGGATCCGCCAGGCCGCCTCGAGCCTGGGCGCGGCGCAGTTCTGCGTGGACGAGAGCGTGGCCTACGCGCGCTCGCGCACCGTGTTCGGCAAGCCGCTGGCGGTCAACCAGGCGATCCAGTTCCCGCTCGTCGAGCTGCACACCGAGTGCGCGCTGGTGCGCGAGCTGGTGCGCGCGACGGCGGAGCGGATGGACGCCGACGGGCCGCTGTCGGCCTCGGAGCAGGTGTCGATGTGCAACTACCGCGCCAACCGGCTCGTGTGCGACGCCGCCGACCGCGCCATCCAGGTCCACGGCGGCATCGGCTACACCCGCGGCAAGCCGTTCGAGCACATCTACCGCCACCACCGTCGCTACCGGATCACCGAGGGGTCGGAGGAGATCCAGATGCGGACGATCGCCCGCGAGCTGTTCGGCTTCGGCCGCTAGTCAGCCGAGGCGCACCGTCCCGTCCTCGGCGATCGTCCAGTGCGGGTTGTGGGCGACCTCCCACGGGTGCCCGTCGGGGTCGACGAAGATGCCCGAGTAGCCGCCCCAGAAGGTCTCGGCCCCGGCGCGGGGGATGGTCGCGCCGGCGGCGCGCGCCTCGGCCAGGACCGCGTCCACCTCATCCGGGGAGCGGGCGTTGTAGGCCAGGGTCACGCCGCCCCAGCCGTGCGTGTCGGTCACGCCGCTGTCGGACTCCAGGTTGGCGCGGCTCCAGAGGGCGAAGATCATCCCGCCGGCCTGGAAGAACGCGACGTCGTCGTCGGGGGCGGCGTTCGTGTGCCAGCCCAGGCCCGCGTAGAAGGCGCGCGCCTTGGCCAGGTCCTGCACGCCCAGGGTGATGAGGCTGATGCGCTGTTCCATGCCCGCGACCCTAGGCCGCGGGCGCCTCTGCGGCTTGAGCAAAACGGTCGTCGAGCAGAGCGCGCGGGGTCAGGCCGGTCAGCGCGACGGTCTCGCTCGCGAGGTGGGCGTGGTCGGCGTAGCCGGCCTCGGCGGCGAGACGCGCGAGGTTGTCGCCCGCCCACGGGGCCAAGGCGAACATGTGCTGCAAGCGCAAGACGCGAGCGAGCACCTTGGGCCCGTAGCCGACGGCGGCGTGGAAGCGGCGGCGCAGCTGGCGCTCGGAGAGGTGCAGCTCGGCTGGGAGGTCGCTGACTCGGCGGCCGCGGGCGAGGGCGTGGACGGCGGCGCGGACGATCGGGTCGGGCGGCGGGGCCTCGCGGCCGTCGACGATGGCGATGAGGTCGGCCAGTGACCTGACCGGCCGCACCGCCTGCTCCCACAGCTCCTCCAGCGGCGTGCGCCGGTCGCGCAGCTCGTGCGCGGGCCAGCCCAGCACCGGCGCCGCGGCGCCGGGGCGGAAGCGCAGGCCGAAGATCGTGGTGCCGGCGTGCGCTGCCGTCGGCATCGGGCCGGTGTCGGGGCCGGCCACGAGCAGGCCGCGCGGGGTGGCGACGAGGTCGATGCAGCCGTCGGGTACGACGAGATGGGTTCCCGGCGCCGTCGTGTGGCGCATCCACACGCAGGCGACGGAGGCGGCGAGGCGCGGGGGCGGAGGGAGCTCGCGGTAGGTGGAGCTCAGGCGCCCCATGGGTGCGGGTCGCCCCAGGGCGACGGGCCGTCGGGCTCGCGGCCGGTCTGCTCGAGCAGCGCGGCGCGCAGCCACGGGTTCTGCCGCTCGGCCGGCGGCGCCGGCGGCGGGGCGTGATCGCGCATGAAGCGCTCGAGCGCCGCGACGACCGCCGCCGCCTCGTCGGGCGAGGCGCTCGGGGCCACGATGCGCAGCTGCGGGCGGCGATTGACCACGCCCCGAGGCTATCGTCCGGCCGCGCCCATGCCCGACCTACCCGTCCTCGCCTACGACGCCGTGCTCGACGCCGTCCCCTTGCTGGACGCGATCGCGCGCGTGCGCGAGGCCTTTCTCGCCCACCACCGGGGCGACTGGGTGATGCCGCCGAAGGTGTACCTCGAGGCGCCGCCCAACGGTGACTTCCGCGCCATGCCCGCGCGCGGCGGCGGCCTGGCGCTGCTCAAGTGGGTGACCTCGTTCCCGGCCAACCCCGCCCGCGGGCTGCCGGTGGTCATGGGGGTGATCTGCCTGTCCGACGCCGAGAGCGGCGAGCCGCTGATGCTGCTCGACGCCCGCTCGGTCACCGCCCTGCGCACCGGCGCGGTGGCGGCGGTGGCCACGCAGGCGCTGGCCGCCCGCGACGCGTCCACCGTCGGCATCGTCGGCTGCGGGCTGCACGGCGTGTGGACGGCGCGCGCGCTCGCCGCCGCCGGCTACGGGCTCGGCGTCTGCACCGACCCCGAGGAG
>Ga0105239_10009919_pt1 | contig 10696 bp, 9 predicted proteins | sample KBSC44metaG_FD_92761 | JGI IMG/M metagenome (GOLD analysis project Ga0105239, IMG submission 92761) | Corn rhizosphere microbial communities from Kellogg Biological Station, Michigan, USA - KBS C4-4 metaG | ecosystem: Host-associated > Plants > Roots > Rhizosphere > Soil | place: Michigan, USA...
ATTGGCTTTGGCGAATGCGTCCAGAAGATCGTCAGGCGAAGCGGGAGGTGCGGCGGCTTCTAGCGTATCGCGAACCGTTTCGACCGCCAGCCGCGACGCATGTTCTCCCGCCTGTGCGCCGCCCATGCCGTCCGCCACCACGTATAATCCGGCCGAGGGTAGAAGCAGGAAGCAGTCTTCGTTGTTGGTGCGGACGCAACCTGGGTCCGAAACTCCGAATGACTCAATCATCCGCTCACCGAATTACACAAATCATAGGCTTACCGAATTATACATAGCTCAACGGTTCAGGTTGTAAGCCGTCGCGCCGCTTACGGCTTGCCCGGATTCACCAGAGCCTTCAACTGCAGGTAGGCGCGTTCTTCGTAATTCGTTTTCAGGCGCTCCAGCGTCTCCAGGCGCGCGTCGCTGAGCCGCGTGTTTTGTTTCTTCAGGCACAGGCCCAGCATCAAGGTCGCCACGTCGTCACTCGGTTGCCGGTCGAGTACCGCGCGAAAGCGATCGGCCGCTGCGGCGAAGTCGCCTTTCTTCCATAGCGCGTAACCCAGATTGAAAATGTACACCGGATCGTTGGGATCGCCATCCAGCGCCTTGCGGAAAGAATCGATGGCCTGCGGCAGATCGCGCCGGTTTTGCGCCGCGCCCAGATTGTTATAAACCTCGCCGAGCGGGACCACATCGGCTACCGTCTGGAACGCCTTCTGAGCTCCCGCGAAGTCGCCGGATTGGAACAGCGCCAAACCCAGCAGGAAGCTGGCCTCGCGAAAATGCACGTCTTCGGGCGCGATCTTTTGCAGCCAATCTGCCGCCTGCCGGTATTCCTTGCGATCGTAGTGCAGTCTTCCCAACTCGTAATCCGGGTGACCGAAGCGCGCGTCCAAATGAGCCGCTTGCAGGAGGAACCGCTCCCGTTGCTCCGCCGAGCGGGCCAGCAGCCCGCGCACGTAATTCTCCTCCGCGTCCAGGCGAACCGGCGGCCGCAAGCTGCGGAACTCGGCTTCGGGAGGAGCCAGTCGCGGCGTCAGCAGCACCAGCGCGCGCCACGCCAGATGCGCTTCGAGCGCGGGCAGGTCCTCCAGATTCCCGCTCTCGATAAACTCGGAGCTCTGTTTAAAGCGGCGCCGGTCGAAGATGCGCGCCGTGATCTTCAGCGATCCGTCCGCGATGCCGTGGGCCGCGGCCGGATCCGCCAGATATTCGAACGAGCCGTAAACCACTTGTTCGGCGTCCAGCGCCTCGCCGATCTTCAGCATGGACGCTTCGGTGAGGATGCTCAGCGGGCGCAGATTCAACTGGCGATACGCTTCTTCGGTTTCCGCGCGGGACGGCGTCACCGCCCCGCGCGAGCCGATGGCGTCACGCACGGTTTCGGCAATGCTCTCGCCGATCCAATCGAGCGACGCTTGGGCCGGATCGGAGGCTGAGGTGCGGTTGGCAAACGGCAGAACCGCCGCAGTGTCGGCAAACACTCTGGCTGTAACGAAAAGCAAAAGGCACGCTACGAGCCGCATCGAAGGCATCAAGATTCAGTTTAGTGCACTGCCCGGTCAGGTTACGCGGCGGGCGCAGCCTGCCGATTTTTCGGGCGAGAAAAATTCCCGGATTCTGATACCTTTTCAAAGAAAGCATGGAAATTAATCCAGGCCAGATTCTGTCGATCGCGCTAGCCTCGGTTCCGGCCATGCTGACGGTTTTGGCCGGAATCCTGCTCAATAATTCGCGCCTGGGCGACGTAAATTCCCGCATCGGCGATGTAAATTCCCGCATTGATGACTTGCGCTTCCACATGGATCGCCGTTTCGAAGAGATGCGCAGCACCTGGACGTCCGAGCTGCGCCGTGTCGAGGACGTCCTGGACCCCCGCTTCAAGCACCTCGAAGAACGCTGACCCAGGGGGACTGGCTGGCTGCTACCGGCGAAGACCGCCGCAACGCGCCGCTTGGGTCGCGTGGGCAACGATCTCGGCATCCTCTCCAAAACCCGCGAGCCAATGGATTTCCGGGTCGCGGCGGAACCAGGTCCGCTGCCGCTTGGCATACTGCCGCGTTTCGACGATAGTCGATTCGACCGCCTGCTCCAGCGTGAGCCCGCCGCGCAGGTGCAGCAGCGCTTGTTTGTAACCCAGCGCTTCGAAAGGTTTTTCGTTTCCGGTCGCCCCGCCGGCCAGCAGGCTCCGAACCTCATCCATCAAGCCGGTCTGAAACATGAGCCGCGTGCGCGTTTCCAGCCGCTGCTGAAGCTCGTTACGATCCGGGTCCAGGCCCAGTTTGATGATCGCGTAGCCTTCCAGGGCGCGAGCTTCGGCCGGCGGCGGCAGGGCTTGTTGCGTCAGCAAACGCACTTCCAGCGCACGCATGGTCTTTTGCACGTCGTTGGCGTGGATGCGCGCGGCGGAGCCAGTTTCCAGCCGGGTTAAGAGACGGTGCAGACTCCCGGGACGAAGCTGCTCCCTCGCCAGCAGCCGTTTTCGCAGGCCCTCGTCGCGCACTGGCAGCGCCGGCAACCCTTCCAGCAGCGCGCGCAGATAGAAACCAGTGCCGCCCACCACGATCGGCAGGCGACCTCGGCCCGAGATTTCGGCAATGACTTGGCGCGCCTCGCGGGCATATTCGCCGGCCGAGTAATTTTCCTGCGACGTAAGCACGTCGAACAGATGATGCGGGATGCCGCGCCTGTCGCCGGGAGGCGTTTTCGCGGTGCCGATGTCGAAGCCGCGATACAGTTGGAGGGAATCGCAGTTGACAATTTCGCCGCCGAATTCCTGTGCCAGGCACAGCGCCAGCGTGCTCTTGCCGGAGCCCGTAGGTCCAGCGACTGTCGCGAGAAACATCTAGGTATACTATAAATGGCGGTAAAAATAGCTCAGGCCGGCGAAGGTGGTTCCATGCGAATAGCTCTGCTCATCACTGCGATTGCGAGTATCATCGGAAGTTCCGCCCTACAGGCGCAAACCGGCGCCGCCGCTCCCAAAATCGACAAATCTTCCGCCTATTACCACTACACGCTGGCTCACATGTACGCCGAGCAGGCCAGCATGTACGGCAACCGCGGCGACTACGTCAACAAGGCCATCGATAACTACAAAGAGGCCATTAAAGCGGATCCCACCGCCGCCATGCTGAGCGAGGAACTTTCCGACCTTTATGTCCAGTCGGGCCGCTTGCGCGATGCCCAGACCGATGCCGAGGAGGTGCTCAAGCAGAATCCCAACGACCTGAACGCGCACCGTCTGCTGGCGCGCATCTTCACGCGCCTGGTGGGCGACGGGCGCTCCGGCAAAGTGGATGAAGCTATGCTTCGCCGCGCCGCTGAAGAGTATCAAAAGATCACGGTTCTGGCCCCTAAAGATATCCCGGCCTGGCTGATGCTGGCGCGCCTGCAAAAGGCCGCGGACAATTCCGCGGATGCGCAGAAGTCCTATCAGAAAGTTCTCACCATCGAGCCCGACAACGAAGACGCGCTCACCGGACTGGCGCTGGTCTACTCCGACCTGGGCGATAACCGGAAAGCGGCGGAATTGCTCAAACAATTAGCCCAGAAAAATCCCTCGGCCCGCAGCCTGACAGCGCTTGCCGCCGCCTACGAGCAGATGCGCGATTTCAAGTCCGCGGCCGGAGCGCTTCGCCAGTTACTCGAAGCCAATCCCGCAAACGATCGCGAAGTGAAGCGTAATCTGGCGCAGGATCTAATGCTCTCGCAGGATTATGCGGGGGCATTGGCGATTTATAACGGGCTGGTGGCGGACGACCCCGCCGACGCCCAGTCGTATTTGCGGATTTCGCAGATCTACCGCCAGCAGCGGGATTTTGCGAAGGCCCGCGAAGCCAACGATAAGGCCAAGGCTGCGGAACCGAATTCCATTGAGATTCGCTACAACGAAGTCAATATCCTCGAAGCCGAGGATCGCGTCCCGGAAGCCACCAAGCGTTTGAAGGAGATCCTGGACAGCACGGCCAAGAAAAGCTATAACCAAGCCGAGCGCGCGAATCGCGTGGCGCTGCTGGAGCGCTTGGCTGGCTTGTACCGTTCCGTCGATCAGGTAGAGCCGGCCATCGATGCCTACCGCGAGATGGCCGATGTCGATCCCGCTCTGGCGTCCCGTTCGTCCGCCCAGATCATCGACGCGTATCGCACCGGGAAAGACTTTCCGAAGGCCCAGCAAGAGGCGGATGCGGCCGTAAAGAAATGGCCCGACGATCGCATGATTCGCACTACGCGGGCTTCTCTGCTGGCCGAAATGGGCAAGGTGGACGTCGCAGCGGCGGATCTCAAGAAATTGCTCGACGGGAAAGCCGGTGATCGCGAAACCTATGTTGCCCTGGCCAACATCTATGACAAGGGCCAGCGCTGGAATGACATGGGCAAGGCACTGGATGCGGCCGAAAAACTGTCGGATTCCGACGAAGAAAAACAAGGCGTCTGGTTCATGCGCGGGGCCATGTACGAGCGCATGAAGAAGCTGGACAACGCGGAAGCGGAGTTCCGCAAAGTCCTCAAGGCCAACCCCGAGAATGCCGGCGCCATGAACTACATCGGCTACATGCTGGCCGACGCCAACCTGCGGCTGGAAGAATCGCTGGGCCTGATCACCAAGGCCCTGGATATTGAGCCCGGCAACGGAGCTTATCTCGACAGCCTGGGCTGGGTGCAGTTCCGCTTGGGCCGCCTGGAGGAGGCTGAAAAGAACCTCCGCCTGGCGCTCGAGAAGACCCCCCGCGATCCCACCGTGCACGATCACATGGCCAACGTGCTGATGAAGGAGTCCAAAATTAAAGAAGCCGTCTCGCAGTGGGAAACTTCGCTCAAGGAATGGGAATCGAGTTCGCCTGCTGATATCGAGCCGGATGAGATTGCCCAAGTGAAGCGCAATCTAGAGGCCGCCAAGGTGCGCCTGGCGCGCGAAGTTCCGCGTTAGCCTCGGCTCCCGTGGACTCCTCAAAAATACGCCGTTCGACCCTCGCTGCTCTGGTTTGCCTCACGCTGGCAGTGCCGGCCCGGCCGCAGGCGCCCGCCGCGCGTGTCGCGCGTATTCCGGCTGCGCCTAAACTGGTGGTCGCGATAGTGATCGACCAGTTTCGTTATGATTATCTGACGCGCTTTCGCTCCGAATACACGGGCGGATTGAAACGCATGTTGAATGAAGGAGCGGACTTCACCAACTCGCACTATCGCCATTATCCAACCGTCACTGCCGTAGGACATTCTACATTCCTCAGCGGCGCCACGCCGTCGGTCAGCGGAATCATTGGCAACGAGTGGTGGGATCGCACCACCGGCGCGGTGGTTACCAGCGTTTCCGATTCCCAGACCCGGCTACTGGGCGGCAGCGGGACGGGTTCTTCGCCCTCGCGCCTTTTGCAGTCCACCCTGGGCGATGAGCTCAAGGCTTCCGGCAAAGGCGGCAAGGTAATCGGAATCTCCATCAAGGACCGCTCCGCCATTCTCCCCTCCGGCCACTCCGCCGACGGGGCCTATTGGTTCGACACCGGCTCCGGAAACTTCGTCAGCAGCACCTACTATTTCGCGACGCTGCCGCCCTGGGTTGCGGACACCAACCAGCATCACCCCGCCGACAAATACGCAGCGCGCGAATGGATGTCTCACAAGATGCCCCCCTCCGGACCGGCGCTCTATCTGCAGATGGAATCGACTCCCTATGGCAATGAGCTGATTCAGCAGTTCGCCCTGCGCGCTCTGGCCGCTGAAAAATTGGGCACCACTGCCAAGACCGATCTGCTGACGGTGAGTTATTCCGCCAACGATTACGTGGGACATCGCTACGGCCCGGACTCTCCCGAGGTCCACGACATGGCGTTGCGGGTGGATAAGCTGATAGGGGAACTGCTGCAAGCCGCCGAAGCGCAGGCTGGCGCCGGAAACGTCCTGGCGGTCCTGACCGCGGATCATGGAGTGTCGCCTCTGCCCGAGGAAAATCATAAACGCAAGATGCCGGGCGGCCGTCTGAGCTTAGAGCCCGTGCGGGCTTTGCTGGAATCTCAGTTGACGGCCAAATTCGGCGGCTCGCATTGGGTTCTTTATGCTGCAGAGGCCGGCATTTATTTGAACCTGTCGTCGGGGGCCGACCCGGCGGCGGTGGAATCGGCAGCCGCCGCCGTTTTACGCGGCCAATCGCACGTCGCACGTGTCTATACCCGTACTCAATTGCTGAACGATGCAGTCCAGTCCGACCCCGTGGGTGCCGCGCTGCGCAACGGTTTTAATGCCCAGCGATCCGGAAGCCTGGTAATGCTTCTGGAACCCTACTGGACCACCGCCGCCACCGGCGCCAACCACGGATCGCCCTACGACTACGACACCCACGTGCCCATGCTGTTTCTTGGCCCGCGAATCAAGGCAGGGCACTACGATATGAACGTGGCTCCCAATGACATCGCGCCGACCCTCGCCACCATTCTCGATATCGAGACGCCCAGCGGCAGTTCCGGGCGCGTGCTTTCCGAAATGCTTAAGTGAACGCCTGGGGCAGCCTGCTAGAATAACCGGGTAGAGGAGTCCCGTATTCATGGTGAGAACTGCATTTCGATCGGCGTTTCTGCCCGCCCTATTGGCCTGCGCCGCCGCCGTTTTATCCCCCGCCACCGCTTCGGCGCAGCTGAAAGTCGGGATCGTAAACTTTCAGCAGGCCCTGCTGGGAACTTCGGAAATGAAAAAAGCGTCCAATGATTTGCTGGTGAAATATAAGCCGCAGCAGGATCAACTGGAGAAGCTGCAAAAGGACCTGAACGAGATTCAAGCTAAGCTGCAGGACCCCAAAACTCCGCCGGCCATGGCCGTGGACCTGCAGGCGGACGGACAGCGTAAGCAGCGCGATGCCAAGCGCATCACTGAAGACGTGCAAGCCGGGGCAGAGGCGGATCGCAATGATATTCTGCGGCGCGGCACCGATCGCATGACGGAAGTCATCAAGAAGCTGGCGGATGAAAAGGGATTGGATGTTGTGGTGGACTCGGCCAACATCGTGTTCTTCAAGCCCACGCTCGAGATCACGCAGGAAGCCATCGCCGCTTACGATAAAGCCTATCCGGCGAAGTAAGTCCCCAGCAAGCGAAAGCCCATGGCTGGATACCTGGATGAATACGGAGTAGCGGACGCCCGGCGGGAGGGTCTCCGCAAGCGCATCATCCTGTGGGGTCTGACGGCGGTGATCGTCGGGGTTTCCGCATTCTTCTATTTTCGGAATTGGAGCGAGGAACGAGCTCTAGATCACTTCGTCACGCTGCTCAAGCAGCAGAAGTATCAGGACGCTTACCAGCTTTGGCAGACTCCGGATACCGCCAAGTTTTATCCACCCGACAAGTTCGCCGAAGACTGGGGCGCCTCCGGCGTGTATAAGAATGCAGGCGCCTTGCAGATCAAGGAAGTGGACTCCTGCGATTCGGGCGTGGTTTTCGACATGGTTTACCCAGGCGCTGACGAATTTGGCCTGTGGGTGGAGCGTCAAACCAAAATCATCAGCTTTGCTCCCTGGCCGCGCTGCCCCGGCCGGCACCTGCAAATCTGGCAGTTCCTGAAGTCGCGCTTCGGCGGCGGCAGTTAAACGGTACGAGACGGTCTGCGAGGGATGTCGACTCCACTTCCAGGGCCTGATGGGTTTTTGCTCTCGCCAGACGATCCATTACACGCCGCTCAATCGCGCCTGAGCGATTACTTGTTCGCGGAAGAGCAGCGCAGCCCGAGTACGCCGTTCGACGTGGCGATTTGGCGGAAACTACCTAAGCGCCTGGTTCCGGATCAAGTCGCGGCGGTGCTGCTGCGTCTGGCGTGGCTCGATCAGCACGATGCGGAGCTGCAGAACGCGCACGTTGCCCGAATGCGCCTGACGACGCTGCTTCGTGTCCTTTATAAGTTTAAGGCGCCCTATACGGAAGCGGATTTATGCAGGCTACTGGATCTCACTATTCCATTGTTGGGCAGGATCGCTCCCTACGGGCCGGTGGAATGTGTAGTCGAGTACGCGAAAGGCAACGACCTTTCAGCTGGGCTGTGCGCGTCCCTGCGCCGCTTTCAGAGCAGCCTGCAGGGGGAAATGTCGAGCGGCCAAGCCGCCATGCAATCTCTCCGACAGCAGTTACACATGCTGTTGTGGCTCGACGAATGGGAGCCGCTAGACCCGGCTCACTGCTGGAGCGAGTGTGTGCGCCGCGACTTTCGCGAGTTCACCGGGGACCGGCAGCGGAAGTGGCGGTCACTCCTGAAACATCTGCGTGGAAACGCCCCGGTACGGATGCCAGCCGGATGGGCGCGTGAAGCGGCGCCGCTCCTGGCCGCCGTGGGAATCGAAGACTTCCGCGAACAGATTCACGTCTGGTTCGCGCCTTTCCGCTCCGGCCAGCCGCTGCCACTCTCGGTAGCGGGGAGCCATGTGATCAAAGGGCTCATCTGGTTTTGCGCGGTGGCGCGCGATGAAGACTTGAAAGAGTGCTGCTTATGGCTGCTCGACGCAAAATGGAAGCAGAAGCGCAATACCGAAAAAGTGATGGTGTCGCTGGGTGAGTTTGGGATTGGCAAAGAGGAGCTGATTGCACGCAACCTGATCAAGCCGCTTCCGTCCTCTTCGTCGCACGGCTTGCTGGAGAAGTTACAAAAAGCCGCCGTTCTGATGCCGGCAAATCATATCCAAATGGATCCGGACGGTGAATTGATTGTGGTGCAGGGCCAGTTGCATTTCTATCGGCTGTTTCGCTCCACCGGGCGAATGGAGCGGGTTTCCGACGGCGCCGTCCTGGAGCTTAACTGGCCGGCGATTCCCGACCAGTTCCGGCTTTTTCTGCATCCCGAATGCGATTCGCCGGAGCAGCTGGCGTTGCGCGCTCACCTGCTCATGCAAGACGGCAGCTTCGGCGACTATTTCGTCCGTAAAGAGACGCCCGGCGGGGATTGATCACTTCTTGTACGACACCCGCCAGATCTTCTTGCCGCCATCATCCGATACCAGCAAGCTGCCGTCCGGCATTTCGAGCACGCCCACCGGACGCCCCCACACTTCCGGGTTATCCGGCGCGAGCATCCAGCCCGTCAGGAAGTCGCGCGGCGGGCCGCTCGGCTTGCCGTTCGCGAACGGCACAAACTTGATCTCGTAACCCTGCCGCTTCGCGCGATTCCAGGAACCGTGCAGCGCGAGGAATGCGCCGCCCTGATATTCCTTCGGGAACGCCGTGCCCGTATAGAAAGCGAATTCGAGGGCGCTGGCATGCGCTCCCAGGAGCACGTCGGGTTTAGTGGCTTTGGCCACCAGGTCGGGCCGCTCGCCTTTGCGGCGCGGGTCTTCGTTGGGGCCGATGTAAGCATACGGCCAGCCGTAGAAGCGGCCCTGCTCGATGTGCGTAAAGTATTCCGGCACCAAGTCATCGCCCAGCAGATCGCGCTCCTCCACCGTGATCCAGATGGTGTCGGTTCCCGGATACAGGTGAATGCCGGTCGGATTGCGCGTCCCTGAGACAAAAATCTCGTGACCTGTGCCATCGGGATTGTAGCGGTTGACCGCCGCGCGACTGGAATCTTCCCCAGCGTCGACATTGGATCGCGATCCGATGTTGATGTACATCTTCTCGCCTTTGCGGTCGAACAAAATGTTGCGGGAGTTGTGGCCCATGCCAAAGTCTTTTAGCGAAACAACCTCTTCGCCTGGACCTGCGGTCATGGCCTTTGCGTCGTATTTATAGCGCTTGATCGATGTCGGTTCGCCAACGTAAAGGTAATCTTTCCAGAAGGCCAGCCCGAAAGGACGATCCAGCCCTTCGATCAATTTGCGCTTGTTCGTGCTCTGCGCCGCCCCGCCTTGCGCTACCCACACAGCGCCAGTGGCGCCAGGCGCGCTATCGGCAATCAACAATTCCTTCCCGGGGCCCAGTATCATCTTGCGTGGCCGCTGGAATCCCGCCATGTATTCTTCGACTACGAATCCGGCAGGAACCTTGAGCTGGGCTCCTGCGGGCCGCTCGATTACGCGCGACTGGTTACTCGCCGACGGCGTCGCAAAGGGGGCGGGCAGCTTAAACTCCTGCGCGAAGATTACGCTCGCAACTGCACAAGTGGCCACCAGAAATTTCATGTTTTGCCTCCCCGGTTATCCGCTGCATGACGTTACTATCCAGACCACTCTGAGCCTATCATGCCGTTTGCGGAGCATGATACAGTGAGGGTTTCGCTTTTAGGGACTATTTGTGCAGATTTTTCTCCAGGGAAAGCTGTTGGGCGTCGAAGACTTCCTGCTGGCGCCGGCCGGCGGGGAGCGCGATCACGCTTTCACCGGACGCTCCCACTGGGTCAGCCTGCTGGGCGAGATCCTGCCGCGGGCTTTGCTGGCGGAACTGGGGCTGGCCAAAATTCTGCTTGGATCGAGCGGCGGCGGGCAGTTCCTGGTGCTGCTGCCCGAAGAAGCGCGCGCGCCGGCCGATACGTTTCTCGCGGCAGCCTCCCGCGAAATCGCTGCGCTCAGCAACGAGGTGGTGAAACTGATCTGGAGCGTTACCGAGAACCTGGGTGACTGGAGCGATGTCCGCAAGCGCCTGCACGATCAGATGAGCCTGCTGCGCGGCACCCCGGCGGCCGGCTTAACGCTGGGAGACTTCGCGTTGCGTGGGCGGGAATCGTCCGGCGAAGCCGAACTCTACTTTTCCAGCCAACTTGGCTGGAAGCTGCGCGACGCGGAAAGCGTCGGCTGGTCCCCCGAAAC
>Ga0105239_10009920_pt1 | contig 10696 bp, 10 predicted proteins | sample KBSC44metaG_FD_92761 | JGI IMG/M metagenome (GOLD analysis project Ga0105239, IMG submission 92761) | Corn rhizosphere microbial communities from Kellogg Biological Station, Michigan, USA - KBS C4-4 metaG | ecosystem: Host-associated > Plants > Roots > Rhizosphere > Soil | place: Michigan, USA...
CGTTTCGCGACGTTCTATGGAATGGCCCTTTCTATCGCAAACATGGTTTTCGCGATCTTGAGGAAGACAAGTGGACCGCCTATATGAGCGAATTGAGAGCAACCGAGGTCCGACACGGTCTCCGTGTCGAAACGCGCGTATTTATGCGGCGTGACCTGATCAATGTACGATTGGCCTGACGAGCCTTTTGACCTCGTTTGACACCCCTTTTTCAGCCGGTATAATTAATCTTTTGCCTTTTGAGCGGCAACGGGCAAAAGTTTATTCTGTTTGACAATGAAAGTGGATCTGCTCAGTGTTACCGGCGAGCCGCTGTCGTTTAAATTTCGGCTTGAGCCGGATGAGATCGATCTCGATACCGAAGGCGTTCGGATCAGTGGCTCGATAGACGTTGCAGGTGAGTTAAGCAATAACTCCGCTAAGACCGACGTCAAAGGTTCGATCGCCGCCCCGCTCGAGGTCGATTGCACGCGATGTCTGACTCCGGTAAAGCGTGAGCTGGACATAGTTTTCCAGGTCGATTTTGTCGGCAAGGAAATGTTTCCCGAAAGCAAGGAAACACACCTTGAGAACAGCGATCTCGACACCGATGTAATCGAGGGAAACGAGCTGGACCTGACGGAGATCGCGAGAGAACAGATCCTGCTGAATCTGCCCGAACAAGAGCTTTGCAAGGAAGATTGCAGGGGAATCTGTCCAACTTGCGGCAAAGATCTAAATGAGGGCGAATGCCGATGCGGCGAAGACGATGTCGATCCCCGCTGGGCTGCGTTGAAAGATTTAAGATAGAACGAGATCGCTAATTGGTGACTAATTTAATAAAAAAGAGATTCAATTATGCCTAATCCAAAACGACGACATTCAAAGTCAAGGACGCGACAACGCCGTGCGCACCACGCGCTGGATGTGCCGCAGTTTTACCTTGATAAGGATTCGGGCGAGCCGCGACGGCCGCACCGGATCGACGACAAGACCGGCACGTACAAAGGCCGGCAAGTCATTGAGGTAAAGGAAACCGAGTAGTTTTTGAATTTTTTCAGAAATTAAGGTCTAATTTTTTTCAATGACACTGCAAAACGCCGGGATCATCGGGATCGGACATTCCTATCCGGAAGGTATTCTCACAAATGCCGACCTGGAAAAGATCGTCGAAACCTCGGATGAATGGATCACCACGCGCACCGGCATCAAACAACGCCATAAAGCCGCAGAAAACGAGTACACGTCGCAGTTTGGATCGCGGGCGGCGTGCCAGGCGATAGAACGCGCCGGCCTCGAGCCGACCGACATCGATATAATTGTCTGCGCGACGACGACGCCGGATCAAATCATGCCTTCGACCGGTGCGTTGATACAAGCACAGATCGGTGCGTCGAATGCTGCCGGGATGGACGTGTTCGCGGCTTGTTCGGGTTTCCTTTATGGTCTGACGATGGTCGAATCGATGATCCGAACGGGCCAGATCAAACACGCGCTCGTGATCGGGGCCGAGGTACTGACCAAATACGTCGATTATACCGACCGCTCGACCTGCGTGATATTTGGCGACGGCGCGGGCGCGGCTGTTGTTGGACCGGTCCCTGAAGGCAAAGGTATTCTCGCGACTAAGATCCGCTCTGACGGCCGGTACGAGGAACAGCTTTACTGTCCCGCCGGCGGGACCAAGCTCGGAACGACACATCAGACGATCGACGACCGAATGCATTATTTCAAGATGAAAGGCAATGAGCTTTTTAAGGTCGCGGTGCGTTCGATGGCCGATATTTCAGCCGAAATGCTGGAAAAGGCAGGTTATACGGTTGATGATGTCGATCTTGTAATTCCGCATCAGGCGAACCAACGCATTACCGACGCGGTCGCATCGCGACTAGGTGTGCCGGAGGAGAAGGTTTATTCGAATATCGCTGAGCACGGTAACACATCCTCGGCGTCGATACCGATCGCGATCGACGAGTGTATCGCGAAGGGAAAGATCAAAGAAGGGAGCCTCGTGCTCCTGACGGCGTTTGGCGGCGGCGTGACGTGGGGCGGAACGCTAATAAGATTCTAGTTCGATATACTGCGGAAGCCCGCGCGTAAGCAAGGGCGTAAACGACAAGTTGATGACTACGCCCTTGCTTACGCGCGGGCTTCTGCATGACGATGACGAAAGTTGCGTTTATTTTTCCCGGCCAGGGCAGTCAGTCTGTCGGAATGGGAAGGGACTTGTTTGACAACTTTGCAGCGGCTCGCGAAGTGTTCGAGCAGGCCGACGACGCGCTCGGTTTTAAACTTTCCGAAATGTGTTTTTCGGGAAGTGATGATGACCTTGCGTTAACGGCGAATACACAGCCCGCGATCCTGGCGGCTTCGGTAGCGGCATTTAGCGTGATGGAAGCCGAAGGCGTGAAGATGCCGGATTTCGCTGCCGGGCACAGCCTGGGCGAATACTCGGCTTTAGTTGCCGCGGGTGTGCTTAACTTCTCAGATGCGGTACGAACCGTCCGAATCCGTGGCACGTATATGCAGGAAGCGGTGCCGGTCGGTGTCGGCGCGATGGCCGCGATCTTAGGTTTGGATGTGGAAGCCGTTGCGGCGGGTTGCGGCGAGGCGGCTCAAGGGCAAGTTTGCGGCCCTGCGAATATCAATTCGCCGTCGCAAGTAGTCATCGCCGGAAACACGGACGCCGTCGATCGGGCGTGTGAGATTTTGAAAACAAAGGGCGCCAAACGTGCGATCAGGCTGAACGTTTCGGCGCCTTTTCACTGTGCGCTGATGATGCCAGCCCAGGAACGTCTCGCGACGGACCTGGCAAAGCTTCAATATGGAAGTTACCGGTTTCAAGTGGTGCACAACGTCGATGCCGAGCCGCGTTTTGACAGCTCGGCGACGCTTGACGCTTTGACAAGACAGGTTTCGTCGCCGGTAATGTGGATGCAGTCCGTGAAGAACCTTATCTCACATGGCGTCGATACATTTGTGGAGATCGGGCCGGGCAAGGTTTTGAGTGGGCTCGTTCGCCAGCTCGATCGCGAAGTTAAGACGCTGAATGTCAGTGACACAGAAAGTTTACGAAATACTTTAGACTCAATTTGAAACAGGAGAATATATGTCAGAAGTTCAGGATAAGATCAAACAGATCATAGTAGACGAGCTCGGTGTTGATGAGGCCGAGGTTACAGAGAACGCACGATTCATTGAGGACCTCGGTGCCGATTCGCTTGACCTGGTTGAGCTCGTAATGCGTTTCGAAGAGGAATTCGACATCGAGATCCCAGACGAGGATGCTGAAAAGATCCAGAGTGTCCGTGACGCGTACGCCTACGTCGAGCAGCATCAGAAGTAGGTTAAGAGTGCGCGATTTATCGCGTAAACATATACGAGCTAAAGCTCGCACTCTAAACTTTTATGAAACGTAGAGTTGTAGTGACGGGAACGGGACTGGTCACGCCGCTCGGAAACGACGTGCCGTCGACTTGGCGCGCCTTGATGAATTGCGAAAGTGGTGCTGACTATATCAGTCGTTTCGATACGGAGGCGTTTTCGGTCAAGTTCGCGTGCGAGGTCAAAGGTTTTGACCCGCTCACGTACATGGAGAAGAAAGAAGCGCGGCGAATGGGCGCTTTTACCCATTTTGCTATCGCCGCTTCGGATGAGGCCGTCCGAAGCAGCGGTCTTAAGATCGATGAGTCGAACGCGGAGAACGTCGGCACATACATTAGCTCGGGCATCGGCGATTTCTGGGCCATCGAGCGTGAGCACGAAAAAATGCTCGAGTCAGGTCCGGGCCGCGTTTCGCCGTTCTTTATCGTGTCGGCGATAGTCAATCTCGCTTCGGGTAATGTTTCTATACGTCATGGAGCAAAGGGTCCGAATTCGGCAACGGCCACCGCCTGCTCAGCCGGCGCTCATGCCATCGGAGACAGCTTTCGCATCATCGAACGCGGTGACGCCGACGCCATGATCTGCGGCGGTGCAGAGAGCGCGATCACTCCAATGTCGGTTGCCGGATTTGCGTCGATGCGTGCTTTATCGACGCGAAACGATGATCCGAAACATGCGTCTCGACCGTTTGATGCCGAACGAGACGGGTTCGTGATCGGCGAGGGCTCGGGAATTCTGATCCTTGAAGAATTGGAATTCGCGAAAGCTCGCGGCGCAAACATTCTCGCCGAGGTCGTGGGTTACGGAACGAGCGGCGACGCGTTTCATGTGACGATGCCGGACGAAACTGGCTCCGGCGCTATCCGCGTGATGCAAAAGGCGATCAAAGATGCAGGCATCACGCCGGATCAGATCGGCTATATTAACGCTCACGGAACGTCGACGCCATATAACGATAAATTCGAGACGATGGCCATCAAACAGGTCTTTGGCGACCGCGCTAAGAATGGTTTGCCCGTCAGTTCTACAAAATCGATGACCGGGCACGCCCTGGGCGCGGCCGGCGGCATCGAAGCTGTTTTTTCGGTGATGGCGCTCACTGAAAATAAGATACCACCGACGATAAACTACGAATTTCCGGACCCGGATTGCGATCTCGACTACGTCCCAAATGTTCCGCGCGACGCCGAGGTCGAATACGTCCTATCGAACAGCTTCGGGTTTGGCGGAACGAATGCTTGCCTTGTCTTTAAGCGATATACTGAATAAGAGCGGCTAAGAGGCGGGCTTGCCCGCCTTTCTTATTTAATTTAGAGAAGAATGAAGATCATTGTATTAATGAAGCAGGTCGCCAATAAAGATGCGGTCCTGCGCATCTCGAGCGGCGAAAAATGGATCAATCAGTCCGATGTTGCTTTGCAGACAAACGAATCTGACGGGTACGCCCTTGAGGAGGCTTTGCGGCTTAAGGAAGCAAAAGGCGATGGCGAGGTCGTGGTTTGCTCGCTGGGCCCGCAGAGTGCCAAAACCGTCATCAAGGATGCGCTGGCTCGCGGAGCGGACCGCGGAATTCACATTGGGGTTGACGACAGCTACAAGCTCTCGCCGTTTCAGATCGCGAGCACGATCGCGGACGCGATCCGTGATGAAAAAGCCGATCTTATCTTCGCCGGTTTGCAGTCCGATGACGCGAGCTATGGCCAGACCGGCGTGATCCTGGCCGAGCAGCTGGGAATTCCGCACGCGACCATCGTTATCGAAGTCGACCGCACAAGCCTGAACGAAAGCCTCCGAATAAAACGCGAGCTCGAAAGCGGCTGGTATCAATGGTTCACCTACAAGCTTCCCGCCTTATTGACGATCCAATCAGGCATTTCGCAGATCCGCTATGCGTCGCTCAAAGGCATCATGGCAGCAAAGAAAAAAGAGATCCGCGATGTCACGCCGACCGTTGCGGATTTCCCGTCCGCTCAAAAGGTCGAAAAAGTATACCTTCCGCTCAAGATTAAACAGACACAGATGCTGGGCGACGGCGACGCGAAAAAAGGCGCAGCTGAGCTTGTCGAAAAGCTTAAAACGGAGGTGCGAGTTATATGATCCTCGTTTTCATCGAGCACAAGAACTGCGTTCTTAATAAAACTTCGCTTGAGGCGATAACAGCGGCTCAGAGCATTGGAAAGGACCTTAGGCTGCCAGTGTCGGCCGTCATTCCTTGTGACAAAGACTGTGCGCTGGCTCATGAGATCGCTGGTTACGATCTCGAAAAGGTGATCGTCGCAAAAAACGAAAAGCTTGCGACTTACACGCCCGATGCCTATGCGGATGCGTGGACCGAGGTCATCAAGGCGACAAGTCCGCAATACGTCGTCATGGCACATACTTATCAGGTACGCGACTTTGCGCCAAAGGTTGCGGCGAGGCTTGGGCGAGAGGTCGTCGGTGACTGCATCCGCTATAGGGCAGAACCGCCCGCGTCAGCGGGCGGGCGATCCGAACTTGTGCTTACTCGCCGGATGTTTCTCGGAAAGCTCGATGCGGATGTGACTAGCGGCGGCGAGGCGCCTTATTTCGTGACGTTCCAGTCGGGCGCGTTTCGCGGCGACAATGCGGCGAAGGGAAGCTCTGCGGTTGAAACAATGGACGTGCACGTCGGTGATGTTCGCATGACGCCCGAGGAGCCATTTCAGGAGGCCAAGGCGTCGGTCGATCTGACGAGATCTAATATCATCGTCGCCATCGGGCGCGGCATCAAGTCGCAGGAAAATATCGCTCTTGCGCAGCAGCTTGCCACTGCCCTGGGCGCGGACCTGGCGGCCTCGCGTCCGATCTGCGACGCCGACTGGCTGCCCATCGACCGGCAGATCGGGTCGAGCGGACAGACAGTCGCGCCAAAACTCTACATCGCCCTCGGGATCTCTGGTGCCATACAACACATTGTCGGAATGAAAAATTCCGGGACCATCGTCGCGATCAATAAAGACGCCGAAGCTCCTATTTTCGACATCGCGGATTACGGCATTGTCGGCGACCTTTTCGAGGCCGTTCCTGTGATGATCGAGGAAGTGAAGAAGGCAAAGAGCTAAAGTTACGCTTGATGTAAATTCTTGGCACGGAAAGGCTTACGCCGATCCGTGTTTTTTCTTTGCTAAACTGAATGGGCGAGAGATGAGCGATAACCGCATCGGTATTTCAGGCTGGCGATACGAGCCCTGGCGAGGTGTGTTTTATCCAAAAGGATTGCAGCAGCGACGCGAGCTTGAGTATGCCAGTCGGCAGATGAACTCGATCGAGATCAACGGCACATTTTATTCTCTTCAGCGGCCGGCAAGCTTTAGAAAATGGTATGACGAGACGCCGGACGATTTTGTATTCGCCATTAAAGGGCCGAAGTATCTCACGCACATGAAAAAGCTCAGCGACATTCGTCAGCCGCTGGCAAACTTTTTCGCATCGGGAGTTTTGCTGCTTGGCAAAAAGCTCGGCCCGATTCTCTGGCAGTTTCCGCCATGGTGGCCTTATGATCACGCTCGTCTCGCGGAGTTTCTAAAAATGCTGCCGCGTACTTCCGCTAGAGCCAGTGAGTTCGCACATGAACATAATCTGAAAAAGGAAGACTGGATCTGGACCGACGCGATTGCGAAAACGAAAATTCGATATGCGTTTGAGCCGCGACACCCGAGTTTTTTCACTGCGGATTTTGTCGAGCTGCTGAGAAAGCACGCCGCCGCGCTGGTATTTGCCGACACGGCCGGTAAATGGCCGTACTCTGAAGACCTGACTGCTGATTTTGTTTACTGCCGGCTGCACGGAGCGAAGGAGCTTTACGCGAGCGGTTACACGGACGAAGAATTAGAACGCTGGGTAAATCGGATCAAACTCTGGAAAACGGGTAAGCAACCGAAAGACGTGCAAACGATCACTAAGGAAAAATTCAAACCGGGAAAGCCGCGCGAAATCTATGTTTATTTCGACAACGACATTAAAGTCCATGCGCCCTTTGATGCGATCGGTCTTGCCGAAAAACTAAAAGAGGGCAGCCGGTGACCGCCCTCTAAGACCAATAGATCCAATAGGTTATCTATACCGAAGTTGCGATAGCCTCGTCAAAGATCTGCAGCGCCACGTCGACATTCTCTTTCGTCAAGATCAGCGGCGGCGACCATCTGATGGCGCTTGAACCGCAACCCAAAATTATCAAACCGCGTTTGTAGCATTCCATCTCGATCCGGTCGCGAAGGTCTGGATCAGGTTTTAACGTCTCTTTGTCAGAAACAAATTCAACACCAAGCATCATACCCAAACCGCGGACATCGCCAATGCAATCATATTTCTCCTGCAGCTTTTCGAGCCCCGCTTTCAGGTAACCGCCGACCTCGTAAGAGTTTTCAACCATGCCGCCCTGCAGTAGCTCGATGGTCTTGATCGCGGCAGCTAGCGCCACAGGATTTCCGCCAAATGTCGAAGCGTGTGCTCCCTTATGCCAGTTCATGATGTCGGCTCGGGCGACGCATGCACCGATGGGCATTCCTGAGCCCAGGCCTTTTGCAAGGCACATGATGTCTGCCTTCACTCCTTCGTGATAGTCGAGTGCAAACATCTTCCCCGTACGACCCATGCCGGACTGCACTTCATCGACGATCAGCATTATGCCGTGCTGGTCGCAAATGCGGCGTAGCTCTTTTACAAACTGTTTCGGCGCCGGGATATAGCCACCCTCGCCCTGAACGACCTCAAGTACTATGCCGGCGACCTCTTCCGGCGGTGTCGTCGTTTTGAAGACACGGTTTTCGATCCAGTTGATCACATCGCGGCTGATCGTTTCTTCATCGGTCGGCATGTCATTTGCGAAATGCCGAAACCTGTTCGGATAAGGCACGTGAACAACATCGAGCGCCTGACGCATAAAGCCGAGCCGCTGTGCCGTTTTCGACGATGTCAGGCTTAATGCACCGAGCGTCCGCCCGTGAAACGAGCCATAGAACGAAATGAATTTCTGCCGATGCGTATGATACATCGCCAGCTTTAGCGCCGTCTCGACGGCCTCGGCGCCGCTGTTGGCAAAGTGGGTTCGCGTCTGTCCGCCTATCGGGCAAATTTCTTCCAATTTTTTGCCTAACTCGGGCATGTGCCGATAGAAGAAATCAGTCCCGCAGAAATGAATAAATTCGTTCGCCTGTTTAGTGATCGCTTCAACGATGTCCGGATGGCAGTGACCGGTGGAACAAACCGCCACGCCGGCGTTGCAATCGAGAAAAAGGTTGTCGTCAGGGTCCCAAACCCAAACGCCGCTCGCATGGTCGACGACAAGTTTGTAATCAGGCCGCGGATAGCTCGGTGTCACATACCGAGCGTCAGCGTCGATGATCGCCTTGGCCTTTGGGCCGGGAAGCTCTGTCTTAATATTTGGTCTTTGAAGTTCTTTTGTCGGCATCATAAAAATTTCTCCTGCTTAGAGTGCGCGGTTTACCGCGTCGATGGTTGATGACAAACAAGCTTAAGCTTGCACTCTAAACAGAAGGATTAATCGCCGCCGAAAAGATTAGCGCGCTGCCATGAAGGTCGGAGTTTGGCAATGCAGCGAGAGGTCATATTTACCTCGTAAATATATCACAATTGGACAAAAACGAGTTAGATTGCGGTGTTTATTGCGATCGCAATTTGAGCGTGAAACAATCAAGCATATGCAGCAGCCGGCAAAATACACGAACAAGCTTATCAATGAGACATCGCCATATCTGCTTCAGCACGCGCACAATCCAGTCGATTGGTATCCGTGGAGTGACGAGGCGTTTGAACGGGCGCGGGCGGACGATAAAGCCGTTTTGGTCAGCATCGGCTATTCCGCCTGTCATTGGTGTCACGTGATGGAGCACGAGTCGTTTGAGGATGAAGCAACTGCGCGTGTCATGAACGACAATTTCATTAACATTAAGGTCGACATGGAAGAGCGGCCCGATGTCGATCAGATCTACATGACGTTTGTGCAATTGACGACGGGCCGTGGCGGCTGGCCGATGACGGTGTTTCTGACACCGGATAAACTGCCATTTTTCGGCGGCACGTATTTTCCGCCCGAGCCCCGTTATGGAATGCCCAGCTTTCAACAATTGCTGACAAGCATTGCCGAGGCATACCGCGAACGACGTGACGAGGTCTTGCAGTCGGCCACGGACATGGTCGGCGAGCTAAGGCGCGCGTCGATTATCGAAAGCGGGTCGGTCGGATTTTCGAGTGAGATTGCCGATGCGGCTTTCGAGAATTTTTCGCGCTCATTCGACGCAAAGAACGGCGGATTTGGCGGCGCGCCCAAGTTTCCGCCGTCGACGTCAATGGAGTTTCTGCTGCGGTTTTGGAAGCGGACCGGCAACGCCCGCGCGCTTGAGATGGTAGAGCTGACCGCCCGCAAAATGGCCGAGGGCGGAATTTACGATCAGCTCGGCGGCGGATTTCACCGCTATTCGGTCGACGCCGTTTGGCTCGTGCCGCATTTCGAGAAAATGCTGTACGACAACGCGCAGCTTATCCGAATTTATCTTCATCTCCTACAGATAACTAAAGACGAATTCTTCAGACGCATCGCTGTCGAAACCCTTGAGTACGTCAGAAGAGAAATGCTCAATGAGTCCGGGGGCTTCTATTCGACACAGGACGCTGATAGCGAGGGCGAAGAAGGGAAGTACTTCGTCTGGACACCTGCCGAGATCGAATCTCTTTTGGGTGAGCAGGATGCCCAAATCTTCAATTTCTTCTACGATGTTTCGGACGACGGTAATTTCGAGGGCAAGAATATTCTAAATATCCATTTTACGATCGATGCCGCAGCAAGGGCCCTAAAATGTGAAACGAAGGAGATCGACATGAGACTCAAACGAGGCCGCCAGAGACTCTTTGAGGCCCGCGAAAAACGCATCAAACCCCATCGCGACGAAAAAGAGCTCACGGCCTGGAACGGTCTGATGCTGGGAGCTTTCGCCGAAGCGGCCGCGGTTTTGGGCGATCCGGAATATCTTGCGATCGCGCGAAAGAATGCCGATTTTCTTCTCAACGAACTCCGTCGCGACGGCCGCCTACTTCGGACGTGGAAAAACGGTGCGGCAAAGCTCGATGCTTATCTTGAGGACCACGCTAACCTTGCCGACGGCCTGCTCGAACTTTATCAGGTCGGCGGAGAGATCAAGTATCTCATTGCCGCTAAGTCGCTCGCGGATACGATGATCGACAAATTCTGGGACAAAGAAAACGGCGGCTTTTACTTTACTGGCAACGACCATGAGCAGCTTATCGTTCGCAACAAAGACTTCACGGACAACGCATCCCCGTCAGGGAATTCAAC
>Ga0105239_10009921_pt1 | contig 10694 bp, 7 predicted proteins | sample KBSC44metaG_FD_92761 | JGI IMG/M metagenome (GOLD analysis project Ga0105239, IMG submission 92761) | Corn rhizosphere microbial communities from Kellogg Biological Station, Michigan, USA - KBS C4-4 metaG | ecosystem: Host-associated > Plants > Roots > Rhizosphere > Soil | place: Michigan, USA...
TATCTAGTACGACCAGCTTACCATGATCTATAATCGCAATTCTATCGCATAAGGTATTAGCTTCTTCAAGATAGTTAGTTGTTAGTAGAACAGTCTTGCCTTTGTCTTGCTTGACATCGAGAATATAGTCCCAGATAGCCCGACGACTCTGTACATCCACTCCTAGGGTTGGCTCATCGAGGTAAAGTAGCTGTGGATCATGAAGTAGTGCCCGTGCAAGAGCCAGACGACGCTTCATGCCACCTGAGAAGGTACTAACTCGACTGTCCTTGCGTTCGTATAGTTGCACTAGATTAAGCATCTCTGTGATACGCTTGTCACGATGAGCGCCTCCCACCATATAAAGATCAGCGTGGACTGACATATTTGTCCAAGCACTAAGTTCCTCATACAAAGCTGTCTCTTGGGGCACAGCTCCAAGAGCTGCATGTACTGAACGAGTATTTTTCATAATATCATGACCAAGTACTATGACTTGCCCGTAGGTAGGTTTCGACAGACCGCTGACAATATTAATTGTTGTAGTCTTTCCGGATCCATTCGGGCCAAGCAAACCAAAAATTTCACCATATTTTACAGTTAGTGTGAGGCCATCAATGGCTGTGAAATTTCCAAAACGTTTTGTTAGATTGTTGATTTCTATGGCTACCATATCACTATTGCGATTATCAGCTTGAAAGGACTCTATATCTTTCATAAACTAGCAGCCATTCTTAAAGCCTGTTTTTATAATTAGCGCAAACTCAATTATACATTCCTCGGCATTCGATGACAAATAGACCTTATAGTATATCTCCAACCACAAAGATCAAATAGTAATCTTGTCTACTATCACCATAGCCTTATCTTTAATTACGATGACAATTGCTATGACATAAATGGTCAACAGTTACGGTTTAGTATTAGCACAAACACCGGATGGCTTATACCATAAGAGGAGAAATCAATGACTACAATAAACCAATGGCCTGAATTACCGCTAGCAGAATGGAAAGACACCTATGAAACATTGCACATGTGGACCCAGATTGTTGGCAAGATCCGGCTCAGACTCACTCCTCTAATGAATCATTGGTGGAACGTTACTTTGTATGTAACACCTCGTGGACTTACGACATCTGCTATCCCATACGATGATCGACTATTTCAGATAGACTTTGACTTCATTTCCCACCTCCTAATTATTGAAACGATCGATGGTTCTACCAAGACTATCGCTTTGCGCTCGCGTTCAGTCGCTGATTTTTATCAAGAAGTGATGGCCGCTCTGAACTCGCTTGGAATGCCTGTAACTATCTGGACTACACCTGTAGAAGTGCCGGATCGAACTCCATTTGAGAATGATGAGAAGCATGCCACCTATGATCCTGAATATGCGCAGCGGTTCTGGCTAATTCTGGCACAGGCAAGTAGAGTGCTTATGAAGTTTCGTTCTCGATTTACAGGCAAAGTGAGCCCAGTACATTTTTTCTGGGGGGCCTTTGATCTAGCCGTCACCCGCTTTTCCGGACGTCCAGCACCTGCTCATCCGGGTGCACCAAACTGTGGCCTTTTTGTGATGCAGGAAGCCTATTCACAGGAAGTTAGTAGTTGTGGTTTCTGGCCTGGCGGCGGTCTACTTGATGAACCGGCTTTCTATTCATATGCCTATCCGGAGCCGCAGCACTTCAGAGAATACCCTATTCAGCCGGTTGAGGCATTTTACCATACTGGAATAAGCGAGTTCCTGCTGCCCTACGAAGTGGTTCGTACTGCAAAGTCACCTGATGAGGTCTTGCTTAGTTTCCTACAGAGTACATATGAGGCAGCCGCTGAGTCTGCCGGCTGGGATCGAGATGCATTGGAGGGGCACTAGGCAGTTTTGTCCCACATGCTTGTTGTTGTCTTCTTTAGATATCTTGTAATCTAGCAGATAAGACATGGTATCCAGAGGCATGTGCTTATCTTGATCTTAAACACCTATTTAATTCGCCCTTCGAAAAAAGTATCATAGAAAGATCAATGGAGTATTTCAAAGAAAGAACTGAAATTTTGATGATTACTAATCCCTAAGAACAAGGTATTAATGGCCACTATACTATAGTTAAGTATCCAAATAGATTAGATTTAGAATGAATAAAAAAGACTTCCGATTATTTAGTCTATTTTTACTTCCCTCCCTTTAAATTTAGTCTGATCTTTCTTCTTGAATATTATTTCCAGTATTCCATTATTGTAGGTAGACCTAGCTGTTTCAATATCAACTTCTTCTGGTAAATTGATAACTTCGTGATATTTTCTTTCTTTACCTTCGGTAGTTTGTACTTCAACTGAGCTATCATAGGCACTAATTTTGATGTTGGACTTGGTAACTCCGGGCATTTCGACAATAACTTTTACATCTTTATCTGTTGTTGTTACATCAGCTAAAGGTTCGCGTTCTGAGGATATTTCTGGTGTTGTTCTAAAAAAGCCTCTGCTCCGTAACGGAGATTTTATATTTCCAAACTCTCTAACCTTTGGTTTACCATCAGGACCTATTGTCATTAAATATCCATAAACAAATGGGCCATATTCCTTTACTTTACCTCCTCCAGAAGACTCGTATTCTCTTATCAAATCCTTTGGAGCTCTATTCTCTATGTTTTTGAACATATCTTCAAATTCTGATTCCATATCTCTTCTCATTTCATCCATACTCCTAAATACGTCTGGAAATGAAAGTCCCCATCCTCGGTTTCGTCTACTACCTCCAAAGAATCGATTGAACCAGTCAAATGGTTCTATATCACCACTTTCTGGATTACTCATAGTAAAATATTTGCAATATTGCTTTTATAAGTTGCAACCACGTTAAAATTAGTTTAAAGACGGAATTTCTTAACGACGAACTATTGAGAGTCTCTGGTTCAGTAACTAAATTAGAATTAAAACGATTTGTTGTTTAGGTAATGGCCTATGACATCTGATTCAGTTATCGGCTGGCGCGAACTAGATCCATTGGCATAGGACTGAACCATTATCTGCAACCAAATTTTATATAAGTTTTACTAATATTAGTAATATCGGCACAAAAGGTACCATAACTATTACAAAAATAATCGTAGTAATAAGTTCATTAATTCTTGCTAAAAATAGGGATACCAATTTTTACAGCTTTTATCAGGATAACGTTACTACGAATGGACTGAGCCATTAAGCACTAAGCCATTAACGATATCTGATTCCACAAAGGATCCCTTATTTTGTATTCGTGTGATTGACAGAATGTAAGTTACCCCGTTTGTCTTAGCAAAGTCAGTGAATCCACTATAGTCGAATGTTCTATAATCGTGCCATTCATTTTGTATCAGGAAGCCTTTAGATAATAGTCTTTTTTATGCACGGACTCGAGTAAGGGCACTAAATTCCTTCTAGCCTCGTTTGTTTTGTTGCTTATCCTTAATTTTACATCATAATTCATGTTTCTTGGCTTAGTCCTTAACCTGTAGCCGCAGCATGGACAGAACGACGAATCCCATATCATAAATATTTCGCAGATTTGACAGCGTCTCTGTCCCATAGCATAACGACTGAGTCCTGGTGGCTTTTGTGCCTTATGACGAATACATATACCCTTACACACCATGTTTATTGTAATCTCTTTTCTTTATCTTTTGAAGCGAGTTTTCGAAATGTTTCATTGAAATTCTTAATGGTGTTCTTGTATTGGTGCTACCGATGAACTTGTTTGGATTTGAATTTTCAACATCATCGTTATTATTATTGCTAGGTATTCTTTCGGTTGTCGTTATTGTTGTTGTTGTTGACTTTAGGGATGAGTTTGACGTAGCTTCTCTCTTGTTTTTAATTGTGTTATTATTATTTTCATTCCTAATAGTGAGATGTTCCTTGATTGCGGATATTGCTGCGGCATTTACCATTGCTGCAATATCAGCTCCAGTCCACATTTCAGTTAACTCCGATATTTTTTCTAGGTCTACTGTATTATCAAGTGGTTTTCTTTTAGTATGGATATTCAGTATTTCCTTGCGTGCCTCTTTATTTGGCAATGGAACCTCAAGTATTCTATCAAATCTTCCTGGTCGTAGTAATGCCTCATCTATCATATCTGGTCTATTTGTTGCACCTATTACGACGACTCCGTTAAGGTCTTCTAGTCCGTCCATCTCAGTTAGCATCTGGCTGATTACTCTTTCTGTTACGCGTGCATCACCCTCAGATCCTCGCCGCGGTGCTACAGCATCCAATTCATCAAAGAAAACGATACAGGGCGCTGCCTGTCTAGCTTTTCTAAATACCTCTCTAACTGCCTTTTCTGATTCGCCTACCCACTTAGATAATAATTCTGGTCCCTTTATACTAATGAAATTGGCTTCAGAAGTGGTTGCAACTGCCTTTGCAATCATTGTTTTTCCTGTTCCTGGAGCACCGTACAATAGTAAACCTGTTGGGGGCTTAACGTCAGCCTCTCTAAATAGATCTGCGTGTTTTAGCGGCCATTCTACAGCCTCAGCTATTTCTTCCTTAATATCAACTAGTCCGCCTATCTCCTCCCATTTTACATTTGGCTTTTGTATTTGGACTTCCCTCATAGCAGATGGTTGGATGTCCTTTAACGCGTCACTGAAATCTTGATTTGTAATCTTGATTTTATTTAAGGTTTCAATCGGAATTTTTGATTGCTCCAAATTGATTTCAGGAAGTACTTTTCGCAATGATCTCATTGCTGCTTCCTTTGCTAAGGCTTCTAAATCAGCACCAACAAAACCATGTGTAACTTTAGCAAGTGATTCTAGTTCAACATCATCTGTTAGCGGCATCCCCCGAGTATGAATCTGTAAGATATCAAATCTACCCTCTTGATTTGGTATTCCAATTTCTATTTCTCTATCAAATCTTCCTGGTCTTCTTAATGCTGGATCCAATGCATTAGGCCGATTGGTAGCGCCTATTACTACAAGTTTGCCTCTTGCTTCTAATCCATCCATCAATGTTAATAGTTGGGATACGACCCTTTTTTCAACATCACCTGAAACCTCCTCTCTTTTCGGTGCTATCGAATCTATCTCATCAATAAATATTATAGATGGAGCATTTTCCTGAGCTTGTTTGAATGTTTCTCTTAGTCTTTCTTCACTTTCGCCATAAAACTTGCTCATTATTTCTGGACCACCTATAGAAAAGAAATTAGCGTTTGTCTCACTGGCCACTGCCTTTGCTAACAGCGTCTTTCCTGTGCCGGGGGGACCATGCAAAAGAACTCCCTTCGGCGCTTCTATGCCTATTCTTTCAAATATTTCTGGATGTCTTAGCGGAAGCTCAATCATTTCCCTTACTTTTTGAACTTCATTTTTGAGTCCACCTATGTCTTCATAGGTAATTCTAGGAACAACACCCTGTCCAGTTGCGCTTTTAGGCACAGAACCAATAATAAATTCAGTTACATGTCTATCCACTAGAGCCGCTGCATTGGATGACGTCTGAGGTGATACACTAGTAATTATAAAACCGATTTTCCTTCCCATTAGATTTAATGGAATCATGTCTCCCTTGGAAAATATGCGTCCCTCAAGTAATTCTGGTAGATGTTCCTCAAGTCCTACAACATTTAGCTCTTCAGTAGGGTACAAAATTATTTGTTCTGCTTTTCTTATGTTGCTAACCTTTCGTATTTCCACTTTGTCATCAATTCCTGCAGCAATATTATTACGAGTATAGCCATCGATTCTGATCAATCCTTTACCATAATCAATCTGCTGGCCTGACCAGAGTAAACCAAAAGTTTTCTTTTTTCCAGCTATTTCGATTACATCACCAGTTGATAGTGATAATTCCTGCATTACCTTTGGATCAATTAAAGCAATTCCTCTACCCACGAACTTTGGATTGGTCTCGGCAATCCTAAGTGTTATATTATTGTTATTATTAGAAGTATCATTTTTCACCATATTCTATCATCCCACCCCCACTACAATTTTCAAACTAAAATAAAATTGGAAATAAGTTATTCTACTTTTACCTCCGTTGACTGCGGTGTTGGAGCTTTTTTCAGCCTAATTTTTAGTTCCAGTATTCCATTAGAGTATGTTGCTTTTGCAGATTTACTTTCCAGCTCACTATTTATTGGTATATCCGAGTGATATTTTTTATCATCTTTTTCAGCATGTATTGAAACATAATTTTCATGAATGTTCACTCTGACATCTTCTTTTGTTACTCCAGGCATCTCTGCTGTAATTACAAGTGTGTTATTCTTTTCATCTATGGATGTATCTATTAGTGGCTCTCGTACACCTGTTTTTTCGATTAAGCCCTTGGCTGCTGGTCTGATGTTTCCAAACTCTCTCACCCTGGGTTTTCCATCTGGACCTACCGTGACCTGATATCCGTAATAATACGGCATGCTGCCTATTTCAGAAGGAAATCCTTCTCTTACAGTCTTGAACAGCCGACCGACCATGTCTTCAGCTTCTGCAAATTCCCTATCTACATCTTCAAAGATTCTTGAACTAAATCTCCATGGATCTCTCCCCATATTGTATGTCACCTAACACATTGTAATATATATTACTCTATATATTATTTTCGTCATTTATAGACAGATTTAATACTTAAAGATATTTATATTACTTGTTATCACAGTGTCTATTTTTGACAAGCCAGTTTCGATAACAGAAATAATTCGAGAAATCTTAGCATCCAAAGCAATATACTATTCCGCACTCCAATCAGGAATCGCTAGTTATGCGGCTTTGGCCATAAAAGTTAAGCCCGAAATCGAGAAACGTACGGCTTATGATGTCAATGTCGGGGCAATTATAGCTGGATTGAAGAGAATCGCAAATATTATAAGAGAGCAGGAAGGAGAGCAAAATCGTTTAGACGACCTAGCATATTTTGAACATATATCTGACGACAATTTGAATGCCATTACTAGCAATACAAAATCTTCGATCAAGATATCATTAATCGGAAATATTGTTAATCTAGAGTTAAAGGATGAAATTGCATATGATCAACTATCAAATGTATTATCAGATATTTTTTGCAGAGAGACTGAATATAGTCTATTTCAGACCTGTAGGCGACTAAGTCTGTTTATAGAAAATGAAGGATTTTCTAACACTTGGGGACCGGGGTCAGCTAAGTACCTGAAAAAAATAAAGAAAGGATTGTCAAAAATCACAATCACTATTCCATCTAATAATGAATTTAATATTACGAATCATCAAGAGGCAGATCTTGAGAAAAATTCATTTCGCATATTATCATTTATAGTTCGTCTACTATACAATTATCAACTCCCCCTACATGATGCTTTCATAACGTCAAATAGGGTTGTGTTAATTCTGAGTGACAAGGATGCGGCTAAGATATATGAGATATTAAGAACAAAAATGTCTGGTCAGTAAACTGCCTGACTTTTTTACGTAATAGACCAAGATACTCGTCTGTTATTTTCGAGTACCTTATTGTAAAATATACTTGCACGATCCACTTAGCTGTACAATCTAGGTTTTTGAATTATTTGTCGTTACTCATTATAATTCAAGTCTGCATGTCAAATGATCTAGTAAATAAATCGTTAAATAATTATTCTGTAATCTTATCATGGAAAAATTGGCCTCAGATGAGCACTTCTAAGAGGTAAAAGGTCCATTAGTCGTTGTCCTACCTCTACTCTTCAATATTTATTCTGACTGCCGTTCAACAAAAAACCTGGTAATCTTAAATCAAAGGATAGATTGTTTGCTATGCAAGTGGTTGCTGACTCGAAAAGTCTAACAAAACAATCCAATATGCTCATTTTTGGTTGGATATCGGTGTCTTTCTGCATTATACATAGACTTTCTACTATTTAGTAGTAGCAGCAATACTAAGCAAACGCCATCAACTTAACAACAATCCAACTGCAGCCCAAAGGCATAAGATGATTCTATAGATATTAGATCGGATTCGTCTCTCGATTTTACTATATCTACCATCTCATGATCGTAATTGTACATATTGATATGCATTCTGCATTCCTTAATGAATCACCATTCTACATGTGAATTGGTTATTAATCAACCTAAGTAAGTTTTTAATAATACTTCGTAATACAATATGTAAATGTCATCAAGTGAAAGTCTTAGATGTGAGGAATGTGGACAAGAATTTGATACTATTGATACTCTAAATGAGCATCAAACATCTGAAAGAGAAGAACATGAACTTAGAAACAAGCGAATAATTGATTAAATCTAAAATGAATATATTTATTAGTACCCAATTATGTCCGTACATCAGTCCGTGATTTTGTACGTCGAGTCGACCAGGTTTTATTCAGATACTGTACTCGATTAATTCTTTCTATCTCTTGTTGGAGCCACCAAACCATTTAGCTAGCTTACTTACAAATATTTACCTATATGTTGTCCTATATGATACTCGTCTATGTAAATATCGATTGGAATAAATCTTTTTCAGACTACCACATTTTTCTTAATTGGTAACGTGGTACAATAATTTCTACAGCGTCACTACTTCATAATCGTACTGGAGGAATACTACTACATCTAACCCAAATTCTTGAATAATTCGTGCGTATTGGATCTCATTCCTAATTTGTCAGTGATTCTAGCCAGAGCATTTTTTATTGTATTTTCCTTCAAGTCCAAAATCTCTGCTAATTCCGAAATAGATAGCTGCTCTTCTTTTTGTAGAGCATATCTCTCCATTATGAGGCACATAAGACGACGCTCAATATCATCAAAATTAACTTTCTCAGTTTCATGTATCTTTTTTATAATATTCTGCTTTAGTGCCCTAAGATCATTGAGCCGAGTCTCTAAATGTAGTATTTGTTCTTCTACACCATCTAGATTCTGTTGTAACATTAAAAGAAACCGACCTAGGGAGACCATTGATTTTCGTCTAATATATTTTGCATTCAGAGTTACGGGTTCTTTTAAATTATCGACGTGATGAAGTGTAATAGAATGGAGTTTATCAAATTTTTTGTAAAGGGAATCTGCCTCTTTATATCTTGATTCTGTGATATCTTGATTTTTTACTGTAAAATTGTCGTGAGAAACTGAAATATTGATATTGAATGAAGAATTGAGTTTATAATATTTTCTATCTGGTGCACCTAGGTTACTTCGTTGGAGATAAGATTCGATCATACCAGAATCTTCTAAAATCTTAACATGACGCAAAATTGCCTGCTGGCCCGTACCCATTTCCCTAGCTAGCTGATTAAAATACATGGGTTCGTGTGAGATTAGGCTCAAAATTCTTCTTCTTGTTTCATTACCCAGTACATCTAGGAGTACGTTGGTGTCGGCTAGAAACGAGGTACTGTCCATTATCTCCCTTACCATGGCTAATTTACTCCCATTTTATATTTTCATACATTTCTTCTTGTTTTTTCATCTTGTTAATATTTCTAGAGAGTGACGACTTTAGGAAACAGCTCTACAAAATATAATTGAAAAGTTCCAAAAGAAAAAATGATAGATTCTATTCACATATCTGCACCATAGCCACCGCCGCCATAACCTCCTGGCATGGCATGACCGCCACCAGCGCCTGGTCCTGATGGCATATCTTTGGATTTAGATCCCGCAATTATATTATCGATTCGTAGGATCATACATGCAACTTCGGTTGCCCCATTTAGTATGTGTTCCTTTACGGCAAGAGGATCATATACATTCTTTGAAGTCATATCAGCAATCTTCTTGTTTAACACATCAATTCCATACCTAGGCTCATTACTTGTAATCTTTGACCGTAACTGAGCTTGTGTATCGATTGGATCCATGCCAGCATTTTCTGCAAGTACAACTGGAATTATTTCGATACTATCAGCAAATTGTTCTGCAGCCAATTGGGCACGTCCCTCAAGCGAATTAGACCATTCTCTTATTTGTTGTGAAATTACAGCTTCTGTAGCACCTCCTCCTGGTATAACATAAGGATATTCTATCACATCTTTAATTGTCATTAGTGCATCGTGTACAGATCTTTCTGCCTCATCAACTACCTTCTTTGAGCCCCCTCTTAATAGAATTGATAAAGCTTTAGGATTCTTGCACACTTCTATAAAGACCCACTTGTCTGTTTCAACTTGATGCTCCTCAACGACTTGAGCATAGCCTAGGTCTTCAGTGGTTAATTCATTTACATTCGTGATCATTCTTGCTCCTGTAGCCTTGGCCAACTTGGACATGTCACTTTCCTTAATCCTTCTTACGCCAAGAATACCTGCTCTAGCCAAATAGTGCTGTGCCGTATCATCAATACCCTTCTGACATAATGCTACGTTAGCACCAGCGGATGAAATTTTATCTACCATTGATTTCAGCAAATTGTTTTCTTCGTCTATGAATTTCTGCATCTGTTGTGGAGTATTGATATTAAGTTTGGTATCGAATTCCGGTTTCTTGACCTCTAGGGCACAATTCAATAACGCAATTCTAGCATTCTCCATTCTCTTGGGCATTCCTCCATGTGCTATCTCCTTATCCAATACAATTCCCTGTATTAGTCTTGTATCATTTATCGATGCTCCCGCTTTCTTTTCAATTTTGATATTATCCAAGTCTAATCTGTACTTGCTTTTGCTAGAACTGGTTAGATTATCTGTTCTGGCATCGCTATCTATAGATCCCTGCTCTTCAAGAATCTTTAAAATTGCATCAACTGCTAGATCTGCCAATATTGCA
>Ga0105239_10009922_pt1 | contig 10690 bp, 9 predicted proteins | sample KBSC44metaG_FD_92761 | JGI IMG/M metagenome (GOLD analysis project Ga0105239, IMG submission 92761) | Corn rhizosphere microbial communities from Kellogg Biological Station, Michigan, USA - KBS C4-4 metaG | ecosystem: Host-associated > Plants > Roots > Rhizosphere > Soil | place: Michigan, USA...
CAAGCAGCAGATGATCGCCGCGCAGGCCGCGCTCGAACAGGCGCGCCGACAGGCCAACGCGGCGCACGCGGCGGTCGACGGCGTCGACGCGCGCACCAGCCCCACCGTGCTACAGGCGCGCTCGCAATACGTGACGGCGTGGATCAACAACGCGCGCAACGGCATCGTCGCGCCGATCGACGGCTACGCGGCGCAGCGGCAAGTGCAGGTCGGACAGCAGGTCGCGCCGGGTCAGCGCCTGCTCGTCATCGTGCCGCTCGACCGACTCTGGGTCGATGCGAATTTCAAGGAAAGCCAGCTGCACAACATCCGCATCGGACAGCCGGCGACCGTCGTGCCGGACATCTATCACGGCGATGTCGAATTCCACGGTCATGTCGTCGGACTCGCCGCGGGCACCGGCGGCGCGTTCTCGCTGCTGCCGCCGCAAAACGCATCCGGCAACTGGATCAAGATCGTGCAGCGCGTGCCGGTGCGCATCGCGATCGATCCGGACGAACTGCATCGCCATCCGTTGCGCATCGGTTTGTCGACCGACACCAAAGTCGATACGCACGACCGCAACGGCACCGTGCTCGCCACGATACCGCGTCAGGAACCGCTCGATTCGACCGGCGTGTACGGCGAGGAGCTGTCGAATGCCGATGCCGCCGCCGATGCGATCATCGCGCGCAATCTGGTCAGCACGCCGAACACGCGCGCCGGACTTTGAGCGGTGGCGAAGAAGAAAAAAAGTGGCGACGGCAATCTGAAGCCGCTGCGCGGCGGCACGCTCGTCCTGCTCACGCTCGCCATCGCGATGGCGACGTTCATGGAAGTGCTCGACATTTCGATCGTGAACGTTTCCGTGCAGACCATCGCCGGCAATCTCGGCGTCACGCCGTCGGAAGGCACGTGGACGATCAGCGCCTATTCGATGTCCTCGGCGATCATGCAGCCGTTGAGCGGCTTCCTCGCGCGCCGCTTCGGCGAAGTGCGCGTGTTCCTGATTTCCGTTTCGTTGTTCATCGTGTTCTCGGTCCTGTGCGGCTTTTCGGTGTCGATCAACATGCTGGTGGTCTGCCGGCTGCTGCAGGGCGCGGTGTCGGGACCGATGGTGCCGCTCTCGCAATCGATCCTGCTCAAGAACTATCCGCCCGAAAAGAAAGGCATGGCGATGGCGTTCTGGGCGATGACGGTGGTCGTCGCGCCGATCTTCGGGCCGATCCTCGGCGGCTGGCTCACCGACAACTATTCGTGGCCGTGGATTTTCTTCATCAACGTGCCGGTGGGCATCGCCGCGTTCTTCATTTCGTTCACCATCCTGCGCGGACGCGAAACGAAAATCGTGAAAGTCCCAATCGATGCAGTCGGACTTTTCCTGCTCGTCGTCGGCGTCGGCTGTCTGCAGTTCGTGCTCGACAACGGCAACGACAACGACTGGTTCTCATCGACCATGATCCTGTCGACGTTCATCGTCGCCGTCATCGGCCTGATGTTCCTCATTCCGTGGGAACTGATGCGCAACGAACCCATCGTCAACCTGAAACTCTTCAAACATCGCAATTTCACCCTCGGCGTGCTTGCGCTCGCCTTCGGCATGTTCGCGTTCTTCGGCAGCACCGTCGTGTTGCCGCGCTGGCTGCAGGACGCGATGGGCTACAACGCGACGTGGGCCGGACTCGCCGTCGCGCCGGTCGGCATCTTCGCGTTCCTGCTGTCGCCGGTGGTCGGAAAGTTCAGCAGCAAGATCGATCTGCGCCTGCTCACCGCGCTGGCCTTCGCGGTGTTCTCCGGCGCCTCGTTCTGGGCGGCGGATTTTTCCGACCAAGCATCGTACGGCGCCATCGTCGCGCCGCGCCTGCTGCAAGGCGTGGGCGTGGCGATGTTCTTCGTGCCGGTGAACCAGATCATCCTTTCGGGATTGCCGCCGGAGGACGTCGCGAGCGCATCGGGTCTCGCCAATTTCTTTCGCACCATCGCATCGAGCATTTCCACCGCGGTGACGACGACGCTGTACGACCACCGCACCATCTTCCACCACGCGCGGCTGGTGGAGAACATCCACGAAGGATCGCCCACCACCAGCGATTACCTGTCCGGACTGCAGACGCTCGGCGCGCAAGGCGATGCTGCGTATTACGCCATCGACCGCATCATCACCCTGCAGGCCAACACCATCGCGCTCAACGACATCCTGTGGATGTTCGGCATCGTGTTCGCCGCGATCGTGTTTTTCGTGTGGCTGGCCAAGCCGCCGTTCGGTGCGGCGGGCGAGGCCGCATAAAGGAGTGATTCCTGAACTCGAAACTGCTGCTTAGTCGCGAACGAGCGTTCGGCATCACGCTAATCGATATTGCGAAGTGACATTCGCGACGACGTGATCGTGCTCGCGGCGTGTTATGGAAAAGCCCACGTGCCTGTTTGATCGCACGTTACGCTTTTGATCAGAGCGCTACCTGCATATTGATTCCAGGTATGCCCGATTCGAGGGAGTGCAGGGCCCAACGGTACGCCCGCGCTGGAATACCAGTCGTGTTCGAAATGACTATAGCTGCCGGAATCATATTCGGCTTCGTTGTCTCGCGTCGTCGCACTGAGCGGCGTCGACGTAAACTCGTCAGGTGACTCGTCGACAGGGAACCAGTCGGGCGGCGAGCATGCGGCAAGCGTGGTTTCCACGCACGTCATCACGTCATTTCCGATCTGCATCGCGGCGCTGACGCATTGAGCCGATTCTCGGTCGGTTAGACCGGTTGCTGACGAGTGTGTGGAAGCCGCAACCGCAAACCAAGCCACGGCATTGACAAGGATCACCTTCGTGATCAACTCGATCTTCAAATTCATTTCGTTCTCCAATTGTAGTTGATCAATCGACGCAGCTTGTCTTGATGGGAATACCAAGACTCCCATCCGCTTCGATCGATGTGACCGTCCACGAATAAAACGTGATGCCATCGTCACCGGTGTCGGTCGACTGATCGAACACATAGGGCTTTCCGCCCACCGATTGAAAAAACTTCGCGGTCGAAGTCGTCAGCGACAGCGCCGGCCCTTCGATGAATTTGAAAGTCATTCCCACCTTCGTCGGATCGATCGGACCGGTAAACCAGAAGCTGGGTGCGGTGCAAAGCTTGGTCGGCGCACCGCCACCGCCTCCACCGCCGTCCGTGCTCCCGCCATCCCCAGTCGCACCGCCGGAGCCCGGTGGAGTGTCGCCACTACGGCCTCCCCATTTAAAGCAGGCGCTAGGGTCGGTCCCGTCGGCATAAGCTTGGGCGATGCACTGAATTTCCTCACCCGAAACCGCATGAACCGGCTTTGCATATTCAAGCGAAACGACGACTGCCAGCGCCGATACTACAAGACTAAATCTTTTACTTCGCATTGCTCTCAAATTCCTCTTCGTCACCGCCCTGTTCGTAGCTGCGAGTGGCGGCGCTTCGCTCGTCAGCCACGAGCATATTGCGCGAGATTTGGCGGCTGAACGGGATCAAATGCCGACGGAAATCGGACAAAGCGAACGTTTAAAGTGGGAGCAATCGTCAGATCGGTGCTCGACTGACCGAGACCTATCCATCCGCGGCACAAAACGATCCCGCACTCTGCATCGCGCTCATCGATCTGACGAAGCGATCACTCCGCGGTAGTTGGATCGATGATGGATTTGACTTCCGACACCTTGTTCGCCGGAAAGCCGCCCTGTTTGGCGTGTTCGCGCACCATGTCTTCGTTCGGCGCGTTGTAAATACAGTAAATCTTGTCGCCGGTTACGTAGCTGTGCACCCATTGGATCTGCGGCCCAAGCCCATTGAGCACGCTGCAGGATTTCTGCGAGATGCCCTGCAGTTCCTGCGGCGTGAGTTTGCCCGCACCCGGGATTTCACGTTCGATTACATACTTCGGCATTGAAATTCTCCTCAATCAGCCGGCCAACGCCGGTTGTGGAGAACATTAACGCCATTCGGGTCGAAAATACGTCACGGCGCAGAATGTCTCGCGCGGCCGTTGTCGCGGATGCGGCCGCGAACATGTCGGCGAGCGTCGTGCGCGCTTACCTCAACGTTGTTGCGCGGTCACCAGGCCGAAGCACGTGGCAAGGGTTCGATGGTCATGGCGGAAATCGTCGATTGAAGCGCAGCCGCCCCTGTGCGGCTGCGCCAACCTTTTGTTTTCCGCTAAATGTCGCCTTCAAATAGTTAGGCGGCGTGACACGTATGTGACTGATCCGCTACGGATAAGAAACCGTTCCACGCTCGTCACACGAAACACTTTTTACAAGCGTCGATCCATTGTATTCGTTCCATATGTGTCCGTAGGCGGAAAGCGCCGGCCCGTATGGAACGTTTGCTTTCGAATACCAATCGTGTTCCCAGCGTTGATAACTTCCAACGCTATAATCCGCTTCGTTGTACCGGAGCGTAGAACTCAAAGTGAAAGAGTTCATCGCATCAGAACCGCCTAGAGAACTTCCCACGGCATAAGTCGGAAACCAGTCGGGTGCCTCGCAATCCGGCAAATCAGCGTCGATACACGCCACCGCATCGAAGCCCAAATCATTAGCTTGGGCAACGCACTGAATACCTTCGTAATCGCTGATTCCATTTGCATAACTGCACGAAGGATTAACTTGGATAAAGAGTCCAATGGCGCATGCCGCTGCGATGAATTTCTGAACCTTGAATATTTTGCAGTTAATAGACTTAAGGATCATGAGGAACCTCATCGCATGACTTGATTTGATCGGCACCACCAACGTTTCCTGACGAGTCAATCACATTGGTCGACCATACTGTGAAAAGCGACTTGAGCTCGGGATGGCTACTACCGAAGCCAACTACTTCTCTTACCATCCGCTCATACTGCTTCCTCTCGCCACTAGAAACATCTATGAACTTCGTAGTCGTTTCGCTTATCTCGGACCCGCCTGCTTGCCAAACTTCCACATATGTAGACACGGTTGAAGGGTCCGGCGGACCTGTAAAGAAAAAAGAAGGTGTGGGACAGTTCTTTCTGTAATACCCGAGACCACCGAACCCCGACCCATCGTCGGCACCCGTCCCGGCTACGCCACCTGAGCCGCCCGATCCGGCGCCTCCTCCAGTTCCACCGGTACCGAAGCAGCGAGTCGGGTCCCACCCCTCCATATACGCCTGCGATACGCAGGCTGTTTCCTCATACGTCAACGCACGCGCAATGTTGCAATGAGTGGTGGACAGCGCTGCAAATCCGATAAGCGTGGCCGCACTCCATGTAGTTGCTTTCATATGAATTTCGCATTCAAAGTCCACAGCAGAAAAAGTACTACCTTTCGCCACGCGCCGTGCTTCCGTGGCGAAGGGTGAATAGTGGCGATAACCGATTAGCTTAAACAGCCATGACGCGGACAGGATTTGGACATTCTTCTCCGTCACTTCGTTGTCATTTGGCCTGCCTACCTTTGCCATCTGCTGTCCAGCTGCCCTGTCCGCCCGATGACAACGTTCCGCGACCGCCTCGATCATTTCGTTTTCAACGCGATCTACTCGCGCACGCTCGTCTACAACGCGTGCTGGGAAGATCCCGCCGTCGATCGCCAGGTGCTCGGCGTTACGGGCGAGGACAACCTGCTCGTCATCACCAGCGCCGGCTGCAACGTGCTCGATTACGCGCTGCTCGGACCGAAACGTATCTACGCCGTCGATGCGAATCCGCGGCAGACGGCGTTGCTGGAACTCAAACTCGCCGGCATCCGGCATTTGAACTTCGACGATTTCTTCGCAGCGTTCGGCGAGGGTTATCACGCCGATTTTCGGAATTTGTATACACAACATCTGCGCAACGATCTTTCCGAATTCGCGCGTACGTTCTGGGACAAGCATTGCAGCTGGTTCACCAGCAAGCGCGGCAGTTTCTATTTCCACGGATTGTCCGGGCTCGTCGCCAGCGGCGTGCGACGCTACTTCAAGATGCGTCCGCGCCTGCGCACGGCGATCGACGAAATGATCGACGCGCGCGACTTGCACGAGCAGCGCGACATCTACGACCACCGCATCGCGCCGCTGTTGTGGAACCGCGTGGTGAACTGGACCATCTCGCGGCAGTTCGTGATGAGTCTGCTCGGCGTGCCGTATCCGCAGCGCAAGCTGGTCGAGGCGCAGCATTCGCGCGGCATCGCCGGATTCATCCGCGATTGCGTGGAGCACGTGTTCCGCCAGTTACCCTTGGCCAGCAACTATTTCTGGCGGCTGTATCTGACCGGCCGTTACGATCGCGAGTGCTGTCCGGAATATCTGAAGGAGGAAGGTTTCGCGGCGCTGAAAGCTGGACTGGTCGATTGCGTGTCGCCGCACACGACGACGGTGACGGAATTCCTTAAAGGCCACGACGAACCGATTTCGCGCTTCGTGCTGCTCGATCACATGGACTGGATGAGTTCATACTATCCGGATGCGCTGATCGAGGAATGGAATGCGATCTGCGAACGTGCCGCGCCGGGTGCCCGCATCCTATTGCGCAGCGCGCATGCGAAGCCGGCCTACCTTGAACAGATCAAGGTCGGGCCGGACAAACGCCCGCTGCGCGAACTGTTCACGTTCTTCGATGCCGAAGCGCATGCGCTGCAATCGCAGGATCGCGTGCACACCTATCCCGGATTCGTGATCGCGCATGCCCCTGCTTGAGCGGCTGCGCAACGATTTCGTGGTGCTGCGTCAGCTCGTGCGCGGCATGCCGCGCGACGCGGCGCACTCGCAGCAACTGCAGGCGTTCTATGGACCGCAGGCGGCGCATTACGATGAGTTTCGCGACAGACTGCTGCCGGGCCGCGCCGAGCTGATTGATCGATTGCCGCTGAACGACGGCGCGCATATCGTCGAACTCGGCGGCGGCACGGGGCGCAACCTCGATTTTTTCGGCGAGAAGCTCGATGCGGTCGCGTCGGTAGAGATCGTCGACCTGTGCGCATCCCTGCTCGACGTCGCGCGCACACGCGTGAGCGGTCGCGCGAACGTGCGCGTGATCGAGGCGGATGCGACGACGTATCGGCCGGATCGCGACGTCGACTGCGTCTACTTCTCCTATTCGCTGACGATGATCCCGAACTGGCAAGCCGCGCTCACCAATGCGTGGGCGATGCTGAAACCGGGCGGCAGCATCGGCGTCGTCGATTTTTGTGTGCCGATGATGTCCGCGATCAAGCTGCGCGCATTGCAGTCGATCGAGAGCGCGTTCTGGAAGCGCTGGTTCGCGCATGACGGTGTGCGTCTGAATCCGGATCACCGCGCGATGTTGCGGCAGCTTTTTCCGCAGAACGAAATCATCGAGCGCCGCGCGCGCGTGCCATATCTGCCGGCGGCGATGGTTCCGTATTATTTGTTCATCGGCCAGAAGCCATTGGCGAGCTGATCGCGTGGGCGCGATTCCGGCCCGAACGAATCTGATGCTCGGCGGCATTCTTCTCGCTGCGAATGCGTTCGTGCTATTCGTACTGCCGCCGATTGCGCTGCCGATGTGGATGAAGTTTGCCGCCGTCGCGATCGTGGTACTGACGACGCCCGCGCATTGGGCGCTCGTGCACGATGCGATTCATTCGCATGCGCTGCCCGGCCGCACGCTCAACGAGCGCTTCGGCCGCGTCAAGGCGATCGCGTTCGGCGTGCCGTTCCGCGCGGCGCGGTTCGCGCATCTGCGCCATCATCGCTACAACCGTGCGCCGACGGCGCGTGAAGAGGTGTTCGATCCGAACACGCAGTCGCGCATCGGTGCCTACGCGTTCCATTATCTGCGCATTTCTATCGGGCTTTACGCGGGCGAACTGGCGTTGTGCGCGCTGTGTTTCCTGCCGCGATCGGTGTTGCGTCGGCATTTGCAATCGTTGTGTCCGCCGACCGACGGAATTTCGCGCGCATCCGCGGATGCCGCCATCGACGATGCGCTGCGTCCCGCCTCGCTTCGGCAGATCCGCGCCGATGCGCTGTGCGTTCTGTTGATGCTCGGCGTCGCCGCGTTTTTGTCGGGCTCAGCGTGGCCGCTGCTCGCCGCGCTACTTGTCGGGCGCGGCCTGATCATCTCCCACCTCGATCACGCGCCGCATCACGGCACGCCGATCGACCAGCGCGATTACGCCTTCAACATGCGCGCGCCGCGCTGGCTGCAGCTGGCGCTATTGAATTTCAATTTCCATCGCACACATCACGAGAATCCGCAGTTGCCGTGGCCGGCGTTGCGTGATCGCGGCGACTTCCGCGCCGACGACATCTCGTTCGTCCGCGCCGTGTTCCGCCAATGGCGCGGGCCGTCGCCATCGACGATCCACGCCTCGCCGCGAGGCGCTGAATACGCCCTCGTCACGCGGCGCATGTAAGGATTCGCCGTGTTGGGCCGTCTAAACCAATAGACGGCAATTCGAGGTTTTCACCATGTCAGATTTCGATCGAAAGGCGACGCGCCGCGGCGTGCTGGTCACGCTGGGTGCCATTGCAGGCGGTGCGTTTCTGTTCCGCGATCGCGTTTTCGCGCCGCGCGAAGCGCGGGCGGCCACCAACGAATCGTTTCCGGTCCAGCACACCGATGCCGAATGGCGCGCGCAGCTCACGCCGCCGCAGTACGCGGTGCTGCGCCAGGAAGGTACCGAGCGCGCGTTCTCGAGTCCGCTCGATTACGAAACACGCAAGGGCACGTATGCGTGCGCCGGATGCCGGAGCAAGCTGTTCTCCTCCGACACGAAATACGACAGCGGTACCGGCTGGCCCAGTTTCTGGCAGCCACTGCCGGCTGCCGTCGCGCAGCGCACCGACACCACACTTGGCATGGTGCGCGACGAAGTGCATTGCCACACGTGCGGCGGGCATCTCGGCCACGTGTTCGACGACGGTCCGAAACCGACCGGCTTGCGTTACTGCATGAACGGCGTAGCGTTGCAATTCGAAGCGGCGGGTGCGTGATGAAAAAAATTCTGATGACGTTGTTGCTGAGTCTGTTCGCGGCGTCGTCCTTCGCGGCGACGACGACGGCGCCCGAGATCGCGCAGCCGGATTTGCAGTGGTTCAACGTCGAGAAACCGGTTTCGATGGCGTCCCTGCGCGGGCGCATCGTCATCCTCGATTTCTGGACGGAAGGCTGCATCAACTGCATCCATATCATTCCGATCCTGCGCGGTGTCGAGCAGAAATTTCCCGAGCAGGTCGCCGTGATCGGCGTACATTCGCCGAAATTCGCCGAGGAGAAGAATGCCTCGAGCGTCGAGGATGCGATCCAGCGCTACGAGATTCATCATCCGATCGTGCACGATCCGAACCTGACGTTGTGGAAAGCATACGGCGTGCAGGCGTGGCCGACGCTGGTCATCGTCGGACCGGACGGCAGTATCCTCGGCCAGCTCGCGGGCGAGCCCGATCCGGTGAAATTCCCGCAGGTGATCGCGTCGCTGGTGGAGGCGGCCGGCAAGAACGGCGATCTGAAACCGGCGAAGCTCGCGCTCAAGATCGAAGCGGAACCGAAAGGACGTTTCCTGTTCCCGGGCAAGCTGAAGGCGCTGCCGGGACCGAAACCGCAATGGGTGCTGGCGGATTCGGGGCACAACCAGATCGTGCTCCTCGACGACAGCGGCGCCGATGTGAAGCGCTTCGGCAGCGGCGCATCCGGTTTCAACGACGGCGATGCGAAGGCCGCGACATTCGATCATCCGCAAGGATTGATCGCAGCCGACGATGCAATTTACGTCGCCGACACCGGCAATCACGCGATTCGCCGTATCGATCTCGCATCCGGCGCGGTGACCACGCTCGCCGGTAACGGCAAGCGCGGCACCATCCTCGCCGATGCGGCGGCGGCGAAAACGACATCGCTCGCTTCGCCGTGGGATCTGGAGAAGAAAGGCGACAAAGTATACTTTGCCAACGCGGGCACGCATCAGATCGGCGTGCTCGATCTGGGCAAGCAGACGGTCGCGCGTCTGGCCGGCAGCGGCGCGGAGAATCTGGTCGCCGGAGCGCCGTCGAAAGCCGCGTTCGCGCAGCCGAGCGGGCTGGTGCTGAGCAAGGATGGCAAGACGCTCTATGTCGCCGACGCGGAAAGTTCGGCGATCCGCGCGATCGATCTCGGTGATGATTCGACGAAGACGCTGGTCGGAGCGGGCCTGTTCGATTTCGGCAAGAACGATGGATCGTTTGCGTCGGCGCGGCTGCAGCATCCGCTGGGTGTTGCCGTCGATGGCGATACGCTGCTCGTTGCCGATACGTACAACAGTCGCATTCGTACGCTCGATCTTGGCAAGAAGACGGTTGCGGAATTCGATGGCGGCAAGTTCACGTGCACGGATCCGATTTGTTATCCGACGCGGGAGCCGGCGGGTATCGTGATTGCTGGCGGTGATCGGGTGTTGCTGGTGGATACGGGCAATCAGAGGATTGAGGAATATACGCCGTCGACGAAGACGTCGCGGACGTGGGCGCGTTAGCTCGCGGATTCGGCTTTTGATGGTGCTCGTCATTCCAGCGGAAGCTGGAATCCAGCTTTGGCTTCTATTAGATCAAGTGCTTCCGCTGTCCTGCGGCCAGCGGGTAACTTTTTGCTGATCGGCAAAAAGTCACCAAAAAACGATCTCTTTTCTCCCATTGGACGCTGTCCGCGAACAGCACGTCCGTGCTGCTGACGCGGACGCGCGCATCCCTGCGCGCAATAACCCTCGTTCCAGATTTTAGGTGACCGGTATAAACAGTCTTGTAAAAAC
>Ga0105239_10009923_pt1 | contig 10689 bp, 6 predicted proteins | sample KBSC44metaG_FD_92761 | JGI IMG/M metagenome (GOLD analysis project Ga0105239, IMG submission 92761) | Corn rhizosphere microbial communities from Kellogg Biological Station, Michigan, USA - KBS C4-4 metaG | ecosystem: Host-associated > Plants > Roots > Rhizosphere > Soil | place: Michigan, USA...
AGGAGTGGCGCCTTTAATAAGCGGATACGAATACATCCCTACATTAGCCACAAAAGCAGTTTTTTTATCCGGACTTAAAGCCAGGCCGAAGGGCTGGCGGCCTGCGTCAATTGACGCGGTGATTTTTTTTGTGGTGAGATCGATCCTGACCATGCGGAAGTTTCCACGATCAAGTACCAGTAATTCATTTTTATCGGCATTAAACAAAAGATCGGAGGTAAAACTATCATCATAATTTTTTGAACCGACTTTGCCATTAAGTGTTAATGAATCTGTTTTTACAAAATTTTCGGCATCATAAACAATCACCGAGCCGTTATCACCGCCGCTTAAGTACAGCGTTTTAGAATCGGGAGAGAAAGCAACGCCTAAAAAAGAGCCGCCAGATAATGGTGATATTTTATCTTTGCCAAAGGCTGGTACCCTGGTGGCATTCATGGTAGCTACATCAATAAGCGTTAAAACGCCATTGTGCAGTGTTACAGCCTTTTTACCATCAGGCGATATCGATAAGCCAAAGGGATCGTGTGTTATGCGAATGGTTTTCCCAGCAGGTGTTACAAACCTGCCGCTCGGTAATACAGAAACGCCGGTTGTGTCAATTTTACTATACTGGTCAAATCCGGGTACCTGCAAAATAGTTGCCTGTTTTTGCGCATAACTTCTGTTAAATAGTGACAGGCATAAAATCGTGGCTAAAAAAAATCGATTGCTCATTGTGGTGTTTGGTTAGTATATTTATTTATTACCCGTTACGGTGCCTATAGCATCGCCAACCTCATGCCCTGCGCCTGCTTTAAAATCAAAACCCATTAGTTTACCTATAGTTTGGGCCAGCTGCTTATGATAGGTGGTGGTCGGGGTTTTAATAACACCGGTTGGTGGCGTGTCGGGCCCTATCACAGCAAACCAGGTTTGCTCCGAATTGGGCGTGTCAGTACCATGTGTCTTCCAGTTTTCCAAAGGTACGTCGCCGCGGCCATGGTCGCAGGTAATTATCAAAGTTGTTTTGTCTTTGTACTGCGGGTCGGTTTGTATGTACTGCCAAAGCTGGCCTAAAAAGCCGTCTTCTTTATGGGCTGATTGCAAATAAAACTGGTAGTTACCCTCATGGGCCAAATCGTCCGTTTCATCAAAGCCTAAAACCAGCACACGCGGTTTGTATTGTTTCAGGTATTCAAAGCCAAATTCAAACGTTAAAAAGTCAAGGCGCTCATCGGGGCCTATAATCTCCGGTACTTTATGCTGAATTTCGTTCAAATATTTTAAACGTTCGCTTGCTTTGGGGTCATCAAAATTAGTATAGCCTGAGTTTACCGGTAAACCAGAACGCTTCGTATTTAGTATCGCCGGAAAAAGCTGCCATGATGAAAACACCGCCACCCGGTTTTCAAATCCTTTTTGCTTACTCAAATATTCAAATATATTAACATTGGGGTTTGGAACGTCATCATTGCTATTTATCCTGATGTCAGGAAAACCTGTAAATATTTCGTTATAACCGGGGTACGAAAATTTATAAGTATTAGCCACCTCATCCTTATTGCCTTCATCCCTATCGCCATAAAGCTGGCCTTTTTGCGCTATCACATCCCAAAAAAACGGCAGCAGCAACTTGCGGCGTGCCTGGGCGGTCGTCGCCCAGAATTTTTTAGTAATACCGCCTTTATCACTGGTAAATTTTGAGTTGATAAGGGCCGAATCGGCGCCGCGATAAAGCTCCTGCCAGCGAAAGCCATCAAGCGTAACAACAATTATGTTTTGAGTTTTGGTTTGTGCGTTCAGCTGTACCGCTGCAATTACGGCAATAATAAACAGGCTTATTTTTTTCATAGAACAGATGTTAATGGTTTGTATAAACAAGGAAGCCACCCGGTTTTGGCGGATGGCTTCCTGTTAAAAGGTATTATTATTTGAGTATCCACATGGTGCCGTTAATATCGTCGTTACCACCAAACTGGCTGGTAAGCGCCGCATTATAGTTAGCTGTGTTTGCGGTACGTTCAGATGCCGGATATTGAAAACGTAAAGCTATACGCTGCCCGTTGCTGGTGCCGGGGCCTGTTGTAAAAGTTGGCACATGCGTACGGCGGTAAGTAAAATACGATTCCAAACCTGAATGACGGAACAACGCAAGGTACCTTTGCTGCAATATCTGCGTTAAGCCGGTAGCACCTGCTGTGTATTTTACTGTTGGTTGCGCATAATATGTCGCCCAGTCGGTGTTAATAGTAAACGTATCATAGTTTGCTATGTTGGTAACACTTGACGAACCCGGACGATAAAAGTAAGCGGTAAACGAACCTGTGGCAGGTATACCGTAATAATCCATTGATGCCTGTATGCCTTTTACATAATAAGCTTCCGGATCGCCGGTTGCCCAGCCCCGGTTTATGCCTTCGGCAATATTAAACTCCTGCTCGGCATAGCCAATTTGTATGCTTGGCTCGCCGGTATAAGTTGAATAATAGCGCTTACGATTGATGAATGAATAATATCCTAAACCTGCATTGTTGTACATTACACCTAAGTCAAGGCCCGGGTCTGCGCCTACAAATGAGGCAAAATCGGTAGGGCTCTGGTGTTTTACGTCAACCAAATCACGCGACGGTTCCGCAGTTACATATACACGGGGGTCTTTAAGTGTGGTTAACAGTTTAATGTAAGTTTGCGATGTGTTCTGCCTCGACCCATTTTGCCCGAAATTATCCGGGTTCATTGGATAATAATTTGTTGGCGATACAAATGTATACTGCAAATTATCGGCCGCACTGGTCATCAACGGATATTTTGTTGGGTTGCTTATTATTGCTGCAAATTGCGCAGGCACGTTCAGGTCGGCATCAGTAACAACTTTCTTGCTTAATTCAGTTAACAATCTTAAATGATATGCGTTAACTGCTTTTTGCCATTTGGTAAGGTCGCCGTTAAAAAATATATCTCCGCCAACAGAATTACCACCGGCCGCAATCAGCGTACCCAGGTCGGTATTAGCGCTTTCTAACCAGGCCATACACTGTACCATTACTGCCTTTTGCGAATCGTACTTAGGCGTAAGAGTAGCCAGTCCCTTAAGGGCATCATTCATTGGGATATCCCCTTCTTCCAAACTCATTTTGGCAAAGAAGTATGCCCTGAAGAATTTCCCGAGGGCGCTATAAGGGTTTAAACCCGGTGCGCCTGCAGCCACAGCCTGCTGCTCCATCAGGATTACATTTTTAAGGGTTGTATAATAATTATCACCCGAACCGAAATCGTAAACATTGCTGCCGTAGTAATTATAATTGTAGATAAAATACTGGCAATATATTTCGCTTGAATTATCGGGAAAATCAACCATGCTGTTTGCTACTCCATTAAAAAGTAATGAAGCGGGTACACTTTGGGGCACATTCGGATTTTTTGAAAGTTCGTCGTAACTCTTTTTACAACCATTTATCGTCAGCAACATTAGTGCCGGCAGTAAATAAATTTTAAATATTTTTTTCATAATCATTTTCCTATTTAGTTAGAATGAAAGTTTGAAGTTAACGCCGTAGCTTCTTACTGTTGGCGACTGTAAACCGGTAAGCGTAGTGCGCGAATTAGCATATTGATCCAGGTCAACATCCTTAAACTTAGGGTCCTTATAAAAATACAACAGGTTACGTCCATATATCGAAGCAGATATTTTCGATATGAATGTTCTTTGCAGCCATTGTTTAGGGACGTCGAAGCTAAGGGTTACTTCGCGCAGCTTGGCGTATGTTTTGCTCATCAGGTAAGCTTCTTCAATATTGTAAAACTCACTGGCATATTCCTGTACAAGTGCAGGAGTTGTGTTTGGAGCGTACTGTAACGCGCCATAATTTAATACTGCGCCGGTCTTTGAATCATAGTTAGGGGCTACACCATTTGATATTTGTACACCCTGGCCAACATAAGTTCCTTTGTAATTTGGATTAGGTTTTTGGTTGTTTGCCGGGAACGCTAACCAATCCTGGTAACGGGCTGCACCCAAAGCGCCTTCTGCAGTTAAAGCATTGGAGCCACCGCGCATTGTTTTGTTAAACACATAATCGCGGGTTACACCTCCAACAGAGCCATCAAACTGAAAGCCAAGGCTCAGGTTTTTATACTTTACATTGTTATAAATGCTCCAGGTAAAATCAGGGTCTAAATGGCCCACGTATTGCCTCACACCATTAGTCAGCGGTTCACCATTTGATCCGTTAATAATTGCTCCGTCCGGGGTCCTTACAAATTTCGTCGCGTAATAATTATCTACGCGGTCACCCTGGTGGTAGTAGGTATTGTAAACAGTTTGTCCGGGTGGCAATTCCTCATAAACCTCTTTGAAGGTCGACCAGTTAATCAAGGTATTCCAGCTAAAACCACCCATATCCTTAATAGGCACGCCGCTTAGCGAAAGCTCATAACCGGTCTTTTTGGTTTTTAACGCATTCAGGAATTCATCAGTGTAACCGGTGGCTGAAGATATTGGATTATCAAGAATAGCCGGGCCGTTTATGTATTGAAACGCCGTACCACTTAAACCTAAACGGTTTTGAAGGAATTTAATATCAAAGCCCTCTTCGTAGTTAACAACATCGTAAGTTTTGATATCAGTTTGATACAGCGAGTTGGTACCATACCCGGCTGTTTGGTTATTATAAGGTTTGCTGATTTTATAAGATGGGTTAAGGCTATAATCCGGTCCGTTATATGGCGAGGTATAAGCCGAGCCATAACCCAGCGGATTATTAAACAATGAAGCAGCGGTGCCGCCACCAAACGCAGTGATGCCGCTAAATGGCGCAGGGCCTATAGTTGGGCTTGTTGCATCAGAGCGGATATTAGCAAATGAGGCCCTTGCCTTCAGGAACGAAATAAATTCGGGAAGCCTGATATAATCTGAAATTACCGTGGCCGCCGAAAGGCTTGGATAATAATAGGTAGCTGCACTTTGCAGAGCTGAAGAATGCTCTAAACGGAAAGTACCTGATAATGTGGCATATTTTCCAAAAGAGGCGTCTAACGATCCAAACACGCTTAACTGGCGTGCTGCTGAATTAAAGCTGGTTGCCTGTATTGGATTTTTTGAGTTACTAAATGCGTAAACACCCGGTACATTCAAATAATCAGTGGATGTCCAGCTGGAGTTATAGCTAAACGTACGCAGGTTAGCACCCGCCAAACCCGACAGGTTGAAAAACTTTTGAATGGTATAATCGTAATTCAGGGTTAATAAGGTGTTATTCTCAAACAGATCGCGCCTGTCTTCACGATAATCGCCCTGGTTGCCTTCACGTCCGTATGGGTGCGCTGAGAAAGGCATGTCCTCGGTACGTAATAAGTTATAGGTACTAATCTGATCTTTTAAAGTTACATTCAGATGGTTATCGATCTTGAAGTTGCCAGAAAGGTATCCATAGGTATCGTTTTTATAATGGCCGCGGGTCCATACTTTAGTTAGGAACCATGGATTATGATAGCGGGTGTATTCCTCGAATACAGATTGCGTACCCACTTTACCTGGTTGCCAGATGGCCTTTAGGTCCGGTGCATTAACATTCCAGTCTGCGCCTGTCCAAATTGCCATGTTATAGATGATACTGTTCGGACCATACTGCACATCCGGAAAGTCATCGGTACTTTGCCTGTTAAAATTAACGCTTGCTTCAAATCTCCAACGGTTGGTTGGATTGAATGAAGCATAGAAATTGGCGTTGGCTATATCGAGGTACTGAGAAGGGATATAGCTGGTTTGATGTTGCTGCGAAACAGAAAAGCGTGTAGTATAATTATCGCCGTTTGCTGTTAATGCAATCTGGTTATTGGTTTGATATCCTGTTTGCAAAAAGTTGGCCAGGTTATTAGCGCCACGTGCAGTCCAGGGAGTTCCCTGGCGAACGCCGTTAACTATAGGGCTGTCATATTGCGGTATCAGCTGGCCGTTAAAATATGGGCCCCAAACGTCGTAATCGCTATCCACACCACCTGGTGCGCCACCTTTACCGTCAACAAAGGTATAAAAGGTATTTTCGCCGGGTCCGAATTTATTCTGGATGCGGGGAAATGCTGTAAAGCCTTTGTTCATTACCGTACTGCTGTTTATTTCAACAGAAAGGCCTTTTTTGGATTTATTACCTTTTTTAGTGGTTATAACAATGGCTCCGTTCTGGGCACGGCTACCATAAAGGGCCGCAGCTGCCGGGCCTTTTAATATAGTATAAGTATCTATATCGTCCGGGCTCAAGTCGAAAGTATCGGAGTTAATAGGCAGGCCATCCAGAACATACAGTGTAACCGTACTACCCCGAATGGTAACATTTGGAACACCCAAAATTTCTGAAGTTGCCCCAACACTTAAACCAGCCACTTTGCCTATCAGGCCATTTACCGGGTTAGGATCGCGGGCGGTAGTTAATTGATCACCGCTTACGGTTTGTGTGGCATAACCAATGCGGCGTGTTTCTTTTTTAACACCAAAAGAGGTTACCACAACTTCGTTTAACGATTTGGTATCATCAGCTAAAACAATATTGTAATTAGTTTCGTCGCTAACAGTAAGTTCCTGTGTAACAAAACCCAGGAACTTAACTACAAGCACCTGTCCCTTGTTAACAGTTAATAAAAAGCGCCCGTTAACATCGGTTAAACCACCCGATGTGGTACCTTTTATAGATACGCTTACGCCAGGTAAAGGCTGTTTTTTGTTATCGGTTACCGTACCACCGATTTTTGATTGCCCGAACAGGAGAGCCGGGGCGAGGCAGAATAACAATACCGTTATTACTGCCCGTAAATGCATGTAAATGTGTTTCATCTGCTAATTTTTGAGAGTGAGGAAAAGGAAGTTTTCATGCAGCAATACTAAACTTTGTTTATTATTGGTAAACTAAATTAGTATTAAGCAATGCTTAACAATAGATGTAGCGAATGTTAAATAGGTAGATTTCTATAACAGAGGCGTTACTTATTGCTTACAAATATTTAATATTGATTGATTAGGCAATCAATAAAATCGGAGCGATGGAATCCGAAAGGTGAAAAAGAGTTGGTTTAGTTTATTAAGTTGGATTGAGTTGATTAGGTTTAAAGGTTGTAAATTGCCCGTCCTTTTCCTATGGACTATGGACTATGGACTATGGACTATGGACTATGGACTATGGACTATGGACTATGGACTATGGACTATGGACTATGGACTATGGACTATGGACTTTACTAACTTCTCTCTACAAGATGCTTAAAAGCCATTTCTTTTAAATAATCAATATTATGAACCGGCACCTCGGTTTCCTTCGCCATATCGTCCCAGTACCGCATTCGGATAATCAAATCGGCATCAGGGTTTAGTTCAAATTCTTCTGCTTCGGCTGCATCCATCCTGCCCCCCTGGAATTCGAGCGTTGCTTTGCTGGCATCCGACAGCTTATTATAATATTCAGGGTATTTATAAGTAAGATATCTTTTCGCTAAAACGTGGCCCTGCACCAAAGCAGCTACTCTTTCCGAAAAACCTTTTTCGAGTAAGTAATCGGCGCCAATTTTTTCGTGGTCCACATTGCCGAAACCGTCCATGCTTTCGCTTTCACCTTCTTCGGCACACAAGTGGCCTATGTCGTGAAAAAAAGCCGCCAGTACCACTTCGTCGTCGTAACCTTCCTCTTCGGCCAATGCTGCCGCCTGGCTCATGTGCTCCAGTTGCGAAACCGGCTCGCCAATGTAATCTTCGTCGCCATACTTTTCATACAGCGAAAAAACCTGGTTAACGGTAGCTTTGAGGTGATTGGTTGAGGACTTCATATTTGGGAATTTTTACGGCAAAGAAAACAAATAGATGTTATACTATTATTAAGGATGTATTAATGTCTGAAAATTGAATTGTTATTAAACAGCTAAAAAAGCGAATCCAATAATCCTTTCATCCCATAAATCTTAGTTTAACTAATCTTAACAAAAATATTATTTCGCGCAATTGGGTTTATTAGTACTTTGCGCCAACCTTTTAACAATAATGGAAGAAGACATCCTTATACAGATAAGTAACCGCATTAAAGAACGCAGGCGCGAAAAAAACATCACCGTACAGGAACTTGCGGTAAGGGCGAACGTGAGCAAAGGATTAATATCTCAAATTGAAAACAGCCGCACCATACCTTCATTAATGGTGCTGATTGAAATTATTAAAGCGCTGGAAATTGACCTTAACGAATTTTTTAAAGATATCCGCTCAAAAAGCGCCGACTTGCCCATCCTGGTAAAACGCAAAGTCGAGTACGACCACTTTGAAAAAGAACATGCCACCGGTTTTCTGTATCATCGCATTTTTACACAATCTATTAATCCTTCCACCGTCGACATCGTAATACTCGAGCTGGAACCCGATGCAACCCGTCCGTTAGTTGAAACCGACGCCTTTGAATACAAGTACATTATATCCGGCGAGGTAGAGTACCAATTCAACGAAGAAAAGATAATTCTAAACCAGGGCGACTCCATGCTTTTTGATGGCCGCATACCCCACACCCCAAAGAACATGGGTACCACCACCGCCAGCATGTTGGTTATTTATTTTTTTGAGGAGAAGGGGAAGTAGTCGGGAAAGTCAGTAAAGTCCGAAAAGTTAGTAAAGACGAGAAGGTAATAACTTATCCCGCCACCGAAGCGTCTTTCGGACTTTTCCGACTTTTCGGACTTTCGGACTAAATTCACAGAATATTAACACTAATTTAGTTTGATATTAATAAACTTAGTTTAGTATTGCTCAACAATCCTTAAACAATTATGTCAATAAAATTAGTAGTGTTTGATATAGCCGGAACAACGGTTAAAGACGACCACGATGTGAGCAAGGCCTTCCAGGCGGCTTTATTAAAATCAGGTTACGAGGTCCCGCTCGAACTGATAAATCCTTTAATGGGCTATGAAAAAAACCTCGCCATTAAGCAAATCCTGCGGCTGCACGAGCACAATGACGCCAAGATTACGACTGAACTGGTAAGCAAAATTCACAAGGAATTTGTACACCAGATGATAGAACATTATAAATCAGCCCCGGGTATTGAACCCCTGCCAAATGTAGAAGAGACCTTTGCCGCGCTGCATGCAAAAGGCGTACAGGTAGGTATAAACACCGGCTTTTCACGCGACATTGCCGACACCATTGTCAACCGCCTGCAGTGGGTTAAAAAAGGACTGATAGACCACGTAGTTGGTTCGGACGAGGTTGAACTTGGCCGCCCCCATCCTTACATGATACAGAAAATGATGGTCGACGGTAAAATTGACCGGGCACGCGAAGTCGCCAAAGTTGGCGACACCGAAGTTGACGTGCGCGAAGGGCAAAATGCTGGCTGCAAATATGTAATTGGTGTTACCACCGGCATATTTACCCGGCAGGAGCTTGAACAATACAATCCTACACATATTATTGACGATATTGCTGATGTATTAACCATCATAAGCAAATAGTAATATGACGATAATGGATAGCCTGCGCGCAAAAGTAGCCAAATGGCCTTATGCGCTTTTATCAGCAATGGCGGGTGTTGCTGCCTTTGGGGCCTATACATCAATGTATGCGTTCCGCAAGGCTTTTGTAGCCGGTACGTTTACAGGCTACCAATATTTTCATATCGACTTTAAAGTTTGGCTGGTAATTGCCCAGATAATGGGTTACGCAATGGCCAAGTTTTACGGCATCCGGTTTATATCCGAAATAACCGGCGCCAAACGTGGCGTTACCATTTTAATCCTTATCGGTATTGCATGGCTGGCTTTGCTGGGTTTCGCGTTGGTACCCGCTCCCTATAATGTTGTTTTCCTTTTAATAAATGGTTTCCCGCTGGGATTGATATGGGGTTTGGTATTCAGCTACCTCGAGGGCAGGCGCTCAACTGAATTTATGGCCGCCGTGCTATCTGTTAGCCTGATATTTGCCTCGGGGTTTGTAAAAACCATCGGTAAATATCTTTTAAAAGCCTTACCGATAAGCGATTTCCAGATGCCGTTTTTAACAGGTGCGCTGTTCGTGATCCCATTGCTGCTGTTCGTGCTGTTACTGGAGCTTATACCCGCGCCCTCGGAAGAAGACATCAAACTGCGCACCAAACGCAAACCCATGAACGCCGCTGAACGCAAGGCATTTTTAAAACGTTTTTTACCCGGCATTATCATTACCCTTGTCATTTACGTTTTACTAACCGTTATGCGCGATGTACGCGACAGTTTTGAGCGCGAATTGTGGGACAGCTTCGGCATAAAAGACCCGCTGATTTTCACCACAACCAGCACGCAGATATCGATATTTGTATTAATAGCCATCAGCCTGATGATACTGGTGCGCAAAAACCTGCGGGCATTCACCATCATCCACCTGATGATAATAGGCGGATGTGCTGCAATAGGCGTATCTACCCTGCTTTTTTCATTAAATATGATAAGTCCAACCAATTGGATGATCGTAACCGGTTTGGGCCTGTACATGGGTTACATCCCTTATAACGCAATATTTTTTGAGCGGATGATCGCTACGTTCCATTACAAAAGCAATGTAGGTTTCTTTATTTACGTTGCCGATTCGGTAGGCTACCTGGGCAGTGTAAGCCTGCTGCTGGTAAAGGAGTTGGGCAAACCAAGCATAAGCTGGGCCGACTTTTTTAAAGAGGGCGTGGTGTTCGTGGCGGTAATAGGTGGCATCGG
>Ga0105239_10009930_pt1 | contig 10687 bp, 16 predicted proteins | sample KBSC44metaG_FD_92761 | JGI IMG/M metagenome (GOLD analysis project Ga0105239, IMG submission 92761) | Corn rhizosphere microbial communities from Kellogg Biological Station, Michigan, USA - KBS C4-4 metaG | ecosystem: Host-associated > Plants > Roots > Rhizosphere > Soil | place: Michigan, USA...
GCGTACCAGTAGCGGCCGAACGGCGTGTAGATCCGCAGGCGGTGCCCCGCGCGGACGAGCTCGTCGCCGAGCGCCGGCCGCACCCCGAGCAGCATCTGGAACTCGTATTCCTCGCGCCCGAGGCACCGCTCCTCGATCCCCTTCTGCGCCTGTTCGATCAGCCACTCGTCGTGCGTCGCGATCCCGACGTAGCAGCCGGCGTCCCAGAGCGCGTCGAGCACGCTCACGAAGTTGCTGCGGATCGCCTCGAAGTCGCGATAGGCAATCTCCGCCGGCTCGATGTAGATGCCCTTGCAGAGGCGCACGCTCGGCCGCAGCTCCGCGAGCGCCCGCACGTCCTCGAGCGTCCGCTTGAGCCGCGCCTGCAAGACGATCCCGACGTTCTCGTGTCCGCCTTCGCGCAGCTCGCGGTAGAGCCGCAGGTTGTCGTCCGTCGTCGACGAGTCCTCCATGTCGATCCGCACGAAGTTGCCGCCAGCCGCGTGGCTGACGACGTCGACGAGGTTCTCGCGGCAAAGCTCGTAGCCGAGCCCGAGCCCGAGCGCCGTCAGCTTGACGCTGACGTTCGAGTCGAGCCTCTCGCGCTCGATCGCCTCGAAGGCCCTGCGGTAATCGGCCGCGATCGCCCGCGCTTCGTCGGGGTTCGTGATCTCCTCGCCGAGAACGTCGATCGTCGCGAGCTTCCCCTCGGCGTTGACCTGCCGCACGACCCGCAGCGCGTCCTCGAGCTCCTCGCCGGCGATGTAGCGCGAGGAGATCCGCCGCACGACCGTCTTCGGGACAGCCGGGAGCATCCGGACGATGGCGCGGTCGACGAGGGCCACAGGCTCCGCGATTCTAGGAGGCGCGCTGCTCGAACTCGCGCATCAGTCGTCGCAGCAGCGCGTTCAGCTGGCGCTGCTCGTCCTTGGTGAGCGCATCTGCGATCAGGGACTCCTTCGACGCCTGAGCGCCGAGCGCCTTCTCCCAGACTCGCTCGCCGGCCTTCGTAAGCTCGACGAGCACGCCGCGCCGGTCCTCCGGGTCGGGCAGGCGACGGATGAAGCCTCGCTCCTCGAGCTTGTCGAGCCGGCTCGTCATCGCTCCGGTCGAAAGGTCCGAGCGCCGCGCGAGCTGGCCGGCCGAGCGCCGGTAGGGCGGCGCCTTCAGCCGGAGCGAGCTGATCACCTTCCACTCCCCCTCGGCGAGGCCGTGCTCGCTCAGCGTCTCGTCGGCCATGGTGTGGAACCGGCGGCGCAGGCCGTTGATGCGGTCCACGATCCCCTCCACCTCGAGGTCGACCCCGGGTAGGTCGTGCTCGGACAGGAACCGGTCGATGTGGTCCTGCTCGGAGCTCACGAGCAGATCTTGATCGAAATTTCTCTTGACGTCAAGCTTCTTCACTTGTAACCTCTTGTCTTGACGTAAAGATACTTCGGCTCAAGGGAGGGCTGATGTTCGAGCATGAGGCACGAATCGAGTACGTCACGACGAGACCGGAGCAGATGCGTCGAGACTGGCCCGCCACCAGGCCTGCCAGGTACACCCTCGGCGAGTGGCTGATCAGGCTGGGAGAGCGCCTCGCGCCCGAGCCGAAGCCCCGCTCAGCCCTCGCGCATAAAGCCCTGCCGCGCTGCTGAGACCAGCGCGACGGCTTCCGGGAAGAGGACGCGCATGGCGTCCCGGAGCGCGATTGCCTGCTCGTCCGCGCTTCCCGGCGCGTTCACCTGCTGGAGCGCGGCCGCGGTCAGCTCGACGGCGGTGTTCAGGGTCAGGGTCGCGAACTGCTCGCGCTGAGCCTCCTGCACGGTCTCCGCCTGCTGCTCGGCGAACTCGCGCAGGCTGCGCATCAGGTCTTCGGGATCTCCCCCGAATGGAAAGCCAAATCCGCCGCTTCCCTCCATGGCGGCCAGCCTAGCTGAGGGGAACCTTGTAGCCGCGCTCGACGTCTTTGACGAGCTCGTCGACCGTACCGGTCGCGCTTTTCATCGCCGCCACGAACGCCTGCGGGTTGTCGGCCCCGGCGGCGAGCGCGTCGAGCTCGGCCGGTGTCGCGACGCGCGGCTCCTCGGCCGCGGTCCCCGTCGCCTCCTCCGCGAGCTCGTACAGGGCGGCGATCGAGACCGCGTCCCGGACGAGCGAACGGTCCTCGACCGGCCGGCCCTCGGCGTCGAGCACGAGCCAGCTGGTCTCGTCACCCTCGGTGAAAGCGCAGACATAGGCACGGACGCCCGAACCGGGCTCTGCGGGGACGATCCCCGTGAGCTCCTCGCCCTCCGCGGCGTGGCGGATGGCGGCGTCGGCGATCCGCCGCAATTCCCGTTCCAGCTCCACGGCTTGAGCTTAGACTCACGATCGTGGCCGAGACGGTCTCCGAGCGCGCCCGTGAGCTGTTCGCGCCGCTGGGCCCGACTTACGACCGGTACGCGCGGCTCCTGTCGTTCGGCCAGGACCCGCGCTGGCGGCGCTTCCTGGTCTCGAGGCTGCCGGTCGGTCCCGAGGACACCGTGGTCGACGTCGCGTGCGGGACGGGCGCGGTCGCGCTCGAGCTCGTCCGCCTCACCGGGTGCTCGGTCGTCGGCGTCGACCAGAGCCCGGAGATGCTGGCGGAGGCGCGGCGGCGGCTCGCCGACGACAGGATCGAGTTCGTCCAGGCCGCGGCCCAGGCGCTGCCGTTCGAGGATTCGTCGTTCGACGGCCTGACCGCCGCCTACCTCCTCCGCTACCTCGACGACCTGCCCGCCGGGCTCGCCGAGCTGGCGCGCGTCCTCCGTCCCGGCGCGACGGCCTCGCTGCTCGACTTCGGCGTCCCCGCTGCCCCGCTCACCCGCCACGCCTGGAACTTCTGGGTCGACGCGGGCCTCCCGCTTGCCGGCCGCGCGATCTCGCCGGGCTGGCACGAGGTCGGGCGCTTCCTCGGCGGGAGCATCCGCCGGTTTCACGCCGAGTGGCCGCCAGAGCGCCTGCTCGGCGCCTTCCGAGACGCCGGGTTCGAGAGCGCGAACGCGCGGCGGCTGAGCCTCGGCGGCTGCCTCGTCCTCTGGGGTCGCCGCGCATGAGTGAGGCTCGCCCTGCCTTCTACGCGCTCTCGCCCGGCAGCTGGCGCGACTACCTGACCCTCCTGCATCCGCCATACACAGCGTGGCACCTGAGCTACGTCGTGCTCGGCGCGTGCCTAGCTCCGCACCTCTACACCGACCGTCTCGGCGCCGCCCTGGCGGCTTTCTTCCTCGCTCTCGGCGTCGGCGCGCACGCGCTCGACGAGCTGCAGGACCGTCCCTTGAAGACGCGCATCCCCGACAGAACTCTGCTCGTCCTCACGGCGACCGCGCTCGCTGGAGCGGTCGCGATCGGGATCGCCGGCGCCGTCTCGTTCAACGGCTGGTTGCTCGTCTTCGTCGCCGCCGGCGCGCTCCTCGTGCCCGCTTACAACCTCGAGCTGTTCGGCGGTGCGATCCACAACGCCCCCGGCTTCGCGCTCGCCTGGGGCGCGTTCCCGGTCCTGACCGGCTACTTCGCGTGCGCCGGGACGATCGGCTGGGTGGCGCTCCTCGCGGCCGCCTTCGCCGCGCTGACGAGCTATGTCCAGCGCGTGCTCTCGACACCCGTGCGCCACCTGCGGCGCCGCGTGATCGCGGTCAGCGGGACGCTCGAGCTCCGCGACGGCAGCAGCGAGCCGGTCACGGCGGACCACCTGTTTGCGACCCAGGAACTGTCGCTGCAGCTCCTGGCGGCCGCGCACGTCTGTCTGGCTGCTGCCTTGCTCGTTCTCAGACTGGCGTAGCATCCTCGCCGTGCGCGCGGAGGTCCTCGAGCTCGTCTTCGCAGCCGCGGTGGTCGTCCTGTTCGGATCCGCGGCCCTGCTGCTGCGGGGCCGCCTCACGCGGACCGTCCTGCTCACGCTCGCCTGCTTGATCGCGGTCCTCACGGCCGTCGCCTGGGTCGTCGTCGCGCTGGAGCCGAGCCGGGACGCAGCCACCGCGGCCGCCGGGATCACCGTCTGCGCTGCCGCCCAGGCCGGCCTGCTCGTCCTTCGCCGGCTGCTCGAGCAAGGCCGAGCCGTCGAAGACTCCCTCGCGGCCGCGCGCGAGGAGCTCGACGCGGTCGTGAAGCGCGAGACCGAGACGCGCGCCTCGGAGCTCGAGCGCACGCTCGCCCTCGCGCGCGCGCAATCGCTCTCGCGGCTCGCCGAGGAGGAGCGCCGCATGGCCGAGAAGCGCCGCGCAGCCGTCCACGAGCGCGAGCAGCAGACGAACGCCGAGCTGGGCGAGGCGCTTGCGAAGGCGCAGGCACGAATCGGGGCGCGCCTCGCCGACTGGGCAGCCGACCTCGAGCGCACCGAGCACGAGCTGACCGCCCAGATCGCCTCCCTTCGTCAGCGCCAGGAGCAGCTGCTCGGCGATGCGGCCACCCGCCTCACGATCGAGACCGAGCGGCTGGACACGGCCTCCGACGAGCAGCGAGAACGGCTCGCCGCGCTGGCTGCACAGTTCGACCGCGTGGCGCGAGAGACCGCGGAGAGCGCACAGGCCGCGATCGAGACGCACGAGAGCGAGCGGCGCCGAGCGTTGCAGCAGGTCGCCGAGCGCCTCCGCGAACGCGAGCGCGAGCTGCGCGAGCGGATAGCGGCCGAGGAGTCCGAGGCGGTGCAGCGGATCCAGGCCGGCTTCGCCGACACCGAGCGCCGGCAGGTGGACCAGCTGAAGCGCATCGTCGAGCGCACCTCGGGCTCGTTCTCCGAGGCGCTTTCGCGCCAGTTCACCGAGGAGATCAAGCGCGCCCGCGAGGAGGCCGCCCAACGGCTGTCGCGTGAGCTCGACAAGGCCGTCACCCACTTCTCACGCGAGGCCCAGAGCGTCCTCGCCGAGCGGCTGGCGCACGTCGCCGATGCCGGCGGCCAGCGACTCGAGCGCAAGCTCTCCCAGATCGGCTCGTCGCTCGAGCAGGAGCAGAGCGAGCTCGCCGCAGAGCTGCAGAAGCGGATCGGAGACGCAGAGCTCGAGCTCCGCTCGCAGGTGCAAGGCCTCGCCGCGGACGCCGAGGCCGAACGCTCGGTCCTGAGCGCGAGGCTGAACGAGCTGCAGCGCCGCCTCGAGGCGCTTCGCGACGAAGCCGAGGCCCGAACGCCGACGTTTCGAACGGGCTAGGCCAGGTCAAAACAAACACGCCCAAATGCAAGATTTCGCACGAGCAAACTTCCTTGGAAAGGGTTCGTCTAGGACCTGACGAACTAGCTTCAACGCCGATGCCACAGATCACCGAGACACCCCGGGACGAGCAGGCGAAAGTCGAGAGCTGGCGCCTGCACGTGCTGATGGAGGGCGGCTACCCACTCCCGCTGGCGGAGAAGATCGCGCACTCGAGTGCCGACCTGCACTACGCGGTGGATCTGATCTCGCTGGGCTGCGATCCGGAGACCGCGGCCGAGATCCTGCTCTAATTCCTCGTCATCAAGGTCGAGGCGATCGAGTACGGCGACCGCCGGGTCTACTCGGTGGGCGCATTCAACCGCGGCATCGCGTCGTGGCTCGGACGGCTGCCGACCGTGTGGGTCGAGGGCGAGATCACGGAGCTCCGGCGGCAGGCGCGCTGGGCGAGTGTCTTCTTCACGCTCAAGGATCCGGCTGACGGCTCCTGCCTGTCGGTTTCGATGCCCCGCGGGCAGTTCGACGCGGTCGGCGGCAGCGTCGCCGACGGCGACCGTGTGCACGTCTACGGTCGCCCAGAGCTTTTCGCGGCGCGAGGCGAGTTCCGCCTGCGCGCGCTCTCGCTCGAGCAGTTCGGCCTCGGCGACCACCTGGCGGCACTCGAGCGCCTGAAGCAGAAGCTCGCCGCAGAAGGGCTCTTCGCGGCGGAGCGCAAGCGCGCGCTCCCGCGGTTCCCGCGGAAGATCGGCCTCGTCACGGGCAACGACGCTGCCGCCAAGCGCGACGTCCTGACCGCCATCCAGAGCCGTTTCCCGCCTGCCTCGGTGCTCGTCGCCGAGACCTACGTCCAGGGGCCGCGGGCAGCCGGCGCCGTGATCGAGACGCTGGGCGCGCTCTGCCGCGAGGAGGACGTCGACGTGATCGTCGTCGCCCGGGGCGGCGGCAGCTTCGAGGATCTCCTCCCCTTCAGCGACGAGCGGCTCGTGCGAGCGATCGCCGCGTGCCCCGTGCCGGTCGTGACGGCCGTCGGCCACGAGCAGGACATGCCACTCTGCGATCTCGCCGCCGACGCGCGGGCCTCGACGCCGAGCGTCGCCGGCCGCCTGGTCGTGCCCGACCTGAACGAGCTCCTGGCGCGACTCGATCGTGCCCGCTCCGGTCTCGAGCGCGGAGCGCGGCGAGCCCTCGAGCGCGAGCGCCAGAGGCTCGACCGCACTCACGACCGGCTCGGCCGGGCGCCGCGCCTGCTCGTCGAGCGCAGCCGCCACCGGCTCGAGCAGTCGGCCGGACGCCTACGCGCCCTCTCGCCGAAGGCAACCCTCGCCCGGGGCTACGCCATCGTCCGAAGCGGCGACGAGATCGTCCGCTCCGGAAGCGCCGTCGAGCCGGGCGAGCGCGTCGACGTCGAGCTGGCCGAAGGAGGCTTCGGCGCACGCGTGGAGGAGGCGCGATGAGCGAGCCGACGTTCGAGGAAGCGCAGCGCGAGCTCGAAGCGATCGTGAACCGGCTCGAAAGCGGCGAGGCGCCGCTGGACGAGGCACTGAAGCTATGGCAGCGCGGCGAGGAGCTCTACCGACTCTGCCGGGAGCGCCTCGAAAATGCCGAGGGCAAGATCGAAGAGCTCGCCTCCCGGGCCGAATCCGCGCGGCCCGAGTAAAGGACGTGTAAAGGCGCGCGTGAGGCGCGTTTCCATTCTTTGCACACCGGCAAAACACGGTTTGCAAACCATCGTACTACGTTCTTTAAGGGGGATCATTCAGCATGCGGAAGCTCTTACTCTTGCCGGTCTTCGTGCTGGCGCTGGCGGCTTCCTCGCCCAGCTCCGCAAGCACGCCGAACACGGTGGTGGTCAACATCACCGCCACCGGCTTCACCCCATCGTCCGTCAACCTCCAGAACGGCGACGTCGTCGTCTGGAAGAACATGGACACGGCCTCACACCAGGTCGTCGCGGACGACGGCTCGTTCAAGTCCGACGTCCTCGCGCCCGGCGCCGAGTTCTCGCACGCCTTCTCGTCGGCGGGCACGTTCGGGTACCACGGGGCTATCAACCCGACGCTGCGCGGGAGCGTGAACGTCGCGTTGACCCGGTGGCTCCTGATGAGCCAGAGCCGACAGACCGTGACCTACGTCACCGCGGTGAACCTGAGGGGCACGACCTCGAGCGAGGACTCCGGCGACACGGTGGTCATCGAGTCGAGGCCGGCCGGGACCGACGAGTTCACCGAGGTCGCCCGCACCGCGACGTTCAGCGGTCACTGGGCGCTGCAGGTCCGGCCGCGGCGCACCACCGAGTACAGGGCCGTCTGGAACAACATCACCAGCCAGGTCCACACGGTGAACGTGAAGCCGGCTCTGCGCCTGAAGCAGACCGGCCGCGCGTTCCTCTGGGCGTACGCCCAGGCCGACGGCGTCCGTATCCGCCACGCACTGCTCCAGCGCTGGCAGCGGCATCGCGGCTGGCGCACGATCCGTGTGCTGCCGCTGAACCGCCTGCGGCAGAAGGCGAACCAGCAGTGGACGTCCTTCGGCAAGTACCCGCTCCGGTTCCGCCACGGAGCCATCCTGCGCCTCCGCGTCACCCGCGCACAGGCAGGGCCGGCGATGTACGGCCCGGCCTTCAGCAAGGCGCTCCGCCTCTAGTCAGATAACACCGGTCCGGCCGCGCCCCATTAGAATCCGGGCGTGGCCGGACCATCCCTCGAGCTGCTGCAGCGCATCCCGCTCTTCGCGGACTTCGACCGCGGCGAGCTCGAGCGCATCTCTCGCACGTTCAAGGACCGCACCTTCGAGGCCGGCAGCACCGTCGTCGGCGAGGGCAAGACCGGTGCGGGCTTCTTCGTGATCGAGAGCGGAGAGGCCACGGTGTCGATGCGGGGCGACGAGCGCGGCAAGCTCGGCCCCGGGGATTACTTCGGCGAGATCGCCCTGATCGACGACGGCGCCCGCAGCGCCACGGTCACCGCCGACAGCGAGCTGCGCTGCTACGGGCTCACCTCGTGGGAGTTCCGCCCGCTCGTCGAGTCCAACGCCTCGATCGCATGGAAGCTGCTCGAGACGATGGCGAAGCGGCTGCGCTCGGCGCAACGCAACTGACCGCCGAGGCTTCCGACGCCCAACTCGTAGCGCGCTGCCGCACGGGCGACGAGGATGCCTGGCGGGAGCTCGTCGACCGTTTCTCGCGCTACGTCTACGCGATCTGCGTCCAGGCGTTCCGCCTGCCCGAGCACGACGCCGAGGACGTCTACCAGGAGGTCTTCGCGCGTGTCTACGAAAAGCTGGAGACGTTGCGGGAGGACGACGCGTTCCGGCCCTGGATCGCCCAGCTCACGCGCCGGCTCTGCATCGACCGCAAGCGATCGGGTGCCCGCGAGGAACCGGCCGACGAGGTCCCCGAGACGGCCGCGGACGACGTCCTCGGCGAGCTCGAGGAGGCGTTCGACGTCCACGAGGCGCTCGCGGCGTTGCCGGACAACTGCCAGGAGATCCTCGACCGGTTCTTCGCGCGCGACGAGAGCTACCGCACGATCGGCGACGCGCTCGAGCTTCCCGCGGGGACGATCGCGAGCCGGATCTCTCGCTGCCTGACGAAATTGCGCGACCACTGGGAAGAAACCGGGCCCTCGACCCGTCCTGAGAGCAGGTGACGTGATGAGCGCATACGACATCGCACAGCTTTCCCGTCTCATCGGGATGCTTCCACCGGCCCCGGCGGACTGGGTGCAGGCGGCGCAAGAGCTGCCGCGTGCCCGCCGGGAGCTGGACACGATCGTCGAGCGTGCGGAGGCCGACCAGGCCTTCCGGGAGGGCGTCGTCGCCGACCTCGAGACTGCTTTGCGGGCGGAGGGCATCGAGCCCACCCGCCCGCTCCTCGAGGAGCTCCGCCGCCGCGTCTCCGAGTAACGTCCGCCTATGGACGAGAGCCTGCCGGCCTGGAGCATGCCGGCCGAAGCCGCGAAGAAGATCTCGATCGGCGACTGGCCGGAGCAGGTCACGCGCGAATGGGCCTGGGGCGGCGCGACCGGCAAGGGCGTCCGCGTCTGCATCCTCGACAGCGGGGTCGAGGCTGGCCATCCGCTCGTCGGCGAGCTCGAGGGGGCTGTCGCGGTCGCCCGGGACGAAGAGGACGTCGCGGTCACCGAGGATGCGGAGGGCGATCTCTGCGGCCACGGCACGGCCTGCGCCGGGATCGTCCGCTCGCTTGCCCCCGAGTGCAGCATCTACAGCGTCCGCGTGCTGGGCGCGGGATTCAAGGGCAGCGGGCCCGTGCTGCTGGGAGGACTTCGCTGGGCTGTCGAACAGGGCTTCGACGTCGTCAACATGAGCCTCTCAACGACGAAGCGCCAGTTCGCAGAGCTCTTGCACGAGCTGGCCGACACCGCGTACTTCCGGCGCACGGTTCTCGTAGCCTCCGCCCACAACATGCCCGTCGAGAGCTACCCGTGGCGCTTTTCGTCCGTGATCTCGGTCGGCAGCCACGAGGACCCCGACCCGCAGACGTTCTTTTACAACCCCAACCCGCCGGTCGAGTTCTTCGGCCGCGGGGTCGGGGTCGAGATCGCGTGGCTCGGCGGCGGCACGATCCGCTCGAGCGGGAACAGCTTCGCGACGCCGCACATCGCGGGGATCTGCGCGCTGATCCTCTCCAAGCACCCGGAGCTGACGCCGTTCCAGCTCAAGAACGTGCTCTACCTGACCGCCAACAACGTCGGAGGGGGAAGATGACGGACCTACGCGCGGCGGTGGCCGCAGGCGCCCTCGGCTCCGAGGAGAGCTACCGCGAGCTGTTGCAGGCGATCGTCGAGTGCGCACGCGCGATCTTCGGCGCGAAGGCGTCCTCGATCTTCCTCCACGACGAGGAAACCGACGAGCTCGTCTTCGAGGCCGTCGCCGGCGAGGGCGCAGGCGACCTGCTCGGGGTGCGGTTCCCGTCGAGCAGGGGCGTGGCCGGATGGGTGCTCGTCACGCGCCAGCCGCTCGTGATCGAGGAGCTCGAGCAGGACCCGCGTTTCGCGCGCGAGGTGGCCGAATCGACTGGCTACGTCCCGAAGGGGCTGATGGCCGTCCCGCTGCTGCACGAGGAGAACACGCTCGGCGTGCTCGAGGTGCTCGACCGCCCCCAGCAGGCCGCGTTCTCGCTCGCGGAGATGGAGCTCCTGGGCCTGTTCGCGAACGAAGCCGCGATCGCGCTGGACCTCTTGCAGGGAGCCCGCAACGCCCGAGCCGTCCTCGACGAGGAAGGCGGTGAGGCGACGGCCCTCGCCCGGCTCTCCGAGCGGCTCGCCCAAGCCGACCCCGAGAAACGCGAAGCCGCCGAGCGCCTGATCAAGGCAATCGACGAGCTCCTCTCCTAGAGCGCCGCCGCCCCCTAAAACGCCAAGGGAGCCTTTCGGCTCCCTCGAGGCGGAGTGACCTGCGCAGCAGGTCGTTCGGCTTTCTTAGGCCTTCATGTGCCCTTCGACGTCGTCGTCGCCCTCGTCGTTGGCGCCCTTCATGCCCTTCATGCCCTTCATCTCGGCGTCGTCCATCCGGCCCTTCATGTGGCCCTCGACGTCGTCGCC
>Ga0105239_10009933_pt1 | contig 10685 bp, 7 predicted proteins | sample KBSC44metaG_FD_92761 | JGI IMG/M metagenome (GOLD analysis project Ga0105239, IMG submission 92761) | Corn rhizosphere microbial communities from Kellogg Biological Station, Michigan, USA - KBS C4-4 metaG | ecosystem: Host-associated > Plants > Roots > Rhizosphere > Soil | place: Michigan, USA...
CAGATCGAATTTGCGGCCAACTGGGCCAAGGGCCGGCAGCTGCAGCTTGATGCCTCGCTCTCCCTCCGCGACGAAGGATTGAGCGCCTACCACCAGCGTCATGTAAAGCAAGGCGCCTTGGGCGCCTTCCTCCGCGCCGTGGACGAGGGCCAGATTGGCGCGGGGTCCGTGCTGGTCGTGGAAGGTCTGGATCGGCTGAGCCGTGCCGAACCGCTCCAGGCCCAGGCACAGCTCGCCCAGATCATCAACGCCGGCATCACCGTGGTGACCGCCAGCGATGGCCGGGAATACAACCGGGAGGGACTGAAGGCCAATCCCATGGAGCTGGTCCATAGCCTCCTTGTGATGATCCGGGCACATGAGGAAAGCGATACCAAGAGCAAGCGGGTTAAAGCGGCCATTCGTCGTCAGTGCCAGCAGTGGCTGGACGGCACCTATCGCGGTCGCATCCGCAATGGCAAGGATCCCCAATGGCTAGCGTGGCAGTCGGATGGCTGGCACCTCATCCCGGAACGGGTCGACGCTGTCCGAATGGCCATCGACCTGTTCCGGGCCGGGCATGGGGCGGTGGCTATCGTCGATCGCCTCAATGCCGCCGGGCTATCCGTCTCGGATAAAGGGACTCGGGCGACGCACCTGTACAAGGTGTTTCGCCTGCCCGCCCTGCGCGGCACCAAGACCCTGTCGGTGGATGGCGTCGATTACGCCCTGCCCGACTACTACCCGGCCATCCTGAGTCCAGAGGACTTCGACGAACTGCAGGGCCTGTTCTCGCAGTCGGGTCGACGCAAAGGCAAAGGCGAACTGCCCGGCATCATTACCGGGCTGCGCCTTACTCAGTGCGGGTACTGCGGATCGGCCATGGTGGCCCAGAACCTCATGAGCCGGAAAAAGGACGACGCCGGCCGGGTCCATGACACCTATCGCCGCCTGTCTTGCGGCTCCGGGCAGGCCTATCGCCGTTGTCCGGTGGGTGGCAGCACGAGCATAGCCCCGATCGAACGGGCGCTCCTGGACTTCTGTTCGGACCAGATCAACCTGGATGCCCTGCTGGAACGTGGCGCTATTGATCCGCCGGCGCGCCAGAAGCTCGTCGCTGCCAAGGCACGCGTCGCCGATGTGGAGACACAGCTCAAGCGCTTGACCGACGCCTTGCTGCAGGACGACGGTGCAGCGCCCGCGATCATCCTGCGTAAGGTCCGCGAACTGGAGGATGAAGGGGAGCGGCTGCGGCAAGAGGTGGCTGACGCCGACGCGGAATGGGCAGCCGTATCTCGGAAGGTGCCCTCGACCGCCGACGCTTGGCGCGAACTGGTGATCGGGGTGAAGAGCCAGGACTACGATGCGCGACTGAAAGCCCGACAACTGGTGGCGGACACCTTTGCTCGCATCGTGGTGTATCGCGTAGGTGTCGAGCCCGGCGAGCCTGCGAACTCTGCGTTAGACCTAGTCCTAGTACCGCATGGCGGCCATCCCAGGGCGCTACGTATTCACCGCAAGACGGGGCAATGGCTGGGCGCAGAAGAGGTAAGTACTCAAGCCTTAGCCGACTGATCCGAATATGTCCGTGCGTCTCGAAATGCAATCGACTCGAAGTCAGGCCTACCTAGTGGACAATGATGGCTTGACGGATGCCGCTCTTCCTTTCACGCAACATTACGGCGGCTCCATCATCCCTGTATTGCGTCGCGGCCAAACGACAGGACGCCAATTCAACAGTGGAATTACCGAGCAACAAACTCTTTCCGAGATTCGCAATTCACTGGCGCATGGCGATCCATTCGATGGCCTGCCGTGGGGCGGCTTGCTCGAGCTAGTGCGCGACCTGATCGAATACGCCTACCGATCCTATCTACAGGAAGTCCGAATAGGATTCGTAAGTTGAAGATCGACTGCAGGCACTCCGCGTCCTCTAACAACGCAACCCCACAGCCTGTTGGACAAAAAGCGGTAATCTGTAACCAATCGCATTAACTTTCAGTTCACCAGGATGATCCGTGCCTAAGAAACCGTACGAACATCGGACCGATATCGAAAAGCTGAAGTCTCAATGGCACAAGCTTTCGGGCTTACATACCCGAGAGGAGTGGTCCGCCGCCATCATCCGCGCTGCGACAGCCGCGGAGATCGCTGCCAACTTTGCCATCCGTTCCGAGTTCTCCGCCCGCAGCGAATTTGATGACGCTTTTGTGGACAATCTACTGCATTGGGCCAATGGTCTAGCGGGAAAGCTCAACCGCTTATTGATCCCACTTAGCGAGGGTGACAAGACCAAACAGAAGGAGATTAAGCGGCTATGCAAGATAGCGAATGAAATCAACAAGAAACGCAATGCGATCGTACATCAGGGAGAATTCTGCAATGAGAATGAAGCCAAGGAGACCATTGCCCACACCAAGGATTTCATTACTTCCTTGGTGAAGCTTTATCAGCATGGATTCACCCTTAAAGAACCTAGCCAAACACGATAGTACGAACGCAGCCTACAATTGAATTATCGAGCCTATTCGGTGTTTAAGAGAAATCGGGACGACTTCACGAAGGTAACCGTGCAGCAGATCGCGAAGCGCGCGGGATGGCTGTGCTCGTTCCCAACGTGTCGCACGCCAACGGTAGGAGCAACGTCCGATGGCGAAGGCGAGATCAATATCGGCACGGCAGCCCACATCTGCGCGGCTGCTCCAGGCGGCCCGCGTTACGACGCAGTGATGACGCCCGAGGAGCGCTCATCCGCAAAGAACGGTATCTGGATGTGCCGCGATCATGGCAAGGCGATCGACTCTCCGGATCCAAAATTCACTGTCGTGCTGCTGCGTGAGTGGAAGAAGCAGGCGGAAAACGAGTCTTGGCGGCGCGTGCTGCGCAACGAAACGGCGCCAGGGCAATCGACCGACCCGCCATTGGCGGAGCGCATTCGCGCCGCCGCCGAAGCGGATCTCAAAGTCTTCCGGGAAACCTCGAAATGGCCATCCACGTCGGTCGCACTCACACTGAGAGTTGACGGCTTTGACGAGCCAGTGACGACGAACGCGCTTGCTGGCGCGGCCAGGTCGCTGGACGATCTAATCCTTGTCGCACCGCCCGGCATGGGGAAGACCACGACGCTCTTTCAGATCGCCGAAGGCGTACTGACGAATGGCAAGGGAACGCCGCTCATTGTGCCGCTTGGCGATTGGGCTACGGAAGGAACCAAAATTCTCGATTCCATTCTCAAACGCCCAGCGTTCCGAGGAATAACGGAAGACGACTTCCGAAGGGCCGCAGCTCAACCCGGGGTGGTGCTACTTCTCGACGGATGGAACGAACTCGATATGCAGGCGCGGTCGCGCGCGCGCGTGCAGGTCGAGACGCTCAAGGCCGAATTGCCCGAACTAGGCCTGATTGTCTCGACGCGCCGACAAGCACTCGACGTTCCTTTCGGGGGAATGCGCGTCGATCTCCTACCCCTCAACGAAAGGCAGCAGATGCAGATCGCCATCGCGATGCGCGGCGACGCAGGTGCGAAGATGGTCTACCAGGCATGGCGCGCGGCCGGTGTGCGCGAGCTCGTGACCATTCCGCTATATCTCGCCGCCTTGCTTTCGCTTCCCGAGAACGAGCCGTTCCCGACGACTAAAGAGGAGGTGCTGCGGCACTTTGTCGCCGTGCACGAGAAGAAGGCGAGCCACGCAGAGGCCCTTTACGCCGTCGCGCAAGGTTTTCAGCAGAATTACCTCGACGGCCTCGCCGTCTTAGCCACTCGAGCAGCAACCACGGCCATCGCCGACAGCAACGCGCGGCGGTCGATCTCCGACACGGAGAACCTGCTGGCCGACAATGGGCAAATAACGATCAAGCCGCAGCCTGACGCCGTGCTCAATGTGCTCGTCAGTAATCACTTGCTAATGCGCGCCGGCGATACACCAGGATATACATTCCAGCACCAACAGTTTCAGGAATGGTACGCCTCTCATTCTGTCGAGCGCCGGATCATGACCGAGGCCGACGATCCCAAAGGACGCGAGATGTTGAAGGCGGAAGTCTTCAATCTCCCCGCATGGGAGGAACCGACCCTCTTTGCGGTCGAGCGTCTGGCGCGTGGTGATATCCAGGAGCGCACCGCATGCAGCAAGGCAATCGTCGCCGCGTTCGAAGTTGACCCGATCCTTGCCGCAGAAATGGTCTTCCGCTGTACAGAGGAAGTATGGTCGCTGATAGCTGCGACCATTCAAGAACTCATAACGCGCTGGCACGCCCCCGGAAAAGTTGATCGCGCCGTCCGCTTCATGCTCACGTCCGGTCGCCCTGAGTTCCTAGATGCAGTGTGGCCGCTCATCACCAGCGAGAACGATCAGATCAGCCTCAAGGCGTTGCGGAACTGCAGGCGTTTTAGGCCCTCGGTCCTTGGAAATGACGCCGAGAAGAAAATCAAAGCCTTGTGCCCGCACGTCAGGACGATGCTGCTGCGCGAAATAGCCTCGCATAGCGGCCAGGATGGCCTCGATCTCGCAAGCGCCATTGCGAAGAACGATCCGGATCCTGAAGTGCAGGCATCCGTCGTCGATGCGCTGACGTTCCGGCGAGCTGACCGCCACGTGGCAGAAGTGCTGCAAAGCGCGAGCGATAAGACCTTCGATTTGGTTATTCGCAGGGATCTCATCGACGACGTGGATGACGAACACGTCAAGAGAGGCGTCGGCGAAGCGCGCAAACGCCAGGAGGCCGAAAAAAAATCAGCGCCTGATCGCCTGCGCGTGATCGTGTACGCTCAGGGATCCGAGGACCGAAGCGCCGAGCTGACCGACATCGTCAGCACGATGGAGATTGAACAGCGGCAGGATGCTGGGGTGCAATTGATCTATGAAGCGCGTAAACGCTACTCGAACGCGGTCACCGAAGGGCTACTGGCGCGCGTGCGTACTGACCGCGCACTCTTCTTCGGTGCGGACGACATTCTGGCATCCGCCGGGCTCGCCCTGGAAGAGGGAGCACTCCTTGAAGTAGCGCTTTCGCAGCTCGACCGCCGCCATAATGATCGTGCGGAAGCCGCCGCATCGGTGCTCGGACCGATCAGTGTGGGAAGCATGGTTGACGCATTCCTTGACGCAGCAGCTCAACAGCGCGCGAATGGAAAATTCGACCAAGCCGCGAGCGATATATACGGGGCACTACAGACGCGAATCGCGCACGCACCGGGTGCAAGTCTCGTCGCCGCCGTCCTCGCACGATCAGCGCAGGCTGGCAACGAGGAAATGGAGCGCTTAGCCGAACTTCTCCGTCGACGTCCCGATGACGACGCAGAGCGCGGCAGGCCCTTTGATCCGGCCTCACTCGTGACCATTCAAGATCTTGTCGTAGATTGGGGAAGCCGGATGTTGGCTTCTGGGGACGCGCAGCGGTGGCACAAGGCTAGCATTGCGACGCTTGCCAGCCATGCTCCCTCCGTAAGTTTGTTGGCCATCTTGAAACGGCTACTGGACGACAATCTGCGTCGTTACCGCGCGTTCCGCGAGGAGGCAAAGGCTGCTGGCTGGCGGCAAGGCGAGGCGTTGAATGAAGCTCGCCAACCCATGACGCACGAGTATATGCGTGCATTCATGGCAATCAAGACACCTGAAACCGCCGCCTTGATGCAGGAATACCTGCAGGACGAACACTTCGGCGAACTCGCCGCGCAGGTGCTTGCCGACCAATGGCGCGCCGTGAACGAGTCGGCGAAAGATGGGCGATTTCAGTTCGGCGTGGACTTCTCTGGCGTGGAGGAGAAGCGTGCGGCGCGTGCCGTCGATCCTAACGCAACGTCGCTGGAAGCTGAAACGATCTTCGCCGCGATCGAGTCGCTCATTGCGGGTGGCGCGACCGGCGAGCAGACAAAGCTCGCGGTAGCCCTAGGTATTGTGGCGTCACGGCTCCCGCACGGGCAGCGCGATAGTACGATTCAGAAGCTCATTGCCCTCGCATCTAGGCGCGAACGCTCCGATCTGCTCCTGGGCCTTGTCCTCTCGGGCGAAGAGGTGGACGCTAACATAGTCGGGGTTGGGATATCTGAAACGATTGAGGCAGCAAAAACCGAGCCGTGGATATTAACGCAGAGCGATGGCTACGAATTGAAGTACTGGCTGCGCCTATTGCCATTCGTAAACCATTCGACCGAGGTGCTAGCTATCTTACGCGGCATGCCGCCCGCACAGCGCGAACCACGCTTCTTGGAAGAAATGATCGGGGCTCTTGCCCATATTGCTTCACAGGGAAACGAAGATTTTTTGTTCAAGCTCGCGGAGGAAGACCCTCGCTTCTACGCTAATGACCGGTGGCGCACGGCTGCCCTGCGGTTCGGCACACCATCTGCCGCGCGCCGAATCATCGACCTGACCGCAAATGGGATGCTCGATAGAACAGGAAACGACTGGTATCTGGCGCGGGAGCTCGCCAGACTGATTAAGCTAGATCCCGATCTACGCTCCCATGTATATGCGCTATTGAAACACAGCCTAGCCACGCCCGGGCTCACTATGCTGGCCCGCGCAGTCGCAGAAGCTCCCAACGATGACGGGCTGCTGTTGCTCTTACAACTCGAGCAAGAACTGAAACAGACTTTCGTGTCTTGGCAAGCTATCGAGTGGCTTATCACAGAGCATGTGCCTGACAGCGATTGGGCAGGCGCATACAACATTGTTCCGGTCCCTGCCAACCGCTTGCGCCAAAGGCTGCTTGCGTTGACGACAGACGGCGGGTCAGATGACCAGGCGGCGCGCTTGCTGCGTCAAGTCGACTGGATTCGGGATGAGTACGGAATACCCGAGGCAGAGCCACGTCACCCAGATCTAGCCTCCGGCAAGCCTTGGCCGATGCTACTGCCGGATCCGTACGCTACTGCGGATAGTTAAGATAGTCCGACCAGTCCTGCATGAGACAAGCCCGCTTCCGCTGTCTCAATAGCGGTGTGAGCGGCCTCACCATCGACTGCGTCGGGCTAGCATCAAAATCACGGTGTAAGAACCGGGTGAATGGTCGGGGGCTTCCAGGGTCGACGGATGATCTCCCCAGTCGAAATATTCGGGCACACATATAAACACGCAACTGACCGAGCTGGCAGGGTTGGTGCGAGAGGCAAACGAGTGAGTCGTAGAGATGCGGTGACGAGCACCATCACACCTTTATGGCCCCAATAGGTGGCTTCGTGGGAAACGGGTAATTTTGGTAATCATGTAGCGCACCAACCCCATTTTTCGCGATACAACAAAGCGTTGTAACATTCGGACAAAGGTAACCAAAGGGTAATTTCTGAGTAATTTGATTACCCTTACAGAAGGTAATTTTTTTCTCATACATAATCGTCTGGATTCAACGACCTAACGACCATGGGTGATTTCGATTACCCTCAGATTACCTTTTTGGATGACCCACATTGTCGTTTCGCATCAATCCGTTAGGGCATATTCGAGGAGCCTAGTTACCTTCATCACCTTTTCCCGCCCCCTCCTTCTGGTCACCCAGGTCGTGTGTCCTGCCATACCCGCCGACACTTGGGTAGGTCACCAAGGGGCCTATCCGGCAACCGTTACACTTTGCCGATGGCCTTTCCTTTAAGGTGGCTCACTAGCGTGCTCCCCATATCCCCAGACACGCGCCCCCTTCGGCGGAGCCGGCGGCACGGCGCTGACCTTCCCGTCATCACCGGTACCCGACACAGCATGCGCAAGCAGGTATCCGACGACATCTGGCAGCAATTCCAACAAGAACTGGCTGCCTTAGATAGAAAGCAGGCCGAACCATTGAACTCTGAGGAATTGGCCATGCTGACGCCGGAGCAACGGCTCGCACTGGCCAAAACCGAGTTCCGCGATCTGCAGCGAAAGCACCGGCTTCACCTCGATGACGTGCTGACCTTCTTTCCTGAAGAGGAAGTGGTGTCGTTCCTGCAGAGTCTTATGAACTAAGGCATGGTGCTTTGGGCTTACTCTCCCTCGCAGGTGGGGACACGCCACGAGGTATGTCCAACGATCTTGCAAGTAAACTGACGACTTGAACATTACTAGTTAGGGGAAGAAATGGACTTCGTTCGCGCGCGGATCTCGTGGATTTTGACTATGCGCATTACGGCTATCGCCTTTGCCCTGGTACTTTTCAGCTCGTATGGCTTTGCCAGCGAACCGTTGACGGGTGTTGATCGCGCTAAGCAGCTTGGTGGTCAATATGCGATTGGTAAAGAGGCATGCAGCGTTCCTGAGGAGCAGCTTGTAGCATTCAAGCAACTGGCGGATGAGGAGTTGCGGGGAGACGCTGCGCTTATCGCCGCCTACAAACAAAGCGCCAAGGACATCAGTGCCGCCATTCGCAATGATGCCCATTGGCGGGCATCCACGGACAAAAACATGACGTGCGTGCCGACGCGCCTGCTCTTTGCTCAGATCATGATGAAGTGGAAAAGCCGAGCCGACGGCGGAGGCAAGTAGCCCGACGATTGAGTCGGGACATTGCCTTTTAGACTGCGATTCGGCCCAGCCGATCGCAGCTTTTGGCGAGGCGATGAGATGTTTCGTGGTGATCAGTCCAACCCTGACCACACAATTGGTGGGGTTGGCCTACGATGATGAGCGGCAGTGGTGGACATGCCCTGCCTCCATCTTTAGGACCGGGGCCGATTATCCATGAATCGTGCCTTGTGAGATCGGACTGTGCGGCCGGGGCGAAGCCGTTGAAAAGGGTAGTTTCCAAGAGGACACTTATTCGACCATCGGCCCAAGGGATACACCATGGCTGGCCGCTTCTACGTATACCTCCATAAGACCCGCAATAACGTTCCCTTCTATGTCGGGAAAGGCACCGGCGATCGCGCCTGGTCGCTCGATCGAGATCCCGCGTGGAATCATTACGTGACCAACCGCTTGGGCGGTCAGTTCGAAGTGGAAATTGTCGCCAACGACCTCAGCGAAGCTCAGGCCCTGGATATTGAAGATGATTGGATGCGCCGCCTCGGCAGCACACTCATCAACCGTCAGAATTTCCACCGCGGCCTTGACATGGCGACCCTCGATCGATCAAACGCCTTACGGGCGAAAATGATCGAGCTGACTCGTTTGGCTGAACTGGGGGAAACGGCTGCAGACCGAGCGCGCCTATACGGCATGGCGTTGTCGGTGTATGCAGAGCAATCTGCCATCGTCTTCGAGCGGGGGATCTTTGGGGACATCCTGAAGGACATGGCGCAGCTGGGCCGCTTTGATCTGATCAAAGGTCGTGTTGATGCTCTGATCGCAATGGGTGAATTGGTTGCAGCCGAGACCGCAATCGTGGACTACGACAGTCGCTTTCCTAGCCAGAAGGATCATAAGGGGCTGCACGTCTTACGAAAGCGCGTGACTCGACTCTTGAACCAGGGGTGGAAGCCGACGGGGCCCTCGGCCCCAGTCGAGCCCTTCGAACCGCCTGCCGTTCTTCCCCCCGACTGGGAATGGGCTCAGGAAAACGGAATCCGAGTGACTCGCTTGCTTCGCTCGTTTCGTCGGCCGGGTGTGTCCTATCTGGATCTGCTCGAACCCATCCGGGCGTTGAAGCGGGAGGAAAAGAATGTGGAGGCGCTTGCGATGCTGAAAAGCGCCATGGTCGCCGCCGAGGCTGACCGTGGATCAGTGGCGCCCTTCTATACCAACGACGGAGCGGTGGTGGCGCGCAAGCTTGGGGCTCCCTTAGAAGAGTGTCTCATTCTAAATCGCTACATCAACCACCCTCGTGCGGTGCCGGCCGCGGTACCGGCCATGATCCAGCGGCTAGGCAAGGCGACAGCAACATTGCGGAAGGCCACGAAGGCAACGGAGCGCTGAGCATTCCTACTAACTCGAACGTGGGCGGGGTGATCTTTGAGCGGACTTGACGGGGCTAGGTCCAGACCCAGGGGCTCAGTCCAGGCGTGCATCAATCCGCATCACCTGCCACTTCGCAGAAAACCCTCCTCGGACTAAGCATGGCGCGGGCCGGCGCCGTTGCATCTATTCCATCAAAAGTGCAGGAAGAAGTGCACAGGCGAGGAGGGGGGACGACCGCGCGCGCTGGGGCTGAAGCGCTTTTGCAATTGCGCAACTGACTGCATCTCCTTCACCAGCAGCCCCCATCGTCGGTGGCGCAGACGTCGAGCCTCGCCGGTCTGCTTGGCGTCCTGCGCCCCCACCCTCACGCATAGGAACGCCATGACGGACAAAGAAGCTGAACTAGATATGCGGGTGCAGCAGTTGGAAGCTAACCAGATCGTCGACAGACAGATCATCACGACGCTTCTCGCGAGCCATCCGTATCCAAATGAAGTGCGGGCGATGTGGCGCAAGCTGGCAGCAAACATGCAGACGACGACCGGCTTATTTGAAATTGGCCGTGGCCTGACCACTTCCTATCGCCACCTGATGATTCAGAAGACGAACTACTGGGAAGCTCTGCTACGGGAGCTTGCGGGGCCTGAAGACGGCTGAATCGCACGCCGGCGATAGTCCAGCCGGCATGCCAGCACCAGTCCATGCTTCCCCGGCAATACATCGGCCCCGCCACCAGGCGTCAGGCCAGAGAAGCCGGAGCGACCTGAAGTTAGTGGCTCTGTCGCCTTCCCGTAAGCTCGCTCCACCTATAACCAGAGGTCTCCGGGCAAACTAGCCCCAAGGAGACCCCAAATGCGCAAGAGCAAGTTCACTGAGAGCCAGATTGTCACGACGTTGAAG
>Ga0105239_10009935_pt1 | contig 10684 bp, 5 predicted proteins | sample KBSC44metaG_FD_92761 | JGI IMG/M metagenome (GOLD analysis project Ga0105239, IMG submission 92761) | Corn rhizosphere microbial communities from Kellogg Biological Station, Michigan, USA - KBS C4-4 metaG | ecosystem: Host-associated > Plants > Roots > Rhizosphere > Soil | place: Michigan, USA...
ATGGGAGCAGTTGCCAATGCTGTTCTTGAACGAAATGGGAGAGTTATCGGCATCATGCCTAAACTCCTGAATGGTATAGAACATAGCCATACCGGTATTTCGGAAATGCATGAAACGGAAGACATGCATGCACGAAAAAAGATGCTTTACGAAAAAGCGGATGCAGCTTTGATATTACCGGGCGGATATGGAACTATGGATGAACTTTTTGAGATGCTTACCTGGAACCAATTAAATATACACGATAAGAAAATTTTTATTCTTAACTCTGAAGGTTTCTACAATCATCTTATTGCCCATTTTAAAATGATGGAGCAGGAAAATTTTCTATACAAAAAGATAACGGAGCAGTTAACAATAATAAGTTCTCCTGCTCAACTGTCATTTGTTTAACTATTTACCATTTTTTTGCTTATTGTATTTTTGGATAATTTAGTAAACTCATTCTAAAATCTTTTTAATGAATCGTGTTGTTTTTATTACAGGCGCTACATCCGGCATTGGTAAGGCCTGCGCAGAAAAATTTGCCGCCGCCGGTGACCACTTAATTATAAACGGGAGAAGACAAGACAGGTTAGAAGAATTAAAACAATCGTTGGAAAATCACTACAAGGTTGAAGTTCTTATTGCAGCTTTCGATGTACAAAATAAAAAGGAGGTTTTCGATTGCATTAATTCCTTTTCAGGGAAATGGAAGGCGATTAATATTCTTATCAATAATGCCGGTCTTGCACTTGGCAGAGATTTTTTCGATGAAGCATCGCTTACTGATTGGGAAACAATGTTACATACCAATGTAGACGGACTATTGTATGTGAGCAAAGCAGTTTTGCCATATATGATTGAAAAAAAACAGGGGCACATTATCAACCTTGGTTCAGTTGCAGGAGAGGATGTTTATGAAAAAGGAAATGTTTATTGTGCAAGCAAATCTGCTGTGGAAGCAATTAGCAGGGCAATGAGAATTGATCTTTTGCGACACCGGATAAAAGTAACCAATATTAAACCGGGGGCTGTTGAAACTGAATTTGGTGTGGTTAGATATAAAGGAGATGCTGCCAAAGCGGCCAAGGTATATGAAGGCTTTACACCGCTCACAGGTGTTGACATTGCGGACGCTATTTTTTACTGTGCTTCACTACCGCCTAACATTTGCATAAATGAACTGGAAATCACTCCATTGGCCCAGGCAACAGGCATTTTTTTTCACAAGAGTTTGTAATTATTGCAACATTTTTTCTGCTAAATCGTTAACAATAGGAGCATTAGGTTAAAAAGAAGATAATTCGCTTTTTTTTCACCTAAAAGCTAAGCTGGTCGTTTTAAAAATCAGCTATTTTTTTGTAATATTGTTATTGTTCATTCAATATCCCCGTACCACATGAAAAACCTCGTAAGACAACCAACTCTGATATTGTTATTATTGTTGGCATTTCATTTTTCTGTCTATAGTCAGGATGTAATTAAACAGGTTTCCTGCTTCGACTCTACACTTAAAAAAGAAGCAGATAGTTTAAAAGAAAGTTTTAAAGCACAAGGCTTCATAGTAGTTAGAGAAGCAACGATGATGATGGAAAGTGAGTATGAAATGCCGGTGATTGTTCCCTTGACGCAGGGCAGTTGGTACCAGTTTGTTTTTATCGGTGATCTTAGTTCAAAACTCTATGAAGTAAGGATGTATGATTTTAATGAAAAACAGGTGGTTTATGTGAAGCATTATGGACAGGATAAGATGGCAAATATTATCAGTTATTCCTACATTCCAAAATTTACAGAATATCACATGATTAAGCCGGTTCAGGTAAATAAATTGAAGAAAAAGAATGTGTGTGGATATATTATGATGCTTAAAAAAGTTAAATAGTTTTTTTATGCTTGTTGATAACTTAACCCGGGGCGTGATTAACTCCGGGTTTTTTTATTATTCATTATGTGGCCCAGGCAAATACCGCTGTGCTGATTTGGCAGCTGACACAACAACTTATATTCTTGTATTGGTCGTTAAGGCCCAATTTCCAGCGATAATCTAATATCACTTTCAGATACTAAAATGTCTATGCTAATCAGTTAAAACCCTTCTAACTTTAATCATTTAAGAGACTCTATCAAACATCTTTCAATAATGACATTAGCCCCTGGCAATTGAATTACCTATACTGGTTGGACCTACCGGATTAACTTGAAACCCTCGAGCTTTTTAATGACAAATAATTATTACTGGCTTAGCGAGATTCTTATTTGTGCGCCGGCACGAGTGTCAACAGTAGGAGGGGAGGATGAAATATAAGGGTTTACTCTCCGTTGTTCGAAATATAATTTTACATTGATTCGATTGCTTATATAATAATCTATTGTCGGGCTTATGGTAATTTCTTTGCTGCCATTGGTGGCAAAAGCACTATTCTGGTCGAGGCGGCTATTGGAGGTTACGTTGTCGGCTATTTTAAAATCAAGCCTGAAATTGATCTCATTGTCTAATTTTTTACTATCCTTTTTTGAAAAAGGAACTTTAAAAGGCAGTTTTAAACCCTTTTTACGAAATCCGCCGCCAAAAGTATATTGGGTGGAACGTACTTCGCTGAGCTGATAATCGATCAGGCTAAGGCTTAATTGTCGTTGTTTCTGGTATTCAAATTTTAAACTAAGCTGGTTAGCAAAAGTCATGTCTGCTCCTATTAAAGGAGCAAATTGTTCCTGGATAGTTATGTTGGGAATTAAAAAGAAAGGTATGTAATTATTGTTGCCTGCAGTAGTATCAATAAATGATGGATAGCCGTATCTCGAAACATCCTGGTACAATAAAGCCGAAGTAAAACTATTCATTCCAAGACTCGCATTATATGCGTGGGTCAAAGAAAAATTGGTAAATATTTTATCGAGTCCGGGCACCCGGCTTAACCCGTTATAAGTGATTCGCCAGTTGGGTTTTGGCAAAATATCGCGAAATGGATTGGATTTAATATTGGTATTATTTTGTCTTATCAATGAAACTTTAGTAGGATCCTGGCCAGTGTATGCCGCAATAAATGCGGGCACCAGCACATCCACGGCATATCTTCCATAACCCAACGCATATCCATCGTTAGCAGTCGGACTTCCCCGTAATTTGTTATATGTATTTAAATCTCCTAAGCGCTTTGACAATACTTCGCGATAGTTTTGAAACTTTAAGAATGTGCTCGAAACCTGGTTGGGATCATATTTACCGAAGAGCGTTTTAAATGCAATATAACTTACATTAAATCCACCCTGCACATAGGGGCTTAAATGAGAAAAATGATTTCCCGTACCCGTTGTATCCTTAAAAGTTTCAGTGAAATTTTTCGTAAATGTTTTATCAATATTTACATCTATCGTTAAATCCCTGACGGGTTCAAGCTGTGCAGAAGCAGAAATTTTTTGATCAAAACTCTGAACAAATAAATCGTTAAAGGTTGTGTCTCTTGTTATCAGGCCTCTTTTTGCAGCCCTGTTCAGCCAGTTGGTATCAGGTTGTTTTCCTAAAATAAAATCGAGACCTGGCGCCATGCTCCTGAAATCTTCACCTAAAATATGGGTACTGTCAGTATAGCCTGGCAACCTTGTATGACTGTTTTGAGAAATAGACCCATTAACGGATTTTATACTGGTAAGCAATTTGCCGAAAACCCTTGCGATACCGGTTACTTCAGGTAAAGCTTTGGCATCTTTTTTTCCTTTTGATAATTGGTTATTTGCGTTGCCTCGTTTTGATGCCAGTGAGTCACGGGCATTTGGCTTGCCATTTTGCGATGTTTGCCTTGGTTGGTCAAGCGCTTTCAGCCATTTTGATTTGGCGTAAAGCCTCGTGAAATCCAATTGAAGATTGGCTTCTTCCTGTTGCCCGTTTTCAAGAAAATTCCCAAGATTTACGGCTAGCCGCGATGCGCCAATCCACTGGTAATTGGCTGTATATCCTACTCGTAATGTCGTCCAATCAGTTAATGGAAATTTATTTAGGGGCACATTATAAGAAAAATTGACAGTTTGTGTAAAGACCGTATTACGACCTCCGTCCCAGAAATTTCGTCTCACAGTATCTTTTTTGGCCTTTGTGTCAAGCCTTCCATAAGGTTCATCTATTACCGCATTATTAAGCGCCGTATAATCAATGTTCAAAGAATGGGTAAGATCCCATCTGAAAATATAGTTTCTGTCGAAAGTAAAATACTTGTCATAAGTTTCGGGAATCACATATTTATCTCCCCCAATGCTCCTGGGTTTTATTACACCGAATTGCCTGAAAATATCTGCCCTGAAACTAACCTGCGAAGGAATTGGATTGAAGTTAAAATCTTTCACCAGGTCAAACCAATGCGTTTTAGTTTTCTTAAACAACTTCTTAAAAGGTTCAAAATATTTTGGCTGTGGCGCAAAATTATAGCCTAAGCCTCCACGCTGTTTTGTAACAGAATTATATTCAATAAGCGGATTATGGGCTTCGGTTTTTGTATAAGAGTAACTGAGGTCGATATTTTCGATATCCCAGGGCTTTGGCTTTTTGCTGCTCGTTCTGTTTTTATGAACGTTGGTGAAACTGATTGTTTTAGTGGAGGTAAAGTCTACCGCGTCTTTTCTTATTGAGTCTCTCTGACTTTTGGAAGCTTCTCTAAGTTTTTGTTTCAAAGTAATATCTCCCTCATAAGGGTCGTATTGAGGAGTGCTTATAGTTTGCGATACACTTGCATAAAAAGGAATTGATAATGCTGCTTTTTTGGGTAACAACTTACCAAGCTCGAGGTTGGTTGCTGCGTCCAGTTGAAAAAAGTTATCCTTATAACGTTGATCTACTCCTTGCTCCAGTGTGCCAAATCCATTGCTATGCGTGTTTGCAGAAGCTGAAATTGTTCCAAGGTCGGCAAGATTTACATCCACTCTCGCAAGGGAAGCCCAGCCACCTTTTTCGTTTAAAGACGAAAGCCGCAATTCATTAAACCAAAGTTCACCGCAAGCCGATCCGGTATTAACATTTTTCACACCCATTAAAATACCGCCGATGTCGCCGAGGTTGGGATTGCCAATTACCGAGTACGTTTGACCGTTAGACTGCAATTGAGAAAACAAAGTATTTAATGGAGTACTTGATAAATTTCTTGCGTTCTTAAGCTGAGTAAGTTGATACAAGTCTACATTAAGGTTATTACTCTGTATCCATAATGTATCGTTATATTCTTTACTATCAGGATTTAGCCCTGTATTTAGCGGCGTAAGTTTTAATGGAATCCTCACTTCATAATAGTTGGAAACAAAATCGCTCCCCAATCTTATATCCGCAACAAGGTCATTATCATTAAGCTGGGTGCCTGCTGTTTTTTCCGCATGAATATATAATTTCAGGTTACCAAACTGTCTCAGGTCCCTGGAAGCAAATGTTTGAAAAACCGCTTTTCCGTCGTTCTGGTTAAGTCCGCAAAACTGGAGTGAAAGTGATTGCTCATTTTGCAAAAGATTTACGCCGTTATTGCTTAATGTTTGAACCCGTTGAATATCTGACGGAGTGCGGTAAGGCAACGGAGCACGCTTATCATTCTCTTCAATATTTACGGCGCCCACGTTAAAGTCATTCGTAACCTCTGGGCTGTAATTTCCGGTGGTGTCAAGTTTGTATTCAAATTTTCTCCAGGTATTTCTTACAAGCGCCAGCTTCCCAAAACGTACAACCACACTATCATCAAATCCGGTCAGAAACATTCTTATAAATCTTATCGATTTAAAGTCGGGGATATTACCAATTTTTTTATTGTAAGATTCTATAGGAATTCTTAACTGGTACCATGTTTCCTGTCTTGAAGATTGATCAGCCAGTTTTACCGTAACTACTTTTTTGTCTACAATAAAATTTTGCCCAATGTTCATGTCAGGCGCAGTTGGTGGTTTAAGGTCGACAGTGTATTGAAAATATTCTTCAGTTTCATTAAGTGTATTATCCCTGTTTAAGTCTTCCTGGTCAGGATAAAGCGTGGCGGCCGATGAGTATTGGGAATTATTATTCGCGATAGGTGAATTGCCCTGGGGACCATTAAAGTTTTTATAACGCGTAAGGATATTCGCATTTTGAGCATCAAGATCGCTGCCGCGATAGTAATGATAGTTGTCTGATGAAGGATCAGCCAATGCATCCTGGTATGCTTTTGAACCTGCACCGAAATTAGTTGCCAATACATTTAAATAATCATTTCTGCGTTTCGTTACTTCAGCGCTATCGGTTAACCCGTCAAAACCAACATCCTGGTAGGGCCTGTCGTTTGGGTCATTGCTGAATGCATTGGTAACCTGTATTGGATTGCGGGGAATAACGCCCCAGATTGAAGTGTCTACCTGTGCAGGAAGATTGGGAGTCGGCAATCCATTTTCATAAAATCTGCGTGAATCTTTTAGCACATCTTCGGATACGTTCCCGAGGTTTATGTAAAATTTACCTCCATTACTGGTTGGGTTGTTTATAAAGGGATCCTGCACCCAACACTCTATATACTCAACGTTCGCCGTTTCAAAGTCAGTCTGATCAATACTTCGCATCAATCCACCCCATCGCTTTGCAGGGTTAAGTAATTTGCCTGTGGCCGAAACATCTGCAGATGAAGCGTCATAGTTGTATGGACCACGTTCAGTAGGATAATAGGCGAGATCAAAAGTGATCAATTGGTTTTGGCCAAAGTCAGTTGTTATCTGTGGGAAAATTTCTGTTTGGGAAATAGCCCGCTCCCTCGGATCAGAAAGATCTTTTGTATTTCCTTTTAAAGGGTTATTTACATTTTTGGGATCTTGTAATGTGGGTTCAATTTGATACCAGGCAATTTTGGCCCTGTTCATTCCATAATCGAGTTTGTCGTTATCTGCCGCTTCCGGGAACAATAGTGTATTACCCGCAGTATCTGTAGCCCCATAAGGTGTTGATGCCAAAGCCCAGCTTATCGGTGGAAAACGAAGATCAATATCACTTTTGCTTCCTTCAAAATCGTCGATGTAAACTACACCATTACTGCCTTTTCCTATTTGGGGAGCATGGCCTGGTTTTAAATAAGCAGCCTCCGCATAAGCGCTTATTGCAGAAGGCGCTGTTGTATTATAAAATGGCAGCTTATCTAATAATTTTGTCAACCTTGGTACATCTCTGTGATAGTTGACATCTGTTCCATACATTGTATTTCTAATAGGGTCTTCACCATAATCCACTTTAGTGAAAAATGGCCTCTCACTCAACCGTACCATGGTTGCGCCAATGGTAAGTTGCTCTTTGGCAGTATTTTTAGCCTGGTAATCCAATCTCAGGCCCAAATAACTTTTTTGCTGGAGGCCAAAAGTTGCGTTGTTTTCAAAATTTACCTGCACCGGTAAGCCGGCATTAATAATTGCCTGGTTAATTACTTTTATCGTGCCGAGATCGTAGTTAATTGTATAATCGATATTCTCACTAAGTCGTTGACCACCGGCTGTTACCGTTACTGATCCAGGCGGGATATTATAGCCGATGCTAATATCAGAAGTTGCCGACGATTTTGCCGAACCTTGTAGTACAAACCTGTCAAGATTTGGAAATTGTTGTTGGGCAATAACTTTTATCGAATCGTATAATGGGTAATACAAACTGTCTCTTGCCAGAGTGGTATCACTAAAAACTTTTGCAGCAATGTCTCGCCCAAAAGGTTGCAGCAATGGAAATATTACCCTGCTGTATTGCGGCAGAACCGTGTACCCGGGCACGAAGTCGAATACGCCATCTGGTTGTGGATCATTATGGTTATTTAGTCTGTCAAGATTTACGAGAGACAAAATAGGTGTACCTAGATTAATATCTCCGAAGGGAAGATACCTTTTGGCTCCTAAACCAGGTTCCTGGTATAAAACGTTCAGGTTAAAATCCTGTTGATCAAGCGTTCCAAATCCCACACTATAGACGTTTTTCATCATCAATTGCCATATAGGAAGATTAGGGCGCTGCGAAGTGGCTTTCAATAGTTTCAGGAACAAAACATTTTGATTTGCTGAGGTGGAATCTGGGGGAATATCCTGGGAAAATTCACCTACCTGGTAAATATGGCCATTATAAGAATATTGATATGCAACAGCTAATACCTCATCCGACTGAAGCGGTTGGCTTAAGGACAGGAAACCTACTTTCGGATTATAGACATACTGTGTAGAATCCAGTTTTCTTGCAAAGGTTTTTTCAAAATCCTGTACCGGATTTAATCCGTTTACAGTTTGTAATTGGTTTGTGATAAGGGCGGCATTGCGGCTATTGGGATTGCTTGTAATGTCCCGGTATTCTGAATTGGTATTGTTGGAGGGCAAAGTTCCCGTTACTGTAAACGGATGAAAAGGTTTGTTTTCACCTAAATCCATAAGACCGACAATTTCCCTTGCATCAGTTGTTGCCCCATTTCTATTGGTTACCCATACTTCGAGTCTTAATATATTGACCGGTGTTGTTACAGCCGGCAGATTGCTCATCGCTTTATTGAAGTTGTTTTTAAAATATTGTCCCAATAAAAAATGCCTGTTCTCTTCATAGTCATCAGCTTTAAATTCAAATTTCTGTGCCGCACTTCCGCCTTGCAGGTTTACCGATTGTCTTTGTGATTTTTGATTGGCAAGGATTGCGGTTACAAAAAGTTTTCCAAATTGTAATTCAGTCTTTATGCCAAATAAAGACTGTGCTCCAGGAATCAGGGTACTTCTTGAAGGAAACGTCACGTTACCTGCTTCAAATCGTTTTAATATTTCATCATCTTTACCGGTATAGTCGAGTTTAAGCTGGTTGGTAAAATCGAAGTTAGCAAGGGTGTTATAACTAATGGGGAACTTTAGTTTATCACCAATGTTGGCATTCACATTTAGCTGGGTCGCCATATTGAAATCGAGGCCTCCATTTTTTCTTGCTCTTTCCGCAAGAGTTGGGTTCTTAATATTTTGCCCCTGGTAACCTGCTGTAATATCAACATTTCCCTGTGGTTGAATATCAATTTTCCCGTTTCCGAATAGCCTGTTGAACAGGTTATCATAAATGCTAAGTTTTGGTTTTACCTGGCCACGATTTAATAAATTAAGCGTATTCGCTCTCTGTTTAAAATAATTCGTTTCAGCCTTTTGGCCTTCCATTTCCATAAATTCTTCAGAAGAATAAGAAGTGGGTGTTCTATAATATTTGTTTCCAATCTTCTCGTAAACAGTATATCTTTTTGTCGCCGGATCGTAAGCAATGGAGTCTTTTATATTATTGGGATTGGCTAAATCAAAAGGGCTTCTCTGGCCTGAATAAAAATCACCTCTTGTATCGTGAATCGGATAATGGAGCGAATCGTTCAGATTTAATTTGGTTGTATCCTGGGCGGATGCGTTATTGATGCCGATAAATAAAAACAGCACGCACCAAAGGCAAGCTAATATCAACCCCAAAAAATTCGGTGCCAATTTTCTAATAAACAACATCCCGCGATTAATTAAGGTAGATTTCTCTCAAATAGCTTTTAGGGCTTTTTTTATTATTTCTTCAAGGTTGTTGATGGTTGGGTTGGAAATTACGACTTTTTTAATGGACTGTTCAGCAATTGGCCTTCCTATACCAAGAGCTACCAATGCATTTAACGCATCCTGGTGCAAAGTATTGCCAACAGGTGTATCTAATGGAGTAATTGATGATAATTTCGACATTTTATCTTTGAGTTCGAGAATAAGCCTCTCGGCAGTTTTTCTCCCTATACCTTTTACGCTTTCGAGCAATGACACATTGTTGTGAAGAATGGCCTTGCTTATTTCATCAGGCTTTAAATGAGACAACATCATTCTGGCGGTAGCTGCGCCTACGCCTGAAACACTTATCAACATTACAAACATTTCCTTTTCCATCGAATCAAAAAAGCCATACAATGTGTGGGCATCTTCTTTCACCTGCATGTAGGTATATAGCTTTCCTTCGTTTAATTTTTGAATGTGCGAATAGGTATTAAGGCTAATGTTTACTTCATACCCCAATCCATGTACATCCACATGAACAACGGTTGGCGTTTTGTAAGAAAATGTTCCTGATAAATATGCTATCATTTTTTTAAGAGCGCCAAAAATAAGTAATTCACTGTAATGATGGCTATATAAAATATCTACCACGCAATACTTCTGATCGAATAATAAAGTATGTTGTATTTTTGCCCCCTCACAAAACGCCCTGGTTAAATAAATGGATAAAAAAATTTCCGCAGCTATCACCGCCGTTGGTGCTTATGTTCCCGATTACAAACTTACAAATGCTGAACTCGAAACAATGGTGGACACCAATGATGAGTGGATTAAAACAAGAACAGGCGTTGAAGAAAGAAGAATCCTAAAAGGAGAAAATAAAGGCGTTTCTGAAATGGCGATTCCAGCTGTGCTTGAGCTTTGTAAAAAAAGAGGAATTGATCCAATAGAGATTGACTGCCTTATTTGTTGCACCGTTACTCCTGATATGACCTTTCCTGCCACAGCAAATATTATCACTTATAAAATTGGAGCTGTTAATGCATTTGGTTTCGATCTTTCTGCCGCATGTTCCGGATTTCTATTTGGTGTAACTACCGGTGCATCGTTAATAGAAAGCGGCCGCTATAAAAAAGTAGTTGTTGTTGGAACTGATAAAATGAGCGGAATTGTCGATTACAGCGATCGTAAAACATGTGTACTTTTCGGC
>Ga0105239_10009938_pt1 | contig 10682 bp, 3 predicted proteins | sample KBSC44metaG_FD_92761 | JGI IMG/M metagenome (GOLD analysis project Ga0105239, IMG submission 92761) | Corn rhizosphere microbial communities from Kellogg Biological Station, Michigan, USA - KBS C4-4 metaG | ecosystem: Host-associated > Plants > Roots > Rhizosphere > Soil | place: Michigan, USA...
AAATGCTGTCATGAGAAAAAAATATTTGCTTACAAGTTTTATAAGTATTTTTTTGCACTGAATTAGCTGGGTCACGGCTCATTCGTAGCTGCTCCAAAGCTATTTCAGCGGATTTCAAATTCTGATTTTCTATGTATACTTTGAAATTGCTCAATGCATTATTAAAATTAGTATGCATACTTTGCAATATCATGATTAAACAAGGTACCAGATAAAAGAGTTTATTGGCTTCATGAAGTGGATTTTCGCAGCCATCATCTCCCAAATCCTGATCTTTTCCATTTTGTGAAAAGCCTATTTGAGAATCAAGTTTTTTAAAAGGGATTGGAGCATGATCAGGATAAGGCAGTATGGTTGTGCCTTTATAAATTTCCTGTAATTTACGCTTATAATCACCAAAATTTCCTTTCAAATGATCTGCATACGTGGTTGTCATCCAATATGACATCTGATGTGATAATTGATTACTATCAATTGTTGCTTTTAGATAGGCTTCGGCACTTTTTTCCGGAACATCAGTGAAGATAGTTATTGCTTGCGACGCATTTGCGATCATCGTCTCTGCCATCTTTGACCAGATTCTATTATATTCCATTGGTGTTAATTGCTCATTTTGAGTTAATTCATAAGCTCGCTTTCCACATACCAAGGTTAAAATTAATAAATATTCAGCGATAATATTTGCATAGATAAAATTAAAAGCATGAGGATCTGCACTATCATATTCTTTAGTATTTGATTCACATGCATTATTAATTTCAGTAAAATGAGGACTATTACAATAATCCTGTATCGTTTTAAAATCTCCTAAATCAGCAATACCACTCCCTCTTAAGTTGACGTACTGAATGGCTTGCTGCCATTGTTGTATATCGCCTGGTTTTCCATATTTCTGTGACGAATAGAAACTGCGTCGTAATAGTGAGGAAAGCACTAAATATCTACCTTGGTCCATTCTATTAACATCACTATGATCATGAAAAATATCACCGAGTTGATGAAAAACCATGCCGCGCTTTTTTAAAAGTACAAACAAGTCATTCACTATCACACGGTTGACTTGTTCGAATTCATCGTCAGATAAGCGTTTATCATGCAGATAAGTGAAATAAGATTTATTTTCTGGTGCAATCTTATAGACGTATATTCCTACACTTTCATAATCACTAATTAATTGTTTCAATACTGATGCATCTTCATTGGTCGGAATAAATTGATGCAACACATTTTTTTGGATTAAACCGCAAGCCAGCGCCTCAGGCAAACCACTTTGCAAGGCTAACTCTGATTTTTGTGAGTTTAGATAAGTCACACTGTTATACTCAGCTTGCAATGTTTCATAAGTTTCATTTTTCTTTTGAATTTTTACCGCAATTAAATTATTGTTCTTATCTTCAAGCACTATCGTTCTGCCTACAAAGAATTTAAACGAACATTCAGAGAGTAAAGAAAGAATTTGATTATTGAGGGCAGGTTGTAGATATAATCGACTTGGTAAATCGTATAATTTTTTTAATTCATTACCTTTATGCATTGATTGTTGATAGGTTCCCTCAGTCAGTATTTTATATGCAAAAGCACTCCAGGTATTATTTGAATTTTTTCCACGAATATCAAATTCTCTTAAAGAAAGAAAGGCTTGACTCTGTGAAGAATGAAGTAACTTGGCCGAAAGAAAATATGCTTGCATTAGAGGCAAATTATCAAATAGCGCTTCTTGCTTATTATGGATGATACTCTCCCAATTCACGGAATCAGGATAAGCTTTAATCCATTTATGTAGCGAGTTCGGATGCGTAAGACAAAAATTAAATATCTTTATCATGGCTTCTTCACCAGACAGATTTAATTTTTCAATCATGATCGTTTTCAATTGATTAACTTGCTCAATGATAGTCTCTTTATCTTTTATAAAATTGAACCGACAACCTTCATGGAGTAGTAATAATCCAAATAAAAATGGCTGACAGTTAGTTGACGGTAAATCCGGATGACTGTTAAAAATAGCCTCGATTTGACTGATTACCGAAGTATTATTGGACAATAAACAATTCAACATCACCGTATAAAATTTTGATATATTTGCGTTCAATTGATGAGTCGATATCTTTTGATCACTGGATGCATTGATTAATATTTCTAGTAGTGATTGCTTCTTTGTGCCGGAAGGCGATTTAACATGAAATTCCTCATAAACATCAGCTTCTGAAGAATATGATGAAATGATTTCATGAGTGGTATAATCATTTTTTCTACTGGTTTGGGGGCTAACCAATAGCTGAAGAGAACTTTGCATAATTATCTTCTTCTAAAAGTGTTAAATATGGGCATTATTGTACAATATCTTCCTTAAAGCTTACTGAAGAAGCTGCGAATTGCGCGTAAGCATGCATGATACGCCCAAGGCATGTTATAAACTCTGAATACAGCATTAAGACTGTAGGTATAATGGGTATCTCGCACCGCAAAAAACTTACGGAAACCGAGCGTCATTTGATGGGTATCATAAGGAAATTAGAAAATATTACATGAGGATAAAGGTAATCAATGAAAAATAAAACTGAGAACTCAAATGTCACCAGGGAATTCCCGGAAACAACCCAAAAATTTATTAAATATTTTTTTAAACCATATCGCATATATTTTATAATATTGCTTTTTATTATACTTATCGTCTCCTTATATAGTACTGTACAACCTTATGTTCTTAAGAGAATAATTGACACTGCTACTCCTTTGCTTGGCAAGGGAAGCTTAATCAAGGCAACGCTTTTTCCTGTATTAATATTAATTGCCTTGACTATAATTAATAATGCAGCGTGGCGATTAAATAACTATGTTATTTTAAAAAGCGTTCCTAAGCTAAAAGCTGATATCATTAGCCAAACCTCTGATTTTGTACTTGGAAATTCTATTAAATTTTTTCAAGACACTTTAAGCGGCGCCATTAGCAATAGAATTATTGATTTAGCTAATAATACCGATAGTTTAATTATGACTGCACGAGAACTTTTATTGCGTCTTTTTATTTTGATCAGTGCTATTTTGATTGCCGCCTTTGTAAACATCATTTTTTCTTTTATCTTTCTGATTTGGACTTTATCTGTAATAGCTATGGCCACTTATTTCAATAAGAATATTGAGCCTCTCTCAAATATTTTTGCTGGAGCTCGCAGTCATGCTATTGGAAGCGTAGTAGATAGTTTTGCAAATGCTATAAATGTTATTCTGTTTTCGGGAAAAACATTCGAAAAAAAATATCTGCAAAACTCTTTAGATGAAATGGTAAAAAAGGATATTACTCTTCAGGAAAGATTAATGAAGTATGCAACCATTATGAGTGCAATGACTATCCTGATTGAAATTTTTACTATTTTTCCATTGATTTATTTAGCTTCAACAGGGGATTTAACTGTAGGCGATTTCGCGCTTATTTTCATCCTTTCGCACAATATAATAGAACAGGTATGGAGTATGACTGAGGTATATTTTAGGGCTTCAGAACAATTGGGAGTTTTCAATCAAGCAATCAAATTTCTATCGCAAAAACCTGATATTGTGGATGAACCTGATGCCAGGTCGCTCATAGTTAAAAATGGTACGATAATCTTTTCTAAAGTTAACTTTTACTATACGGAATCTCAAAGGTTGTTTGAAGATAAAACGCTAATAATCAATGGTGGTGAAAAGATTGGCCTGGTAGGATATTCTGGCAGCGGCAAAAGTACCTTTGTAAATCTAATCACGCGAATGTTTGACGTGCAAAACGGTGATATCTTAATTGATGACCAGTCTATTCGTTCCGTTACTCTAGAAAGTCTTAGAAAAAATATTGGTTTTATCCCACAAGATCCTACCTTATTTCATCGCAGTATTATGGATAATATTCGTTATGGGAAATTTGAAGCCAATGATGAAGACGCGATCGAGGCTTCCAGGCAAGCTCACGTTCACGAATTTGTTTCGCAGTTACCCGATGGATACAATACTTTGGTTGGTGAGCGAGGAATAAAGCTATCAGGAGGCCAACGACAACGAATAGCCATAGCAAGAGCGATCCTTAAGGATGCTCCAATTTTGATTTTAGATGAAGCCACGAGTGCATTGGACTCTGTAACAGAATCATTGATTCAAGCCTCATTGCAAATTGCCATGAAGAACAGAACCGTGATTGTAATAGCCCACAGACTTTCTACAATTAAAGCCTTAGATAGAATACTAGTGTTTGATAAAGGTCATGTGGTTGAAGAGGGAACTCATCAACATCTTTTAGAGAAAGGAAAAATTTATCCTCAATTATGGAATTTGCAACAAGGATTTTTGTCATCTTAGACAAAGACGCTTATGTGCGCCGCGGCGGAGCCAATTATTAAACGCATCGCTGCATGTAGCTCTTTCTTAATATCTGTAAGTCGAAATGCCATTGGCTATCTTCGGAGATCAAATTAAGTGTATTGAAGTAAGGCTTATCGATGTGATTCAAATATTTAAAAATAGAGATTTATTTAATTTTATTGCATTCTTTGAAATAGTATTTTAAAAACCATTTAAAACGATGATCATTACGATTTTCTCTAAAGCTAGGTTTGATTAGTGGTAAGCTGACAAAGCGCACATATTCTTTACCAATTATTTCTGGTTATATTGCTATTGGCTTTCTTTTTGATCCAAGTGTACTCAACATTGTCACTCCATCATTATTATCTGGCTCTCGAATTTTTGTCGACATTTCATTAGGATTAATATTGTTTGACCTGGGTTGATATTTGGATTTTATCTGGCTATTCATATATAATAGCACATATATTATTCATTGAATAAATCAATTCGCTAAATTAGGAAGTATTCGGCTAGCATCAAATTTGTTCAGAGTTGTTGAGTGAAACATTGAATCCGAAATATAATATTAAGCAGTATAGTATTTAACAGGGATAGCATCTTGGAAACTTTTATTAAAAAGCCTCATGATGTTAAAGAAACATACACTCCTAATCAATCTCAGGATAAAATGTTTAATGAACAAATTGACTTATTATATAAAAATATATTTATAAGTGTTCCTGCTAGCCTTTTATGTGCAACTATTGTATTCATTGCCTTATATCGCATCCCTCATACTATTTCGCTCATCTACTGGTTTATATCGATGGTACTCATCTCGTTAGGGAGATTGGCACTCTCGGGTTTATATATTCGTCATAATTATCGTACTAAATCACAATACACCTTATTTCTAATCATGACGGCTGTTGCAGCAGGAGTTTGGGGATTTGCTGGTTCCTTCCTTATGCCATATGACCAGCATATTGAACAAATGATTGTGATTATCGTTATTGCAGGCGTAGCAGCAGGAGGTGTTCAATCTTTGCAATCAAGCGTAGTTGCCTGTTTAATTTATACTATTGTACTTATTTTCCCATTAGCCTGTTGGATCTTTTTAAGAAATGAAGCGTCATATAACATATTGGGTATTTCTGTATTACTTTATCTGTTTTTTAACATTTCTATAGCTTTGCGTGGTTATCATTTTTTGAAGCATACACTAAATTTAAAATATGAAAATATTGATTTAGCAGAAGATGTGTCTAGAACGAATATCCAATTAAATCAATTGAATCAGGATTTAATTGATAAGGAAAATAATTTACGTTTGATTCATGATAATGCACCTATTGGCATGGCCATAGTTTCTTTGGATGGCAAATGGTTAAACGTAAATAATAAATTATGCGAAATAGTAGGATATAGTAAAGACGAACTTGAGAGATTAACGATCCAAGATGTTACTTACAAAGATGATATAGAAATTGATTTGGATAATAAAACAAAACTATTAACAGGAAAGCTTCAATCATATGAAATCGAAAAACGTTATATTAACAAAAATGATAAACTTATTTGGATTGTAACGAATGTATCCTTAGTACGTGGAAAAGGCGACAAGCCACTTTATTATATTTCACAAATTCAAGATATCAATGATCGAAAGCAGAATGAATTGGTTATTTATTGGCTTAGTAAAATGAATAGCATGCTCCAACTGTGCCAAGATTCGTTAGAAGCATATCCAATTATCGCTCATACAGCTTCGGAAATTTTTATGGGGTTAAGTGGTGGTTTATCGATATTTAATAAGCTAACTAATGAACAAGAAACTGTTGGTCAATGGGGGAAAAATCCATTATTAAAATCACTATTCAAATCTGAAGATTGTTGGGCTTTTCGTTCCGGAAATGCATATATAGTTAATGATAAAAATAGTGGAGCGACATGCCGTCACTTTGCTTCACCACCTCCCGGTAGCTATACTTGTATTCCATTAATTGTTCAGAGCCAAGTACTTGGAATGTTGAACTTCACTGCACCAGAAGGAAGCAAAATCACACATTACCAGCAACAAATTATTAATAATTTTAGCGAAGTTATTAAGTTGTCTTTAGCGAATATTCAATTAAAAGAAGCATTAAGCGATCAAGCGATTCACGATCCCCTAACGGGATTACTCAATAGACGCTATCTTTATGATGTGCTACCACAAATATTATTACATGCAATACGTACACAAAATATTCTGAGTGTGTGTATGGTTGACGTTGATTTTTTCAAGCGTGTTAATGATGTATATGGCCATGATGCTGGTGATGTAGCTCTAAAGCATATCGGAACAATTTTAAAAAATAATTTAAGAGAGAGTGATATTGTTTGTCGATTTGGTGGTGAAGAATTCGTCGTTATATTAATTGGAAGCGATTTACAAAATGCTATTTCACAAATGGAACATATTCGTTTAGAAATAAAGAATACAAAGATACATGTACAAAATAAGATCTTACCACCAGTTACAATTTCGATTGGAATAGCTGAAGCACCAAAACAAGGTGAAACTGTTAATGAAATTTTACATTCTGCAGATCTAGCCCTTTATGCTGCCAAGGAAGCAGGCAGAGATAGAATTGTCAGTGCAGAAGTAACGCATTCAACTAATTGCTAGCTATCAAGATTAGATCATCAAATAAAGAAATGATACAGCCGTAATGATCGAGTAAAAAGTTGGCGTTGCTGCCGACCTTTCCTCTCAGAATAGAACAGGATACTTTCGCAGAAGCCTTTGGGTATACACATGCCCAAAGGCTCTGTCGCAATTTCAAAGATAGCTTACTAAAATTAGCGTGTGTTTTCGGCAGCAGTGTGTGACTTAGTCACTCCAGACAAATATCTTGTAAGCCTTAATATTTTATTGAGGCTATGCCATGCAAGAAAACTTGCTATCATTAGATGACGTCAAAACACATTTTGAACATTGGCGCACAACAAGCACCAAGAAGCGAGAAAGGGTTTCTTAATCTCTAAGGGATGAAGTCAAAACACTCATTGATCGGTATTCATTATCAGAGATCGCCACAGCTTTACGTATTAATACCAGCCAAATCAAAGATAATTTTAAATTAAGTACAAAAATTAATTTTACAGAAGCCCATATTGACACTTCAAATTTTCCACATCAATCGCCTATATCATTTACAGATAAAGAACAAGCTTGTGCAATTGAATTGCATCATGCAAAGGCAATATTTTAAAAATTAATTCACTACCAATTATATCAGGTTGCGGTCGAACATCAATCGATACATTGATTGATGGCAAACGAATCTGGAAGGAAAAGTTTTTTAATTAAACTTGACCTGACAGTCACTCTTGATAAACCGGTAACTGTCAGATCTGATTTGAGCTACTACAGTTCCAGCGGCATATGAGCCAATATATTTTCCATGTCTTTAGCCATATTTTTAGTCTCATGATTTTTACGAGAGGAAGTTTGCCAACGTCAAACAATATACGCAAGATAATATGAGTAATCATGAATTTTAATATTTTATCGTAACGCTGCAACATGATTTACGTATCATGTAATTGCATGATATAGTGCCGCAAATCATGAAAAGCATGGGAAAACACGACTATGTCAAGACCAGGCGTGGATTATGAAACGATAAAGCATACGGCGATTAAATTATTGAGCCAGGGAATCGCTATATCGTCTCTTCCAAAAAAATCAAAAAAGAGGCAGCAACTAGCCAAGGAATTAATCATGCAGGAACGAAAACAAGAAAAAGTAACAAATCTGGTAAGGGAATAGGATATCAGTGATTAATATTTGATAGTTTCATGTGTGATATTTTTAACAAGGAGAATTGTAATGTTAGCAAGAAAAAATGATGAGCAGCCTAATATAGGCGAAGATATGTTTCTTACGTATAGATATCAAGTAACGATTTCAGCAAATACGATGGATGCTGTTCATGGCGGACATATAATTACTGAATTTTATATCCCATCCCTTAAGTTATGCTTTAATGAAGAGGCAGTATTCGAATCAGATAATCCCAGAAATAAAACAGGTCTATCGATATTTGATAATGACTGTGCTTCTCCTCTAACCATAGTCAATTTACCAGTACAATTAATTGAAAAAATAAAATCAATATTTGAATTGCACAAAAATGATAGATGTTTTCATTCTTTCCCTGAAATAAAAAAAGACGGAGAACTTTCTGCTTTGTTTGAAAAAATGCATTTGTCCGTTAAAGAGGGAAACTGTATTCGAATATTGGATGTCAGGTCTCTTGAAAAGGAGAAAGATTTTGAAATTGCATATAAAACATATGGTAATTCAGCACTAATCCCATACATGCTAAATTACATTAATGGCAAAAGTCTGCTTCATCAGGAAACTGTCAATCGTATTTTAGAGATAATACATTCGTTAGATCTGATTGAAAAAGAGAGCTTAAAAAATAGTTTGTCAGATAACTTACGACTAGCTTATAACAATAACGATCAATCACCTGGATATTCAGAATCAGCAGGAGTTGGTTTAGCATCTTTTGGGGCAGTTTCAGCCGTTACAAAAAATCCAGTTATTGGGATTGGAGCAGGCTTGTTTGCTGCCGGAATAACATTTTTCAAGAGATCATCAGATCTTGAGTATCAAAAAGTACAACGAGATCAGCTTAAAGATCAATTTTTTGATGCACTTGTTAGTGGCCAGCAAGCTTCATTTAAAAAACCATAATATATGGTATGCCGGATCACACAACAATGCCATGACAAGCCGGCGGCAGCTTATGCAGCTCAAAGGAGATAAGGACATCATGCAATTATTTATTGATATTTATATCGAAAGTGGAAAAATAAAAATAAAATTCAAATCAACTCCTACAATTTTGCATGATGACTGGCCAGCCTCAATAAATGAATTATTATCTATACCTTCTAAAACCGATAGTATTTTATTTAAAAAACCGGAGCAAAAAGAGGTTCGTGATGATATTTTATGTTTATCAGATCCGAACCTGCTTAACATATCTCGTCAACAACCTGGAACGAATGAAAATATATATGAATTGCCAAAGGAACCATGCATGGCGATTAATTGGTTATTTAGTATTGCTCTGGTTTTTAATCAACGTCAAACTTATGACTACAATGAAATTTATTTGAAATTGAATGTTGATTCATCCATGCATCCTGATTACCTGGATCAAAGCCAAAATGAGAATTTTGTAAATAATGTGACAGCAGCATTATTGGCAAAATTAATTGAATCCTATGAATTGCATAAAAATATGTTACAACCTTATTCTTCAATGATGAATCATTTTATCAAGCTATCTCATTTATATAATATTGAAAGCCGCCGCGTCTTTGAGTTAAGTTTAGCCAAATGCCTATTAATTGAAAATCGTTGTAAATTATTATATCCAAACATGGCTGATACTATTTTAAATCAAAACATATCCAGTGATAACAAAATCAAATTTATATTAAAAGAAGTTCGGTATTTCATTCATAGGAATGAAAAAATAGAGTTAACATACATGCTTAAAAGCATTCATCTCCTGGCAAAAAAGAAATTATTTTCTGCCTGCCTGGGAAAGGAGCGTCCATCAGGATCTCCATTTCACACATTATATTATTTATGGTCAGAAGGAATGGGTTCTTTTATTCGTTATGCCGATTTTCATCAACGTGATGATGGAAGAATCAGTATTGTAAACATTTCAAGAAATAAAGAATATTTGAGGTGGACGAATTCAAACTTAAATGAGACTCTTACACATTGGGGAAAAGTCATGAAACTTGAATTCGATCATATTGACTCAACGGAAGCAATATTTAGTACAAGATCTTCTAATGAGTTACGATTACATGGTTTACACTATAATGAAAATTACATTAAAAGACTTTTAAAGATACAAAATCAATATTCAATTTTTTCGCCATCATTGCGTAATGAGAAAGACATACATCGTATTCCTCAAGAAATTGACCGCAATATTCTTCATCATTTAGCGGATAGAAGAACAAATCATGTATGTGATTTATATTATATCCCAAAGACATCTATAGATTTTGATGTGCACTCAGCCAGATTATATTCTTTTTCAGAAATGCCTAAAAAGAAAAACTCCTTGAAACGGAATAGTTATGTATTAATTAATGATCAAGATTTATATTATGTTTCATATCTAAAAGAAATTGAAAAAATTGATATCCATAATGTCCATATTTTGATTTCTCATCTAAAAATGACTAACACAAGCATGAACGATAAGAACAAATATCTGATATTAGATATTGATGACATTAATAGATTAATCACATCAAATGGCGGTCACATT
>Ga0105239_10009941_pt1 | contig 10682 bp, 8 predicted proteins | sample KBSC44metaG_FD_92761 | JGI IMG/M metagenome (GOLD analysis project Ga0105239, IMG submission 92761) | Corn rhizosphere microbial communities from Kellogg Biological Station, Michigan, USA - KBS C4-4 metaG | ecosystem: Host-associated > Plants > Roots > Rhizosphere > Soil | place: Michigan, USA...
CGCCGCCTCCGCCACCAACGCCTTTTCCTCCGGAGAAAGCTCCCTCTCCTTCTTCGTAAGTATGTTCTTTCCCTCCCAGTTGCCCTCCTCCGTAATACCATAAACCTCGCAGAATAATTCCGCACTCCCACCCAAAACTTCCTCTATCTCTGTCTTTTCCCACACATAATATTTTCCCTCTATTCCTTCGCTGTCGGCGTCCAGCGCCGAAAAAAAACCTCCTTCTCCATTGGACAACTCCCTGACTACAAACCCGATGGTCTCTTCGATCGCCACCCGGTACAGCTCCTTCCCCGTCGCCTGGAAGACCTCGCAAAGCACAATGACAAGCAACGCATTGTCATATAGCATTTTTTCAAAATGGGGAACCAGCCACAGCTCGTCCGTAGAGTACCGGGCAAATCCGCCCCCCAGCTGATCGTAGATACCCCCCAGGATCATCTTGTCCAGACTCAGACAGGCCTGCTCCAGCGCAGACCGGTCTCACGTGTAGTGATAGTAGTGCAGTAAATAGCGAATGGAAAAACTCTGCGGGAATTTGGGCGCCCCCCCAAAGCCCCCTTCCTTTTTGTCCGCCGTAGCCATCAGCTGATCCCTTGTCTTCTTTAGCGTCTCCGGCGAAAAATCTACTCCTCCTTCCGCCTTCCTCTCCCCGGTATCTCCCCCCGCCTTTCTTTCTCCGATAGAGAACATTCCGGATGTCTTCACATGCCGGATCAGCCCCTCGGCCTGCTGCTCCACCTCCGCCCGCCTCTCCCGGAAAGTCGCCGAAACGCCACTGAGGACTTCTTTCCACGAAGACCTGTTGTAGATCGGCCGCGGAGGGAAATAAGTGCCCCCATAAAAAGGCTTCCCCTCCGGTGTAAGAAAAACATTCAGCGGCCAGCCGCCGCTGCCGCTGATGGCCTGCACGGCGTCCATATAGATATGATCGAGGTCCGGTCTCTCCTCCCTGTCGATCTTGACGTTGACGAAATGCTCGTTCATGAACGCAGCCGTATCCATATCCTCGAAGCTCTCCCGCTCCATTACATGACACCAGTGACAGGCGGCATAGCCAATACTCACGAGGATCGGCTTGTCCTCCGAACGGGCCTTCTCCAATGCCTCTGAGCCCCAGGGAAACCAGTCGACGGGATTGTGCGCGTGCTGCAATAAATAGGGGCTTGTTTCTTTCGCGAGCCGGTTGGTGTGTTGCATCATCCTGCAAACTACAAGCTTTGAGCCAGAATATCACCCACCGCTGCCGCCAACGGACCACGTATCACCCGCCGGCCGCCGGCTACTTCTTCTTTCCGGTGACCGCAAGATACTTCTCCAGGGCAGAGACCATCGAAGGCGCCTGGGGGAGGGGAGCCTTTATGTCGAGTGTAAGACCGGCCTCTTCGACCGCACGGGAAGTATTGCTGCCAAAAGCGCCGATCTTGGTGCCGTTCTGCTTGAACTTGGGGCAATTGTCGAAGAGACTCTTCACGCCGCTGGGCGTGAAAAAACAGATGATATCGTATTCGCTCTGATCCAGCACAGTCTTTACGTCATTGCTGATCGTGCGGTACATGAAGGGAGTTGCAAAACCACAGTTGTTCAGCTTCAGCCAGTTGATGATCTCATTATCCTGCTGGTTCTCCGAACAGGGATAGAGGAACTTCTCATTCTCCTTGTGCTTGTTGATGACGTCGAACATACTCTTGTTAAGACCGTCCGCACCATAAAAAACTTTCCTCTTCCGGTAGAGAATGAACTTCTGCAGGTATAATGCCACCGCCTCGGTGATACAGAAATATTTGGTGTCCTGGGAAACGCTGACCTTCATCTCTTCACAGATACGGAAGAAATGATCGATGGCGTTGCGGCTGGTGAATATAACAGCCGTAAACTGCGCGATGTCTATCTTTTGTTTGCGGAAATCCTTTGCAGGAATGGGCTCCAGACGGATAAAGGGATGAAAAGCCAATTCCACGTCATATTTCTTGGCAAGCTCGAAATACGGCGACTTATCTGTTTCAGGTCTGGGTTGAGTGATTAAAATCTTCTTTTTATCCCCGTTTTTAATCATGTGTGTCCCTTCAGGATTCGCAAATTTAATACACTTTTTCCAAATATGTCAATAACACCTTGTAAATCAATAGCAGGGGTGCTATTTCGAAGGCGCAAAGGTACAGAAAAAAATAAAACGGCGTTAGTTTTATTTCATTACGCACCGGCCGGTAAGCCGCCAGTACCCGGTAAGCCCATAAAACAAAAACCATTGCCAATGAGATCGTTATAAATATTTCCCGCACAGTCTGGCCCGAAAAAGTGATTATGATCAAGAACGGAAGCAGAAAAATCCCCAACATTTTATTCACCAAAAAGACGATAAAAATATAAATATCGGTCGCCCGCGACACGGAAAATACCCATCCGATAAATTTCAGGACCATAAACTTCACCAGATACACGGCCCCCAGCAACAACATACAATACAAATAGAGCACCCAGAAAGGGACGTCCGCCCCGATCCGCGAATAGTGCACCAGGTAACAGGCATACAGCCCCCCGGAGATCACGAACAGGATATTCAGCAGCAGAGAGGGCAGCGGCGTCTGCAATACCTGCTCCCTTATCTGCTGCTGCCGCAGCGAGACCCGGAAGAACAGGGTCATCAGATTGTTGAAGTATTTCTCGAAGAACACCCTGGTCAGCGCAAAATAGAAGAGGATCCCGACGATAAGATAAAAAAGACTGTCCTTCGAATTGGCCCGGTGCAGCTGAAAAGCAAAGACCACCGGCGTCCCGGTGAAATGAAAATACGGATTGCCCGCCAGCACCTTCTTCCAGAAATCCATCGCGGGCGGGCCCTCCTGAACCACAACCACCGGCCTGGGCGCCGCAGGCTTCACCGCTTTAGCCACCCGCGCTAACGAATCAACCCTCGCCAGCGAGTCCATTCTAGCCAGCGAATCCATTCTCGCCAGCGAATCCTTCAGCGCGCGCCGCACGCGCCTGACCGAATCCCTTCTCACCGAATCCCGGTGCGTCATATGCCGCACCGAATCATGCTTCACCGTATCGATCACCTTCAGTACGGTCACAGGCGGAGGGGTCGAATCGGTCTGGGCTTCCAGCTTACCAATTAAGAAGAAACAAAAAAAGAGTAGAACGGCGGAAATTTTACCCACACTATGTTACGCACCGGGAACAGGTTAGACCAAAAATAACCCATTCCCGGTGCTCGGCTAATGATGGGCCTTCGGCCGGGGAGCCCGTGGCTCCCCCTGTCGCAAAAATAAATTAAATATATCCGTTAAAAAAAGCTGACATATCCAAGATGGATCTTCGCATCATGAAAATTAAATTTAGTATCATTCCTTTTCCCCAGGGCATAGGATATATTGAATATCCCAGCCTTCGTCTCGAACGCCATCCCCAGCCCCGTGCCCAGAAAACTATTGTCCAGATGATACCCCGGCACGTCATTCTTCGCCCAGCCCGCATCCAAAAAACTAAAAAGATAGGAATTCAATCCTACCAGATACCGGTATTCGATGGTCCCGACCACGTACTGCGACGCAAGAATGCTCTGCTCGTCAAACCCGCGCAGCAGACGGTAACCCCCAATAAGAAAAAGCTCGTTCCGGAAAGTATTGGGACTGCTGAATACCCCGCCATTTACACCCAGTTTCAGCGTCGAGGCCCTCGACAGCGGGAAATAATGCGCAGCAGCCAGTTTTACCAGGAACTCATAGGAATTTAGCTTCACAGTGTCATACAGGGAGGCATAGTTAAAGCTCGTATCACTGGGGTCCTTCAGCCTGGCGATCTGCGGATTCTCCTTTACCTTCTTCGTGCCCGCCGAACCCACGAAACTGAACTCGTTGCCCTTCCTCGGATTAAACCGGTAATTCGTATTGTTGAAATCATAGGTCACCCCCAGGCTCACCGCGCTGACATCCGCTATCTGCGGCAACGCACGCGAAGCAATGATCTGCAGGGTATCCACCTGCAGCAGATTGGAAATGGACTGTTGCAGGAATACCGACCCGCTCTGCGTTGAAGACAGCGCATACTGGGCCCCGACCAAAAGATTGATGTTGATATAGGTGGAGTCCTGCTTGTACAGGTCAAAGGAAGCATTCAGACCAAAAGGCGATTGAAACAAATAGGGCTGCTGGAACAACAGGTCCAGCCGGGGCGAACTCTGCTGCAGCTGCTGCCAGTTCAGACCGATGGTCTCCCCGTTGCCAAAAGCATTCTTCAGGTTGACTTGCGCCTCACCCGTAACCAGTATCTTATTACCCAACACCGGGTCGCTGCTGGGGAGAAAGCCAACAAGCGCATTGATCTGGCTGCTCTTTTTTGGCCTGAGATAAAGGTTGATCACCGATCCCTCGGCCAGCATCGTCAGATTCCAGGGCTCCTGCTCCTGCACATAGGGCAATTCCATTATCTTCTTTGTAATGGCCTGCAGCCGCTCTTTCCTGTAGATGCTGCCGTTCGGGATATTGAGATACCGCTGCATAAACTCGCTGGTTATCCTGGCCGTCCCATAGATCCGGATACTGTCGATCTTGTACAGCGGCCCCTTGTCGATCTTCAGAACGGCCGATACCTCGGAACTGTCTTTCAGGACGATGCTGTCGAGGCTGACTTTCGCAAAGGGATACCCGTTATTCTCCATATAGTCGAGCAATTGCTGCTGCCGCGCCTGCAGCTGACGATAGTCCAGCAGCCGGTGCGCAAAGGTCCTGTCATTCCAGGAGACTGCCGCCAGCAGCGCCGGATCGGCACGGCGGGTATCGATACTCGCCCAGCGATAGACTCCCCCCACATAAAGCCTGATCGAGGCCGAGGCATTCTCCATGGTGATGCTGTCGATGGACGCGGTCAGATAACCCTTCCCCTGCAGCTGCGGGATCAGCTCGTAAAGGTATTCCGAACAGGCCTCGCGCGTCCTGAACATAGTGACTACCCCGAGCCTGTTCTTAAGATAACTGGTGTCTTTATCCACGGAAAAGATATGAAGGGGATACTGTGCCCGACTGCTCACAGGAGCCAGCAGCAATATCCATAACAGCGCAGGCCCGCATCTTCTCATCGCCGTACCGCGACATCTCCGTAATTTTGCAGAATGGCAGGTATCTATCTTCATATTCCCTTCTGCAGGCAGGCCTGTCACTACTGTAATTTTCACTTTTCCACGTCTTTGAACCGTAAGAACGATTTTATCCCAGCTTTATTGAAGGAAATGCAGCTGCGGAAAGATTATACCGGGGGAGACCTCATCGAAACCATCTACTTCGGTGGAGGTACGCCTTCACTGCTGGAAACAGACGAGCTGAACCCCATTCTCGAACGCCTGCATACCCTCTTCCCCGTAACACCCGACGCCGAGATAACCCTCGAGGCAAATCCCGACGACATCAGCCCAGCAAAATTAAGGGAATGGCGAAACGCGGGCATCAACCGGCTAAGCATCGGTATCCAGTCCTTCTTTGACGAAGACCTCCGCTGGATGAACCGCGCCCACGACGCCGCCCAGGCCGCCGGATGCATCGAAATGGCGCAGCATGAGGGCTTCGGCAACATCAGCATCGACCTCATCTACGGAGGCCCTACCCTCCCCGATAGCAACTGGAAGGCCAATGTCGACCGCGCAATAGGACTGGGCATACCCCACCTCTCCTGCTACGCCCTCACCGTCGAGCCCCGCACCGCCCTCGATACGCTGATCCACCAGCAGAAAAAGCAGGACGTCAGCCCCGAAGACCAGGCCAGACAGTTCCTTTTACTCATGGACTGGACGGCATCCGCCGGCTACGAACACTACGAGATATCCAATTTCGCCCTCCCGGGAAAACGCAGTCGTCACAACTCCTCCTACTGGCAGGGAAAGACCTACCTCGGCCTCGGTCCCTCAGCCCATTCCTTCAACGGCAGGTCCCGGGAATGGAACATCGCCAACAACGCCAAATATATCGCAGCAGAAGGTTCCGCCGTCGCCGAACTGGAAGTCCTGACAACCGTCCAGCAACTCAACGAATATATCATGATCTCGCTCCGAACCAGCGAAGGCTGCAACCTGCCCGAAATTATCCGCCGCTTTGGCGCCGCCGCCGCAAATGAGCTGAAGAACAACGCCGGCGCCTATATCCTCTCCGGCACAATGCGACGGGTCGGCGATTGCCTCCAACTGACCCGCGAAGGCAAGCTGCTCGCCGATGGTATCGCCTCCCAGCTGTTTTTTGAACCCACAACATCTTGACACAACCGCCATATATGTGGTCACAGCTGGGCCAACCTGGTAATTACCTACGCCTGCGACTTGGGGCACCCCGCGCTATGATCATTCGTCATTTTCAGGAGAAATACAGTCCCGGAGATTTTCGGGACTTTTTTTTATTAGTGATGCCTGTGAGACCTCAGATAAGATCTCAAATAGTTAACCCCCTGCACCACCGACAGGATGACCACCATTGCGATGATGGCCGTGGGTCCAAAACTTTGAAAGGAGAGTGGCATAGTCTTTACAGTTTATCCGGCCAATCGCCGGTTTTCCCTTTGACCGTCGGCCGTAGGGCCGGCGCTTCCTATATTAGACAAGATACGGCTCAATTTGTTTAAATCCGATACCGGCTTTAACATTTTCCCACAATATCCGGTAGACCACGTCCGCAATCGGCATATCTGCACCTATCTCTTTATTAATCAAATGCATACACCGGCTTGCGTTATACCCTTCCGCCACCATGTTCATCTCCAGCTGTGCCGCCTTCACAGAATACCCCTTACCGATCATATTCCCGAAGGTCCTGTTTCTGCTATACAGCGAATAGCAGGTCACCAGCAGATCACCCAGATACACCGAAGCCGCATAATTGGCGCTCTTCCTGTGCGCAACCGCACCCTCATCCGAATGAACCCCGACCTCGATATGCCGGATACCCACCTTCCTCAGAAAACCGGCCATTTCATCCGCACAATTCGCAATGAGCACGCTGAGAAAATTGTCGCCATACTCCAGCCCATGCGCAATGCCCGCACCCAGCGCGTAGATATTCTTCAGGATGGCCGCAAACTGCACCCCGTAAACGTCCTGGTTGGTAACCGTGTTCAGGTATTCTGTCGTAAAATAAGACGCTATCTCGCGGGCTATGGTTTCATCCAGGCCCGAAAAAGTCAGATATGAAAGCTTTTCCGCCGCCACCTCCTCGGCATGACAGGGGCCCATTACGGTAAAATAACCCGCCTTGTCAAAAGCAAACTCCCGGTCTAAATAGTCATTGAGCAGCAGATTCTGCTCGGGCAATATCCCTTTTATGGCCGACAGCACCAGTTTTCCCTCCAGCGCCTTCCGGTCAAGGACATCCAGCGTAGCCGCGGTATAGGCCGAAGGAACAGCCACCACCAGACAATCCGAGGCGGCAACGACCTCTGCAACGGAGTCGCTCAGAACTAAAAGATTCGTGTCGAAATATACAGAAGGAAGATACTGCGGATTATGATGCCGCGCCCGTATATGCCGGATCACCGCCTCGTTTCGCACCCACCAGTTAACCGTATTTTTATTATCCGTCAGGACCTTGGCCAAAGCCGTGGCCCAGCTGCCGCTGCCGATCACACCAAAACGCATCATTTTAGTTATTTCTTTGCCTCAAACAATTTGTCTTTCGGGACGATCTTTACCCGCTGGCCACCCTTCATGGTCTTGCTGACCACACTGTATGGGCCCGTAACTACCTCGTCGCCCTCCCTGACACCGTCCAGGACCTCAATGTAGTTGATATCCTGAATATCCGTGCGAACTTTAACTTTTCGGACAGTATCCCCCGGCTGCACAAGGAAGACCACCTCATCCAGATCACCCGACCCCGTGATCACAGGTCGCGCCGCATCCCCCTTGTTGTCGGCGTTATCGTCGCTGTTGCTCAGTACCGCATTGTCCGTATTCTTTTCCCGCACGGCGACGGCGTTGATAGGCAAGGACAGCACATTTGTGTGGGTCCTCGTCTGGATATCCGCGCTCGCACTCATACCCGGACGGAATGGAAAGTTCTTGGGATGTGCCGGATCTATCAGATCCTTGTAGCCATCGGGAGACAGCCGGATATGTACTTTGTAGTTGGTAACGTCATTGGTGGAGACCGTCGTAGTGGAAGTGCCCGCCGCAGTGGTCACACTACTGGCGATCTGCGTCACGACTCCCCTGAACTTACGGTTGTTATAGGCGTCTACCGTGATGAGCGCGGAGTCCCCAAGATGCACTTTGGGAATATCGTTCTCCCCGACGTCCACGATCGTCTCGATCCTGCTCATGTCCGCAACCCGCATCATTTCTGTACCGGCCATCATGGAGTTACCGACAACCCTCTCGCCCTTTTTGATGCTCAGCAGCGAGACCACCCCGTCGATAGGGGAAACCACAGTGGTGCGGCTCAGGTTCTTGGCCGCAATCGTCAGATTGGCCTTCGCGCTGGCTACGCCTGCCTTGTTTCCCCGCACAGTCTCCAGGGCAGCCAGATAGTTGGCCTGAGCCGTCCGGAACGAACTCTCGGCCGTTTCGAACTCGGCGAGGGAAATAACTTTCTGGTCCAGCAGCTGCTTCTGCCGGTCATAGGTCTTCTTAGCCGTTTCCATGGACACCTTGAGACCCGGCAGTTGTTCGGCCATATTCGAGACCAGCGCCTCCTGCTGGCCCATCTGCGCCGCAGCCTGATCCCGTTGCATCGTATATACGTCGGCGTAAATTCTTGCCAGTTCCTGCCCCTTGTGAACACTGTCTCCCTCCTGCGTCACCTTAAGGTCGACGACCTCCCCCGAAATATCGGGAGAGATTTTTACTTCCTTCTCAGGATATACCTTCCCGCTCGCCGTGACGATCTCGGTGATATTCCGTTTGATGACCTTCTCCGACGAGACCTTTGTCCCGTCCTTCTTCCCGAACCCCTTGACCGCAACGAGGATCAGGACAAGGACTACAACGGATATGATGATAATTAGCAGTGTCTTTTTCATGTTATAGGTTATTCTTTAGTCAGTTTTATCCCTAACCCTTTGTAGAATTCAAGAACTTTCATCTTGAATACATAGTCGTACTGCGAAGAAAGCAAATTGATCCGGGCATTAAAAAAATTATTCTGGTTCGTCAGCAGATCGATGGTATTCAGCATACCTACGCCATACCTCTTCTGGGCGTAGTCGTAGCTTTTTTGGGTGGCCGTCACGGAGATCTTGTTGGCCTCGAACTTTTGCAGCGCCGTGATGGCCGCCGTATAGGCCTGGTAGATATTCTGCTTGAGGGTCAGATTGTCCTGGTCACGCTGCAGCTCCTGATTGCGGAGGTTGAGCCTGGACTTGTAGTAATTGGTACGCAGCTGGCCGCCATTCAGGATCGGAACATTGATATTGAGCCCGATGAATTGCTGGAAAGTTCCGTTCAGCTGCGAAAAATAGGGCTTGACCTTTGTAGCGATCGAGTAGTAGTCCTGTAGTATCGGCTCGTTCGTCACGCCGGTTTTCAGTCCCGGCACGGCCGCGGAACTATCGTAGTGGGGCAGCGCTCCCGTCTGCGGGACCTTGTTGATGGACACGAAGTTGGCGCCCAGACTGCCGCTGAGAGAAAAGGTCGGATACATGGCGCCCCTCGTGGCCCTGACGATCCGACGGTTCGCCTCGATAGTCAGCGCATCCATTCGCTGCAGCGGCTGGTTGGTCAACGCCAGCGCATAGACCGACTCCGGCTGCAGGTCGGCCAGTTTCTCGATGGGTATGTCGTCCACCGGCGGCGCATATACCTCAAAAGGAGTCGCGGCATCGAGGTCCATATAGGCCTTCAGCGTCAGCACCGCCTGTTGTATATTACCAAGACTGCCGACATAGGTCGAACTGTCCTGCGCCACCTGCGCCTCCAGCTCAGCGGCATTCAGTTCGGGCAGCGACCCGGCATTCACCTGCTTGCGGGTTATCTCAAGCTGGTTCTGCGAAAGATGCAGCTGCAGCGCAGCAGCTTCGCTTTGCTCTCTGGCCAGCAACACCTGCAGATAAGCATTGGCGACATTCAGCGAAAGATCGTTCTTCGTCTTGTCCGAACTCGCCAGCGCCGCCTGCCAGGAATAGCGGTTGGCTTCTATAGTCTTCCGCAGACTCAGGAAATTGAATACATTGACATTGGTCTGCAGCTGGTAGTTATTCAGGAAATAGGTGGAAGTGCTCAGCGTATAGTTGTTGGGGTTCTGGGTATTCCCCGAGCTGACACCGGCCGTGGTTCCCACCGAAAGATTGGGCAGCTGCGCCAGCCTGCTCTGATCGAGGGTCAGCTTCGAAAGCCGGGCCTGTACATCCGCCTGCCTTATCGAAATATTGTTCGCCAGCGCATACTCGACGCATTTACGCAAATCCCACTTGTCCTGCGCTTGGATGGTAAGGTTCAGGAGGGGTATAGAACAGGATAAGAGCAGCAGTTTTTTCATACTCATGGAAACAAATTTAAATCAATTTTTACCAGACCACACTATCTCCCATACCCGCTAATGGTCTTCCCCAGCCAGCCCCCCTCACCATACCCCCTCAAATACCTGCTGCAGCCCCCCTCACCATACCCCGTCAAATGCCTGCTGCAGGTCCTCTCACCATACCTCCTCAAATACCTGCTGCAGGTCCTCTCACCATACCCCCTCAAATACCTGCTGCAGCCCCCCTCACCA
>Ga0105239_10009942_pt1 | contig 10682 bp, 9 predicted proteins | sample KBSC44metaG_FD_92761 | JGI IMG/M metagenome (GOLD analysis project Ga0105239, IMG submission 92761) | Corn rhizosphere microbial communities from Kellogg Biological Station, Michigan, USA - KBS C4-4 metaG | ecosystem: Host-associated > Plants > Roots > Rhizosphere > Soil | place: Michigan, USA...
AGCTCGCGCACGATCATGAAGTCGGTGCCCTCGCAGACGGATTCCTTGAGCGGTGAGTTCTTGGCTAGGCTGGGAGAGGCGAAGAAGCACGGTCGTAGGTTGCCAAACGTGCCCATTTCCTTGCGTAGCTTCAGCAGGCCTTGTTCTGGCCGGACTTTTCCAACGCCATATTTGGGGCCGCCGATTGCACCGAGTAGAACGGCGTGTGCGGATTTGGCGGCTGATAGAGCCTCGTCCGTCAGGGGTTCGCCGTGAGCGTCAATCGAGGCCTATTCGAGGGGTTAATCCAGAGAGTTTTCGCAGGAGCATCGGTTGAATATAAATTTGTACCAACTGGGAATACTCACGCCTCCGAGCAAATGATCTTGGAAATTGAATTTGATGTCCTGAGAAGATTTCTCCACCACTTTCAAGATCTGTCCATTATTAGGACCTATTAGTATGGATCGTCTACTCGAGCCTGATCAAGGTGCGCTGAGTCTCCAAGTCGAGTCTGAATACTTGCAATTCAGAGTTTTTGGACATGAGTTTGACTAACCTTGACAGCCTCTGCAGTTACCTAGTTGATGGTCAGGTCAAAAGCTGCACAGTCGGGTTTTGATTTACATATGGCTTACCTCAGGTCCTGCATAATCACCAGCTAGGACCACAATGTTATAAGTTGGCATGTTGGGCTATTCAATGACCTCAGCAGGTTGACGTGATGTCGGCCAAAAAGTGTTTGGAGAATTGTCACGAATGGCGTCTGCAGGTAAACAGGTCTTGTTGTTCAATGTATCAATTGTGAGGCATGCTATGTGTATAAAATTGTTTAGAATTAAATCCGTCGTGAATGGACATCAAACGATGGCCGAGATCGGACGGTTTGTTCGATGGATAAACATTGTCCGTGCAAAAGCCGTGCGTCTCGCCCCAACTATCAAGAGGGGTTGCCAGACAACCCCGCGGCCTGTTGAAGGACGATACCGGAGCTACCGATAAGATAAGATGGCGCTGAGGGGATGGGACGACCTCGGGAGAATAATTCCCATAATTACCATAATTACAGTACGGGTTTGTTTTGTGTCCCAACGGAAATCAATGAAGCAGTCGTCATGAAAAGGCTCACATTAAAAAGCGGACCATCCCCCAAGACCTGCGAGACAACGAAAAGTCCCTCGTCCACCACGTGTGCCGCGATGCGGTCAGTCTTCAGACAAAGGCCTTATTTTACTCACCAAATTCCCACAATTCATGTCTCTTATCCAGATCCAGATGCAAGACGGAGCATCTTGATATCGAATTGCAGCCATCTTCTCGTGATCAAAGCTTGTGGATTACATGAGACTTTTGATAAGCATCCACCATCAGACCACGTCCGCATTGTCTGTGGCCTGGCTAAAGACTCGCATTGGTGCCTCCTTTGCCCTTGCTCGGTCCGTTCCAACGCTCTTACCCTCGAGTATCTGGACATTTGAGCCTTCCAACAATGTTGACTTAAGGTGGTAACTTTCGTTCGTCGATTGCAGTAAGTTCAGATCATGACTTGAACCTTGCTGCATCTCCCGCAGCATGGTGATGACACTGCGCCCACATGCATATTTATTAACCTGAACACCCTCCTCCGGGCTCGCGTTCGTTTTCTCACTCTGCCCTCCGTCCTGTATTCTTTCTTAAGACTTCTTGATTTTCGACATGGCTTCTGGAACTGACATTCGCACTGCGGAGCTGAGAGAGCCCGTTGATGTTGCAACTTATTTATTCACAAGACTCAAACAGATAGGGATTGACTCTATTCACGGCCTACCCGGGGACTTCAACTTGGTGGCTCTCGATTACCTGGAAGGACTAGGACTCAAATGGGTGGGCAACTGCAATGAGCTCAACGCAGGCTACGCAGCAGACGGTTATGCTCGGGTCAAGGGTATTTCCGCGGTCATCACCACATTTGGGGTAGGGGAGCTGTCTCTTCCCAACGCAATTGCTGGGGCGTAAGTGTATCCATTCACTATTGTCATCTCAAGGCCCGTTCTGAATACGTCTTTGTGTGCACAGGTATGCCGAATTCGTTCCTGTCGTCCATATTGTTGGCACTCCAAGCATGAAATCTCAAGCAAACGGAATGCTGCTTCATCACACCCTGGGCAATGGGAACTTTCACACATTTGCCGACATGGCTGCCTATCTCGCTGTGGACGTTGCCAAGTTAGTTGACCCTCGAGATATTCCTTCACAAATCGATCACGTTCTTCGTGAGTGTTATCTCCAAAGTCGACCTGTCTACATCACCCTTCCCACCGACGTTGTACAAAAGCAAGTGGAAGGCGAGAGGCTGAAGACGAATATCGACCTTCGCCCGCACCAGAATGACCCAGAGAAAGAGGACTATGTGGTTGACGTGGTCTTGAAATACCTCACGGCGGCGAAGAACCCGGTCATCCTGGTTGACAGCTGCGCCATACGCCACCGGGTGCTAGAGGAGACACACGAATTCATTGAGAAATCTGGTCTACCTGTCTTCGTCGCCCCGATGGGAAAAGGGGCGGTGGATGAGACCATCCCGCAATTTGGAGGCGTATATGCTGGTGATGGCTCTAATGCCGGTGTGCAAGAGCGTGTTGAAGCATCCGACTTGCTTATAACAATTGGTAGTGTCAAATCTGACTTCAACACTGCGGGTTTCACATACAGGACGTCACAGCTGAAGACAATCGATTTCCACAGCACCTTTACCAGGGTGCGGTATTCCGAGTATCCAGGCGTTGGCATGAAGGGTGTACTGAGGAATCTGATTCGCAAGCTGCCCACACTGAACGTACAGCCGGGGCCCACACCCCCTCAAAACATGGCTCTTGAAAGCCAAAACAAGGCTGGGTCGGTTATTACACACAGCTGGTTCTGGCCAAGACTCGGCCAATTCCTGCAGGAGGGTGATATTGTTCTCACCGAAACAGGTACTTCAAACTATGGTATCTTCGATACCCGCTTCCCCAAGAATGTCACCAATATCAGTCAAATTCTCTGGGGCAGTATTGGATATGCGACCGGATCAGCCCAAGGAGTCGCACTTGCGGCGAAGGATCTTGGGGGCAACCGTCGGACAATTCTATTCACGGGGGACGGCAGTTTCCAACTCACATGCCAGGAAGTCAGTACGATGATTCGCCACAATCTCAATCCCATCCTGTTCATCATTTGCAACGATGGCTACACCATCGAACGACTTATTCACGGCATGGATGCGGGCTACAACGACATTCAAAATTGGAACTATAAAGACCTCCTGCCTGCTTTTGGTGCCCAGGAAGGCAACTATAAAACCTACCAAGTCAGGACAACGGATGAAGTAAATGCCCTTTTCCACGACAAAAACTTTGCAAGCGCCCCTTACCTGCAACTGGTTGAGCTGTATATGCCGAGAGACGATGCTCCTATTCCCTTGAAGAAGACTGCTGCGAATGCTGCCAGGTTGAACGCAAGGAAATGAGAGCATGTCGGCCTCGGTACGTCAGGATTAGGTCGAGTGTTCTGAGAGGTGATGAATGGACAAACGAATAGAAATTGACGCAGAAAAAAGGCATTAATATAAGACCCAAGGATAGGAAAACTCCTAATAAAGCGGACACGAATATTATTATTCACAGTATACCTGAATGTTCCATCCTCTCTCGTCACCTACAGTGCTGCTTTGATAGCCCATTTCACGTGATGATTCGTCTGTAGGCAGGTGGAGGCGAGTGTCGCCTAAAGATGCCTGCTGGTGCCTGATGGGATCCCCCAAAGTCTAAAGCATCCCAGCGTCTCCAGTGTCCCGCATGCCAGCGGCGGAACCCTTTTGTTTCTCAAAATCGCTTCTGGTTCCTCGAGTCTTGGTTGTTGTTGGGGGACGCGCGATATCTTTATATCTTCCACCACAACGAGCCTGTGCCCTTCTAATGTCTGATTTAAAGGCCTGTCCCTATCTGTTTTAACCCCTCGGAGTTTACTCATAATGTCAGACGCTCGACTAGCCGGTCTTTGTCGCTCATCGCCTTCTGTCCCTGCTAATATCCTTCCTCGTCCCTCCGTCAGGTGAGCACTCGACGGCTGAACCTGTGATTCCTACCATTTCGGTTCAACAATCTCTCCTCATCCTCCTATTCCGATGCCTTGTCGGCCCTAGATCTATTGTCGGTGTCTTTAGTCATCTAGATTTGAGTGTCACTGCCGTTGCTTTTTGTGAATACCCTGAAAACACATCCCGCCATGGCCAACAATGATATCCCTCCTCCAAAGAAGGCCACAGGCCGCAAATTACAGAAACGAAACCCCAAGTTGGGACGACTGCCGTCTGCACATATTCCTGCCCGCCTGCGGCTTGGTGAGGATGCTCAAGAGGATGTCACCGCTCCAAACAGAGGCGCAAACAACCCTGGTCAATACATGCATCAATCTGTCTTCTCTATGATTGCCGCCGCGGGCTCCCGGACCGACTTTAATGCAAGATTCGATGAATCAAGTGATAGTGAAGATGAGGCAATTGAGGAAGAGCAGGAAATTCCTGTGATCTCGGGAACCTCAACAACAGCCACCGAGGCAGTCACTCCGGCAAGTCACAAGGCTACCAGTGACAAGAAAATTAAGCGTCTCTCTGGTAGACTGGCTCAGTCTCTACCGCGTCTGTCTGCAAGATCTCTGACAAAGAAACCAAAAGACTCAACGCAACAACTTAGCCCAAGCCCCCAAAGCGATACAACCTCCAAATCAAACCGGAGTAATCCTCGAGACGCACCGGTATTAAGCAGATTACTGACAGCTGAAGCCGAATTTCAGGAGGATGCCGAGGCCTCTGCCGAGATGGCATCTTCCCTGGAGGTCCCAAGCACCCGAAACAGAGGTGATTCGTCACCCCAGACGTTGCTTGCTACGAGGTTGATGGAAATCTTTGGATTCGCAAAACCTGAGAAGGTTGTTGCTGAATACCCTTGCTGGCTGCTCAAAAGTGTGCTCTTGCAGGGCTACTTGTACATCACAAAACAACATCTTTGCTTTTATGCATATCTCCCCAAGAAATCTCACTCCGTGGCAAAAACGGGATTTCTTGCAAAAAGAGGCCGAACCAATTCTAAATACAAGAGATATTGGTTTTCGCTGAAGGGAGACGTCCTGTCCTACTATTCGGATCCATCGAGCCTTTACTTTCCTTCTGGACATATCGATTTAAGATACGGCATTGCTGCCGCTGTTTTGCAAGGGAAAGGTAAGCAATCGGATGCTAGAGACTTTTCAATTACGACCGACCACCGTACATACAATTTTCGCTGCGATACGCCACAAAGTGCAAAAGAATGGGTGCAATCTTTACAAAAGACGATATTTCGGTCTCACAATGATGGCGATAGTGTCAAGATCTCGCTCCCCTTGGAAAACATCATCGATTTTGAAGAGAGTCCGGTGGTGGAATTTGCTGAAACCGTCAAGCTCAGAGTCATTGAGAACGACGACTCTTACGCCATTGACGAAGTAAGTGGATTTATAATAGTGTTTTGGGAACAGTAGCTAACGCGGTGATAGTATTTCTTTTCTTTCTTTAGCTTTGGTGCAGACGCTCTGAGCGTCCTTCGAGACCTCATTGTCCAAGCCCCAAGTGGGAGATCACCCGACGATCAGCAATCATCGGGAAGCAGGGGAGACCATAGTCCAAGTCCCAGAATGAAGCCATTCCCTCTACGTACCACTTCGGACGGTGGATTCAGCAATCCCAGAGTCATAACGAGCCCAACGCTCAAAGAACCTGTCAAAGCGACGCTAATGCCGTTCTCACTTGGAGAAGATGGCAGGATGTCCCCTCGAATGAGCGGAGAGTTTCAACGTGGGAACAGTCCATCGCGGCGATCCAGTGGCGATTTTGGTGCTGAGTACGGACGAGCAAGTTTTGACCGAGGTCGTAGAAGTGGAAGTACGAGTCGACTTGACGTGAGCAAAACGAGACGTGCCGGACGTTCTCCACTTGCACGACATCAGGATTCTGAGGATTCATACGTCCAGTCAATCGACAAGGAAACCGACTCATCTACGGCACCCCTTTCACCTACGGTTGAAGCACAAATGTCAGCCAGTCAGATTCTGACACGGAGTGATTTGTTTCATCCTCCTGCAATTAGCCGTATGGAAACACTTGTCTCAATGTCAAGTGATGCAGGCAGGAAATCTTCCGAAGTTGGGACAATACACTCCACGTCTCCAGCTGATGGCAGTGCCCCAATACCGATAGGTGGTAGGACTGAACCGGGAGGGCGGTCCTCGAAAGATCGTCGTGCTGCTGCGCAAGATGAGATTGACGATCTAGATCAAGACAAAAAGTATTCCAGCTCTCCAACGCTACAGGATCTCGTCAAGGCCGGCTCTTATCCACTACAACGTGCAGGAGCTTTCGCGGACTATCTCAAGAACCGTTCAGTGAATATGAGGAAGTTGTTAGCAACAGAGTCCATGACATACCTGGAGAAAGTGTCAGGCATGTGGACTGGCGGTCGGAAACATTACGGCGAGAATGAGGGAGTGATTCCTGACGATCGAGGTATTGACCCAGAAGACGAGGAAGCAAATGTCGGTCACGGTGACAGATTTCGCAGTCACTTTGCTCTACCAGCTACGGAGAAATTGCAGGCAACTTACTTTGCCTTCCTGCACCGTGTGCTCCCACTTTATGGTAAGATCTACATCAGCAATCGCAAGTTCTGTTTCCGAAGCCTGCTTCCTGGTACGAGGACCAAATTGGTGTTACCCCTCAAAGACCTCGAAAATGTGGACAAGGAAAAGGGTTTCCGATTCGGTTACCACGGTTTGGTCCTGGTTATTCGAGGCCACGAGGAGCTGTTTTTCGAGTTTAATTCCGCAGAACACCGTGATGATTGCACCGTTACTCTGTTGCATAGCCTTGAAAGTGTTCGCTACATGGGAGAGTCCAGCATTTTCACCCACCACGACGAGGATGACGCCGAAATCGCCAAAGAAGAACACCGTTTGCTTCAAGAGGCACGACGAAACTCTGCCGGTGACCATCAGCTTGTGCTGCCAGATACCGCTGAGCCGATTTACAGCCACATGGAGCGCTCTGCCGTTCTCTTCGATGATCCTCGCGCGAGCATCATCAATTTCAAGCCAACTGAGTCTCTACGCATCACTTGTCTAACAATTGGATCCCGAGGGGACGTACAGCCTTACATCGCGTTGTGCAAGGGGCTGTTGGCAGAAGGTCACAAGCCCAGGATCGCAACCCATGCTGAGTTTGGCCCCTGGGTTATGAAACACGGAATCGACTTCAAACCGGTCGATGGTGACCCAGCTGAGCTGATGCGTATTTGCGTGGAAAATGGGATGTTCACCTATTCCTTCCTCCGGGAAGCCTCGGCTAAATTCCGAACCTGGATCGATGAACTGTTGGTGTCGGCGTGGGAGGCATGCCAGGACAGCGACCTCTTGATTGAGTCACCCAGTGCCATGGCGGGTATCCACATCGCAGAGGCGTTGCGCATCCCATACTTCCGAGCATTTACGATGCCATGGACACGTACTCGAGCGTACCCTCACGCATTTGCTGTACCAGAACATAAGATAGGAGGTGCTTACAATTACTACACGTACGTCATGTTTGACAATGTGTTTTGGAAAGCAATTGCTGGTCAGATCAATCGTTGGCGCAAGAAGGAACTTGGGTTGCGGGGTACCAACTTGGACAAGATGCAACCCAATAAGGTGCCTTTCTTGTACAACTTTTCGCCTCATGTGGTCGTACCGCCGTTGGACTATCCTGATTGGGTGCGGGTGACAGGATACTGGTTTCTGAACGAAGCACAAGACTGGACGCCACCCCCGGAGCTGACGGCGTTCATCAAGAAAGCGAGGGATGACAAGAAGAAGCTAGTGTACATCGGGTTTGGATCTATCGTGGTGTCAGACCCGGCTGCACTTACCAAGACGGTGGTCGAATCAGTATTGAAAGCTGACGTTCGATGCATTCTTTCTAAGGGTTGGAGTGATCGACTGGGTGACCCATCAGCTGTCAAGACAGAAGTACCGTTACCATCGGATATCCATCAGATCAAGTCTGCGCCACATGATTGGCTGTTCACGCAGATTGACGCTGCAGTTCATCATGGTGGGGCAGGAACGACAGGTGCGAGTCTGCGAGCTGGCCTACCAACGGTCATCAAACCGTTCTTTGGTGACCAGTTCTTCTTTGGATCACGAGTGGAAGACTTGGGAGTGGGTATCTGTCTGAAGAAGGTCAATGTCAGTGTATTCTCCCGGGCGCTGTGGGAAGCTGTCCACAGTGAGCGAATGATTGTCAAAGCGAGGTTACTCGGCGAACATATCCGGAAGGTGAGCTTTATACATTGCCAGGATTACAGGACTTTTGAGGACTTCTGACTAACGTCGCTACAGGAGGATGGAGTGCAAAGCGCGATTCGAGCCCTCTACCGAGACCTGGAATATGCCAAGAGCCTGGTCAAGGCACGTGTGGCGACGCAAGAAGCACTGGCAAGTGCAGCAATCGATATCGATGATGGAAACGAGATCGAGGAGAACTGGACCTTCATTGGCGATGAGAGTGACCCAGAGTTACAGAAACGCATCCAGGACTGGGAAACACCGTTGCGCGGACGGGGCCCGCGGGTCAGCTTGGATCGTGCGGGTTTGCGGGCAATGCAAGGTGTTGAGCCAGTCATGAGGAAAGGCAGTGTCAAGAAATAAACAACGAGCTTGGTACGAAGATGACGGAACCGACTCGGGAGTGGACAGTTGTGTGTCGTGTCGTGATGACGATGGTAATGATGGGTGTTCCTTGCGAGAGATTTCATCTGAATACCTAGGGTTGAAGCTTTGTTTTTGGGTCATGAGGAGTTTTTACATTGAGCGATTGAGGTGCACGAGTTACCTCTCCTTCCAGCCAGAAACTAGAATTCTCTTTTTGGGGGAAGAAGGAAGATTATGATGATGATGCCGATGAACTCGCCGGCGTTGAATCTTTGGTTTCTGGGGAATGAATGATACGTACGGAGAACCTACATAGTTACATACATGGCCGACACCAGGGGTTGAGCAGAGCCACACGCTAACTAGTCTCTCTGACTAATTACCAGTTTTACTCTCGCGTTGAATAATGAAACGAACGAAATGCATGAAAGATGAATTGATCCCCGCCGCAACGACAATAACGATGCATGCATGTATATATGTATGTATGTCGCGTTATAGCACGTACGTAGATGGCAGCAAGATGACCAACTACTGACTACTAATTACTATATGTAGGGAACCTGTACATTGGTGGTTCTCCCTGATTTCGGTTCGTACCGTAACGTCAGTAAGTACGGAGTACTAGATATACGAGTACGAGTACGAGTACCTAGTCAATGGGTTCCATGGGTATATTATATTTCCCGGCCGGGGAAGGTGGAGGGAGAGGTGGAGGGGGAGGGGGGAAAGGGGGGAAGACTACCCAGTCAGTCAGGTATAGTACTATACGTGGGATGAGCACTATGTGCTAAGTACCAAGTATCCGTATAGTAAAGGCGATTTACGAAGTGCCTGCCTACCTACCTACCTGTAGGTATTTAGATGTGATAGAGGGATAGATAGATGGATAGATGGATGGATGGATAATAATAGAAGGGGACGCGTATGTGCATGTGCGTGTGCGTTCACTAAGTATTAGTAACTACTACATAACTACCCTAGTCCCAGGTATGTAGTGGGGTAAATATTCTTGAGTCGCGTCGTCGGTTGCTTACCGTATGTATGTATGTATGGATGTGTGTATGTGTGTACTCGTAAGTTCCGAGGAAGTCAGTTGCATAAGGCTAGCGAGTATGGCACGAGGAGGAGCGACCTTCCAGACGGAGTACGGAGTACGCAGTATTACGCAGTACTATGCTCTCTTTATTCACGACGAAATCTCAAGGTCTCCGTGCAGCGGGTGGTGGATAAAAAACCAACAACAACAACAGGCATGCGGATTCTCGGAATGATGTGGATGATGTGGATCGCAGATCACGGTGTAAATAGCATCATCTATGTATTATTAGGAGGACGAGTACTCCGTCCTTGCATTACGAGGCTCGGGGTGGCACGGAAGGCTGAACGGGTGATGGAAATGGAAAGAACGGATAATCTGTGCTCCGTGTCCGGGCATTATCCCTGGATCCTAGTCAGGCAGCAATTTTCCGAATGCGGGCTTGCATCGCAGGCCCAGCACGTAATTAACAACCAACTCGAAGCAAAGTGAAAAGGAGTATGGATGGAGTACTCGTAGATCAGTAGGGTTAGAGTTGGACATGCAGGGCAGCTTGTAAGGTAGGATCAAGGGGGGTTGGGTTGTTGGAGGAGGCAAAAGCGACCTCTATATCGGGAATGTATCTGCATAATAGCTATTGTGATGAGGGAGGAGGGATCAGAGGCAGGCATACAATAAGCGTCAGATGTATTAGCATGCCAGTGAAATGGGTGAGCATTCATGAGATGTGAGGTAACTAATGAGTGGCGGGCTTCGCATCGTAACCCAGAAATTATGAACTGGTGTGCCAGCATGTGATGGGTGAGTGATATGAGTGATATGAGTGATATGAGTGATATGAGTGATATGAGTGATATGAGTGATATGAGTGATATGAGTGATATGAGTGATATGAGTGATATGAGTGATATGAGTGATATGAGTG